>Ga0209055_1002968_pt1 | contig 10509 bp, 9 predicted proteins | sample GraSoiAngelo_110_FD_185875 | JGI IMG/M metagenome (GOLD analysis project Ga0209055, IMG submission 185875) | Grasslands soil microbial communities from the Angelo Coastal Reserve, California, USA - 14_0903_12_30cm (SPAdes) (version 2) | ecosystem: Environmental > Terrestrial > Soil > Grasslands ...
GGGAGTTCATCCGGCATTGTCCCACGTACGCCATCAGCGCGCGCCCAGGGGCGGCCCCCGCCGAAACTCGCCGTCGATCCGGATGACGTCCGCGGCCACGCGGTCCCAGTTGTAGCGGGTCTCGACTGCGCGGCGGCCCGCCGCACCCATGCGACGGCGCGCGGCGTCGTCCGCGAGCAGCCGCGTGATGCCCGCCGCGACCGCCGCGGGATCGTCGGGATCGACGAGGATCCCGGTTTCCCCGTCGCGCACGGCGTCTGCGACCCCCCCTGAGTCTCCCGCCACCACGGCCAGCCCGCAGGCCGACGCTTCCACCAGCGCGATGCCGAAGCCCTCGGCGAGCAGGTCGTAGCGGCGCGACGCACCCACGTACAGGTCGGCCGCATTGTAGACCGCCGGCAGCTCGGCATCCGCGACGAAACCGAGAAACTTGACCGCATCCTCGAGCCCGAGCTCCGCCGCGAGCCGCGCGAACTCGGGGCCTCGCGAGCCGACCCCCGCCACCGCGTACCGGACCGCGGGAAACGCGGCGCGCACGGCGGGGAGCGCCCGAATCACGGTGTCGATCCCCTTGTGCGTGTCGAGTCGTGAGACGGTGAGCAGCCACGGGCCGCCGTCGAGCCCGTACTTCGCGCGGACCGGACGGGGGTCGATGCCGGGCCGGAAGTGCGACGGCGTGGTGCCGAGCGGGACCACCCGCACATCGCGGGCGAGCGCCGGGCGGCCCAACGCGCTCAGCACCGAGCGGGCGAGGTCGGCCGTCCAGCGACTGTTCGCCACGACCACCGCCGCGCCGCCCAGCAGCTGCCGGGCCGTCCACCGCTTGAAGCGAGAACGGCTCATCTTCGCCTGCAGCAGCAGCAGCTCGGTGCCGTGCACGATCACGCCGTACGGGAGGCCGTAACGTGCGCGTAACCAGCGCGCGGGGTACCCCGCAGGCTTGAGCTCGGCGCACCACACGAATCCGGGCCGCGTGCGCCGTGCCAACCGGTCGGCCCGGGCCGTCCAGAGCGCGAGACCGTTGAGGGTGCGCAGCCGGGTGGAGCGGATGGCTGCGTGATCGATAGGCTGGGGAAAACGGGGATCGCTCGCGTCGCTCCCGCCGTGCCGCCCCGTCGACACGATGAGTGAGTGTGGGGGATAGCGCAGCGCCAGCTCGCCCATCCAGCGCGCGATGCCGCCGCCCAACGGCGGGAAGTTGAAGGCCAGCAGCAGGGTGGTTCCCAAGCTACCGCGCCACCACCTCCGCTTCGACGGCGCGCAGGTCCCGGACCACGCGGTCCCAGTTGTAGTAGGTCTCGACCGCGCGCCGGCCCGCGGCCCCCACGCGCCGGGCGAGCTCGTCGTCCGCCAACAGGCGACAGATGGCGTCGCAGAACGCAGCCGGATCCTCCGGGGGCACGAGGAAGCCGGTCTCGCCGTCGCGCACCGCGTCCGGCACGCCACCCGAGTTGCCCGCGACCACCGGCAGCCCGCACGCCGACGCTTCGACGAGCGAGATGCCGAACCCTTCGACCCCGATTCGCTCGCCGCGGCGCGAGGCGCCCACGTACACCGTCGCCAGGCCGTACAGCGCGGGGAGATCGCGCTCGCTCACCTCGCCGAGAAACTGCACCCGCTCCGCCACACCCAGCTCGCTCGCGAGCCGCTCCAGCTTGGCGCGCTCCGCCGCGGCCCCCGCCCCCGCGACGGCGTAGCGCACGTCCGGTGCGCGCGCGAGGATCGCGGGCAGCGCCTGGAGCACCGTGTCGATGCCCTTGTGCGGCTCGAGGCGAGCCACGGTGAGGAGCCACCGGGTGCTGCCCAACCCCGCCCCGCTCCCGTCCGCGAGCTCGAGTCGGCGGCTCAGCTCGGTCCCGTCGACGCGTGGTCGAAACCGGGCCGGATCGGTCCCCAGGTGCACGACCCGCAGCCGCTGGCCGTGGCCGTCCAAGCCCAGCTCCCCCAGAACCGTCAAGGCCAGGTCGCGCGTCCAGTTGGAGATGGCGACGAGCGCCGCCGCGCCACCCAGAATCGCCCGCGACGCCCGCCGCTTCAGCCGGGAGTGGTGGTACTTGTGCCGCTCGCTCAGGAGATCGGCGCCGTACAAGAAGACGCAGTAGGGGGTCTTGGTGCGCTCGTACACCCAGCGGGCTGGATAGCCGGCCGGTTTGACGTTGCCGCAGTACACGAACCGCACGGCGCGCTGGCGCGCGAGACTGGCGGCGCGGCGCGACCACAGCAACAGGCCGGGCAGGGACTTGGTGCGTCGCCGGCTGACCGGAAGGCGGTCGACCGCGCCGCCGAACTGGGCGTCCACCTCGGCCGCGTCGGCATCTTGGGGAGTCGAGACGATCAGTTCGCCGGCGGGGTAGCGCCGGGCCAGCTCGCCGTGCAGGCGGGCGATGCCGCCCCCCATCGGGGGAAAGTCCTGCGCCAAGAGGAGACTGGTCACATGAGGAATCCTAACGCGGCGCCGCGGCCGGGAGCAATCGCCCGGGCGCACGGCGCGCCAGCGCTTCGCGGTACACCGCCTCGGTGCGCTCGGCGGTGCGCTCGAGCGTGAACTCGCGACGCACCAGCGCGCGGCCCGCTTGCGCCAGCCGCTGCGCCAGGCCGTCCTCGCCCAGCAGCCGCTCGAGCCCCGCCGCCCACGCCGCCGGATCGAGCGGCGGGATCAGCAGGCCGGTCTCGCCCCCGTGGACCAAGTCCGGGTTGCCGCCGGCGGCCGAGGCCGCGACCGGCAGCCCCAGCGCCATCGCCTCGAGCAAGGACTGCGATAGACCCTCCATGCGGGACGGCAAGGCGGCGAGGGCCGCGAGACGATAGAAGGCGAGTGGACGATCGATCAGCGGGACGAACACGACCCGGTGGCGGGAGGGAGCGGCCTCGGCCAGGGCGCGCAGCCGCGCGTCGGGCTCGACGCCGACGCACGCGACGACGACCCCGCGCGCGAGGCGGGGGAGCGCTTGCAGCACGACGTGCTGATCCTTGAGTCGCGAAACGATCGCGACGACCGGCCGTCCGTCCGTGTCGCCGAGCGCCGCCCGGGCGGCCGCGAGATCGCCGGCCGGCACGGCGGCGTCGATGCGCTCGAGCGCAATCCCGTTCGGCACGACGCGGAGCCGTGCTCCGGGGTGCAGCCGCCGCCGCAGCGCGCGCGCCACGGCCTCGCTCACCGCGATCGTCCGGTCCGCCGTGAGGCCGACCGGTAGGAGCTCGACGGGCGACGTGCGCGGCATGGTGCGGCGGGTGACCACGAGCGCACCGGGCAGACGCCCGCGCCAGCGCATCCAGGTGAGGGCGCGGCGGTCGAGCGTGGCGTGCGAGTTGACGACATCCACGCGCTCGCGCGCCAGCAGGTCCGCGAGGGCTCGGGTCAGCGCTCTCCGCGAGAGAAACGCGAGCGGGACGACCGGGAGCCCGGCGTCCCGCGCGAGTCGCGCCAACAGGACGTCGTCGCGGCAGCCCACCAGCACGCGATGTCCGCGCCCGTTCAGGTATTGACTCAAGTTGAAGATCGACTGCGTGGAGCCGGCAGGGCCACCCTGGTGGGTGAGCTGAAGAATCGTGAGCGGCCCGCCTGTCATGGCCCGAAGCTAGTTATCTTACGGCGCCGATGCACGTCGTCCTCGCCTCTCATCAGCAGCTGCCGGCGAAGGGATACGGCGGTCCGCAGCGCGTGGTCGTGGCACTGGTCCGCGGGCTGGCGGCGCTCGGGCATCGTGTCACGCTGCTCGCGTTGCCGGGCTCGCGCGTGCCCGAAGCGAAGGTCGTGGAAGTGCCCGCCCGCAAGTTCGACGACGCGGTGCATCTCGCGTCGTACGTGCCGCGCGACGCGGACATTCTGCACGCGCACGTTCCCGTGAAGCCCGGCCCCCCCGGCCCAAACGTGCCGCCGCTGGTCCAGACGATCCACCGCAACTTGAAGCCCGGCTCGCCCGCCCAAGTCAACGCCATCTTTCTCTCGCGCGACCACGCCCGCCGTCACGGCAGCGAGGTCTTTGTCTACAACGGGCTCGATCCCGCGGAATACGTCTTCCGGCGCTTCCCCAAGCGGGCGGAACAGTTCGATCTGTTCCTCGGCAACCTCCACAGCGCCAAGGGCTACCACTGGGCCGTAGAAGCCGCCAAGCACGCCGGCCACCGGCTGGTCGTCGCCGGCGGCTGGCGACCGAGCTTCACGGGCGCGGTCAAGTACGTCGGGGAGGTGGACGGCGCGAAGAAGGCCGCGCTGCTGGCGCGGGCGCGCTGCGTGTGGAATCCGGCGCAGTGGGACGAGCCGTTCGGGCTGGTGACGATCGAGGCCTTCCTCTCGGGGACGCCGGTGCTCGGTACCCGCCGTGGGGCGCTCCCCGAGCTCATCACACCGGAGGTGGGAGCGCTGTGCGATACGATGGAAGAGATGATCGCCGCGGCGCAGACGATTCACACCCGCCGCCCCGAAGCGTGCCGCGCGCTCGCCGAGCGGCGGTTCACACACGTCGTGATGGCGGAGGAGTACGTCCGGATGTACCGCTGCCTGCTCGACACGGGGAAGCTGGCGCCGGGCCGCCCGGTGGCCGGGCCGAATGGTTCGTGAGGCGCGCGACGCATTGACACCCCGCGCAACGATATGGTACTACTGCGAGCTCTCGGGAGGTATCATGCGTGACGAAATGGGAACGTTCCGCGTCGACGTCCAGATCGAAAACCCCGCCCGCCCGGGTGAGAAGCGGACGCTGAACGCGGTCCTCGTGGACACGGGCGCGGAGTTGTCGTGGGTACCGGCCCCAGTCCTTGAATCACTCGGGGTTGACCGAAACACCAAGTGGCACTTCCGCCAGGCGGACGGGGCCATCCTCGAGCGATGGACCGGCACGGTGGTGGTCGCCGTCGGCGGCAGACGAGTCGGGGACGAAGTCGTCTTCGGGCAGCCGGGCGATCTCGTGTTGCTGGGCTCGCGCACCCTGGAAGGGCTCAATTTCCGTGTGGAACCCGTCACGAAGCAGCTGGTGGACGCCGGCCCCGCGCCCGCTGCGGCAGCAGCGTAGTCTCTAGTTCCCCCTCTCCGGAACGGAGAGGGGGCCAGGGGGTGAGGACCGGAACGGAGAGGGGGCCAGGGGGTGAGGACCGGAACGGCGAGGGGGCCGGGAGCGAGGACCTACCGCACCGTGACCGTGAGCAGCTCTTCCATTCGGTGCCGCCAGGTGTGCTCCCGCAGCGCGCGCTCCCGCGCCGCCGCGGCGATCGCCCGGCGCGCGGACGCATCCCCCAGCAGATCCCGGGCGAGCGCGCGCAGTTCGTCCACGCTCCGATAGAGCACGATCTCCCGCTCCGGCGTAAAGTGCCGGGCGATGTCCGCCTTGGCGTCGCACAGCTGCGGCGTCCCGATGCCGGCGAGCTCGAACACCCGCATGTTGGCCCCGGTGCCGTACCGCGCGGGATCCCCCGCCTCCCCGAAGTGCTGGTGGATGTTCAGGCCCACGACGGCGCCCGAGAGCGCGCGCACGAAGTCGTCGCCATAGGCGGGACCTCGCGGCCACCCGGGTCCCCACGCCACGAGACCCAGGCCGGCGAGCTCGCGCGCGATGTGGTCGCGCGCCGCATCGCGCGATCCCACGAACACGAGCGGCGCGCGCCAGGGCGCGCCGCCGTCCATGGGACGGTGGTACGCGGGGTCGCACGCGAACGCGAGGTAGTGGGCGCGCGCGCCGGCGCGGCGGTGACGCTCGAGGCTCGAGCTGTCGTGGGTGAAGAAGCAATCGTAGGCGGGTGCGAGCGCGAGCGACACCGCGAGCTGATGGGGGTCGTCGGGAAACCAGTTCACCCAGCGACCGCCGCGGCGCTGCTTGAGTTCTGTGACTTCCCCGGGCGCGAGCTTCGTGCCTTTGAACACGAGCACGACGTCTGTCGGAGCGCGCGCCAGTGCCGCGCCGAGCCGGGCGGCGAGCGGGCGGCGCAGCACGGCGTTCAGACCGCGCAGCCGCTCCTCACAGCGCCGCACCTCGCACCCCAGCTCGGCCAGGGCCGCCGCGAGGGCGAGCCCACTGCGGTGGTAGCGGGGATTGAACGCCGCCACCAGCGTCACCCGCAGTCCCGCGAAGGGACGCGCCGTCATACCTCCACGTAGTTCCGGTACTCGAAGACGCGCGCTCCGGTGAGGCGCTCGATCCAGTCCGACGCGTAGAGCCGGAGGTCTCCGAGCCGGAGGCGTCGAGCGGCCACGACCGGCGCCGCAGCCGAGCGACGCCGTGCGGCGATCCATTCCTGGGCGACGCGGGGATGGGCGCCGTCGAACCGCCGCAGCAACGGCGTCCACTCGAGCTCCCCCCGCCCGAGCCGAGCGACGGCCTCGGGGAAGATCTCCTGCGACAAGGTGAGCTTGTGGGTGAGCAACTGCGGCGCGCGGGCCCAGCCGTAGTGAAACATCTGCGCTCCCGTCGCCCGCGCACGGACGCGCCGCAGTCCAGGCCCGACACGGAACCCCTGCGCATCCTGAAAGGAGTGGATGTCGCGGTCGAGCCGCACGCAGCGCACTTCGCGGCGGTACCAATGGCGGTTCGTCGCGACGGTGTCGAAGTCCCCATAGAAATGGCGGTAGTCCACCAGCAGCCCTTCCACACCGGCATCGGCGTCCCACGCGCGGACGCGCTCCTGCAGGATCACGGCGCCGGTCTCGTGCAGCACCTCGTCCGCCTGGATGTACAACCCCCACGCGCCGCGGCACGCGCGCATGGCGCGCTCGGTCTCCTGGGCCAGCACGCCCGAGCCGCGCGAGAAGTCCCACGCGGTGTCGATGACCCGCACGCGCGGCTCGCCGAGCCCGGCAACGAGGTCCCGCGTCCCGTCCGGCGACCGGCCCACGTTCACGACGACCTCGTCGCAGATCGCGAGGATCGAGCGAAGGGCGGGAACGATGGGGTAGTCGAGGCTGACGGCGTTACGAACGATGGTGAAGCCCGAGAGCATGTCAGGCGCGGAACTGCATGTCGTACAGACGCCGGTACAGCCCACCGGCCGCGAACAGCGCGTCGTGCGTCCCGCGCTCCACCAGCCGGCCGTCGGCGAGGACGATGATCAGGTCCGCATGCCGCACCGTCGCGAGGCGGTGGGCGATCACCAGCACGGTACGGTGCGCCATGAGGCGGTCGATCGCCTCCTGGACCAGGCGCTCGGACTCGGTGTCGAGAGCGCTCGTCGCCTCGTCGAGGATCAAGAGCGGCGGGTCGCGCAGCAGGGCCCGGGCGATCGCGATGCGCTGGCGCTGCCCGCCGGAGAGCCGCGTGCCCCGCTCGCCCAACAGCGTGTCGTAGCCCCGCGGGAGCTGCGCGATGAACTCGTCGGCGTTCGCGGCCCGGGCTGCCGCGCGTACCTGCTCTAGCGTGAAGTCGCCGCGGCCATAGGCGATGTTGGCGTGCACCGTGTCGTTCAAGAGCACGGTTTCCTGGGACACGATCCCCATGAGCCCGCGCAGGCTGCGACGGGTGAAGCGGCTGATGGGGACGCCGTCGATAGAGATCACGCCGCCCGTCGGCTCGTAGAACCGCGGCAGCAGGTCCACGAGGGTGGTCTTCCCCGCCCCCGACGGGCCCACGATCGCCACGATCTGACCGCGCCGCACCTCGAGGTCCACATCGCGCAGCACCGGAGCCTCGCCGTCGTAGGAGAACGTCACCCCGCGGTATTCGATGCGGTCGCCGAAGCGGGCCGGCGTCTCACCCGGACGGTCGCCCTCGTCCGCCGGCACGTCGAGCACCTCGAAGCAGCGGTCCGCCGCCGCGACCGCGCCCGCCATGATCGTGGGGTACTGCGCCACCGCCTTAATCGGCGACATCAGCCGCAGCGCGACGGCGATGAACACGATGAACACCTCCGGCCGCAGCGACGCTGACTCCCCGAGCGCGAGGCGCGTCCCCACGAGGAAGATCAGCACGATGACCAGGCCGGCGAAGATCTCGCTCACCGGGCTGGTCAGCGTCGAAGCGCGCTGCGCCCGCAGCACCCGCTTGCGGTACCGGTCGGCCAGCCGCTGGAACCTTTCGACCTCGAACGCCTCGGCGACGTAGGCACGCACCAGTTTCACCGACGCCACCATCTCACTCACGAGGCTCGTCAGCTCGCCGCGGTCGTCCGCCTGCTCCCGCGAGCGGCGCCGCACCCGCGCCACGATCGGCCGGATGGTGAGGACCAGGACGGGTGCGAGTACGAGCGTGACGATGGTGAGCCGCCAGGAGAGTCCCACGAGGATCGCGACGTAGACGAGGATCAAGCTGACGTTGCGGAGGAACGACGCGAGCGCCGCCGTGACCGCCGTCTTGACTTGATCGGTGTCGCTGATGATGCGGGCGAGCAGCTGGCCGCCCCGGGTGCGCTGGAAGAAGCCGAGCGGCAGCGTCTGGAGGTGGCGGAACAAGCGCACGCGCAGGTCCCGCACCACGCCCTCTTCTATCGCCACGCTGCTCATCGCCGCCGCGTAGGCCGCGGCGTTCTTGATCACGAGGGCGATCAGCAGCACCAGCACCACGTTGCGTAGCGCCGCTTCGGGCGCCCCGACCGTGAGCAGCGGCCCGGCGATGCGTCCGAGCGCCTGCTCCACCGCGGAGGAGCCGGTCGTCGGTAGGGCCTGCAGCTTGAACACGGCGCGGAGGAAGGGAATCACCAGCACGAACGTCGCTCCGTCCATGAGCGACGCCACCAGCGTGGCGGCGATGTTGGCGACGAAGAGCAGCGTGTAGGGACGGAGCAGGCCGAGGACGCGGCCGCTACGGCCCATGTTAGCGCGCCCCCCCGCCCCCGGATCCCTTGGCGCGGCCGCGCGGCGTGAGCAGCACGACCGGCAGGATCACCTCTTCGGGCGTCACGCCGCCGTGCAGGAACGAGCCGCGATACCGCGCCTGGTATTCGCGCAGCTTCGTGGGGTAGACGAAGAACCGATCTCCCGCGGCGAGCAGCAGGCGCACGCCGAGCCCCATGCCCGGGAGCCCGAACGACTTCAGGTCTTCCACGGCGATGGCGGCCTCCGGGTCCTCGCTGCGCAGATCCTCGCCGAACTTGTAGCGCAGGTTCGCGGTGGCGTCGCGCTTGGCGTACACCGTCGCCGGCGTCCCGCAGTGAATCGAGCCATGATCGGTGGTGAGCAGCACCGTGACGCCGCGCCGCTCCGCCTCGAGCAGCGCCGCGCGCACCGGCGAGCGCTCGAACCAGGTGCGGGTGAGGCTCCGCAGCGCCGCCTCGTCGCGGGCCACCTCGTACAGGATCGCGCTCTCGGAGCGCCCGTGCGTGAGCTGGTCGATGAAGTTGAACACGAGCGCCGTCACCCCGTCCTGGGACAGGTGCGCCGGGAGCCGGCGCAGCAGCTCGCCGCCGTCCACCGAGCTGAACAGCTTCTCGTAGCGCACGGGCACCGGCGCCCCGACCAGCTCCCGCAACTGCTCGGTCAGGAGCTCCGCTTCGTGCGCGTTGAGGCTCTCGTCGTCCGAGGCCTGGCCCCACCAGTCGGGGTGTCGCGCGGCGATCTCCATCGGGAACAGCCCGGAGAAGATCGCGTTGCGCGCGAAGGGCGTCGCGGTCGGCAGGATGCTGTAGTAGTGGGACTCCTCGACGTCGAACAGCGGCGTCACCAGATCGCGCAGCGCCTCCCACTGGTCGAGCCGCAGGCAGTCGACGACGATGAACAGCACCCGCCCCTGGGCCTTGAGGACCGGTACCAGGAACTCGGCGCCCACGTCCACCGACAGCGGCGGGCGGTCCCCTTCGGGGTTCGCGAGCCAGCGCGGGTACTGGCGGGCGACGTATCCCGCGAAGTCCTTCCGCAGGCTGGTCTGCAACGAGTGGAGCGCCTCCGAGAGGCCGGGCTCGTTCGAGGCGGCGAGGCGGACCTCCCAGCGCGACAGCTCGACGACGAACTCGATCCATTCGCGCCAGGCGAGCGCCGAGCCGCGCCGCCCCTCGAGCTCGCGGAACCGCGCCACGAAGTCGCGCGCCAGGCGCTGCTGGCGAATGCGCTCGCCGTCGAGCAGCCGCGTCACCACGGAGAGGATTTGACGGGGGTGCACGGGTTTGACGAGGTAATCGTCCACGGCGACCCCGATCGCGTCGCGCAGCGTCCCCTCGTCCTCGCTCTGCGTCACCATCACGACCGCCACGCCCGCATCGATGGCGCGGATCTCGGGGAGCAGCTCCAGCCCGCGGCGCCCCGGCATCTGTTCGTCGAGCAACACCACGCTGTAGGGCTGGCGCCGCAGCATCGCCAAGGCGTCGTCGCCGTGGGCCGCCGCGGCGACCGTGAACCCCTGGTCTTCGAGGAAGCGGCGATGCGGGGCGAGCCCGTCCACCTCATCATCCACCCACAGGATGCTCTTCGGTCGCGCCATGGGCGAAAGCTAATGGCGACTGGCGAACCGCGGCAACGCGACCGTAGTTTTCGGCCCCGTGTTGTGCGTCCTGCTGGTGCGCTTCAGCTCCATCGGCGACATCGTGCTGACGACGCCGCTGGTGCGCGCGCTCGCCCGCCGCCACCCCGAAGCGAAGCTGGTCTACGTGACGAAG
>Ga0209055_1002970_pt1 | contig 10505 bp, 13 predicted proteins | sample GraSoiAngelo_110_FD_185875 | JGI IMG/M metagenome (GOLD analysis project Ga0209055, IMG submission 185875) | Grasslands soil microbial communities from the Angelo Coastal Reserve, California, USA - 14_0903_12_30cm (SPAdes) (version 2) | ecosystem: Environmental > Terrestrial > Soil > Grasslands ...
ACCGAGCCGCATCCTTCCGCACCCGCTCGGGCATGACTTTGGGCATGTTACGAGCGCGGTTCTCGCCTCTGTCCAGCATCGTCCTAGAACGGCAAACGCGGCCAATCACCAGCGTTGCCGGCGAGGTCGAACAGCGGACTGAGGATTTGCTCGGCCGGCGCGGTCTTGTCCTGGACGACGACCTTGGGGATGATGGCGCGTCCCTGAATGGACTCGTGGTCCGGACGGGCTTCAACGGCGACCGCAGGCACGCTATGCTCGGCTTAAAGGGCAGATGCGGTTCGCGGCGCCCGGCTTGGCCGGTGTGAACCGAAGACCAGAGGAGGCCACATGCGCATGCGATCAATAGCACTGGTGGGGGTGGCGCTTGTGCTTGCGAGCGGTTGCGGTGGGCAGTTAGGTGCCGGCAGCGTAGATGCCGCGCGTGCCGCCTGCATCGAGGCAGCGCGCAAGAAGGGCGATCAGCCGATAGAGACCGAGAACGTCAAGGTACTGGGCGAGGGGCGTTACGAAATGTCGGTGCGCAACAAGGCGGCGCTCGGCTCCTCCGTCACGACGTGCACCTACGATAAGAACATCGGAGCAGCGATCAGGTGAAGCGCCGCACCGCGGGGATTCGGCGCAGCGCGTCCGGCAGACGCCGTAACAGACGCGAGTTTCGAGTGCTCCGAATCCCACTTGGTGCGCGAGACCCTTGAGAGTAGGGCGCGAAGGAACTGAATTGGCACCGCCTCTGCGCCGTCGTTGCTATGCCAATCGCGCCCGGTAACGAGAGAGCCACACTGGCTGCGATGATGACTGCCCTCACGACGCCGCCCGATCGCGCGCGCGGCTGGCGGGCGACGTTCTAATGGCACTGGGTGGAGCGCACTCCGTGGAACGCGACGCAAGCGGGCCGCGTGGGAGGCGTTGAGGCGGGCGGATACGGCCACGCCAGTCCGGGAGGGCGAATGGCGCGGATGATCAGTATCCACGAATATGATCTGAGACCGGCAAGCAGCGCGGAGCAGTTTCGAGCAGGCGGTCAGGGCGGAGGCGTGCGGCCTGTTCGAATTGTCAGGTCTCGCGGCCCATCATTTCGTGAGGGGCGTGAGAGGCGCGAGGAGTGAAGCCGGACGCTGGCGTCGGCGGCATCCCCTACAGCGAGAAACCCCAAGCTCTCGATAGACCGCGTGATCCGCGAGGACATGGTAGGCCGCGCGTAAGAGAGCATGGGCGACCGCCACCCCCACTTCCGCTCCGAGCCGCAGCGTCCGACCGAGAACTCCGCCGACCAGGTAGGCGCCGGCTGTCGATGCCGCAGCGATCCGAGGCCGAGGTAGCGGGATGACATGCTCAGGGTCTTCAAAGTTGCCGCCCAGCGCAATTTCTAACGTGATCAGATACCAGGCCGGTATGGGTATCGGCCGCATCTGCATATAGGTCCACGAGAGAAGGAGTGATCCAAGGCAGGAGCGGACGGCGAGCAGGGACCACGATGCGCCGCGGCGCCCATTCCACAAGCCGAAGAGAAACAAGAGCACCATCGGCACGCCGAGGAGGATCGCCCAGAGCACCAGGCGTACCAGGATCTCTGGGCTCACTTCCCCGCCCCCTCGAGCTACCGGCACGCTGCGCATATCACCGCGGGGGCATCGGCGGCCGCGATCTCGTTGCTTATGGCTTACAGCAGGCTCGACATCCGCTGCTGATACTGCGCCTGACGCTTGGTGCTGATGCCGGCGTCGCGCAGGGGCTCCCCGTTCCACGCGCCCAGCACGAAATGAATGTAGCGCAAGGCGCCCGCGCGATCAGGCGCCCGTAGGAGCCGGGAGCGGATACTCTCGACCATCGCCGGCACCACCGTCCCCCACTCACTGCTGTTACGGGCTGACCAGGTGATCCAGTAGCGGTGCTCGATCAACGTGGACGGCTCCTCGTAGCGGCACTCGGCTTGCCGGGTGCTCGATGCCTTCGTACGATCGCGTGCTCGACGCGCTCCGGACCTGGCTCGACTCTTGGTCTGGCATCGGCCACGTCACCGTCGGGATGCACCGCCCAGGGCTATGATCTGCAGAGCGACGTTTTATGGGGCAATGTGATCGGTTATCAGGACCTCGTCGACCGACCCGGAGTACATTACTCCCCGACGAGTCCAGTAGCGAGGCCTGAATGGAAACCCGTCCTAGCCTACTTGCGGGAATCGCGGACACCGGCCGCTGAGAAGGCCCAATTGATAAGGAGGTAATCATGCGCGTTCTGTTTGGAGTGCTGTCGGTGGCCCTGTTGTCCGCCTGCGCAACGAGTACCGGGGTTGGTGGAACCAGTGGAACAGATCAGGTGGCAGCCGCGACTGCGGCTTGGCGTACCGCATACGATAGTCGTGATCCGGCGCGAATCACGGCAATGTACGATTCTGACGCCGTACTTTGGGGCACGACCGCAAAGACGGTTGCTGCGAACCCGGCCGCGATCGCCGAGTATTTCAAGGATGCCGGAAAACGCCCGAAGGCAAGAGTGGTCTTCGGCGAGCAGAATATCCGAGTCTATGGTGACGTCGGGGTCAACACAGGTTACTACACGTTCTCCGATGTCCGAGATGGCCAACCGGTATCGCGTCCTGCGCGCTTTACCATGGTGTTCCGAAATCGAGACGGATTGTGGCGCATCGTTGGTCATCATTCATCCGAAGTACCGAAGTAGTCCGGTGCTCAATTCCGACAAACGGCAAGGTCGTCTACGACCGGATCTGACTTGATCCACTTCTCCTGGTCCGAGCTGCTCATCAATCTCAAGACCGCCAGGCGTGGAGGCTGACCATCCCGCTGGCAGTGCTGATCCGAGCCGATCAGGTCATCGAGTGATGGACCGGCGAACGTCCCTCTGCGGGCTAACGGTTGGAACTCTGTCCATGCCGCTCGTGGCCAGGGCACAACCGTCGGCATGCTCTAGGTGTGCTGGATGTCCACGTCCTTGACTCGTCGCATCGCCCTCGTCCTTGCAGTTCGTGAATAGTTGATGAAAGGTTGAAGATTGACAGTCGGGTCGCCAAACAGTAGGGCGTTAGGTCGATGGAACAGCCCGCTCGTCTTGTCGGTCCAGCACATAACGCAACGCAGGACGAGGATATTGGAGGGACGCTCGGTTACGAACATCGCGCGATTGACTATCGCGGCAATGGTGCTTCTCACAGGCTGCGCGACGATCCGAGGGTTGCAGGCGCGCGACACCGAGGAACTGTTGACGGCGGCCGGGTTCAAGAGACAACTTGTCGACGCCGCCGACACGAAGCCTCTGGACGCGGGACCGCCCTACCGGCTGGTGAGCCGCACCAAGGACGGGACGGTGCAGTACACCTACGCCGATCCCGATAACTGCCGGTGCGTGTACCTCGGCGGCTCCAAAGAATACGCCGAGTATCGGCGTCTCGCGACGGAACGCCGGCTGGACGACGAGCGGCGGCGGGCCGCCGAAGACGTGTGGGGCCGGAATTCCTGGGGACTAGAGTTGCCGTGAGATTGAAACTCGATTCGGAGTCGCATGATCGACTTGGTCTTTTCGATCGACGTTTTGGGTCTCCTGCACGACGCCGCTCACCTCTAAACGACCGGGATGGAGCATTCGCCGACGAGCGCGACAAGCACGGGATGGGAGCGCACGTCCTCGCACGCGACGCACCGGGCGGGGTGGGAGGCGTTAAGGAGCAGCGACCCATGAAGCGCCGATGACAACGGGCCCTGTATCACCCATGGCGCGGCAAATCGTGCGATGAAACCGACGGTCGCGGAATACCTGCACCAGAAAGAGACGGTGCGCGGCTCGCTGCAAGATATCGACGCGCGCGTCATCCTCGCCATTGACGGGCTCCAGCGGGCCGCGGGAGTCAGCGGAGATCTCCTCGAGATCGGCGTGGCCTACGGGCAGAGCGCGATCCTGCTGGGCTATTGCGTGCAAGCCAGCGAGCGGCTTGTCGTCTGCGACACCTTCGAGGACACCAAGGGGGTCGGCTCTGAGAATCGAGCGGACCATGCGCTGCCCCATCAGGGGCTCCGGCGCAGCGAGTTTGAGCAAAATTATCGGCGCTTTCACCTGACGCTGCCTGACATCATCGCCGGCCGGTCCCACGAGATTGATCGTGATCGGCTTGCCGCTCACTTCCGCCTGATTCACGTTGACGGCAGTCACGCCTATGTGGATGTCCGCGCCGACATTCTGATCGCGCGTCGCTTGCTCGGGCGTGGCGGTGCGGTGCTTCTCGACGATTGGTCGCAGGCCCGCGCTCCTGGTGTCGCCCTCGCGATTTGGGAAGAATACGCGCGCGGGGACTTGATCCCGCTGTGCTTAACGCAATTCAAGATGTACGCGACGTGGGACCGTGGCGGGCTCACCGCTTCGGCGGTGGACGCATGGGCGCGGCACCAACCCGACTTTGACATCAGCGAGGCGCACCAGCTCGGCCGCTACGAGGTCCGCCAGTACAGCATGAAGGCTCCGCCCGTCACTACCCCACAACCAGCTGATCCCTTGTGGCGACGAGCCGTACGGTATATACGCCTCACCCGAAGAGGTCGGCAATGATGGGAGAGGGAATCGACGTCACGACCTGGAAATGGATCATGGAGCTGCTGATCGGGCTCGCGCTCGCCGTCGGCGTGATGCTGTTTCTCGAGCGAGCATCGGGCTGCCGAGTGGAAGTATGAGCGCCTGCCTGGGCTCGCCGCCGAGCTCGTTCGCCTGAAGGTGGACGTCATCGTCGCCGCATCCCCGCCCGCTACTGAAGCAGTCAGGCAGGCGACCAGGACGATCCCGTCTTCGCCGTCTCAGGCGACCCCGTGGCCGAGGGCTTCGTCCTGCCGGCACGTCACGTGCGCGAGCCAGGGCCTCGTGACTGACGGTCTCCGCCCCCTGCTCTCGTCACGTTGCGAGCGGCGCGTCTCCAGAAGAGCGCGACGTCTCGGTCGTATTCAGGAGCTTGGCGTGAACGTCGGGCGCTCTCTGTTCCAGAATTCAAAGCAATCGGCATGGAGCGGGATTGGCGTCACCTCACGCGGGGACGAGTGCGACGATTCTTCTCTCGGGGCGAGCATCATCATCAAGTCGTAACTCGCGACGATGTGGTCGCAAGCTCCACAGATGGACCCGTCGCCGGGACGCCCGGGAATGGTCGCCTGGATGCCGTCGTTCGGCAAGCTCCCGTCACGGAGCTTGCCATGGATCATGCGGCGCAGGGCCTCAGAGGCCGACTGCTTCATCGCGTCGCGGAGCAGGGCCACGGCGACTTCGGCCTCGCGGAGTTGACCGCCCCCTGTTTCACGAGCTTTCGGGAGGCCGTAAGTATTTCCTGCGCCTGGCGTCGCTCTTCCGCTGGAAGCATCGCGCAGCTGTAGAGATGGGCGCGAACGCTGTCAGTCAGCTCTTTACGGCATTTTGGGCACCGATCCGTGCCGTCGCCGAACAGGCCCGAGAGCAGTTCAGCGGACGTGGATATGGAACTTGTCCAGTCCGGGGTTGCTGCCATCGTGGCTGAACTCAACCTCGATCTCCAGCTGATCCTTCGTGGCGTCCTCGCCGCACACCGGGCAGGGCGCACCGGCCCCCGTTCCGCCCCGGGTATGGTGAGGTGGTCGGGATGGCAGTTTTCCAGTGCGGATCACTTCTCGGGCCTTCGCGCGCAGAACAGTCTCGTCGGGCATGATAGCAACTCCAGATCCGGCGGGCTGGTCACGCCAGATGCCATGAGGCCCGACGCCGGCTTGCGTCACCCGGTGAGTCCGATGGAAGGCAGTCAGAGACTACACGGAATTGGCGCGAGAGACCGGACCGGAGGCCGGAGTCGGCCGATGCAGCGACGAAGACGCGTCGCCTGGCTGAGCGGCGCGCCTTCGTCGAATCGCGGCTCACGAACTCCTCGGTGCCGCTTCAGCGAGTGGCTGGGCCCCGGTCTTTCACGGTGAGTCCCGTGAGGACCTTCGCCCCGTTTTCCTCCCTGTAACTTGCGACGACGAGCATGCCTTCGGTGACGACGCCGGGCTTGAGGACGGCTCCAACCGGCGTGACCAGCTTCGTGCCGTTACTCAGGGTTATCGCCGTCCTGGAGGGATCGATATTCTCGATTCGACCCTCGACCGCGTTCTCCGATTCCGGGGCCGGCGTCGTCGCGCCGGGGGGCGGCGAGCTCCGCCCGGCTGGTGGCGGGAGCTGCGTTTGGGCGAGCGCAGCGGCGACAAAGATCGCCGGGGCCAGCATCGCGACGAACAGCGCGAACGTGCTCATGTGTCACCCCTCCTGTGATGCAGGTGGTCTTGTCGTCCGACTATCTCCAGACCACGACACGAGCGCCGTCGGCGTGCTCCTCGACGTCGATCGTCGTGTCCGCGAGCGTCTCGGATACTTCTTGGTCGATGAGCAGCACCGCGCGTCCGTCGTGCTCGATGATCCGGTCATCGTCCTTGAGTGTGTCGAGAAAGATCTCAAGGCCCGAATCCGTGCTGCCGATACGTAGCATCACGCCGGGGCGCTCGATCAGATCCTCGAGTTGGTTCTTGAAGGTTTCCCGTGCCCTCTCGGTCACTTGAATCATGTCTCTCGCTCCTTCCATGTGAGTGCTTGGAACGTGCTTGATGGAGCAGGGTAGAACGACCCCGGGCGCGCGCATCGACGACGGCGACGAGCCAGTAAGGCTCGGTCGCGGACTCTCTACGAGCGCGCGGTCGAGAGCGGCCTAAAGACGCCGCGTCCGAGGAGGCGGAAGCTGGGAAGGCGTGACGAGGCGTACCTCGGCCCGCGACCATGGTGTTCGGCGATGCGGCCGGGGCCGTTAGCCAGTTGGTTCAAGAGCATCGCTACCGCCCGCGGACATCCCACGGCGTGAGTCTCCGCCCGAGGCGCACGCGGGTCAAGCGGTCCCTGGGTCGAGATGAACCTGCCCCGGTTTGGTGGACACCCCAGACCCCGGGGCTCATGGCCTAAGACGCGGGAAGAAGAGGTTGGCGCTCGGGGCGAAGCCGCGACGCCGCGTGATCACGATCATCACGAGCAGGACCTCCGGGACCAGGTTGTGGTACAGGGCGAGCGCAAGGCAAGGCGAGCCTCGGTGGCGGCTGAGATCTAGAAATCTCTCGGTGTTCGCGCCGCAGCCACGGGGACGGGGTTAGTCCAGGGGCACGCGCTCCGGCATGCTCCAGCAGCCGCCTCCGGACGAAGGCGTCCTCCAGCGGTGGAAGGGCTAGTCGTGACGCCGACGCCCGGCGCCGACTGTGCCGTCTCGCACGCTCGTCTGCCGATATTTGTCAGCCTCGGTGTTGACGATGCCGTTGGTCAGTATTCGGGCCGATCGGGTTGTCGCGTAAGTGTGCGTGCCGCTGCCCGATCGCCTCTCGCTGAACCCGGGCTTTTGCCGCGAACCTGGCTCGGTCCCTGCACAAGTGGGCTCGGATCATGGCAGCCAATCCACCGCTCCTCGATCGCGTTGCCCGCGTCGGCCTGGGCCCAGCTGTCCCGCAGCCAGGGGAATCACTGCCCGGCTCCGCCCCGGCATTATCGTCTGGGCCACTGCCTGGGAGTGACGGGCCGGCGGACAAGCCCTGGGCGCAACTGCGACCGTCGCTTCGCGCCTCGCTCTTCGAGGGCGCGGCCGCCGAAGTCTTCGCGGCCTGCGCTGGCGGAGCAGTGCTGACCGCGTGGGCGCTCCATCTCGGCGCCAGCCCCGTCGTGATCGGACTGCTCGGTGCGCTACCCGTCGCCTGTAACGTGCTCAACATGCCGGCTGCATGGCTCACACACGTCGTCGGCCGGAAGCGCCTGGCGGTCGCCGCCGTCGGCGCCTCGCGGCTCGTGTGCCTGCCCCTCGTTGCCTTTCCGTACCTGCCACTCAGTGACGCGACTCGCCTCCAATTGTTCATCGCGCTCGTCGCCACCACTGCCGTCCTCGCCGTGATCGGCAACAACGCATGGATCGCGTGGATGGGCGATCTCGTGCCGGCTTCAGTGCGGGGCCGCTTCTTTGGTCGGCGAACGATGTTCTTGACGGTGGCCGGCGCTACGTCCTCGCTCGGGGCGGGTTTGATGCTCGACGCGCTGAGCCCACGCGGGTGGAAGAGCGAGGCTCTCGCGGGCCTGGCCGCGGCGGCCTGTCTCGCCGGGCTTGTGAGCATCTGGCTTCTCCGGCGTCAGCACGAGCCGGCACCGGCCAACACGCTCGCCGAGCCCGGAGGGCTAGCGGCGCTCGCCGCCTGCCTTCGTGACCAGGCCGTTCGACCCTTTCTCTGGTATCAACTCGCGTGGAATGCCGCCGTCGCCGCTGTCGCTGGCTTCATCTCCTTCCACATGCTGGTGAACCTCCGGATGGGATTCGCCGTGGTGGCCGCTCACGGGGTGGCGGTGGCCGTGGTGCGGATCATCGCCGCGCCGCTGTGGGGCCGAGCCGTCGACCGCCTCGGCGCTCGCCCCGTCCTCGTGCTGTGCTCGTTCGGGGTTGCCGCGGTGCCGGCGATCTGGATGTTTCCCACGCCGGAGCGACTGTGGCCGATCGCGCTCGAGGCGGTGCTGGCCGGCGCTCTCTGGGGCGGTCACGGCATCGCCGCCGTCGATCTGTCGGTTGCGCTGGCGCCGGGCAGCGGCCGGCCCTTCTACCTGGCCGCCTTCGCTACCGCCGGCGGACTCGGCTTCGCCGCGGCTTCCATCTTGGCCGGCCTGCTGGCCTCGTTGCTGCCGGCGCAGTTTATGCTGCTTGGATTCAGCTGGACGGGGATTCATCTCCTGCTGCTGGTTTCTTCGCTGGCCCGTGCGGCCGCCGCGTTGCTGGCCGTGCGGATCCAGGAGCGCGACGCGCGCGGTGTTCCTGAATTGCTTCTCACGCTGGCCAGCGACCTACCGAAGACGGTGTTGGTGAAGCATTTGCCCTTGCCGAAGCCGTGGACGGTCTTCCAGACGACGATCAGCAATGCGGCAGCGCGCGGCCGTCGCCGACCGGCGGCGTCGGTCCCGGCGCCGTAAAGCGCGCGATCACGTGGCTCAGACGGCTGAGCGGTCAACCACACGCGGTGCTCCCCAGTCTCGGCCGCGGTGGTCCCACGCGCCGAATCAGCCAACCGCGAAGGTGATCCCGGCCCACGTCGGAAACGACCGGCTCCGGGCGATCGCCGTCGCGAGCATGATGGCCGACGGCCAGGAGCAACAGGTCCAGGACCATGACGAGCGTCGCGCCGCCAAGATAGATCGACGCACGAGCGGCGCCACGGCGGCGTTGCCGTCCAGGAAGAGCCGGCCGATACCGGGGCGGGACGTAGAGTTCCAGCGGCTCGTACGACAGTTGTTCTCGCCGCTGACGATGGACGAACTCGGAAACCTCTGACTAGGCTTTCGCCTGACACGGCCAGGTCAGTCCAGCCGAACCCCCCGCAAGTGCTTCCGGCCTGACGTCGCGGCGAGTCTTCTCCCCGGCGGATTCTCCCATGGCCATGGCGGAGTGCGGGGGCGCCCAAACAACACGGTGAGGAGCACCTTAATAAGCCGCTTCATCCTCACATCCCCGAGCGCACCGCTATTTTGGTCAGCCTAAGCTCGATGGTGAGCGGCCACCATCGGACGGATCATGAGTTCGCGCGTGGAAGATACCCGAGAAGTGATTTCCGCCGAACGGGTCGGCGCCGCTGCGAGGCGAGCTATTTTCCGGAAAGTAGTTTGGTGAGCGACAGCGGGGGTGGCGAAGCCAAGCGCCGCTGATCTGAGTCTAGCACCCCCGACTCCGCCGAAACGTCGGCGCGCGGCGCGAGCGCGACGCGGAAGCGGCATGCTCTATCAGCAACGCCGCCGCGACGGTACGGTCGCGCCGACCTAGTGGTCGAAGATCTACGTCAACGGACGCCCGGCGCGCGAGTCGACGGGCACCACGGACCGCGAGACGGCCGAGGGCGTGCTGCGCGATCGGCTCACGCGTGCGAGTCAGGGCTTGCCCGTCGTGCGACTGCAGAATGTACGCTTCGATGAGCTCGCCGAGGATCTCAAGACCCACGACGAGACGACGGGCTCACGCGATCCGCAGGAAGCTGAGAAGCGCGTCAAGCCGCTGCGCCGATTCTTCGCCGGCTGGCGCGCCGCGCAGATCGACGGCGCCGCGATGAATCGCTACGTCGTCAAGCGCCAGGCGACGGGCACCGCCAACGGCACCATCAACCGCGAGCGATCGGTGCTGCTCAAGATGCTGCGGTTGGCCCTCGAGCACGGGAAGCTCGCTCGACTCCCTGTCATTCGTGGGCTCAAGGAATCCCTGCCGCGGTCAGGATTCTTCGAGGCGGAGCAGTACGCGGCAGTGCGACGTCACCTGCCGGCGGATCTGCAGACCGCGTGCGACGTCGCGTACACGTTCGGCTGGCGAATGCAGTCTGAGGTGCTCGCGCTCGAGCGGCGCGACGTCGACCTCACGGGTGGCCGTCTCAGTCTGCGCGCGGGCGAGACGAAGAACGAAGAGGGCCGCAAAGTGTTTCTCACGCCACAGCTCAAGGCGGCGCTGGTGGCGCAACTCGAGC
>Ga0209055_1002974_pt1 | contig 10502 bp, 9 predicted proteins | sample GraSoiAngelo_110_FD_185875 | JGI IMG/M metagenome (GOLD analysis project Ga0209055, IMG submission 185875) | Grasslands soil microbial communities from the Angelo Coastal Reserve, California, USA - 14_0903_12_30cm (SPAdes) (version 2) | ecosystem: Environmental > Terrestrial > Soil > Grasslands ...
TCGTGCAGACACGCGCTTTCCAGCCTCAACCGGAGCACAAACGCGAGGCCATCAAGTTCGCGGTGATCGATTCGACCGTGGCGCTCGGCTTGGCTCTGTTTATCAACGCGGCCATTCTGATGTTGGGCGCGGCGGCGTTCCACCACCGCGGCATCAGCGAAATAGCGGATATCGGCCGCGCCTATGAATTGCTGACACCTGTGCTGGGCGCCAGCCTGGCCAGCACGCTGTTTGCGGTGGCGCTGCTTTGCTCCGGACAAAACTCCACGCTGACCGGCACTCTGGCCGGCCAGATTGTGATGGAAGGTTTTCTGAACCTGCGGCTGCGGCCTTGGCTGCGCCGGCTGATCACCCGGCTGCTCGCGATCGTGCCAGCTGCCATTGTGATCGGCCTCAAGGGCGAGAGCAAGCTGACCGATCTGCTTATCCTGAGCCAGGTGATCCTGAGTTTTCAGTTGCCTTTCGCCGTGGTGCCGCTGGTAATGTTCACCAGCGACAAAGCCAAGATGGGAGAGTTCGTCAACCGTCGCTGGGTTGTTGTGCTCGCCTGGGTGGTCACCCTGGTAATCATCGCTTTCAACGCCGAGCTGCTCCGGTTGCTCTGGCGCGACCGACACTAAGCTCGGCTGGAGCATTGGCGTGCGGGCGTGCGGGGGTTCAACCGCCGGACTAGCCAGCCGCGGGGTGAAGCCTTCCGCAACACCGCCCAGGTCCCACGCTCATTCTCCCCAGGAAACCTTCAGTGAGGAAAACGGAATCTTATGCCATGATAGGTGAATGAGACGCCGCGCGTGAGGTTGCGCGAGCGGCTTGGTGCGGCCGCATGCAGCGCAAAGTGCAGCAGCGGGACCGACACGCAGGATCTTGGAGCGACGATGACGGAACGATCGGCAATTTGGCGTAGCGTAGCGTTTTTGGGATTGGGCCTGGCTTGGGCTGCCTGGGCGTTTGCTCACGGCAAAGATCGTTGGCCGGTCCCCGCGGAAGCGAAGAACGTCAAGAATCCCCTGCCTGCGACGGAGGCTTCGCTGGCCGCCGCCAAGGCGATATATCTGGATAACTGCGAGCAATGCCACGGCGAAAAAGGCAAAGGCGACGGCTCGGACGCACCCCTGTACAGCGTCAAGCCCGCAGACTTCACTGATACTCACATGATGGAGGAGATGACCGACGGAGAGATCTTCTACAAGATCAGCGAAGGCCGGCGCCCCATGCCGAGCTTCAAGAAGCGGCTGACCGAGGAGCAGCGCTGGCAATTGGTGAACTACGTGCGCACATTTGCACCTAAACTAGAGCCGGCGCCGAAGACCGTCGGCGCCTCAGTGACCAAGAAGGTCCTGCCGCATAAACACCAATAGAAAGTAACAAGTCGAGGGTTTGAACTGGAAACTGGGCGCTCTCCCGCCGGGGATTTTCCTGCTCCGCTCTGGGATGTCGAGGCCCGACGGTGTTTGTCGGGGCGAGGAATCTCACTGAGAGATCCCTTACGATGGAATCGCAATCTTCGATAACAGAAGCGCGCCCCAGAGCCGCTTCTCGCTGTTCGAGCCCACAACGGACGCCTGAACCCTAACCCCGAGCCCCTGACCCCCGGCCCTTTTCCTGCTCCACCTGTGCCAGCGCCTGAGCCACTTCCTTCACATCGGGCACTTCAGGAATTCCGTACTGCTTGAACCAAGCCACGTTGCCAGCCTTGTTGATGATGGCGATAGCGCGCCCGGTGATTCCTCTATCTTCGAGGTATGCGCCGAACTTGCTGGCCACCGCGCCGCGCGGGTGGAAGTCAGCCAGCAACGGGTAGCGGATGCCCATCTTCTCCGCCCAGGCCTTGTGCGACCAGACGCTGTCCACGCTCAGGCCGAGCACCTGCGCGTCGAGTTGCTCAAACTGCTTCAAGTCGTTCACGAAGCAGACGTGCTCGTTCGTGCAAGTCGGGCTCCAGTCGAGCGGATAGAAAACCAGGACCACATTTTTCTTGCCCTTGAAGTCGGAAAGCTTCACTTCCTGCTGGTTTTGATCCTTGAGGGCAAAATCGGGAGCGGGCTGTCCTACAGCAATCGGCATCGTTCCTCCTTGTTTTTCCTGCGGCTCTTCGGCCAGTAGGCAATCGGAATGGCCATCCTCCTCATACAAGCGAAGTATGATAGCGGAAGCAAGAAGTCCTGACAAATTGCTCTGCGACGCGGCGGTCGGGAGCGGCTCCGGCCGTTACTGCGGCGGGACTGGCAAACCCGCCCCGATGGGTTGGGGCGCTACGCAGCGCTCCCGATCTGGTACCATAAGCGCGTCTTCCGCAAAGAACGAGCAGAGCGCCCATGCCGCGCGTCACACTCGAGCAGGCGTATCCCGGCATTGCTTTTCGGCCGCGCACGCGTAACTGGTGGGCGTGGCTAACTCGCGTGCCGCCGGAATGCGTGCATCTGGAAACCGAGCAGGGCTGGATGGCTGCCCTGGTCCCTGACACACTTTACCTCCGCGGCAAAGCAGCGCGGCGCAGCCTAACCCAACGGCCCGAAGTTTCGCTGTGTCGCGCGTGCTTGGTCGGCGTGCTTGAAGGGGAGCTGGCCGCATACGCTGGGCGTGTGGTGGCGTTTGAGCCCGACGTGGATTCTTTCTCGCAATATTTTTTCGTTGCCGGGCCGGACTTCGACGCGGCGGGTTTGCTACCCGAGGTGGCGGTGGCCATCGAGCAGCGGCTGCGGCAGCCGAATGAGCCCTGTGGCGAGTGCTCGCTGCCCGCTACCTGGCTGTGGCTTTCGCGCGAAGAAGTGGCGAGTCTTGATGAGATCGGCGCGATCACCGCGGCGCCCGGGCGTCGTCTGTGCCCCACGCACGGAGCCGCAACGCTCTGCCGCGCGCTGAAATTGAGCGGTGAGGCCAACCTGTTTTACGTTAATCTACCTTACGGAGAGGCTGGCGCGTATGTCTGGATCTGATTCTGGGCAAGGAGTCAGACGGGCGATGGATCTTCGCGAAATTGTTGAGAAATACCTGGGGCTGGCGGGCGCCTACGGGAAACCCGTGCCCCTCGGCGGCTTTGGCCTGCGACGCCAGGAGACCGAGCGGCTCTTCAGCGCCTTTGACGAGGATTACCACATCAGTCGATTCTTCCACTTCAGCTACTCGAGCGGGGAGAGCTACCAGATCAACGGTTTTCCCCATACACACGTCTCGCTCGACGCGGAAATTCAGACCATCCTCTAGCGCTAAAGATAGAGATTAAGGATGAGAACGGCTCCCGCGCGTGCTGCCGTGGCAAGAGACCTCAAAGTGCTGGCTGACGGTTGCGGTTCACATGCGACGCGTCCCTAGTCGTTGCTCTGAAGTTGAGCCTGCACCAAAATCCTTCCGCGGAGTCAGTGCCTGGGCAAGACTGCAGCGGGACAAATGGCCAAGGGAGGAATCAACATGGCGCTGCCGAAACAGGGTCGAGCTTTTCTGTTCGTTCCTGCGTTGCTGGTGGCAACGCTGGGCTGGCCAGCTTGCCTTCTGCAAGCCCAGGAGGACTGGGCCCGACGCGACAAGTGGCAACGTCCCGCCGAAGTGCTGGATGCCCTGGGAGTGAAGCCCGGCAGCTTCGTGGCCGATGTCGGAGCCGGCGACGGTTACTTCGCGTTTCACTTGGCTGCCCGGGTTGGTTCGCTGGGGAGAGTGTACGCGGAAGATATTTTGGAGGACGAGCTTGCTAAGATTCGCAGCCGGAAAGCGAAGCAGGGGCTCAGCCAGATCGAGACCATCCTGGGTACGCCGAGCGATCCTCGCCTGCCAGCCGAAACTCTAGACGCAATCCTCGTGGTCAACGCGTATCACGAAATGCCCGAATTCGACGCGATGTTACAAGGGATGTACGGCGCGTTGAAGCCCGGCGGATTGCTGGCCATCATTGACGCGCAGGACGAGCCCGGCCAGCCGCGCAACGTCTACCAGGAACGTCACACCTTGCCCGCGGAAATCGTCCGCGAGGATGCGGCGCGGCACGGTCTGCGCTTCCCGCGCGAGCTGCCCGGATTCTCGAACCCGGAGAGCAAGAGGAAGTACTATTTCTTGCTTTTCGAGAAACCCAAGCGGGGCTGAAGCTTGGCAAAATTGGAGCCCCTCCGGCGCCCTCAGGGGCGACGCGGGGAAGCAAAATCCTCCTCCAAGCTCTACCAGCACTCATGGGAACAGGGGCTAAGCCGGCGAGAAGTCTTTGCCGCAGGGCCCTTCTGCCCTCCAACGGTTTTTGTTCCCATGCACTTCGGTGCGTAAATAAGCAATAGGTATTACTTCCTGTTGACACGCGTTGCATGCTGCGATTGACTCCCCGGAAGAACCAACTACAGTAGAGATGGAGTCCCTCTCAGAGGGTCATTGTGAGTTTTAATTTTGCACAACGCCATTCTTGGCACGCATCCTTACCCCCGGCTGAGCTGAAACAGGTCAAAGTGCGCCAGTTTTAGAACAGAGGGTGGATGCCGGTTACCTTGGGGCGGGTCGTTTTCAGTGATAAGGAGGATGTGGAAATGAGTCTAGGAAGGAAGAGCCTGATTCCGATTCTGTTTCTGGTGGTTGCGTTCGCGGGTGCCTGGGCACCAGTCTGGGCGCAGAACAAGTATGCCTACGTTGCGAATTGGACCGACAACACCGTCTCAGGGTACCTCCGCGATGCCACTACCGGTGCGCTGACGCAAATCACGGGTTCGCCCTGGGCAACGGGGAGTGCTCCTGCCGGGGTAGCCGTGGACCAGACTGGCACCTGCGTCTTTGTTGCAAATTTCCTTTCGAATAATGTTTCGGCATATAAAATAACTGCTAGTACCGGTGTCTTGACGCCGGCGACTGGTTCGCCGTTCTCTACGGGGACGGCTCCGATAGCAGTTGCAGTTGATTTCTTTAACCAGTTGGTGTATGTGGCGAATGCTTTCGACGGCAGCGGCAGCCTCGGCAGCATCTCGGCCTTCCAGAACAACTCCCCCACCTGCGCCCTAACGGCGGTGGCAGGTTCGCCCTTCAGGGATCCGGCGACACCCACACCCAGTACCCCATCCTCAGTGGTCGTTGACCGGAGCGGCTCCTTCGTGTATGTAACGAATGAATTCTCCAACAACGTTTCGGGGTTCAAGATCAATCTTACCCCCGGCGCCAGCTTTGGAGCCCTTACAGCGGTCGGTCCGCCTATCGCAGCGGGGACTTGGCCTATTTCGGTGGTCGCGGTGCCCACATCGGGCGTGAATTTCATTTACGTTTCGAACGATGGCTCTAACAATGTCTCAGGGTACTCGTTCGACGGGACCACCGGCGTCCTGACGGCGGTCCCCGGTTCGCCTTTGTCGCTGACAAACTCAACTAGCCCCGGCCTTGCCACCATCGCTCCGGGCACCCGCCAGCTTTACGTGCCGAATTTTGATAGCAACAACGTCTCGGGGATTAACATTTTTACCACTTGTACGCCCCCTTGGCCTCCCTCTCCCTGTACCCCCACGGGCGCCATGGCGGAGGTCACAGGATCGCCCTGGCGGACGGGGAGTGGTCCGACCTCAGTAGCTGTTGACCCGTCGGGTAAGTTTGCCTACGTGACGAGCATGCTTTCGAACGACGTCTGGGGATACAACATCAACGGTTCGACGGGCGCCGTTACTCAGTCTGGCGCGCCCTACACTGCGGGGCAGTTTGCTATCTCCGTGTTTTTCACGCCCTGACGTGTCGGGGAACTGGCCTGAAATTCCAGCTTCCCCGCGCAGCGCGCCTGTCCACCTCTAGACTGGCAGCGCGATGAAAGAGTCTTTGCCGGTGTCGTTCCGAGCGCCGGCAGACGCGGGGTAAACTCCGCGCAAGATCTCTCAGTTGTCATTTCGAGCGCGGCGGCGGGCGAGAAATCTCTCAGAGATTCCTCACTTCGTTCGGAATGACAGCCGAGGTGTCACCTACTTCAGCACGGCGGTGCGGCGCTCGAAACGCTGCGCGAGCTGGGAGTGCTCCTCGTGGAGTTCAGGCGGCAACCGCCTGCCAAATTGCTCGAAAAACTTCTTCGTATCCTCGAGCTCGGTGGTCCAGTCAGCAGGGCTGACTCGTAGCAGCTCTTCCATCGTGCTGCGAGAGACTTCCAGGCCATCGAGGGTGAGGCCATCCGGAGTAGGCACCCAGCCGACGGGCGTTTCCGCTGCTTTCCCCTTGCCCTGGACACGCTCGAGAATCCACTTCAGCACCCGCACGTTTTCGACGAACCCGGGCCAAAGGAACTTGCCATCGGCGCCCTTGCGGAACCAGTTGACGTGGAAAATTTTCGGCGGGTGCGGAATCCGTTTGCCCATCTCGAGCCAGTGGCGGAAGTAATCCGCCATGTTGTAGCCGCAAAAGGGCAGCATCGCCATTGGATCGCGGCGCGTCACCCCCACCGCTCCGGTGGCCGCCGCAGTGGTCTCTGAAGCCATCATCGCGCCGACGAATACTCCGTGCTGCCAGCCGAAGGATTCGTACACCAGCGGTGCCACCCGCGCCCGCCGCCCGCCAAAGATAAACGCGGATATGGGCACGCCGGAGGGATCCTCCCAGTGAGACGAAATATGAGGTGCCTGATTCGCTGGCACGGTGTAGCGGGAATTGGGGTGCGCCGCCGGGCCCTTGCCGGGCGTCCACCGCTCCCCCTTCCAATCGAGCAGGCCTTCGGGGGGATCGATCTCCATCCCTTCCCACCAAGGCTCGCTGGCAGGCGTCAGCCCCACGTTGGTGAAGATGGAATTTCTGCGCAGCGCCGCCATCACGTTGGAATTGGTATGCGGGCCTGTGCCGGGCGCAACGCCAAAAAAGCCTGCTTCGGGATTGATCGCATGCAGGTAGCCGTCCCTGCCGATCTGCATCCAGGCGATGTCGTCGCCTACCGTCCACACGCGATAGCCTTGGCTGTCGAGCGCTGAGATCATCATGGCTAGGTTTGTTTTCCCGCAAGCGCTCGGGAACGCCGCAGCCATGTAGGTCACCTTGCCCGAGGGATCCTCCAGGCCTAGGATGAGCATGTGCTCGGCCATCCAACCCTGTTCCCGCGCCATCCAACTGGCGATTCGCAGCGCGAAACATTTCTTGCCCAGCAGCGCATTGCCGCCGTAGCCTGAGCCGATGCTCCAAATTAGCTTTTCTTCAGGGAACTGCAAGATATAGCGCCGTTCGGGATTGAGGTCGCCCAAGGAATGCAGCCCCGGCACGAAATCGGCCGAGCGACCCAGGCGATCGAGTGCCGCTTTGCCAACGCGGGCCATGATGCGCATGCTGGCTACCACGTAGGCGCTGTCCGTCACCTCCACCCCCACCTTGCTGATCGGCGAATCCACCGGGCCCAGGATGTACGGCACCACGTACATCGTCCGGCCAGTCATGGCGCCGCTGAACAACCCTCCGACTTTCTGTTTGGCTTCGGCAGGCGACATCCAGTTATTGGTTGGTCCAGCGTCGTCCTTCTCGCGCGTGCAGATGAAGGTTACGTTCTCGGTGCGCGCCACGTCGTTCGGGTGGCTGCGGTGCAGGAGGCAATTCGGATAGGTTTGGGGGTTCAGGCGCAGGGTCGAGCCATCGCGGAGCATCTGCTCCACAACTTCCTGCTGCTGTTGTTCCGAGCCGTCACACCAGACGATGCGCTGCGGCCGCGTTGTTCGGGCGACTTCTTCAACCCATTGTTCTAGAGGGGTGGGCACGGGACCTCCAGGTTGAGTGGCCCGCTGGACGCCGCCCGGCCGAGGCCTTGACATAGAAGAAGATCGGCGCTGGGAAGTCGCCTCGGGCCGTTAGACGCGGGGACTAAGACCCTAAGTTACACCTTGCCCAAGCGCAAGGAAACCCCTCACTTCGTTTTTTCGCCAAAGCATCAGCCGTCCTGGCATGCGTGACGTCGCACTTCAGCGCCAACTGCAGCGCCAGCGCCTGCCCTTCGGCGTTCTTCCAGGCATCATTGGGGCGTCAGAGCTACACTAACTGGCCTTGCGGCGCGGTTCGGGAGTACCTGGGTGATATACTTTTCCCAGGCATGTACGCGCGAAAGCTCAAGGTGGAGATCATGGTAGGGGGCGAGCGCCGCCCTTGCCCGCTCGACTGGCTGGATAGCTTCTGCATGCGCAACTTCACTGGCGCGGCCGAATTCGACGACACGCTGCCCACCGGCGACGGGGCGCTCGAGGCGAGCTTCCGCGTTGATCCCGAGCGCCTGGCTGCGGCGCTGGCCGCCTGGCTCACCCAACGCGGCAAAGGAAACGGGCAGCCGGTCCACGTCGAGATACATGCTGCGTTGAAACCGGGGTAGGGCCTGGCGGTGCAGTCAGGACTCTAGTTTTCTGTTGCGCCGCCCGCTGCCGTGAGGCCGGTTGATCCGAACCCCCAAAACAGGTCGCGGAAGATTTTTGGCCGCTTCAAGCGGGCCTCGGCCATCTCGTCGGCAATTCGAGCGGTGGAGAGAGCCCGCTCGCGAGACAACTCAAGCACCCGCCACATGCGATCGTAGATTCGCGCCAGACTGTCATGGCTATCCGCGCGCTTGAGCAGATAGAACTCCGCGCCGCGAATCAAGCCGCCTGCGTTGACCAGGTAGTCCGGCGCGTAGAGGATGCCGCGGCGGGCAAGCTCGTCGCCTGGACCGGGGCCCGCGGCGAAGCCTTCACCGGAACCTGTTCTGCCTGCGGGGCGAGAGTCCGGTGCCGCGAGAATATTGTTGGCCGAACCGCAGATGATACGCGCCTGGATGCGCGGAATCGTTTCATGACTAACGACTCCGCCCAACGCGCACGGCGCCAAAACATCGCACCGCGTCTCGAGGATTCTCTCCGGCGGGACCACCTCAGCTCCCAGTTCTCGGGCGGCCTTTTGGGCGCGTTCGGGATCGAGGTCGGCTACAACCAGTTCCATCCCTTCCCCCCTCAAGATACGCGCGAGCCACATCCCTACGCTGCCTACGCCTTGCACGGCCACGCGTGCCTTCTTCAACCTGGCGAACTCCAAGCACGCTCGCATCCCGTGCCAGACGCCCAAGGCGGTGTGCTCGCTGATGTCGCCCAACTCGGGCGAAGGCTCGCGCGCGACGTAGCGCGTCGTACAAGCAATCGAGCCGAGGTCGTCGTCGGTGATCCCGACGTCGCGCGCGGTGAAGAAGCGGCCTCGCAGGCTTTCTATCACTTGTCCGAGCGCCTCGAAGGCTTCTGCGCGCTTCAGCGCATCGTGCATCGGGATGACCGCTTTGCCGCCGCCGCAGGGCAGCTCGGCCAATGACGCCTTGTAGGTCATGGCGCGGGAAAGGCGCAGCGCATCCGCCAGGGCTTCGGCGTCGTCGGCATAGCGCCAGAGGCGCACGCCGCCCAGCGCAGGGCCCAACGTTGTATCGTGAATGGCCAGAAACCCGCGCAGCCCCGTGGCACGGTTCTGAAATGCAATCACCTGCTCGTGGTCTTGCGCCGCCATCTGCTCAAAGATGTTCATGTTGCTGGTAGTGTTTCCCGCGAGCGCGCTGCGGTCAACAACCAAAATGGTTCTGGAACCTGGCATTCAAGTGCGGCCTGTACGAGCAATGCCTGGGCTCGGCGTTCTCCCTTGTCCGGCCGAAGGGCGCTGGGCTTGCGCTCCCTCCGCCTGCGCTCAACGCAGGAAGCGCCAACACTGCCGGCGCCAGCAGCCCCAGAAAGGATCTGCGTTCGCGATTCATACATTCCTCCCGCCTCTGCCCGCCGGGCCTGAGACACCCTGCTCCCAAAGCTTCAGGAGCGGCTCGGGTGATATAATGCCGCTTCCGTTTATCCTATGGCCGCTCCCGCTTTCAGGTGGACATGGTTTCCGCTCGAAACGAGCATACGCCTGCTTGTTATTCTGCTGCTCGCCTTCCTCGCCAACCGCTTGTTGAAAATGATGACAAACTGGCTGGTTAAGCCAGCTTCAGCAGCGACGCGGATCGCGCAAATGCGCGAGCAGCAGAAGCGCACGCTCGCCGGTGTGCTCTATAGCGGCGGCACGGTGCTGATCTTGGGCCTAGCGCTCCTAACGGCGCTTCCGGAATTCGGTTTCAGCGTCACGCCGATCGCGGCTTTGGGGGGACTGGCGAGCGTAGCCCTGGGGTTCGCCGCGCAGAACCTGATTCGGGATGTGATCAGCGGGTTCTTAATCGTCTTCGAGGACCAGTACGTGGTGGGCGAGAAGATCCGTGTCGGCGAGGCGCTGGGATGCGTCGAGCACTTTACGCTGCGGCGCACGGTATTGCGCAACGAAAAAGGCAGCCTGGTCACCCTAGCCAACGGCGAAATCCGCCAGGTGGCCAATCTGAGCCGCGATTGGGCGCAACTCTACGTAGACGTGCAGGTGGCTGCGGAAGAGCCGGTGGACGCGGCCCTGGCGGCGCTCGAGAAGGTCGCGAGCGAACTGCGCGCCGACCCGAAGTGGTCGGCGGCGCTGGTGGAGGGACCTCAGGTGCTCGGCGTCGAGGCGCTGACGCTTTCCGGCGCAACGCTTCGGGTGCAGGTCCGCACACTGCCCGATCGCCAGGATGACGTGGCGCGTGA
>Ga0209055_1002975_pt1 | contig 10501 bp, 7 predicted proteins | sample GraSoiAngelo_110_FD_185875 | JGI IMG/M metagenome (GOLD analysis project Ga0209055, IMG submission 185875) | Grasslands soil microbial communities from the Angelo Coastal Reserve, California, USA - 14_0903_12_30cm (SPAdes) (version 2) | ecosystem: Environmental > Terrestrial > Soil > Grasslands ...
GGCTGGGCAACGCGATCCATGCCCGCATCACCGTCATCAATCCGGAGGGCCTTGTGCTGGGGGACTCCTACGAGAACGGCGAAGCCTTGCGCCGCATGGACAACCATGCCGCCCGCCCGGAAGTGCGCCAGGCCGTCACCAATGGAGTCGGGAGCAGCATCCGGTACAGCGACACCATTGGCACCCGCCTGCTGTACCTGGCCCTCCCGATCCGGTCCGGCGGCCCTGATAGCCCCCTCTTGGGCTTCGTCAGAATGGCACTGCCCTTGACGGAGATAGAGGGGCGGCATCGCGCCTTGCGCAATCTGCTCGCCGCCGCGCTCGGTGGGGCGTTTCTCCTCTCGCTGGGCCTCAGCCTCCTAGTTGCTCGCAGTGTCACGCGCCCGCTGGGGGACATGGTCGAGGCCGCCCGTCGGATGGCTCGCGGCGAGTTCCGAGAAAAGATCCGTACGCACTCCAGCGATGAGCTCGCCGACCTCGCCGGGGTACTCAACCACATGGCCGCCGCTATCGAAGAGACGATTCAGACTCTGAAGGACGATCGCGCCAAGATGGCGGCTACGCTCACAGCCATGCAGGAGGGCGTGCTCGTGCTGGCGCCCGACGGGACCGTCCGCTTGATCAATCCGGCAATGGAGGGGATGGTGGGGCGACGTGACACGGAGGTCCTCGGCCGAACGTATCCTGAAGTGATCCGCCAGCCGCGTCTCAACGAGTTCATCACGGAGGTCCTCAAGCGGATGACCGCCTCTTCGACCGAGATCGTGTTTGGCACCGGACCCGAACGGACCTTCCAAGTCCAGGCCTCGCCACTCGTCCAGGGAACCGAACAGTCGCCCGGCCTGGTCCTCGTCTTCCACGACATCACCGATCTCCGTCGGCTCGAACAGGTGCGCAAAGACTTCGTGGCGAACGTGTCGCACGAGCTGCGCACCCCGCTGACGACGATCAAGGGCTACATCGAAGCGCTCCAGGACGGAGGCGTCGACGACCGGGAGCAACGGGCGCGGTTCTTGGAAACTCTTCGAAAACAGACCGATCGCTTGAACCTGCTCATCACAGACCTGTTGCTGCTGGCGAAGATCGAATCAGGGCAGGTCCCGCTCAAGCAGGAGCCGGTCGCTCTCGCCGTTCTCATCGACCGGACCGTCGGGCTTCTGCGGCCCCTCATCGACCAGAAGCAGCATCGGGTGGTGGTAAAAATTCCTGCAGAGTTGCCGCCCATCCGAGGCGATGAGGAGCGTCTGGGGCAGGTGTTCTCGAACCTTCTGGACAACGCCATCAAGTACACGCCGGAACAGGGCACCATCACCATCAGTGCAGAACTTGGTAAGGCTGCCCCCCCGCCTGCAATGATAGAAGTCAGCGTGGTGGATACGGGCATCGGCATCCCGCTGCAGGACCTGCCGCGGATCTTCGAGCGGTTCTACCGGGTGGACAAGGCACGGTCCCGCGAGCTGGGCGGGACCGGCCTGGGGCTGTCCATCGTGAAGCATCTCGTGGAAGGTCACGGCGGGGCGGTCATCGTAGAAAGCTTGCCCGGTCGAGGCACGAAGTTTCTCGTCCGGCTGCCGATGGCCACGACCCCTGTCCTGCCGTACCGGACATAGACAGGAATGATCATGATTTCAACAACTTGGATGCCTATTGGCGCAGTTTTCGCAAATATGGCAGAATGGGCGTCGAGCAAATGCTGAAACTGGCCGTTCTGGACATCGGCAGCAACTCAATCCACATGATTCTGACGGAAATCCAGCCCGACTTTTCCTACAAGATCCTTGACCGGTTCAAGGACGTGCCGCGCTTGGGCGAGGAGACGTTCACGACTGGCTCCTTCTCCTCGGACGCTATCGGCAAAGGCACCGAGGTAGTCCGCACGCTCGCCACACTGGCCCACAACCGCGGCTTCACGCGGATCGAGGCGGTGGCCACCAGCGCCGTCCGTGAGGCGGCCAACGGCGGCGACCTGATTGAGGCGATCGAGCACGAGACAGGCATCCAGGTGCGGGTCGTCACGGGCCTGGAAGAGGCTCGCCTGATCTACCTGGGTGTCCGGCACAGCATGGACTTCGGAGACAGCAATGTGCTGATCGTGGATGTCGGCGGCGGTTCCGTCGAGCTCATCGTGGGCAACCGGCACACGCTGCTCCATGCCTCCAGCTTGAAGCTCGGCGCGATCCGACTCAACGACCTGTATCTGAAGAAAGATACTTCCTCCGACGCGCTGAAGCGGCTTGAAAAGGCGGTGGAGGCCCAGCTCAAGCCTGTGTTGCCACGCTTCAAGAAGGTTGGGTTCGAGAAGTTGGTTGGCACCTCGGGCATGATCGGCAATCTCGCCGAAGTCATGCATCTGCAGAAGACGGGCCGGCCCCTCCCTCAACTGAATCTGGCCAGCTTCTCCGTCAAAGATGTCCTGGAACTGGAAAACCTGCTCCTGGACACCCCGCTCAAGCGCCGGGCCGAGATCCCCGGCGTCGACCCCCAGCGGGCCGACCTGTTGCTACCGGCTGCCATCGTGCTCCGCAGCATCATGGAGCGGCTCGATCTCGACGAGCTGACGGTCAGCGACAAGGCGATTCGGGAGGGCCTGCTCTACGACTTCATCGAGCGCCATCGGGACGGGATCCAGGCGGAGCAGGAGATCCCTAATGTCCGTCGCCGGAACGTGATGTACCTCGCGCGGCGGTGCCAGTATGAAGCCGTCCATGCGCACCACGTTGGGAAGCTGAGCCTTCAGCTCTTCGATCAGACTGCCGCCATCCATAAGATGGGCGCGCGCGAGCGGGAATGGCTGGAATACGCCGCGATCCTCCATGACATCGGCTACCTCATCAACTCCCGCCAGCACCACAAGCACTCATACTATCTGATCAAGAACAGCGACCTGGCTGGATTTACGGCAGATGAGATCGAGCTGATCGCCAACGTGGCCCGCTACCACCGCCGGGCGATACCCGAAGATGATCATAAGACCCTCAAGGACCTGGACCCCACGCTCAGGGAACCCCTGAGCGTGCTGGGCGGGATCCTGCGTTTAGGGGACGCTCTGGACCGGACGCACTTCGGCGTCATCCACTCGCTTTGCTGCTCTGTCTCACCCGCTTATCTGGACATCGCCCTGTCCACCACGGACGACGCGGCGCTGGAGCTCTGGGCAGCGCGCGATCGCAAGGACCTCCTGGCTCAGGGCTTGAACCGGACGATCCGGTTAACGACCACCCCCACGCACGAGGACCCTGACGCATGACCCCGCCCGTCACGAAAGCCCCCGCGACAGTCCCCCACCCCTACCCAGGCAAGCTCATTGTCGTGGAGGGGATCGACGGATCGGGCAAGAGCACCCAGCTCAGCCTGCTTCGCAAGTGGCTCGATGCCAAGGGCTACAATATCTTCTTCACCGAATGGAACTCCTCCGAGCTCGTCAAGGAGACCACCCGGCGGGGGAAGAAGACGAAAATCCTGACGCCGCTGACGTTTAGCCTTCTGCACGCCACCGATTTTGCGAACCGCCTGTACCACCAGATCTTACCCCCGCTTAAGGCAGGCATGGTGGTCCTGGCAGACCGGTACATGTATACAGCCTTCGCCAGGGATGCCGTGCGCGGCGTCTCCCCTAGCTGGGTACGCCGCCTGTACAGCTTCGCTGTGAAGCCGGACCTCGCCTTGTACTTCCGCGTGCCGATCGAGGTGTCCCTCGCCCGCCTGCTGACTGGTACCCGCGCCGAGTTGAAGTACTACGAAGCCGGGATGGACCTCGGGTTGAGCTCGAACGTGGTGGAGAGCTTCAAGATTTTCCAATCGCGAGTACTGAATGAATACGATAAGATCGTGGAGGAATTCGGCCTGACCGTCATTGACGCCACACTGGAGATCGACGAGCAGCAGGAGCAGGTCCGCCAGATCGTCTGGAAGGCGCTGACTCCTTACAAACCCAAGCGAGGATCGCATGCCAAACGAGAAGCGCTATTTTGGCGAAGGTTTGCCCTACCTGAGCCTGGAGGGGCTGAAGGGGAAGCTGATCGCCATTGAGGGGCCGGACGGCGTCGGGCGCTCGACCCATATTGAATCGATCCAGGAATGGCTGGAAGTCCAGGGTTACGGGGTCCTCACGACCGGCTGGACCAGATCGCCCCTGATAGGCAAGACCATCGAGAACGCCAAGCAGGGAAACATCCTGGACCCGTGGAGCTTCACGCTGCTCTACGCCACCGATTTCGCCGACCGGCTGGAGCACCAGATCATTCCGGCGCTCCGCTCCGGCTTCGTAGTCCTGTCCGACCGGTACATCTACACCGCCTTTGCCCGCAATGTCGTCCGCGGCTGCGACCGCCAGTGGCTCCACGACGTCTTCGGCTTTGCCATCGTGCCCGATCTCGTGTGCTACCTGCGCATCGACGTGGACACGCTGGCGCTGCGGGTCATCGAGTCCAAGGGCATGAACTACTGGGAGTCCGGCATGGACATGCGGCTGGGCACGGACCTCTATGACAGCTTTAAAAAGTATCAGGGCATGCTCATCGAGGAATTCGACAAGATGGCCGAGGAGTTCGCGTTCCAGGTGGTGGATGCCCGGCGCCCGCCGGAGGAAATTCAGGAGGCCCTGCGCGCCTGCATCCTGCCCATGCTCAAGGAAGGCCGCACGAAGCGGATCAGCAAAGCCGCCGCCGAGAAGGCTGCGGCCGAAAAGACTGTCGCGGAGAAACCCGCCGAGATAGCTTCCGAGAAAACCAGCGAATTGACGCCCGTGACGGAGCCCGTTACCACCGGATAAGGGCCAAGGGGATTGGCCCCCTTCTGGCGGGGCCTGTCCCCGTCCGAAAAATCTTTTTATCCTTTTCCGCGCACGCCGTGTCTCATTGACAAGGACAGTTGAGCAGCTTACCATTTCGACACGGCACGGGTGGTATGGACCAGGAACTCGTTCAATACCTCGAGGAGCGATTCCAGAGGCAGGAGCAAGGGTTCAACGCCTGCTTCGAAGAAGTGAATGCGCGACTGGATGAACGGGTCGAAGAGGTCAAGCGCCACACAGGCGTGCTGGTCGAAGGCCTCCGCCATGAGGTTCAGCTTGTGGCCGAGGGCTTCGCTGTCTTCGTCGAAGGCCGGTACGCCCAGGACCAAGCCAATATAGCCCAGCAGTTCCAGGAAACCCGCGCGTTAATTCATCTCTCCTACGATCAACTCCGCCAGCGCGTCGAGAACCTCGAACGGAAGCCACCGAACTAGTAAAAATTCTTTCGCTCCGCCTTACTGTCACGGTTTCTATCCGATGTAGGGGCGCTGCGTGCTGCGCCCATCTTCGGTCATTCTGAGCACAGCGAAGAATCTCGCTGGACCCTCGCCGCCTTGCTCTCTCCTTAACCTCTGTGACTGTGACGCTGGGACTCATGGATGCGCCTAACGCCAGCCTTGAGGCGCGTTTGGTGCGTCAGCACCAAACGTCGCTCTCGAAGGAGTTGTTAGGCAATATGCGCCTGTCGTGTGCACAGTGCAAAATCATTTCTTGTAACGCCTTGGCTCTCTGCACTTCGGACACCATGAGCCTCCTTGTACGACGTGGTCGTATCGCGACTCCCACTCATGGCCCAAAGCACATCTCCAACGCATCTTTGCATGAACACGCTCATACCGTGTTGATAGGCACACCCCACCTTTTTTCTCTGCGATAGACTTCGCCAGTTCCAATCTTTGCTGTGGGTCAATCACATTTCCAGAGCAATAGGGACACCACGAACCTCGATTGACGCTATCCCAGGTTGCGGACCATTTGTGGTTATGTAGGCACTCCCATTCATGCTTTGTAAGCGCCCCTTTATATGCGCTAGATAGGCATGAACCTCCTCGACTTTTAGCACGACGTCTAAGGTCATCAATTGAGTAACTGTCCGATTCTATCCATTCCTTCGGTTGAATTTTTCTCCTATCCTTCATTCTTCTAAGCAGCGAAGCTCCTCCCGGGAGCAGAGACACACGCTCTGTAACCCAGTGAGGCATGTCGTTTGGGTCAATGTGGTGTGGTATCTCAAGTAGGTGAATTTCATGCTTTGCACAAAGTGCTTTCTTAACCTGATCCATATGCTGTCGTTTGATCAGTGCGCGAGCATCCATTTTGAAAGGCTTTACCGCACGATAATGATGTTCTCCTTGATACTCGAACGCTAGGCCGATTTGCTCATTGAATCCATCGAGCTCCATTTGTCGTCCAGTTTCGGGATTTACCAACCATTTCGGCCTTGCTTTCTTAAAGGGCTGATCAAACAGTTGTTCGAGAGTATGCCGAGTGAGACGTTCGTTAAGTCCCAACGAGCAGTTAGGACACCAGCTTCCCGACTGAACAACTGAGTAAAAGGCCGCTTCCCATTCGTGTCCACGGTGACACCGCCAGCGTAGGCCCGAGCTATTATTGATGTACTTATCTGATAGGCACCAGCCACCCTTTGATAACGCTACATTCCTCGCCCGTTCCAGCTGTTCAACGGCATCACGATCTGTGCCTCGACAGCGTGCACACCAGGCATGCCGATTGAGGACAGTATTATATGCAGCAAGCCATTCATGTCCGTTTGCACATCGCCAACGCATTGGTGCTTTGTTTCCGCGATAGGTATTTGTCAAACATTCTCCACCTTGGTCTAACGCATACCTCTTCGCGGATTCGAGGCGCTCTCTGGCGTCTACTGTGTTACCGGCGCAGTATGGACACCATTTTCCTCTGCTGATGTTTGAAAAACTTGCTTTCCACTCGTGGCCTTCTGAGCACCTCCATCGCATATTTATCTTTGAGTTTACGTATTCACCTGAAATGCATTGCCCTCGCCTCTGTTTCGCAATTTTTACTGCTTCTTTGTACCGCTCGTTCCGATCTGGAGTATGGCCTGAGCATTTTCCACACCATTGCCCCCTTCGGACCACACAATCATAGGTTGCCAACCATTCATGACCAGAGGAGCAACGCCATTTGTGCTTTGCATCGACCCCAGCATATTTCTTAGCCAATAGCTCTCCACCGTGAGATTTTGCAGCTCGCTGAGCAGTTTTGAAGCGAGTTTTACATTCTGTTTCCGATAGCTTACCCATGAACGCAATCTGAATAACCGAGATGCTGACTACACGTTATTGCCTAACACTCAGCGCTAGGGGCGCGCGCTGTTCGCGCGTCCCTCTCCAGCGCTTTGTTAGCCGCTCAGGCGGCTATTTTCCTGGTAGATACAGTGTTTCTTTCGCGGCCTCAAGGAGCGCGCTGTGTATTCCGAGAAGTGCGCGTTGGTCTGGCTCCCCATGCCAGCCATTTACAGTGAGAGCAAGTTGATTAACGAGCCCGTTTACTCGGGCATGAGAAGGAAGATTAGGATTTAGCATTAGTTGTGCTCTGAGAACGAGAGGAACAACCTTCTCCTTTTGGAAGGGCTTTGCGACCTCCGGGTCGGTAGAAGCAAGAAGTTCTGCAATGACGGCCTGGAACTCGGACTGCCATTCAGAAAACTGCTGCTGTCGAAACTCGATACTCAACTGACGATGTAGTCGTTCTGTTTCAGAGCGAACTACTGAGCGCGCAACGACCCACTGAATCAACGAAGCAACTGCGACACCTGCTAACCCAATAAGTGCAGCAACGAGTTCGTCAGACATGTGCGCGGGCAACCTCGTCAACTTTGACAGCTAACTATTAAGTAGACTGATCGGCCTATCCCGCTCCTGCGAGACTGGAAGCGATTGCGCGATTCTCATCTGATTTCCACGGCATGTCTAGGCACTCTGTCCCCCTCACCCACACCCTCTCCCTCCAGGGGAGAGGGAAATCTATGAGCCCTCGCCCTTCAGGGGGAGGGAAATTGATCTTACCAGCGGATCAAGGCGGTGGCCCAGGTCAGGCCGCCTCCGATCGTTGCCAGGCAGACCAGATCGCCTGCTTTCACGTGGCCCGCCCGCACCGCCGCATCCAATGTCAGCGGGAGCGAGGAGGAGGAGGTATTCCCGTACTGTTCGATCAGACTGAACATCCGCGAGGACTCGATACCGAGCCGCTCCCTCACCTTCTCCAGCAGCCGCCCGTTGGCCTGATGAAAGATGAACCGATTGACATCTCCGACTCTCAACCCATGCTCCTTCAGCGTCTCGCTCACCGCCATCTCCAGACGGCGCACCGCCACTCGAAACAGGCTGGGCCCCCGCATGTGGATCGTATGGAGTCTTTCCGCCACCGTCTTCTGGGACGGAGGCAGGCGGGAGCCGCCCGCGCGAATCTGGATCAACTCCGCATGGGAGCCATCCGACCGCAACGTGACCGACAAGACCCCATGGCGCCCATCACCCGGTGCCAGGACCGCGGCCCCCGCCCCATCCCCAAAGAGGATCGCCGTGCTCGCCTCCTTATAATCGAGGAAGCGCGACTTCACTTCGGCCGCGGCGACCAGGACTCGACGGGCCTGTCCCAGCCGGATCAAATGGTCCCCGACCGACAACGCGTAGAGAAACCCCGAACAGGAAGCCGCCAGATCGAAGGCGAAGGCCTGCTTGGCGCCCAGCAACCGCTGCACGTGGCAGGCCGAGGCGGGCATCGGCGTATCCGGCGACGTCGTGGAGAGGATGATCGCATCGAGCGCCTGCGGCGTGACGCCGGCTGCCTCCAGAGCAGCCATGGCGGCCCGCTGCGTGAGGTGGGACGTGGCCTCCTCCGGTCCGACCCACCGGCGCTCTTGGATGCCGGTTCGCCGGTAAATGGCCGATGAGCTCAACCCCGTGAGGCGGGCCAGCTCCGCATTCGGGACGACACGGGGCGGGACATAGCCGCCTGTACCGACGATCCGCGACCGCAGCGTCATAGGGTCTTTACCCCCATCAAGGACAGGAGATTAAGTGAATTATAGGAATGGGCCTCATAGGGTGTCAATTTATGCTTGATTTCCAAGCGGGTGTTTGTTATAAGGCTTACCCGTATGCGCGTTTACGTATCCCTCGCGGCGACCGTGCTGGTCGGGCTGCTCGTCGGTTGCTCGAGCGCGTCCAAGGCTCCTCAATCCAAAGAGGCAGCGGCCCGCGCGACTGACGCTGACGAGCAGATTCTGAAGACCGACCCCCTCGAGCGCAACTACGACCCGCACGTCATCATGAAGCGGGCCGAAGCCTTCTTCGAGAAGGAAGACTATGCCGAGGCCGCAGTCGAGTACCAGCACTTCCTGGATCTCCACAGGGCGCACATGCTCGCGCCGTACGCCCAGTATCGTCTGGGGCTCAGCCATTCCAAGCAGGTCACGACCCTGGACCGGGACCCGGAGCACGTCCGCCAGACCATTGACGCGATGGAGAACCTCTTGAAGGAGTACCCTGGCAGCGCGTACGAGCTGGACGCTCGCGCGAAGATCAAGGAAGGCCGCGAGCACCTTGCCGCGTATGAGATCTACGTGGGCAAGCACTACTACCGGCAGGCCGCGTACCTCGCCGCCCTGCATCGGTTCGAGCGCGTGTTGACCCTCTATCCCGACGTGGAAGACTCGGCTGAAGCCCACTACTACCTGGCCAAGACCTACAAGGACATCGGCGCGCCCGAACGCGCAGTCGAACACTTGATCGTCTTGCTGGCCCAATACCCCAAAGCCAAAATCCGGAAAGACGGCCAGGCGCTGCTGGCCTCTCTGAACGGCAAGGCCGCCGCGGCATTCGCCGCCGCCGGAGCCGCCTCGCCACCGTCCAGCATGTCGATTCCGCCCCCCCTGCCCCCTCTGCCCCAGACCCGGTCGCTGTCGATGAATCCCGCGGACATTCCTCCAGCCGGAGCCAACGGCAACGGTCATGCTCCCGCCATCGTCGACTGCGGCCTGAACATCCTCTGCTGAGCCCCCGATCAGTTCTTAGTCTTACCTGTAGCCAGGCAGGCGTCTTTGAGCAGGTGTGTGAAGGAATCTTTGGCCTTCGCTCTCGCCTTGGCGTAGAAGCTCTGGTAGGTCTCGCGGCCTTTCAGGATCTCGGCGTAGAGTTGAATCAGCTCAGGCCGGCGGCAGATCATGCGGTGCACCATCTGCGGGAAGGTGTACAGGGTCCACGCCATGCGCGCCGCCACCCGAAACTCGGGATAGATATCGCGGGCAACCTCGACGTCGTGCGCCGTCAGGTCCGGCGTCAGACCCTGCAGATGACCCACGATGCTCGCCGCCGCCATCCGGCCGCTGAGGATCGCGTAATAGATGCCTTCTCCCAGCACCGGATCCACGAGGCACGCAGCATCGCCGACCAGCAGCGACCGGGAAGTCGTCAGCGGAAGCCGCTCCACCGCCGTGCCGCTGTAAAGCGGAATCGGATGGCCGAGGCCGTCCGGGACTTCGAGGCCGCCGAGTGCCGGTTCCGTCCGCACAAATCCGTGATACGCCGATCTCGGATTGCGGTGTCGCCCCTGCAACCCGGCAACGCCGACCGACAGTCGCCGCTCTTTCGGAAAGACCCAGCCATAGCCTCCTGCCACCACCCCAAGGTCGAGCACGATGGTCCCTGCAGCCAAGCAGGACGA
>Ga0209055_1002984_pt1 | contig 10479 bp, 10 predicted proteins | sample GraSoiAngelo_110_FD_185875 | JGI IMG/M metagenome (GOLD analysis project Ga0209055, IMG submission 185875) | Grasslands soil microbial communities from the Angelo Coastal Reserve, California, USA - 14_0903_12_30cm (SPAdes) (version 2) | ecosystem: Environmental > Terrestrial > Soil > Grasslands ...
CGGAGCCGAACGCGCCGACGCGGAACAGCGGCCACAACCCCGTCGGGTGCAACTTCACGCGGGCGCCCGCCTCGATGTTGCCGGTGAGCAGGCCGACCAGCGCGTCCTCGCGTCCGCTGAGCTGTCGCAGCACCTCGGGCATTCCGGGCATGACCTGAACGCGGCGGCCCTCGCCGATGATGGCGGCGAGCTCACGCACGTAGGCGGCGAAGCACGCGTCGAGTCCCGCGCGGATCGCGTCGTCGGGCAGGCCGGCCGCGCGCATGAGACTGAACACGATGTGGGGATCCGTGCGCCCGCGGAAGTCGAACGAGTCGATCGGCCCCGTCGTCCCATAGACCTCGGTGAGCGCCTGCCCGACGGCGGCTCGGCCAGCGCCACGGGCGGTCACGAGCGTGCCGTCGATGTCGAACAGGAAGAGGTGCACCGCTAGACCCGCGGCTCGACAGCCGGGCGCCCTACGGGGCGAGACGTCGGAGGCGCTCGACGACGCCCGGCACGACGTCGATCACGTAATCGATCTCGGCGGCCGTCGTCCAGCGGCCCAGCGTGAAGCAGAGCGAGCCCTCGGCGGCCTCACGATCACAGCCGATGGCGCGCAGCACGTGGGAGGGCTCGCCGGTGAGCGCGGCGCACGCCGAACCCGACGACGCGGCGACGCCGCGCAGATCGAGCTCGAGCAGCACGCTATCGGCCTTCACTCCAGGGACCACCAGGCTCGTGTGGTGAGGCAGGCGATCCCCGGCGAGGGCTCCGGTCACGCGCGATCCCCGCACCCGCTCGACCAGCCCGGTGAGGAGGCGATCACGCAGCGCGGCGAGCCGCGTCGCCTCGGCCTGGAGCTCGGCCCGCGCCAGGTCGGCGGCAACGCCCATACCGACGATGGCAGGCAGGTTCTCGGTCCCCGATCGATAGCCGCGCTCCTGTCCACCCCCAAGGACGATCGGGGACAGCTTGAGTTCAGGACGCACCCAGAGCGCTCCAGCTCCGGGCGGGCCATAGAGGTCGTTCGACGAAAGAGTGAGCAGATCGATGCCCCACTCGTCGACCGCGATCGGCACGCGCCCGGCGGCGTTCACCGCGTCCACGTGGAACGGGACGCCTCGCGAGCGCGTGATGCGCCCGATGTCCCGGAGCGGCTGCACGGTCCCGATCTCGCCATTGGCGGCCATGATCGAGACCAGCGCGGTGTCGGGCCGCAGCGCGTCGGCGACCGCGCCTGGATCCACTCGGCCGTCGGCGGAGACCCCCACGTAGCTGACCCCCACCCCGTGCTTCTCGAGGTCGCGACAGGCGTTGATCACCGAGATGTGCTCGACGGCCGACGTGACCACGTGGCGCCCGGGCCCACGGGACACCAGGCCCTTGACGGCCAGGTTGTTGGCCTCGGTGGCGCCGGAGGTGAAGACCACGCCGGTCGGCGTGGCGCCAACCAGACGGGCGAGCTTGGCCCGGGCGCCGTCGAGGGAGGCGCGCGCTTCGAGCCCCAGCGAGTGGGGCGCCGACGGGTTGCCCACCCCGCCCTCGAAGAAAGGCCGCATGACCGCGACGACCCGCGGGTCGACAGGGGAAAACGCCGCGTAGTCGAGATAGACCCGCGTCGCGGCGGCGGTGGAGCCGCTACTTGGTCTTTCGGACGAGGAAGCGGAAGACCGCGCCATCCCTCTCGATCGCCAGGAGCTCGTGCCCCGTACGGGTGGTCCAGCTCTTCATGTCGGCCTCGGACGCGGGATCGTCAGAGAGCATCTCGAGGACCTGGCCCGGGGTCAGGGGGATCATAGCCTCGCGGACTTTCAGAATCGGCATAGGGCAAAACAGCCCGAGACAATCGATTTTCTTGTTCGGAGCGACGACGGGCATCTGCGGGAAATTCTGACATTGACACTACAGAGCGGCAACAGAATAATGACTTGATATGCCGGCGTCGTCCGACGTCGCCTTTGCAGGCCAGCGGCTCAGACGAAAGGTGCTCCTGGCCTTGGCGCTGTCGGCGGTCGTTCCCCTCCTGATCCTCGCCTACGTGACTCACGGGTACGTGCTGCCGGGGCTCGACCCCACCGACACCACGCGATTCTACGCGCTCCAGCTCCTCATGCTCTTCACCCTGCTGGCCATGGTGTCGGGCGGCTACATCATCTGGGATCTCGGCCGCACGATCGCGCGCCTGGCCGAGATGTTCGGCGACGACGGCCGCATGGCCAAGCTCGAGCACCGCAAGGACGAGGTCGGCACGCTCATGCAGTCGTTCGCCAAGATGCTCGAGACCATCGAGCAGCAGGCGGCCGAGATCAACAGCTTCGCCAGCCGCCTCGACCAGGCGTACAAGGAGCTCGAGTCGACCAACGCGCGTCTGAAGGAGACCTCGTTCAAGGACGAGGTGACCGGGCTCTACAATCGCCGCTTCTTCTCGATCCGCCTGGAAGAAGAGATGCAGCGGCATCGCCGGTTCAACCATCCCGTCTCGGTCGTGCTCATGGACCTCGACGGCTTCAAGGCGGTCAACGACGAGTTGGGGCACGCCGTCGGCGACGAGACGCTCCGCGACATCTCCCAGATCCTCATGAAGCACTCGCGCGGCATCAACGTGGTCTCGCGCTACGGCGGTGACGAGTTCGTGGTCCTGCTGGTGGAGACGTCCAAGGCCGGGGCCCGGCTCTACGCCGACCGCATCCGTCAGGTCGTCTCCACCTATCCCTTCTCCCACGGCAAGCGCATCACGGCCAGCTTCGGTATCGCCAGCTTGCCCGACGAAGAAGCGCAGACGTCGGAGGACCTCGTGCGGGCCGCCGACGATGCCCTCTACGCGGCCAAGCGGGCGGGCAAGAACCAGGTGGCCACCACCGACTCTCCGGAGAAGGTGCCCTGACCACCGACCATCGTCAGATCCTGATCGTCGACGACGACCATCAGGTTCGCGAAGTCCTCGTCCAGATCTACCTCACCGCCGGCTACGAGTGTCTGCAAGCGGGCGACGGCAAGGAAGGCCTGGCGATCTTCAAGGCCGCCCACCCTCCGCTGACCGTCACCGACCTCAAGATGCCCGTGATGGACGGCGTCCAGCTGGTGGCGGCGGTGCGGAGCCTCGACCAGGACGCGGCCGTGATCGTCCTTACCGGCGCGCCCGAGGTCCGGACGGCGATCGAGAGCCTCAAGCTGGGCGCCTTCGACTTCATCATGAAGCCGGTGAACGTGGAGGAGCTGCTGATCGCATCCGACCGGGCGCTCGAGCGGCGGCAGCTCCTGATCGAGCGCCGGCAGTACCAGGAGCTGCTGGAGCGGCGCGTGGAAGAGGCGACGCGCGACGTGCAGCTCGCCTACCGTCAGCTCAAGGACACCTACCGCGCGACGCTCGAGTCACTCGGCGCGGCGCTCGACTCGCGCGACGTCGGCACCGAGTCGCACTCGCGCCGCGTCCACGGCTATGCGATGGCCACCGCCCGCGCCCACGGCGTGCCCGAGGACGAGCTGCCCGACCTCGCCCACGGCGTGCTGCTCCACGACATCGGCAAGATCGGGATTCCCGACGCCATCCTGCTCAAGCCCGGGCCACTCACCAAGGACGAGTGGACGATCATGCGGAAGCACCCCGAGATCGGCAAGCGGCTGATCGAGAACATCCCGTTCCTGAAGGGCGCGGTGCCGATTGTCTACTGCCACCACGAGCGGTGGGACGGGAACGGCTATCCGAGCGGCCTCCGGGCGGAGGAGATCCCGCTCGGCGCGCGCATCTTCGCCGCGGTCGACGCCTTCGACGCGATGACCTTCGACCGGCCGTACTCGAAGGCCATCTCGTTCGAGGCGGCCAAGGCCGAGATCGTCCGCTGCTCCGGATCGCACTTCGACCCGGCGGTCGTCACGTCCTTCCTCAAGGTGCCCGACTCGCTCCTCCAGGAGATCCGCCGGAAGAGCATCGAGCCCTGATCAAAGAGCGTCCCGGGGCGCTCCTCGATCCCCGCTACGCTCTCAGGTTCTTGTTGAAGAAGTCGGTGCACAGCTTCCAGGCCTGAGTCGCCGACCAGGCATCGTACGACTGGCGGTAGTCGGCGTGGAAGCCGTGGCCCGCCGGAAACATCACGATATCGACGTTCTTGTTGTGCTCCTTCAGCATCGCGGCGAAGCGCTGGACGTCCTCGGGCTTGGGATTCTGGTCCTCCTCGCCGTAGAGCCCGAGGAACGGCACCTTGATGTCCTTGGCGACGTCGAAGCCGGTGACCGGGCCGTTCTTGCCCGGATAGGGCCGTGCCGGCGGCCCATACCACGCGGCCGCCGCCTTGATGTCGGGAAGCGTTCCGGCGATCTGGATCGTGGTGGAGCCACCCCAGCACCAGCCGGTCACGCCGACACGGTCGGCGCGGACACCCGGGCGCGTCTTGGCGAAGTCGATCGCCGCCTGGGAGTCGCCCAGCACCTGCTCGCGCGGCACGGCCAGGACGATCTTCAAAATTTCCTGGACGTTCGTCATGTGGCCGACGCCACCCTCGCGCTTGAACAGCTCGGGCGCGATGGCGTAATAGCCCTCCTTGGCGAATCGCCGGGTCGAGTCGCGAACGTATTCATGGACGCCCCAGATCTCCGAGATCACGAGGAGGATCGTTGCCGCCCGTCGCCGGGCGCGCCTCGTACACCGGCAGCTTGTAGCCACCGATCGGAACCTCGGCCTCGCCGGCCACCAGGCCCTGGGTGTCGGTCGTGATCGCGTCGGCCAGCGCGCGGTCGGGAGCCATGGCGTAGCCCGCGAAGGTCACGCCGCCGGCCTTGAGCACCTGGCGCCGCGTCAGTGAGGTCGTGTCGTCGGTCATGAAAACCTCCTGGTGGGGTGGAAAGCCTCGATCGCTTGCGGCGCGCATGCTACCACCGCACCGATTTTCGGCCCATCCATCGCGGCCGCGCCGTTATCATTCTCGAACGGACCTGACCGGCAGCCCGGAGGTGTGATGGATCTCCTGGAGGCCAAGAGCAGGATTGCCGAGGCTCTGGTCGAGTCGATCTTTCGCCGGGCCCGCTATCAGGTCGAAGCCTACCCCGCCGGACGGACGCCGCTGCGCTTCGGCCGCGAGGACTTCTCCCCCGACTTTAGCGCGACCGTCCCCGGCCAGTACGGAGAGAGCAGCCAGGAGATGCTCGTCGAGGTGAAGTACCGGCCGTCGGTCGAGCAGTTCATCTCGGTGGAGAATCAGCGCGGCGAGAAGTCGGTCTTCCTCCTTGCCCGCCGGCAGTGGCCCTCGCTCTACTTCATCCTCGTCACCGATCGCCCCGAGGCCGGTCGCTCGTGCTTCCAGGCGCTGCCCTTCTCACGCCTGACGCCGGGTGAGCCCTTCCGCACCGTCAATCTGGACGCGCTCCGCGAGCTCCGCATCTTCAAGAACAACATCGAGGACCACGAGGAGCTGGTGCGGAGGATCTTCGGGCTGCTGGCCGGAGCCTGACGGCGTCGCGACGGTCGGCGCCGGTCAGCGCACGGCGCGAACGACGAGCCAGATTCCGAGCCCGCCCAGGAACACCAACACGGCGCGATTGAACGTCGCGGGCTCGAGGCGGTCCTGGAGGATCAGCCCGAGCCGGAAGCCGCCGACGGCCACCACGGTGAGCGCCAGCGAAACGCCCAGCAGATACCACGTGAGCAACCCGAACCACACCACCGTGCCGACCTGGATCACCTTGTAGATCACGAACGTGAAGGCCACCGACCGAATGAAATCGTGCTTCGACAACCGCAGCGCGTAGAAGTACATCACCAGCGGCAGGCCGGGGGTGTTGGTCACGCCGCCGACGACGCCGGCGATCAATCCCACCGGCACGGCCAGCCACTGCGCCCACCCCTCGGGAACCACGGGCTGTCGGCGGATGAGGCCCAGGATGACGAACAGCAGGGCGAACGCGCCGAGCACGAACGTCGCCGCGCGGGGTGACATGAGCACGAGGAGCCAGGTGCCGAGCACGGTGCCCACCGCGCCGAAGAGCGTCAGCACCGCCATCCGCCGGGCCACGGCGGCGAAGTCGCCGAGCCGGAACAGTTGCAGGGCGTCCATGACGATGTTCGGGATGATCAGGACCGCGACCGCGCTCTTGACGTCCATCACGAGCGCGAGCAGCGGCGTGGCCAGAGGAGGGAAGCCGAAGCTGATGGCGCCCTTGACGAGAGCGGCGAGGAGCACGGCGGCCGCGCTGAAGAGAGCGGCGGGCATGCGCCATCCTACCTTGACACCGTTCTTCGACGTCGCCCATCATCCCGAAGGATTCGATCATGACGCAGGTGTTCGTCCTCGGCGCCGGCACTCCGACGCCCACGCCGGATCGCTGGGGGTCGGCCGTCGACGTGGGCGGCGAGTATCTGATGTTCGAATGCGGCCCGGCGGCGACGGCCAAGCTCGTGAAGGTCGGTATCTTGCCCACGCGCGTCGACTACCTGTTCTTCACGCACCATCACTTCGACCACGACGTCGACTACCCCTGCTTCCTGCTCTGTCGCTGGGACCAGAGCATCGGCAAGGAGAATCAGCTCCGCGTCTATGGTCCGACGCTGACCGAGACGATCACCGAGCGCCTGCTCGGCGAGAACGGCGCCTTCGTTCACGACTGGAAAGCGCGCGTCAACGCACCGCTGAGCCAGCGCGTTCACGTGAACCGTGGCGGCACGCTGCCCCGCAGGCCGCCGGTGGTGCTGGCCCAGGACATCGGCCCCGGGCTCGTCCACCAGGGCCGCGAGTGGCGCGTGACGGCGGCCCCGGCCGAGCACGTTCAGCCGTTCCTCGATTCGCTCGCCTACCGTCTGGAAGGCCCGGACGGCAGCATCGTCTTCACGGGAGACACGCAGCCGTGCGCGAGCGTCGTGAATCTCGCCCGTGGCGCCGACATGATGGTCTGCATGTGCTGGGACGATCAGGAGCGGATGGATGCGATGGGCGAGGCCGGCGGCCAGTGCGGAACGACGGGCGCGGCGCGCATGGCCGAGGAGGCCCGCGTCCGGAGGCTCGCCCTGGTCCACGTGGGCCCGCACCTCGCGCGCCACGGCCCGATGGAGAAGGGCATCGGTGACATCAGGCGGATCTACCGGGGCGAGGTCATCTTCACCGACGATCTGATGTCGCTCGCGCTCTGATCAGCGAGCGAGCGCCGACCACAGGACCTCGGCCGGATGCCGGGCGCGGCGGCCGGCCAGGTGGTCGATCTGCTGGCGGCACGACATGCCCGGCGCGACGATCTCGGTGTCGGCGGGCGCCGCCTTCACCGCGGGCGCGAGTCGACGGTTGCCGAGCCAGGTGGAGATCTCGTAGTGCTCGCGCTCGAAACCGAACGATCCCGCCATTCCGCAGCAGCCCGAGTCCACCTCGGTCACCGCGAACCCCGCCCACTTCAGCGCGGCCACCGTCGGCGCCGTTCCGACCATCGCCTTCTGGTGGCAGTGGCCGTGGAGCAGCGCCTGGCCGCCGTGACTCTTGAAGGAGAGCGTGAGGCCGTGGGCTCGCTCGCGCATCAGGAACTCCTCGAGCAGCAGGCTCTGCCGGGCGACGACGCGCGCTTCGTCGGTGCGGAGCAAATCCACCCACTCGTCGCGCGCGGTGAGCAGGCACGAGGGCTCCAGCCCGACGATGCCGACGCCCCGCGCGGCGTAGGGATGAAGCTGCGCGACGTTCCATCTGGCCAGCTCACGCGCCTCCTCGAGCATGCCCTTCGAGATCGCCGGCCGGCCGCAGCACTTGCGGTCGACCAGCACCACACGGTAACCCGCGGACTCGAGCAACTGGACGGCGGCGCGCCCGATCTCGGGGACGTTGTAGGTCAGGAACGTGTCGTGGAAGAGCACGACCTCGCCGCGCGGCGCCGTCGCCGGGGCGGAGTGGTGCGCGAACCAATCCGTGAACGTCTCTGACGCCAGCGCGGGCAACGGGCGCCGCCGGTCGATGCCGGCCAGCTTCTCGAGAGCCCAGCGATTGACCGGCAGGCTCGACAGCCAGTTGACGAGCGCCGGCATGCGCGCCCCGATCGCGTTGACCTGAGCGATGCGGCCGAAGAGACGGTTCCGGAGGGGAAGGCCGTTGGCCTTGTAGTAGTGATGGAGGAACTCGTATTTCAGCTTGGCCATGTCGACGTTGGCCGGGCACTCCGCCTTGCAGCCCTTGCACTCCAGGCAGAGATCCATGACCTCGTGCAGTCGCTGACCGGTGAACTCGCTCGGGGCCAGCTTCCCCGAGAGCACCGCGCGCAGCGCGTTGGCGCGGCCGCGCGTGGAGTGTTCCTCGTCCTTCGTCGCCATGTACGACGGGCACATCGTGCCCTCGAGCTTCTTGCGGCATTCGCCGACCCCGTTACACATCTCGACGGCGGCGGCGAACCCTCCCTGCTTCGAAAAGTCGAGGAGCGTCTGGGGCTCCCACGTCTTGTAGGTGGCGCCGTAGCGCAGGTGCTCGGTGACCGGAGGGCTCTGCACGATGTTGCCCGGGTTCATCCGGTTGTCGGGATCGAACGCGCGCTTGAGCTCGCGGAAGGCCTGCATCAGCGTCGGGCCGTACATACGCTCGAGGAACGGGCTGCGCGCGCGGCCGTCGCCGTGCTCGCTCGAGATCGTCCCGTTGAACTCCACGACCAGGTCGGTGATCTCGTCGGCGATCGCCTTGACCTGCTCGATGCCGCGCGCCGTCTTGATGTTGATGGCCGGACGGATGTGCAGGCAGCCCACCGAGCAGTGCCCGTAATACGCGCCGTCCACGTCGTGGCGGGCGAAGATCTCACGGAACCGGGCCACGAACTTGGGCAGGTGCCGCGGATCGACCGCCGTGTCCTCCACGAAGGCCAGCGGCTTGGCATCGCCGTGGATCCCGAAGAGCAGTCCGAGCCCGGCCTTGCGGAGCTTCCAGATCGACTGCTGCTCGGCGGTGTCGAAGGCGAGATGGGCCGCGTAGCCGAAGCGTTCGCGCTGGCGGCGCGCTTCCAGGGCCTCCACCTTGGCCCTCACCTCGGCCTCGTCATCACCGGCGTACTCCACGATGAGGATGGCCGCGGGATCACCCTGCACGAAGCCCATCCGCTTCGACTGCTCGATGTTGCCCCGGGCGAGGTCGAGGATGAGCTTGTCGGTCAGCTCGACGGCGTAGGGCCCGGTCTCGAGGATCGACTGGGAGGACTCGAGCGCCTCCTGGATGTCGCGATAGTGGATGACGTCGAGGGCCGTCCGCTTCGGACGATCGACCAGGCGCACCTTCGCCTCGAGGATCGTGACGAACGTGCCCTCCGAGCCGGTAATGAGCCGGGCCATGCTGAACGGCCGCGCGCGGACTCTTGAATCAGAGGGGGCTCCGCCGCCCTCCGATACCTCCCCACCGCCGCCGGCCAGCGAGTGCGGACGGACCGACACGCCGAGCAGCTCGTTGAGGTTGTAGCCGGCCACGCGTCGCCACTGCGACGGGTAGCGCCGGCGGATCTCGTCGCGGTAGGTCTCGCGGATGCGGGCGACCTCACGATAGATCTGGCCCTCGAGCCCGGGACGCCGCGTGGCCGCCTCGAACTCGCCCGGGGTGAGCTCGCCGAACACCACCCGGGTGCCGTCGGCGAGCAGCGCCGTCACCTCGAGCACGTGATCGACGGTGAGGCCGTAGGCGATCGAGTGCGATCCGCCCGAGTTGTTGCCGAGCATGCCGCCGATCGTGGCGCGGTTGGAGGTCGACGTGTCAGGGCCGAAGAGCAGGCCGAGGGGGCGGACGTGATGGTTCAGCTCGTCTTGCACGGCACCGGGCTGCACGCGCGCCCACTTCTCTTCCCGGTTGACCTCGAGGACCTGGTTCATGTGCCGGGAGAAGTCGAGGACGAGCGCGTGGTTGACGGTCTGGCCGGTCAGCGACGTGCCGCCGCCGCGCGAGAGGAAGGCGACCCGGTTCGTCCGCGCCAGCTCGAGCGCGGCCTGCACGTCCGCGGCATCGCGCGGCATGACGATGCCCACCGGCTCCATCTGATACATCGACGCGTCGGTGGAGTAGAGCAGGCGCGAGGCGACGTCGAAGCGCACGTCGCCCCTGATGACCTTGCGAAGCTCGCGCTCGAGGTCGGTCACGCCCGCGATTATAGCCGGCGCCGGAACCTCGGGGCGATGCGGCGACTACAAGCGCAAGGGCTTGGGCGCGGGAGCCTCACGCTGCCGGTTCTCGCCCCAGCGATGGGGCGGGATGACCTGCGCGATCGCCACGATCGCATCCTCGGTGCTGGTGCGGACCGCGTGCAGCAGGGCCTGGTGCACGTCGGCCGTGAGCGCGCGGCCACCCGGGGAGCTCAGGAAGGCCAGGTAGGCGTCGAGGTCGGCGTCGCTGATGTCGCGATACGCGAACTCCAACCCGACCAGCGTGGTCGCCCGGAGCTCCTCGGCGGCCTTCGGCCTGGCGCTCGCGATGTGCTTGTCGCCGCTGCCCAACGCCCGACGACGCTCCACCGGCAGGTAGGGCTCGGCGCCTCGCCGCATGCCTTCGGCGACCGCCACGAGCAGGTCGAACG
>Ga0209055_1002989_pt1 | contig 10473 bp, 6 predicted proteins | sample GraSoiAngelo_110_FD_185875 | JGI IMG/M metagenome (GOLD analysis project Ga0209055, IMG submission 185875) | Grasslands soil microbial communities from the Angelo Coastal Reserve, California, USA - 14_0903_12_30cm (SPAdes) (version 2) | ecosystem: Environmental > Terrestrial > Soil > Grasslands ...
GTCGATGCCGAGGCCTCGCGATCGGACGCGGAAGGTCCGACCGTGGAGGTCGACCTCCTGGGCGAACGCCCGGATCGCCTCGAAGTCGCCGGCGGCGAGTTCCTCGGAAACGAGGTGGGCCAGGCCTAGGCGATGGGTCGCCCGTTCGACGGGTCCGACCGCATCGATCCGAAGGACCTGGTTATCGAACGAGGCCGTCCGGACCTCGACCCGCTCGGATGCGAGGGCCGCCAGCGCCTCGGCCCGCGGGAGGGTCGGGTGCTCTCCGGACAATTCGATGAACGCCCGCACGTCCGTCCAACGGTGGCGCCACGGATGAGTCTGCCGACGACCGGCATTTTGAAATCGAACGGACCCTTCGGCCGCGCCGTGCGCATCCGCCCGTTCGTCCCGAACGACATCCCTTCGGTCGCATCGATCGTGCGCGAGGCGCTGCGGGAGAACTACCCGACCTCCCTGTACCTGGACATCCACCGCTGGTGGCGGGACGGCTTCCTCATCGCGGACCTGGACGGGCATCCGGTCGGATTCCTCGCCGCGGTGATCAGTTCGGACGGCCAGGCGCGGATCCTGATGTTCGCGGTCTCCGCCGGATGGCGGCGTCGCGGGTTCGGGCGCCAGATCATGGACGCCTTCGTCCAGAGGTGCGCGATGCGCGGCTTGCGGCGGATCGAACTCGAGGTCCGGATCTCGAACGAGGAAGCGATCCGGTTCTACAAACGCTACGGGTTCGACGTCGCCGCGGTCCTTCCTAAATTCTACACGGACGGGGAGGACGGCTTCAAGATGGTGAAGCACTTCTGAGCCGCGGCTCACTGGTATCCCTGCACGTCGTCCGCCTTGTGCTCGTTCCAGTAGTGGTACGGCGAGGCCTCCCGCTGGGAGGAGGACATGTCCGTCCCGACGCCGGCGGAGTACGATCCGTACCGCTCGCGGATCTGGTCCTCGATCGTCCGCGAGACCTTCACCGCGCGACGGACATGCTCGGCGTCGATGACCTTCGCCTGCTCCGTGACCGCGATGTCGCCCGCGGAGCGGATGAGGCCGCCGAGTTCCCGGAGCCGCAGGCTCAGCCCCTTCTCCTGGTTGTCGAGGGTCTTCGCGCGACGGTGGGCTTCCTCGATGACGACGCCGACCGCGTCGCGGGACGCCGGCGGAATCCGCTTGTCGACCGCGATCTCCTGCGCCACGAACTGGGCGAGCTTCACCCGGTTCGCATCCGTGTCGGGCATCGTCGTCTCGACGAGCACCTCGTAACCGGCTCCCGTGATCCGAGACCGCAAGGGAGACAGGAGATGGGGCAGGTCCTGGATGTTGCACGCCCCGACGAAGATGAAATCGCACGGCACGTTCTCCACTTTCACGCTCGCCCCCGCGCTCTGCGGGTTCCGCCCGGAGATCGGGAATCGCTTCTCCTGCATCGCCGTCAGGATGAAGCGTTGCATGTGCCCGAGTTGTGGGAGTTCGTCGATGAACAGAACGCCCTGGTGGGCTTCGTGGATCGCCCCCGCGACGACGCGGTCGTAGGGCTGCGTCCCGAGCTGGGGATGGCCTCCGTACGGATCATGCCGGACGTCCCCGAGGAGCTCCGTCTCGCTCGCCCCCGTGGCGAGGACGAACGGCCGCCGGGTGATCGGGACGAGGACCTTCCGCGGGCTCTCCTTCTCCACCTCGCGGCGCTTCTCTAGCGCCTTCTGATCGAGCACACGGATCATGTCCCCAGCGCGCTCGTAGACGACGACCTCTTCCTTCCCGAACTGCTGGCGCGTCGTCGTCACGCGATCGCGGCCGCCGAGCTGGGCGAAGGTGACCTCGAAGATGCCGCCTAGGAGATCGCCGAACGGATTCCCGGCGTTTCCCTGAGACGCCGCCTTGGGCCGCCCGCACTTCGGGCACATCCGGTCCGTTGGCGAGGAATAGGTCCCGCAATGGACGCACTTGTATCCGAGACGCTCCGCCACGTTGATCGGCGCCTCCTTCGGGTCGATCAGGTCTCCCTCGGCGCCAGCGAGGCGGCTCTGGTCCGTCAGCACCTCGTCTCGCTGCTTCACCTCGACGAGGGGGCGCTCCGGGTTCTCGGGGTTGTGGACGATCCGGATCTCTTCCGTGACCGACGGCAGATGGAGGGACAGGGCCTGGGCGATCATGGACTTCCCCGTGCCGGGCGGTCCGACGAGGAGGAAGTGGCGCCGCTGGTTCGCGGCGATTCGGGCGAGCTTCACCGCCTCATCCTGGCCGACCACGCGTTTCAACGGGTCGTCCGGGATCGCGATCTCCGCCGTCGTCTCGAAGTCGTCGAGGGCGAATCCCTCGTCCGCCGCGAGCAGCTTCGTCCGCGCGATGAACGCCACCTCGACTATGGAGCCAGGTCGCTCCGGGTCCAGACGACGACGCCGGTGGGCTGCTTCGTGATCGTGCCCATCTTGGTCCCGACGACGGAGTGCATGTTCATTTCCGCGGCGATGTCGAGGATCCGCTGCGTGATGATGCCGTCGAAGACGACCGCACGGGTCTGCTTCGCGGTTTTCAGGGTCTCCACGAGGTCCCGGACGGGGACTTCGGTGACGACGCCGTCCCCCTCATCGAGGAGGCGCGCCGTGGAAGAACCTCCGAGCTGGAGGAGCATCTCGCGATACTTCTCCAACTTCGGGTTGAGGACCTTCGTGGTCGGCGTGAGTGGCGCGGGTGCGACCTCTCGGAACTCCCGTGGCTCGCCACGGGGCTCGGGCCGTGGTTCCGGGCGGGGCTCCGAGCCTCGCTCGGCACGGCCGGGCGGCGCCGCGGCGGGGCGAGCCTCCGGAAATTCGGACTCCGGCTTGTACAGTTGGCCCGAGAGCCCGTACATCTCGACGTACTGGTCCGCGGGGATCTTGTTCCGCAGCGCCTTCATGATCTGCTTCTGCGTGAGCTCTTCGACCTCCTTCCCCCGCGGCGCGCGGGCGATGAAGTCGACCTCGGCCACTTGGAGGAGTTCCTTCAGGATCAGGTCGCCACCGCGGTCGCCGTCGACGAACGCGGTCAGGGCCCGTTCCTTCGACAGCTCCTGGACCGTCTTCGGGACGTTCGTCCCCTCCACGGCAATCGCATTCTTGATGCCGGATCGGAGGAGGGTGAGCACGTCCTGCCGTCCTTCGACGATGATGATCGCGTCGCTGTCCGCGATGTTCGGTCCCGCGGGAAGCCGCTCGGATCCGAAGGACACGATCTCGGATACCTGGACGCTCTGCCGCACTTCGTCCAGGAGGTCGGAGCCGGAGGTCTTCGAGTCCTCGACCATGGACGCCAGGAGGGCGCGGGCCCGCTCGATGATCTTGTTCCGTTTCGTCACACGGACGTCCTCGACCTTCTCGACCTTGATCGTCGCCTTGCACGGGCCGACGCGGTCGATCGTCTCGAGGGCCGCAGCCAAGATGGAGGTCTCCACCTGGTCCAGCGAGGACGGGATGAGGATCAAGCCCTCGCTCCGCCCCTTCTTGCTCTGCACGTCGACTTCGATGCGTCCGATGCGGCCGCCTTTCTGCAGGTCGCGCAAGTCGAGTTCTTCACCCAGGAGCCCTTCCGTCTGGCCGAACACGGCGCCGACGACGTCGGGCTTCTCCACGATCCCTTCGGCCTCCATTCGGGCCTGGATCATGTATTTAGTCGTACTTGGATCGATGTTCATGTTCACACGTTGTCCGGGTTCGGCCCTCCGCTCCTCGCCGTCCACCGATCCGCACAACGCTGCCCCGCAGGGCCTTTCGACCTCCCTTCAAGGAGGCAGGTAAGCATGATTCGGATGAGTGGGACGGATGAATCGCGGTCCTGGCCGCTATCCCATTTCCCCACTGGAGCCGGCCCTATTTAAAGATTCTTCGGTGCCCATTCTCACTTCTGAGACCGTCGTCGATTGTCCCGGCGGAACACCCGCTCCGAGTACCATCGCTTCGAGTCCCGGTGGCGGTGTCCCGAGGACGCGTGATCCGAGACCCGCTCGACGAACGAATGGAGCGACTCGACATCCGTGATGTCCTTTCGGCACAGCCGGGTGAGTCGGGCGCGGATCTCCTCGTTGAACCGGACGCCGTTCGCCGCGAGCCCGTCCCGGAGTTGCCGGGCGAGTCGACCCCCGCGGACGTCCCAATCCGTCAGGATGATCGCCTCTTGGTGGCCCCCCGCGATCGACTCGCACAGCCCGAAAATCGTCGAGCCTTCGTTGATGAGCCGGATGTCCCCGGTCAGGCCGAGGGCCCGCAACGCGCGTCGATCGTATTCCCCTTCCACGATGATCGGAGCGAGCCGATTTTTCTCGGCGAGATCTTCGATCACCTTCTCGAGATCCGCATGGAGCTGTTCCCAGTCCATCACATCGCCTCCGGGAACAGGCTCTTGCATCGGCTCGTCGGGTGCATCGCCAACGAACACGAACCCTGCGAGGACAATAAGGGTTGCGCGGCGACGCCATCATATATCGGCCGCCGGATACTCGCCGCGTGCCGGGCGAGGAGGAGGTCAATTTTGAACGCGTCACGAAGGTGTACCGGGAGGAAAGCGGCAAGAAGACCCTCGTGAACCTCGAGGCTGATTTCTACGACAAGCTCGCGGCGTATGTCGCCCGCCTCGATGAAGGTGCGAATGCGGAGGCCCAAAAGGACCCGAACTCTCCGAAGGCCCTGCTCCTCCAAGATGAACTACGCAAGGTCCGGAAGCGACGGGACCAGATCTTCACGTACCGGGAACGAAAGCTCGCCCTCCTCGCCTCGAGTCGTGCCAGCGGGGCCGAGGTCGAGGTGCCCCACCTGACGACGCAGGAATCCGCGTTGTTCGAGAACATGGTTGCCCTCCTGAAGAAATCCCGGGCCGATGCGTTCGGCCCTCTCCCGCACGCGGCCGAAGCCACCCCGTCCCCCGAGTCCCAGCGCCCCAAAGGTCCCGCCACTTCGAAGGAACCGGAACGGATGCGGGTGGTCCGCGCCGAAGACACGAAGCGGGCGCCGGTCACCCCGACGCTGAAAGACCACGTCCTGGTGCACGTGCTCGAGGACCTGCCGCCGTTCGCGGGGATCGACACCACGTATCGCCTCAAGAAAGAGGATGTGGTCACCCTCCCGAAGACCATTGCGGAGATCCTCGTGGGGCGGGGGAAGGCGAGAATCGTCCAAGTCGCCGGTGGGCGCGCTTGACCGACTGGAATGCGAACCGCCCCGGCCGGTTCACGCTCGTCATGATTGCCGCAATCGCCATCGGAATACCCACGATCGTCGTCGCGAGCGTATAGAGCGGAATCGTCTGGGCATTCGTCCCGGTCCTCATCGGGGGCTGGGTCCTTGCCATGCTCGTCATCCGGTCCGTCGTCCTCCACCAGATTTACCTGGGTGCGTCCCGAAAACAGCGTGAAAACGCTCGGCAAGAAATCGATCGGCTCGAGGCTCGAATCGACGAAGCCCAACGGACGCCCCGAGACAAAAACTAAATACGCCCATCGCATAGTGAAACGAGCCTCCGAGGATCTTGGGCTCTGCGGAATTGGCATCCCGTTTTGCGCTCGGAGACGGACGTGCACCCTCGACGTGCGCGGGCGTTCGAAGGGGAAGGGTAGAGGCCGCTGGAGGAGCTCGGCTCCGTCGGACAGCGTCCACTGATACCGATCATATACATCCTGGACGTGTGCTAAGCCGATAGGTCAGTGGCTAACATGCTGTCTGGGGAATGGCTCGGCTCGGGCGCCGACGAAGGACGTGCCAAGCTGCGAAATGCGTCGGGTAGGCGCAAGGAACCTGTGATCCGACGATCTCCGAATGGGACCTCCTAACCGCGAGGTTGTTCCGAAAGGAACGGGAACCCCCGGAATCGAAGCATCCTAGTACGGGGAGGAAAAGAAACCAATTGGGATGCCCTCAGTAAAGGCGATCGAAGAGGGTACAGAGCAAACCGAAGCCGCCGCCGAAAGGCGGTGGCGGTGTGGTGTTCGGACTCCGGCACACCTGACCCTGTCAACTCGAACTTCGGTGGAACGCCGAGGCCAGAGAGGGTGACAGCCCCGTAGAGGTACACGGGGAAGGTGATTCGGGGTATCCAGAGTAGCGTGCGTCGGAAATCGCGCGCGAAGGTGGGTGGCATAGACATCCAACTCTAAACACGACCCGAGACCGATAGTGCACTAGTAGCGTGAGTGAAAGCTGAAAAGTGCCCTTGACGGGAGGTAAAAAGAGCCTGAAACCAGACAGTGACAGACGTATACGGCGCGAAAGCGACGAAACCCGCAAGGGTGGAGCGGCGTCGTATTATCCGTTGTGAATAACGGGCCAGGGAGTTCTGATCCACGGCGAGGTTAACCGCTTCACGCGGGAAGCCGAAGCGAAAGCGACATGCGCGCAACGCCGCAAGGCGCGAGGCGCGTCGTGGGCTCGCGAGGAGTCGTGGGTGCGATGCCCGAAGCCGGTCGATCTATGCCTGGGTAGGTTGAAGCCCGCCGAAAGGCGGGTGGAGGACCGAACCGATGTTGATGTGCAAATCACTCGGATGACCTGGGCATAGGGGTGAAAGGCCAATCTAGGCCGGGAATGGCTGGTTCCCCCCGAAATCAGTCGCAGCTGGACCTCGGCGGAGGTCGGCCATGGGGTAGAGCGACCGATTGGGCGCTAAGGCGGAGAAATCCGTCGGTGCCCTGTCGAACTCCAAATCCGTGGTCACCGTAGATGCCGGGAGTCGGGTGCCTGGGGTAATCTTGGCATCCGTAAGGGAAACCGCCCAACCTGCAGTTAAGGTCCCTAAGTGCGGACTCAGTGCGAATACCAAAGGGAGTCCGTGGTCTCAGACAGCTGGGATGTGGGCTTAGAAGCAGCCACCATTCAAAGATAGCGTAACAGCTCACCAGCCGAGATCATGGGCCCCGAAAAGGGACGGGGCTTAAGTCCGTCACCGATACTGCAGAGCACCGAAAGGTGATCTTGTAGGGGGGCGTCGTGCGCGGGTCGAAGTCGGGCCGTGAGGTCCGGTGGACCGCGTTCGAATGAGGATCCTGGGAGTAGTAGCAGCAAAGTGCGGTGAGAATCCGCACCGCCGAAGGGGCCAGGGTTCCTCGGCAATGCTCGTCAGCCGAGGGTTAGTCGGTCCTAAGTGTTCTCCTAACCGAAGAACGCGAAAGGGAAGCAGGTTAATATTCCTGCACCGTGCGGATCCCTGCCCAATGCCGGACGCATCGCGGTAGGCGGAGTCGTCTTGCCTGGCGACTCAACCGTTGAAGTCCCCGGAGTGCCGTAATGGCGAGAAGGGGATGCATGCGGGAGTAGGGGCGCAAGCCCTTCCGCTGATCCGTGGTGCCCGTGAAAAGGGCATTGGGGTCAATCCGTGCGACCGTACCAAGAACTGACACAGGTGCCCCTGGGTGAGAAGCCCAAGGCGTGTCGGCGAAAATCCACGCGAGGGAATTCGGCAAATTGGCCCCGTACCTTCGGTACAAGGGGTGCCAGCCGCGCGAGCGGCTGGTCGCAGTGACAAGGGAGCCCCGACTGTTTAACCAAAACATAGGTGGCCGCCAGATCGAAAGGTTGTGTACGGCCGCTGAAGCCTGCCCAGTGCTGGTATCTGAAAGCCGGTTTCAACCGGACGAAGGACCAGTAAACGGCGGGGGTAACTATGACCCTCTTAAGGTTCCATACGCGAGCCTTAATAAAAATCGGCCATATGCGGGAAACTCCGAGCATCCTCGAGTACCCATCGCGGTAACAATCTCGAGGTGCGGACAATCCGCAGGGAAGGCCGATCTCGGAAGAGGTCGGAACCCTCAGAGACTTTACGCCGATCACCGCGCGCCAGCGGTGAAGATAAAGTCCGACCCTCACGGCGACGTGAGGAGGTCACGAGAAATCGTGGCCCGCCTGAATCCCTCGTGAATCAGGTCACGCGAAGCAACAGCAGTGAGCGTAATACCTTGTCGCTTAATTGGCGACTTGCATGAAGGCCCAACGAGAGCTCTACTGTCCCCGCGTGGAGGCCGGTGAAACTGACATACTGGCGCACAGTCCAGTACCTTCCACCTGAAAGCGAAGACCCCGTGGAGCTTTACTGCAGTCTGCCGCTGCCGTATGATTCTAGATGTGTAGCGTAGGCGGGAGCCGTTATCAGGGCCGGACGCTAGTTCGGTTCCGAGGCACCGATGAAACACCGCCCTTCCGGGTTCGTACGGCTAACACCGCAAGGTGAACAACGGTAGGTAGGCAGTTTGGGTGGGGCGCCACGCCCTCAAAAAGATAACAAGGGCGCCCAAAGGTTAGCTTAGGTGGGTCAGAAATCCACCGTGAACTGTAAGGGGAAAAGCTAGCCTGACGTGGACTTGCCCAACGAGAGTCCACGACTCGAAAGAGGGGCCTAGCGAACCCATGAGCCTGATTTATGCGGGCCATGGATGTCAGAAAAGTTACCCCGGGGATAACTGAGTCGTCTCCGGCTAGAGTTCCTATCGACCCGGAGGCTTGCTACTTCGACGTCGGCTCTTCCTATCCTGGTGGTGCATGAGCTGCCAAGGGTGGGGTTGTTCGCCCATTAAAAGGGATCGTGAGCTGGGTTCAGACCGTCGTGAGACAGGTTTGTTGCTTTTTGGTGGAAGCGCTTTGATGCCTGAGGGGAAGGTCCCTTAAGTACGAGAGGAACGGGGGATCGGCGCCTCTAGTGTATGGGTTGTCTGGCAAGGCATTGCCCAGCAGCCACGCGCCATGCGGATAACGGCTGAAAGCATCTAAGCCGGAAACCGCCCTCAAGACGAGGCATCTTATGGCCGTCGTAGTCGACGACGTTGATAGAGCGGGGGTGTACGCACGAAGCTCGCAAGGGCGACGTGTTCAGCCCGCCGCCACTAACCGCCATAGCCACATTAGCACCCGTCGGTGGTGCATTAGCGGCTTAGCCGTTAAGCAGGACGCGTATGATCGGTCCCGTGATTTTCCCGCGCAAATCATCCGGTTGACCGTGCGGTCTCGCAATTTCGGATCGCCAACCGACCTCGTCGATCCCGCGGCTCCGACACGTTCGCGGGCGCGTCGACCAACGAGAATAGGCCGACGATGACCCCGGTCTGTACGAGATCGGCGCCGACGGACTGCGCATACCGCGGGATGATCGGGACGAGCGCGTTCGAATCAATCGTGCCGAACATCGTCGCCGCGAGGACCTTCGCGGTCATCCGCCGAGGCATCGGCCGGGGCACGTGAGCGGACGTAAAATGGATACGGCACCGCGCATCGGAGATCGCGGCTGATTTCTCCCGGTCACCGGAACGTTTACGTCGCGCCGTCGGTTCGCTCGATCGTGCGCTCACCGCTCGTCGTCGACAGCAATGAACCGGAGGACATCCCGGACCGACTGCGCGAGCTCGGCGTCGACGTCGAGATCCAGAAGATCGCTCCGGGCGATTACGTCCTGGGGCCGGTCGGGATTGAGCGAAAGACCCTCACCGACTTCTTCAACTCGCTCGTGCGCAAGCGGCTGTTCGAGCAAGTCCAGCGGCTCAAGGACGCCTACCCGCAGGCCCTGGTCCTCCTAGAGGGCGACCTCTCGGAGATCTCGACGTACAAGCATCCGCAGTCCGTCCTCGGGGCCCTCCTCGCCCTCGAAGTCAAGGAGCGGGTCCCGGTCCTCACGACCGCGGACAAGGAGCAAACGGCCCTCGTCCTCTACGTCCTCTGGAAGGGGCAGGATAAGGGCGCGCCGGAATATGGACTCCGTCACAAACCGAAGACGCTGAGCCTCGGCCAACGGCAGCGGTTCCTCGTCGAAGGTCTGCCGAACGTCGGCGAGACGCTTGCGCGGAATCTGCTCGAACGATTCGGCACCGTCCGAAGCGTCTTCGCCGCGTCCAAGGCCGAGCTCGAGCGGGTGCCGAAAATCGGAGGCACGAGGGCCGCTGAAATCGAGAAGCTCGTGACCGCCGCCTACGAGGGCGAGCAGACGCATCTGGAGGACGAGGAGACCGCCGACGACGAGGGCCTTTGACAAACGCTTATGACCGATGGTCCTCTTGCAACGGATGGATGCACTCGACGGAATGGGGCCGGAAGGCTCGCCATGAGTCGGTCGCCCGGACCGGAATCCGGGCCCAACTGTCGCGCGGGGCCCACCTCACCTGGAACAGCCTCCGGGTCTTGGCGCTCAACCCGCGGCTCATGATCTTGCCGTTCTTCGCGCTCGTCTTTACGGGCTTCACGTGGCTGATCGTCGTCTTGAGTTTCCTCGCGCTCGGGCTCCCGCCCTCGTCCCCTTCGAGCGGCTTCCTATACCAGGAGATGTTCATCGCCTACCTCGCGACCTACTTCCTCTCTTGCTACTTCATGGCGGCAATCATCGGCGCCTCGTTCGTGCGCCTCCAGGGAGGCCATCCGACCGTGATGGACGGCGTCGACGCCGCGAACGCGAGCTTCTTCCAGATCCTCGTCTGGTCGGTCTGCGCGGCCACGATTGGGCTCCTCTTCCGCCTCACCGCGATCCGATCCGAGGCCG
>Ga0209055_1002990_pt1 | contig 10472 bp, 9 predicted proteins | sample GraSoiAngelo_110_FD_185875 | JGI IMG/M metagenome (GOLD analysis project Ga0209055, IMG submission 185875) | Grasslands soil microbial communities from the Angelo Coastal Reserve, California, USA - 14_0903_12_30cm (SPAdes) (version 2) | ecosystem: Environmental > Terrestrial > Soil > Grasslands ...
CCAGGAGGAGCCCGCTGCGCCGGCGATCGAAGGGACGCACGCGCTCGCGAGTCAGCGAGCGCAGCGCGTCGAAGCCGCGCATCACGAATCGGCAGAGCGCGTCGTAGCCGCCGGCGATCACGACGTCGACGACATCCGCACGCAGGAGATCGGCGCCGTGGCCGAGCGCCGTCGCGCCGGCCGCACACGCCGCGCCCACCGTGAGCACGGGGCCCCGAGCGCCGAGCCGTCGGGCGAGCGCGTGCGCGGGGCTGTCGTAGAGCGCACCCACCGCGTGGCGCGGCCGGCCGCCCGGCGCGAGGGCGCGCTCGAGCTCGCCGACACCGCCGAGCGCGGTGCCGAGGACCACCGCCACTCGCGCGGGCTCGGCGGAGATCGGCGAACGAGCGAGCAGGTCCGCGGCCGCCGCGAGCAGGAGCTGCGTGGCCCGACATCCCACGCGGCGCGCGCCGGGCAGCGGGCGAAGCTTCTTGATCTCGCCCCCGCGCCCGACCCGGAGATCGTCGACCGGGAAGCGCTCGATCATCGAGATGCCGTCGCTGCCCGTGATGAGCCCCGACCAGAACGCGTCGAGGTCGGCGCCGAACGGGGTCACGACTCCCGCGGCGACGAGGCTGACGGGCTCAGCGCGCTGGCGCGTCACTGCGGGCATCGCGGCGCATGAGCCGGCTCATAGGAGTGGCGAGTAGTACATCCGGAAGGCCCGGATCGGTCCCTCCTCGGTGTCGTAAAGCTTCGTGGCCCAGAACCGACGGGCGGTCGGATCGAAGGTCATGACCCCGGGCCAGCCGGGATTGTTCGGATCCCACACGAGGAACTCGATGCGGCCGTCCTCCATCGGGCGCGACTCGTAGGCGACGACGGTGTGGTTCAGCTCGGGTTTCGGCCAGTTGGTGACGAGGAGCTGCACCAGGCGTCCCGCACGCAGCTGTTCGACGATCTCGTACGCGACGCCTTCCTGCTGGGATCCGTTGACCGGCAAGGTCACGCGCCAGTTCGTCCAGTGTACCCAGGTCCAGAATCGACCGCCGAGCCCCTCCTTGACGGCGCTTTCCTCGTCGCGCGAGAACTCGCGGAGGTTGGCATAGCCGGGAATCACGATCCGATCGTCGAGCGGCAACGTCTCCGCTCGAGCCGGGCGCGCCACGACGCCCTTGACCCGCTCGACGTAGCCGGCGTGATCGATCTTCGGAAGCGCCGGATCGAACCGGGCGAACTGCGCGAACTGACGCACGGCTCGCGCCAGCACGAAGCAGTAGTGGGCGTAGATCCCGGGCTCGTTTTGATGCCGCGCGGCGATCAGGTTCGCGAACGCGAAGGTGTCGCTCTCGAATGAGAACGCCGGCGCGCGCACCGCATGCTCGAGGCCGAGCGGCGGGCCGCCGTTCCTGGGCGGCGCGCTCGCGCACGCTGCAGTCACGACCACGAGAGCCACCAGGGCTGCAAGGCGCGAGTTCCCGATGAAATTCAATGCCTTACCCTAAATGGCGGCGTCGCCATTCGTCAAGAGCGCGTGTTATCCTTCGACCCGGTCGCCCGCATGAGCCGAACGATCGCGGCCCTTTACCGGTTCCTCTACGCCGCCTTCCTCTCGCGTCTGCCCGAACCGGTGGCGGTCTCGCTGGGCCAGAATTTCCTGCGCTTGCTACCCCTGGATCGGCTGCGCTACTTCCGGCTGGACGATCCGCGGCTCGCGATCGCGCTGGGCGGAGTCCTGCTCCCCAACCCCGTCATCCTCGCGGCGATGTACTACGATCCGGCGATTCTCGGGCGCGCGATGGGGTTGGGCTTCGGCGCCGTCACCGCCAAGTCGATCACGATCCAGGCGCGTCCGGGCCATCCCCAGCCCAACCTCGTCCGGACGAGCACCGACGCCGGGCCGGGCCTCGTGAACTGTAACGGATTTCAGAACCCCGGCCTCGAGCGATTTCGGGCCTCGATCGCGTCACTTCGCCACCGGGTCCCGCTGATCGTGAGCGTGGCCGGGGAAACGATCGGGGACTACGTGAAGCTCGTGCGCGAGCTCGGCCTGCTCGGCGATCTGGTCGAGTTCAACATCTCCTCGCCCAACACGCGGCTGGTCTACGAGTGGAGCCGCAAGCCCGGCGAGCTCGCGACCTTGCTCCGAGAGGTGCGGCGCGCGACCGAGAAGCCGCTGATCGTCAAGCTCTCGCCCGATTTCGCCGAGACGAACGAGCGCGAGATCATCCCGGCAGCGCTGGATGCCGGTGTGCGGATCGTCAACTACGGCAACACACGAAAGGTCGCGAACCGGCAGCTCTCACAGGGCGAGGGCGGGCTCTCTGGACCCGACATTTTCCCGACCACACTGGACAACCTGAGGAGAACGCGCCGCGTCTTCGGCAACGACCTGGAGATCATCGCGACCGGCGGCGTGGACTCGGCCGACAAGGCCGCGACCCTGCTCGACGAGGGCGCGACCGCGGTCGGTTACTTCACCGGATTCGTCACGCGCGGGCCGATTCTCGCACGTCTGATCCTCGAGCGTCTCGTCGCGCGCCGCTGAGCGAGCTTCTTGCCGCAAGCGCGGCACCAAAAATGCTCACAGGATATCCACTTGTCCACCACTATCCACAATCGACAAAATCGCCCGATCTGATGCGGGCTCACGAGGGCGTCGCCGGAATATGACGGTCCATTCGTCCACGGAGAGCACACCCACGAAGATTCCCGGATTCCACGCGGGTGTGACTCGCGCCGCGCGCGTCTCGCGCGCCCATTTCGCGGACAAACGAGACCTTGACACTGAAATCTCAGGGCTCGTAAGGTTGGCGGGCCATGTTCCTCGTTCACTTCCACGTCGCACCTCGGTCACGACGACCGGCGTTTCCTGGAGGTACAGATCACGATGGACGGCAGTAGCAGGAAGCCACTTGCAAAGGTGGAAGGTCGGCGACGCCTCCGCATGAGCGGGGTGACCGTTGCCTGGCGCGGCACTCCCAATCTCGATGACTGGGTGGCGTACATCGTGAACGGGACCCGATCGAAGAAGCTGATCCTGGCCGATCACTCATCCGAGCGCAAAGTGAAGTCGCTGCTCTCGCGCCTCCAGACCCTGCCGCGGAAGCAGATCGAGAAGCTGGCCAAGAGCTAACGCGTCCGGGTCCGGGCTAGATGATGCCCTTTTCGGCGAGGCTGACGAACCTGCCGCGCCCGATCACCAGGTGGTCGTGGATCCTCAGGTCGAGCAGGCGGGCGCACTCGACCAGCTGACGGGTCAGCCGGACGTCCTCACGGCTCGGGGTCGGATCGCCGCTGGGATGATTGTGGAGCAGGATCACCGACGCGGCCGACTCGAGGATCGCCGGCTTGAATACGTCGCGCGGGTGTACGAGGCTCGCCGACAAGGTCCCCTGCGAGATCACGCGGTCGTGAAGTAAACCGTTCTGGGCGTCGAGCAGCGCGATCCGGAACACTTCCCGCTTGAGGTCCTCCATGAGCGGCCCGTACGCCGCGTAGACCTCGGCGGGGCCGGACAGGGTGACGCGGGCACCCGGGATGCGAGCCCGCAGACGCCGGGTCAGCTCGAAGGCGGCCACCAGCCGCGCCGCCTTCGCAGGCCCGATGCCCGACACTGTCGCGAGCTCGGCCACCTCCCGTCCCGCGACGTCGGCCAGGGAGCCATAGGCGGCGAGCACCTCGCGGGCGACGTCGATCGCGCTCTTGCCGCGGATGCCGGAGCCGAGCTGGATCGCGAGGAGCTCCGCGTCGGCGAGGGCCTCGGGACCGTTCCAGTAGAGCCGCTCGCGCGGGCGCTCGGCCTCGGGCCAGCGTTCGGCAGGCATGCGCTTGTCGTACGCGAGCGGCGCTCGACGGTCAATGCGGCGCTTCGGATACGCCGCTCAGCCGCGGATCGTGATCGTCCGAGGCTCGTCGCCGACGCCGGTGATGTGCACGTGGATCGCGTCGGGCGGCAGGAGCGGGATCAGCTTGTCCGCCCACTCGATGACGGTCACACCGTCGCCCCCCATCAGATCGAGCAGTCCCAGATCCATCAGCTCGGTCATGCTGTCGGTTCGATAGGCGTCGACGTGATGGACGGCAACGCGGCCCTTGTACTGGTTGACGAGGACGAACGTCGGGCTCGTCGCGCGCACGGTGGCGCCGAGACCGCGCACCAGCCCCTGGACGAAGCAGGTCTTGCCGGCGCCCAGCTCGCCGGTCAGCGCGACGACCGAGCCCGGGCCGAGTGTGAGGCCGAGGCGCTCACCAGCGGCCTCGGTCGCCTCGGCGCTCGCGCTGACGAGCTCAACCGCCGCCGCCACGGAGCCTCTTGAACGCCTCCGGAATGCCCGCGATGACGTCCCGCGCGATCAGCGCTTCTTCGCCAAGACGCTCCGCAGCGATGTCGCCGGCGCTGCCGTGGAGATAGACGCTCGCGCGTAGCGCCGCGCCGGGCTCGAGGCCGCGCGCCAGGAACGCGCCCAGCATCCCCGTGAGCACGTCACCGGTGCCGCCGCTCGCCATCCCGGGATTTCCGGTCGGATTCACGAAGACGCGCCCGTCCGGCGCGCCGATCACGCTGCGTGCGCCCTTCAAGACGATGTGGACACGATGGCGTGTCGCGAACTCGCGCACGGTCTCGATCCGGTCGCGCTGGACCTCGTCCACGCGCGCCCCGAGCATCCGCGCCATCTCCCCGGGATGCGGGGTGAGACAGCGCGGGGCCGGAGCGTCGCGCAGCACGTCGAGATGGCCGGCCAGCGCCGTCAGGGCATCGGCGTCGACGGCCATGGGCAGGCGAAGCTCGTGGACCAGGCCGCGCGCCACCTGGGCCGTCTCGTCGTCGAGCCCGATCCCCGGACCGATCGCGACGGCGTCGCGCAAGCCGGCGAGCTCCAGAATCGCCTCGCGCGCCTTCAGCGCGAGCGTGCGCGCCGAGGTCTCGGGCAAAGTCTCGGTCATCGCCTCCAGCACGAGGCTCGCGACGACCGGTTGCTGGCTCGCCGGTACGGCCACCGTGACGAGCCCGGTGCCGCTGCGCATCGCCGACAGCGCGCTGAGCGCCGCGGCGCCCGTCTTGCCGAGCGAGCCCGCCACCAGCAGGAGGTGGCCGTAGGTCCCCTTGTGAGTCGCGCGCGAGCGCCGCGGGAAGTGCGGCGCCACGTCGGCCGGGTCGAGCAGGAACGTCGTCACCCCCCGCGCGACCTCGTGGTCGGGGACGCCGATGGAGATCACGCTGACGCGCCCGGCGAGCTCGTCGCCCGGGGAGGTGACGAGACCGCGCTTGAGCCCGGCGAACGTCAGGGTCATCGTCGCCTTGATGGCCGCTCCGGCGTGGGCCCCGGTGTTCGCCGACAGCCCGGATGGGATATCGAGCGCGACGACGGGCCGGCCGCTCGCGTTGATCAGCTCGATCGCGCGCGAGATGCCCCCTTCGGCGGCCCCGCGCGATCCCGTCCCGAGTAGCGCGTCGATGATCAGGTGGGCGCGCGAGAGCTCCCTGGCCGACGCTCGATCATCCGCGAAGGGCCGAGGTCGGATGCCGCTACGCGAGAGCTCCGCGAGCTTACGGCCGGCGTCGCCGGCGATCTCGGCCGGCTGGTGCATCAGCAGCACGCTGGGGCGCGCGCCGTGACGCTTGAGCCAGCGGGCCACCACGAAGCCGTCGCCGCCGTTGCCCCCCTTGCCGCAGACGATCACGATCCTGGCGCCGCGGCGCGGCGCGCCGAGAGCCGGGAGCGCGGCGACGACCGCCTCGGCGGCTCCGCGGCCGGCGTTCTCCATCAGTGTGGCCCCGGGGATGCCGAGGTCGGTGATCGCCCGCTGATCGAGCCGCCGCATCTCCTCGGCGGTGAAGACGCCCAGCACGGCTACTTCCCGGTGAGGGGCGTGGCCGCCTGAACGAGGAAATCGGCGAGGATGGCGATGTAGGTCTCGCGCCATTCGGTGCGCGCGGCCTTGGGCAGCTCAATGTGCAGCGCGCGCTGCGGCAGCCTGAGGATGCCGTCGCGCTTGGCGCCGGAGGCGGCGTACCGCACCGGATTGGCCGGCTCGACGAGGATCTCGAGCCGCGGCGCCTCGCGGTTCGCACGCAGATACGCGTCACGGATCAGCTCGAGGAGCGTCCGGAGCCGCGCGGCCTCGTCGCGATCGACGCCCACCGTCGCGATCTCGATCTGGCTGACCGCGTCGCGATGGTTGTTGCCGTGGATCTCGGCGTAGAAGACCAGCGGCCCCTGCGCGACCTCGCGCACGCGCTGCTCGTAGGCTCGATAGACCTGCCGGGCGCCTTCGCTCGCGACGTCTTCCGGCCGCCCCGGGGTGCCCTCGAAGGGTCGGTTGACCTGATAGCGCCGGCCGGGCAGATCGCGGGTGTCCGGCTCGAGGTTGAACCCGGTCGCGATGACGACCCCGAAGCCGGTCCGGCGACCAAGCTCTGCGGCGATCTCGCCCGTGCGAGCGTCCGAGTTGCCGTGCGGCGCCGCGATGACAACGCCGCGCTGCCCGAGCTGCCCCGAGATCCTTCCGGGCAGGCCTTCGAGCTCGGGAAGCGCCCCAGAGTGGGCGCAGCCGGAGACGACGAACGAGCCGATCGCCACGCTAGTCGCCCACCAGAATCGCCTGCGCGAGCGCATAGTCACCTTCGTGGGTCAGCGAGAGGAGTACCCGGCTCGCGCCCCTGACGAGGCCGATCTCTCTGGCGCGTCCCGACAGGACGAGGGTCGGCGCTTCCTCGCGCTCGCGACGCACCTCGAGCTCACGCCAGCGCACACCCATCTGCAGGCCGGTACCCAGCGCCTTGAAGCCGGCCTCCTTGGCGGCGAAGCGCGCCGCGAAGTGGGGCGCCGGATCGCGCCGCGCTCGACAATAGGCGATTTCGGCGTCCGTGAACACCCGGCCCACGAAACGGTCCTGCCAGCGGTCGATCGTTGTGCGCATCCTGGGAATGCTCACCAGATCGACGCCGACTCCCGAGATCTTCACTGCTCGCCGATCTGGGCGCGGATGAGTCCCGCGAGGTCGTCGGCCATCGCGCGGATGCGGGCGGCGTCGGCGCCCTCGATCATGACCCGGGCCAGGGACTCGGTGCCCGAGTAGCGGATCAGGACGCGGCCACGGCCCGCCATCTCCTGCTCGAAGGCCGCCTTGCGCTCGGCGATACCGGCGATCGAGTCGATCGGCGGCTTGGATCGCACGGACACGTTCAGGAGCACCTGGGGAAATTTGCTGAGGCAGGTCGACAGGGACGCCAGGGGCTCGCCGGTCTCGCCGGCCACACTGAGCAGGGCGAGCGCGGAGAGGATGCCGTCGCCGGCGGGCGCGTGGTCGAGGAACAGGAGATGACCCGATTGCTCGCCGCCGAGATTGGCGCCGAGTCGTTGCATCTCCTCGAATACGTAGCGGTCGCCGACCTGCGTCTTGACCACGCGGATCCCCGCGGCCTCGAGGGCCTGATCGAGGCCGAGGTTGGCCATGACGGTGGTGACGACGAGGTTCTGCTTGAGCCGCTGTCGCGAGGCCAGATGGCGTCCCGCGATCGCGAGCGCGTAGTCCCCGTCGCGGATCTCTCCGGTATGGTCGACCGAGATCAGCCGGTCGCCGTCGCCGTCGAACGCGAAGCCGATCGAGGCGCCGGCGGCGCGCACCCTGGCCTGGAGCTTCTCGGGATGGAGCGCGCCGAAGCCCGCGTTGATGTTCACGCCATCGGGGCGGGCGCCGATCGTCAGCACCCGGGCGCCGAGTCGGCGAAACACCCGCGGCGCCACCCGGTACGTCGCCCCATGGGCGCAGTCGACGGCGACCGTGAGGGAGCTGAGATCGAGGGGGAAGCAGCTACAGAGGAACTCCACGTACTCGGCCTCGGCACGGTCGTAGTCGACCGACGCGCCGATCTTCGCACCGCGAGCGCGGGGCGCCCGGTCCAGCGCGTCCAGCCGCTGTTCGATTTCAGCCTCCCATGCGTCCGGGAACTTGGTGCCTTCGGACGAGAACAGCTTGATGCCGTTGTCCTCGAACGGATTGTGCGAGGCACTGAGCACGATGCCGCCATGAGCCGCCAGGCGGCGCGTCAGGAGGGCGATGCCCGGCGTCGGGAGCACCCCGACGGAAAAGCAATCGGCGCCGGCAGATAGAGCCCCGGAGACGAGAGCCGCCTCGAGGAGCGGACCCGAGCGCCTGGTGTCGCGGCCGATGACGATTCGGGCGTGATCGACGCCGTGGTCGACTTGCAGGGTGGCGACGAGCTGGCGACCGACGCGAAACGCGAGCTCGGGGGTCAGCGGCTCCTCGTTCGCGACGCCCCGGATCCCGTCGGTCCCGAACAGACGCGTCATCGAGATCTCGTACCTGGATTCGCCTTCACTCGGTAGGCACCTCGATCATTATAGAGTGCCCCCTGCCCGCCGGATGCGTTCGGCGACACGGACGGCGTCGAGCGTCTCGGCGACGTCATGGGTGCGGACCAGAGCCGCGCCGTTGAAGACCGCCACCGACGTCGCGGCCACCGAGCCGGCCAGGCGGTCCTCGGTCCTGGCCCGGCCGGTGATCGCGCCGAGAAAGGACTTTCGTGACACTCCGATGCAGAGCGGGCGCCCCAGCGCTTCGAGCTCCGCCAGGCCCGCCAGAACCGCCGCATCCCACTCGTCCCAGGCCATCTCCTCGCCCCTGAAGAACCCGATCCCGGGATCGAGGACGATATGCTGGTCAGCAATCCCAGCGATTCTCGCACGTTCGAGAGCTTCCCTGAGAAGCCCCTTTACCGATTCGACGGGCCCCAGCCTGGACGGGCTGTCCTTCGGAGAAGCCATGAGGATGGCGCCGGCACCGCGCTCCCGGATGAGGGCGGCCACCGCGGGATTGCGGAGACCGGAGACGTCGTTGATGACTCGAGCGCCCGCATCGAGCGCCGCGCGTGCCGGCCCCGGGTGGGCCGTGTCGGCCGAGATCGGCACGGGCACCTTGGTCGCCAACACCTCGACCGCCCGAGCCAGGCGGTCGCGCTCGTCCTCGGCACCGATCGCGGTCGCGCCATAAGGGGCGGTCGATCGAGCGCCGACGTCGATCAGCGCTGCCCCCGCGTCGACCATGGCCAGCGCGGCCGCGAGGAGCTCGTCGCCCTCCGTGTGGACGGATCCCGCGTGGAAAGACTCGGGGCTCACGTTGAGGGCGCCCATGACGGCCACCGGAACGCCACGACCGAGGGACACGCCGGCGAGGATGGCTCGATGGGCCATCGAGCCGCGCGCCGCTACGCCGGCGCGCCGGCTTCCTGGAGGGGACGGGTGCGCAGGATGCGGGCGATCTCCTCACCGTCGAGGGTCTCCCGCTCGAGCAGGGCGCGCGCCAGCGCGTGCAGCTTCTCGATGTTCTCCTGGAGGATCTGCTTGGCGCGGCTCGCGGCTTCCAGGACGATCCGCTTGATCTCCGAGTCGATGACGAGGGCGGTGTCCTCGCTGTAGTCCTTCTGACGGGCCACCTCGCGGCCGAGGAAGATGTGCTCCTCGTTCTTGCCGAAGGTCAGGGGCCCGAGCTTGTCGGACATGCCCCACTCACAGATCATCTTCCGGGCCATCTCGGTAGCCTTTTCCAGGTCGTCGCCCGCGCCGGTGGTCTGCTGGTTCAGCACGATCTCCTCGGCGGCACGCCCGCCGAGCAGGATCGTGATGCGGTTGACCAGGTAGTCCTTCGAGTAGTTGTACTTGTCGTCGACCGGCAGCTGCTGGGTCAGGCCGAGTGCCCGCCCGCGCGGGATGATCGTCACCTTGTGGACCGGGTCGGTGCCGGGCAGCACGTCGGCCACGAGCGTGTGGCCCGCTTCGTGGTACGCGATCGTCCGCTTCTCGGCGTCGCTGATGATCATCGAGCGGCGCTCGACGCCCATCAGGACCTTGTCCTTCGCGCTCTCGAAGTCGGACATCTCGACGAGCTTCTTGTTCATCCGCGCGGCCAGGAGCGCCGCCTCGTTGACCAGGTTCGCCAGGTCCGCGCCCGAGAATCCGGGCGTCCCGCGCGCGAGGACCTTCAGCTCGACGTTGGGCGCCAGCGGGATGCGGCGCGCGTGGACGCGGAGGATCTCCTCGCGCCCCTTCACGTCGGGCCGCGGCACGACGACCTGGCGGTCGAACCGTCCGGGACGGAGCAGCGCCGGGTCGAGGACGTCCGGGCGGTTGGTGGCCGCGATCAGGATGACACCCTCGTTCGTCTCGAACCCGTCCATCTCGACCAGGAGCTGGTTGAGGGTCTGCTCGCGCTCGTCGTGGCCGCCGCCGAGACCGGCGCCGCGATGGCGTCCGACCGCGTCGATCTCGTCCATGAAGATGATGCAGGGCGCGTGCTTCTTGCCCTGCTCGAAGAGGTCGCGGACCCGGGAGGCGCCGACCCCCACGAACATCTCGACGAAGTCCGAGCCGGAGATCGAGAAGAACGGCACGTTGGCCTCGCCGGCGATGGCCTTGGCGAGGAGCGTCTTGCCCGTGCCGGGAGGCCCGACGAGCAGGACGCCCTTCGGG
>Ga0209055_1002991_pt1 | contig 10468 bp, 10 predicted proteins | sample GraSoiAngelo_110_FD_185875 | JGI IMG/M metagenome (GOLD analysis project Ga0209055, IMG submission 185875) | Grasslands soil microbial communities from the Angelo Coastal Reserve, California, USA - 14_0903_12_30cm (SPAdes) (version 2) | ecosystem: Environmental > Terrestrial > Soil > Grasslands ...
AGGGAAACTCATCGGTCGCGGCGGCCGCCGCCCGCCGGTTCGTCCGAGCGCTCAGCGGCCGGCGCGGAACTCCTCGAGCCTCGGGCGCAGGCCCCAGAACGTCAGCGCGGCGATCGCCAGCGCCAGCAGCTCCACCAGCGCGGTCCCCACCAGGACCCGCTCGGTGTACGCCATCTCGCTGTCGAAGTCGCCCTGGAGGTGCTGGATGGCCAGCCCCAGGTACCAGTCCACGTCCTGGAACGCGAACGTGAGCTGGCCCTTGTCCGTGCCCAGGGCCTGCGTGATCGCGTCGACCTCCGCCCCCTGCGCCGCTTTGGCCCGGACGGCCGCGTCCACGTCCATGAACGTCCGGTACAGGGTGAGCACGCGCAGCGCCGCGGTCCGCTCCGGCCCCACGTCCGCGGCGCGCATCTCGTCCGCCAGCATGCCGTTGAAACGTACGTCGCCCCGGCTGGCCGCCTGCATGATCTGGTCGTCCAGCGGCCGGTCCACGAGCCGCCGCGTCGCGGCCTGGAACGCCTGGTCGGCCCGGTCGCGGCCCTGCTGGTCGCGGGCGATCAGCCACAGGCTCTCGTCCCCGTTGATGTCGGAGAGCAGGGCGTGCGCGTTCCACAGGTTGAGCAGCCGCGCGTACTTCTGGTCCTCCGCGGACCGCATCGACTGCCGCGCCTGCCCGGCGCCCAGGCCGCTGGTCGTGACCGCGACCACGAGCAGCAGCGTCGCCAGCAGCAGCCGCGGGTTCCGGCGCCGGTGGAACCGCCGCCGGACGAACGCCTGGGTGAACACCAGCAGGCCGGCCAGCACCAGCGCCACGACCACGTACAGCGGCAGCATCCACTGCGCCACCTGGAGCGTGAGGTTGGCGCGGTCGAGGTCGTTCGCGTACAGGCCGCGCAGCGCGTCCACCAGGGCCAGGACGCCGGTGCCGGGCCGGTGCATCAGGGTGGTGCCGGCCTGGAGGTAGACGGTGCCGATCGGGACGCCGAGCCGGTCCTCCACGTTCGCGGTCTGGACCAGCCCCTGGTACTGGTCGATCAGCGTCGCGATCGTCTGCAGGCGCTCGCTCGTGTTGCCGCCGCCGGGGTCGTGCGCGCTCGCCGTCTGGAGCTCCCGGCTCGCCGCCGCGATGTCGGACTGGTACTGCAGCTCCGGGAGCGTCACCTCGGCGCCGCCGGACAGGTACGCGTTGGCCGCGCTCCGGTCGGCATCGGAGAGCCAGAAGTGGATCCGCTGCATCCCGACGATGGCGGGCACCGTCCGCTGCTGGATGCCCAGCGCCGTCACCGCGGCCGCCGCCAGCGCGCCCGCGCCCACCACGGTGAGCGCGACGGCCAGCACGGCGATCGCCACCGAGAGCCGGCGCAGCCGCCGCGGCGTCGTGGTCGACGGCCGCCGCGCCGCTTCCAGCTGCCGGCGCTCCAGCCTCGGGCTCAGCCAGGTGTCGGCCATGCGTCAGAGCGCCGTCATGGGGCGCACCTCGTTGGCGCACTCCACCAGGTGGACCTTCAGGTCGCCGGCCGCCGTCCACGCCAGCTCGCGGTACGCGCGCTCCAGCGCGAACCGCACCGGCACCTCGCGCATCGGCTGGTCGAGCAGCTGGACGTCGGGGACCTGCGCCCGCGGCCGGGACGAGATCAGCGCCAGGGCCGCCTCGAACAGCTCCACGGACAGCTCGGCCCGCCGCTGCTCGGTCAGCTGCTGGCGCGCGATGACCGACGCGGCGCGGGCCAGGTCGTCCGCGGACGGCCCCGTGGCGCCGCCGCGGATCAGCGCGCGGGCGAGCGCGACCTGCGCGTTCGCGTACAGGCTGGAGCCCGGCGGGACGCGGTCGTACGCCTCGGCCGCGCCGGCCACGTCGCCCTGGGCGGCGCGCGCGCGGGCGAGGCCGAAGCTGGCCGACGTGTACCCGGGGTCGGTGGACGACACGATGTCGTAGTGGTTGGCCGCCGTCCGCGCGTCGCCCGTCAGCTCGGCCGCCAGCGCCATCGCCAGCTTGGGCGCGAGCTCCCCCGGCAGCTCCGCGTAGACCAGCTCGAACGCCAGCCCGGCCTCCGCCGCCCGGCCCTGCGCGGCCAGCGACAGGCCCCGGTACCAGTTGCCCCGCCACTCCCGGCGGTCGGCCGCCTCCAGGTGGGCCAGGCAGGCCTCGGCGTCGCCGTGCCGCCCGAGCTCGATCAGCGCCCGGGCCAGGGCCAGCTGCGCCTCGGCCGTCGGCTCGACCAGGCCCTGGGCCAGCGCGTCGCGGACGACGGCGAGCTGGCGCGCCGGCTCCAGCGTCTGGGCGTTCACGACGGTGGCGGCGGCCGGGTCGGCGGGGTCGATGCGCGGCAGCGGCAGGTGGCGCCAGTCCGGGCCCGGGTCGGGGCCGCCGGACGGCCAACGGATCGCCAGCACGTCGCCGCCGAACAGCTTGCTCGGCGCTGGCCGCGGGCTCCCCTGGCTGGTGGCCGTGACCTCGCGCAGCACCGCCTCCAGCGCCTCGGCCAGCTCGTCCGCGCTCTGGTAGCGGTCGCGCGGGTCGTGCGCGGTCGCCTTCATCAGGAAGCGGTAGAGGGAGTCGTGGCGCTGGAACAGCGGCTCCTGCTCCGCCGTCGGCAGGCGGTGGCGGTACGCGGTCTGGTACGTCGGCATGTCCAGGACCAGCACGGCCAGGCAGCGGGCGATCGAGTACAGGTCCGCCGCGACCGAGGGACCCTGGGAGCCGATCTCGGGCGCCTGGTAGCCGTCGGTGCCGTACAGGATCGGATCGGGGTCGCCCAGCCGGGTGACGGCGCCCAGGTCGATGAGCTTCACGTCGCCGCCGTGCAGCATCACGTTGTCCGGCTTGAAGTCGTTGTACGCCAGGCCCAGGTCGTGCAGGTAGCGGAAGGCGGGGAGGACGGCCAGGATGTACGCGATCGCCAGGTCGACGGGCAGCGGGCCCATGTCCTCCTGGCGGCGCTCCCGGAGCACGCTCTTGAGCGTCCGCCCGCCGATGTACTCCATGACGATGTAGCCGCCGCCGGAGTGCTCGACGACGTTGTAGATGCGCACGACGTTGGGGTGCTCGACCCGGGCCAGGAACTGCCGCTCGGCCAGCGAGGCGGCGACCGCGTCGCGGTCGGTCGAGCTGATCGCGCCCTTCAGCACGACCCAGCGGTTGGACACCCGCTCGTCCTGGGCCAGGTAGATCCAGCCCATGCCGCCGTAGGCGAGGCAGCCGAGCACGCGGTACTGGTCCGCCAGCAGCTCGTCCGGCGAGAGCGTCGGGACGAAGAAGAACGGCGTGCGGCACTTGCTGCAGAAGCCGGTGAGGCGTGCCGGCCGGCCGTCCCGGCTCCGGCCCACCGCGGCGCCGCAGCCGGCGCAGTAGCGCTTCTCCTCGGGGACGAGCGGGTCCCGCATGATCGCCGCCGTCGGGTCCACCGGCGGCATGTACGGGAGCTCGACGAGGGGGGCGCCGCTCCGCCAGCGGGCGCTGGTGCGCTGGTCGGTCGTGGCCCCGTGGGTGCCCGCGGTCCCGACCGTGCCGGTCGTGCCCGCGGTGGCGCGCGACGGATCCGTCGGGTGCTCGGACGGCACCGTGATGAACGGGGGAAGCCGGGTGCTCAGCCGCCCAGCCTCAGCGCCTGGAGGGGGTTGAAGGGTACCGGGTCGGTGAGCACCTCGACCCCGTTCCGCTGCGACGACAGGTAGCCGAACCCGTTCGTCACCCGGGGCATCGACGGCGGCCCGGTGCGGCCCGGCGTCCACGGCGGGGTCAGGCCCAGTGTGTCCACGGTCGGGCTGGTCCGCAGCTCGTTCAGGATGCCCGCCGCATCGCTCGTGGGCAGCGCCTGCGCCAGGTTGGCGATGATCCGGATGCAGAGCCAGGCGGCCACGCTGCCGCCGGTCCGGTGCTCGGGCGCGGCGTTGCGGTCGCCGGCGGCCATCTCGGCGTCCATGTCGGCCGCGAACGTCTTCAGCGCCGGGAAGCGGTCCGTCGCCGAGACCGGCGGCAGCGCGGCGAACTCGATGTCGTTCTCGGTGATCGCGTGGGGGCCGCCCATGACCTCGATGTCGGCCGGGGTGAACTCGCCTGCGGGCAGCATGACCACGTAGTGAGCCCCGGCCACGCGGGAGTCCACCATGAACGGGATGGTCGCCGCCGGCGGCAGGCCGGGGAACACGACGTCGGCGTGCGACTGGATCGCGGCCTGCACGTACGGCATCAGGTCGGAGGCCGCCTCCGGGATGTACGCGGCCCCGGCCACGTCGATGCCCGCGCCCTTCGCGACCTGGCCGACCGACCCGACCAGCGTGCGCCCGGCCGGCGTGTCGATCGTGACCGCGAACAGCGAGTGGAGGCCGCGCCGCCTGGCGCCGAAGATGCCGCCCGCCGCCTGGACGAAGATGCCGCCGTCGAGCAGGAACGCCGTCGGCAGCGTGAAGTCCTCGGGGCTGACGGCCTCGCTGCCGACCTGCGCGATGCCCGCCTCGTCCAGGATCGGCCCCTCGACCATGCTGAGCTCGCTGACGTTGGCGGCCGTGGCGATGACGCCGTCGCTGACGAGCTTGCGGGCGCACGCCTGGGCCTGGATGGGATCGCTGTGGTCATCGCAGATGTCCATCTCGATCGGGCGGCCCTTGATCCCGCCGTGCGCGTTGATGCTCCGGGTCGCCGCGGCGAACGCGGACGCGTAGTACGACAGCCCGTACCCGCTGAGCGGCACGAGCGCGCCGATGCGGATGGGCGCCGGCCCTCCCGTCCCCCCACCGCCGCAACCGGCGGCCGCTGCCAGGCTGGCGACCGCCAGCACGGCGGCGAGCGGCTCGCTCCAATGCGATCGCGAGCGCACGCGCACTCCCTCCTCACCGGATGGTTCCCGGCGGCTCGTCCCGATGCCGCCGGTAGGCGAAGGTACCCGATGCTATTGCAAAGGTCAAGGAACGGTGACCTGGCAAGCGCGGCCGCCGGCCGCCGGATACGCTTGCGGGAGGCCGTGGACGAGATCGAGCCGGCTCGCCTGTCGCCCCGGGCGCTGCGAGGTGTCGCGCTTATTGCGCTGGCGCTCGTGGGCATGACGATCGGGGTCGCGGCGTACTTGCGGGCGAACGCGCCGCAGGTGTACAGCGGGCCGCCGCCGCCCCCCACGAGCCTGCCGATCCCGATCAGCATGGACTGGCGCACGGCGGCCCAGGGCTGGGTCGTCGTGCACGACGCCGGCGGCCCCGAGAGCGTGGTGTTCCGGACCGGAAACGCGGGGTCCCGCTGGGAGCGCCAGCTCTCGATCAACGGGCCGGCGTTCGTGAGCTTCACCGACGCCAGCCACGGCGTCCTCCGCGCCAACGCGGCGCAGGCGGCGGGCGCCCAGCTGCTCCGGACGGACGACGGCGGCGCCCACTGGAGCCCGGTGGTCCTGCCCGCGCTGGACCGGGGCACCGCGGCCACGCCGTTCTTCGTGGACCGCAGCCGGGGCTGGCTGCTCACCTCGCAGCTCACGGCGGCCGGCCAGCAGTCGGTGGTGTACGGGACGGACGACGGCGGGCGGACGTGGCGGCCGCTGTCGTCGCCGGGACCGCTGGTGGACCCGGCGGACCTCCTGGGCGACCTGGCGTTCGCGCCCGGCGGCGCCGGCTGGGTGCTCGGCAGCGGGGCGGCCGGGGACCCGGTCCTGTTCGGGACCCGCGACGCCGGCCAGACGTGGGTCGCCCAGAGGCTCCCCATGGGCGCGAACGGGCCCCAGCCCACCGACCGCGTGGACGTCAGCCGGCCGGTCGTCGCGACGGACGGCCGCGGCGTGCTCGCGGTCTACGATCGGTCGCAGGGCCAGGGCTGGCTGTACGGGACGGCCGACGGCGGCGCCACCTGGGCCGACCCGCAGCCGCTCCCGAAGACCTCGGGCTCGCGGCCGCCGGCGTTCCTCGACGCGCTGACGGGCTGGACGTCCGACCCCACCGCCGGCTGGCGTACGGGCGACGGCGGCCGCACGTGGCGGCCCACGGCCGGCCTGCCCGGGGGCTGGCAGTTCAGCGCGGTCGTCCCCGTCAGCGGGAGCCAGGCCTGGGCCAGCGCCGCGCTCCCCGGCCCGAACGGCTCGCTGGGCCCGGTGCGGTGGGGGCTGTTCCGGACGACGGACGGCGGGGCCCACTGGACGCGGGTCGCCCTGCCCAGCCTCGGGTGAGCCTGCGCACGGTCCACGAGCACCTGTGGGAGCTGGGCCGGAGCCGGCGGCTCGCCCCCGACCGTCCCGCCGAGCCGGGCGCGATGGTCGTGGACCCGGCGCACGTGCTGCGCTTCCGGGCCCGGGCGACGCGGCTCGACCGCCGGCTGCCGGCCGGGTCCTGGCGCGACGCCGCGTACGGCGGGCTCCAGGATTCGGCGCCCCGCGCGGCGCTGCTGGCACTCCACGCGCGTCAGGAGGGGACGGGCCCGGGCTCGTGGGAGGACCCGGCGCTGGTCCAGGTCTGGTTCCGGTGGTCGGACTACGTGGTCCCGGCGGCCGACTTCGCGGTGTTCACGCTGGGCGTCCTGCCCCGCGACCCGGAGCGGGCGGCGGCGCTGGAGGCGATCGGGGCCGAGGTCCGCGAGGCGCTGGCGGGCCGGGAGCTGCGGACGAGCGAGGTCAGGGCCGTCCGCCCGCACCTCGACCGCGGCGTCCTCGGCGGCGCGTCCGCGGTCGCCGCCTACCGGATCCGCTGGGACGCCCCGGCGACGGCGGACCGGTTCGCGAAGTGGGCGGCGGTCAGCCGGGCGGACGCCCGGGCGACGTGGGCGGCGCTGGCGCCCGAGCTGGTCCCGGTCGCGGTGGAGGGGCGGGCGCGCGACGTCCTGGCCCGCGACGTGGACGCGCTGACCGGCTGCGAGCCGCCGGCCGGCGTCCGCCTCCTGCCCCAGGGCGACCCGTACCTCGCCCTCGACCAGGCGTGGGCGCACGCGGACCGGCCGCCGCCGCCCATCGAGGACGGGGCGGGCGCGCCGCTGACGACCCGGCTGGTGAACAGCCTGTCGGGGCGGGTCCTGGTGGACGGCCGCCTCGCCGGCGCCTGGGGCCGCGAGCGGGACCGGGTGGCAATCCACCTCTGGCGCCGGGACGAACCGGACCGAGAGCGGATCGCGGCGGAGGCGGTGGGGTTCGCCGGCCCGATCGGCCGGCCGGTGCGCCTGCGCTGGCTCCGCTGAGCCGGATTCCACCGACGGAGGCGGACGTGGCGCCGAGTCGCCGACTGTTCGGTGGAATCCGGCTGAGCTACGGCGTGGCCGCCGCCGCCTCCCGCCACGCCTGGACCAGCAGCAGGTCCCGCGCCGTCACCATGCCCACCGGACGGCCGGCCCGGGTGACCGGGAGGTGCCGGATCCCGTGCCGCACCATCAGGCGCGCCGCGGCCGCGCAGTCGGCCTCGGGCTCGACGGCCACCGGCGGGCGCGACATGTAGCCCTCGATGCGCGTGAATCCTGGCGCGCGCCCGTCGGCCATGGCGTGCAGCAGGTCGCGCTCGGTCACGATCCCGAGCAGCCCGCCGCCGTCGTCCACGACGGCGAGGGCGCCGATCCCGTAATCCCTCATCCGCGCCGCCGCCGCGCACAGCGTCTCGTGCGCGCGGGCGCTGACCACCGGCGTCTGCATCAGCTCGCGAACCTCCATCCCTGCCCACCAGCATCGGGGCCGGTCCGGCCCGGGCACAGGGCCCGGGGACCCCCCGGGGTAGGGCCGATCGGCCCGCCGTTGACGGGCCGCCGCGGACGGCCGCATCGTTGGCGGGAGATGAACGCGACGCTGACGATCCTGAGCCCGGTTCCCGACCGCGCCGCCGAGGCCGGCGCCGCGCCCGTCGCGTGGGACCTGCCCGGGCGCGTCCGGGTGGGCCTGCTGTCCAACGGCAAGCCGAACACCTCGCACCTGCTCGACGGGGTGGCCCAGGTCCTGGCCGAAGACCCCCGGGTGGTGCTGACCGTGCGGGCGGCCAAGGACTCCGCGTCCCGGCCCGCGGGCCAGGCCACGCTGGACGAGCTGGCCGCGGGCGCCGACCTGGTCGTGGACGCCACCGCCGATTGAGGGTCATGCACGTCGTGGAGTGTCCACGACTCGATCGGGCTGGAGCGGGCCGGTGTGCGCACGCTGACCGTGACCAGTGACCGCTTCCAGGAGCTGGGCCGGCTCCAGGCCCGCACGCTCGGCGTCCCCGACCTCCGGCTGGCCGTGATCCCGCACCCGCTGGCCGGGCTCGACCCGGAGGCGGCCCGCGAGCGCGGGCGGTCCGTGGGCCGCGAGCTGGTCGCCCTGCTGGGCGCGCCGTGACCGGCGATTGGGCGTCGGCGCGGGTCGAGGTGCCGGCCGACCTCGACGCGTTCCAGGACGAGATGGAGCGGCGCGGCTGGGGCGACGGGCTGCCGCTGGTCCCGCCGACGCCCGAGCGGGTGGCCGCGTTCGTGGCCGCCGCCGGCCGGCCCCCGGCCGAGGTGGTGGCGTCGCTGCCGCCGACGTGGGCCGAGGCGACGGTCGAGAAGGTCGCGGTCAACGCGGTGATGGCCGGCTGCCGGCCCGAGCACCTGCCGGTCGTGCTGGCCGCGATCCGGGCCGCGGCGCAGGAGCCGTTCAACCTGTACGCGGTCCAGACGACCACGCATCCGTGCGCGGTGCTGGTGGTCGTCAGCGGCCCGGTCGCGGGCGACCTGGGCATGAACGCGGGCTACGGCGCGTTCGGGCCGGGCAACCGCGCCAACGCGACGATCGGCCGCGCCGTGCGGCTGGTGCTGATGAACGTCGGCGGGGCGCGGCCGGGGACGCTGGACCGGGCCACCCAGGGCACGCCGGCCAAGTACACGTACTGCGTGGCCGAGAACGACGCGGCCAGCCCGTGGGAGCCGCTCCGCGTCGCCCTCGGCCATGACGCGGCCGACTCGGTCGTCACGGTGGTGGCGGGCGAGGGGCCGCACAACATCAACGACCACGGCAGCACGACGGCGGCCAGCCTGCTCCGGCAGATCACGGGCACGCTCGCCACCCCGGGCAGCAACAACGCGTACATGCAGGGCGACAGCTACCTGTTCCTGGGCCCCGAGCACGCGCGCCAGCTGGCCGCGGAGGGGCTCGACCGCGCGGCGGTGCAGCGCCTGGTGTTCGAGGGCGCGCGCATCCCGCGGGAGCGGTTCGGCCCGGGCCAGCTGGAGCGGATCGAGCAGGTCCTGAGCGCGGACCAGCTGGCCGCGACGCGGGAGGCGCTTCGGGTGGGCGCGGGCCCGGAGGACGTGCGGGTGCTGGTGGTCGGCGGCGACGGCCGCCACTCGTGCTGGGTCCCGACGTTCGGCATGACGCGCTCCTGCACCGAGCCGATCACCTAGAAGCCCGTCACCCGATCGCGCCGTCGGCGCGCAGCTCCGCGATCTCCTCGTCGGTCAGGCCGGCCAGGTCGCGCAGGACCGCGTCCGTGTGCTCGCCCAGCAGCGGCGGCCGGCGGACCGGCGGGCTCGGGTCGGCCCCCAGCTTGATCGGGTTGCCCGAGGCGCGGAACGTGCCCGCGCCGGGGTAGTCGAACTCCAGGACCATCTGGCGGGCCTGGAAGTGCGGCGACTCCGTGACCTCCCGCGCGTCCAGCACGGGCGCGGCCGGGACCTGGCGCTCGGCCAGGTACGCCGCGGCCTCGGCCTTCGGCCGGTCCCGCAGCCACCCCTCGAGCGCGGGCCGGACGCGGTCCTCCAGGTGCGCCGCGCGGCCGCGGCCGGTCGCCAGCTCGGGATCGTCGCGGAGGTCCGGCCGCTCGATCGCATCGCAGAAGCGCCGCCACACCGCGTCGCCGATGACGCCGATCGCGACGTGGCCGTCCGCGGCGGGGAAGGCGCCGAACGGCGCCATGTTGCGGGAGCCCTCCCGCCCCGTCACGTGCCCCGTCGCCCCGTACGTGAAGATGGGCAGCTCGGCCAGCGCCGCCCGGTCGCGGCGTGGATGCCGGCGACCAGGTCGCCCGCGCTGATCGCCGAGCTGTGGGGCCGGCAGTCCGCGTCGCCGATCACGGACATCCAGCCGCCCATGGCCTCGGCGACGACCGCGAACGCCGGCCAGCGCCAGAGCGGGCTCTCCAGCAGGTCGGCGTGGCCGAACCCGGTGACCGACGCGTAGACCAGCCGCGGGTTCAGCTCGCGCAGACGCTCGTACGGGTAGCCGAGCCGCTCCAGGCTGTCCGGCTTGAAGTTCTCGACCAGGACGTCGGCCCGGGCCACCAGCCGCTCGAACGCGCGCCGGCCGCCGGGCGCCCCCAGGTCCAGCGCCGCGCTCTCCTTGTTCCGGTTGAAGCGCATGAAGTAGATGCCGTCGTCCGGGCCCCCGCCGGGCAGGCGCGGGCCCTCGTGGCGGTAGGGGTCGCCGGCGCCGGGCCGCTCGATCTTGACGACGCGGGCGCCGGCGTCGGCCAGGACCTGGACGCCGTAGGGCCCGGCGGCGAACTGGCAGAGGTCGAGGACCAGCACGTCTTCCAGCGGTCGCACGCAGTCTATGGTGCGGCCATGCGAATG
>Ga0209055_1002995_pt1 | contig 10462 bp, 7 predicted proteins | sample GraSoiAngelo_110_FD_185875 | JGI IMG/M metagenome (GOLD analysis project Ga0209055, IMG submission 185875) | Grasslands soil microbial communities from the Angelo Coastal Reserve, California, USA - 14_0903_12_30cm (SPAdes) (version 2) | ecosystem: Environmental > Terrestrial > Soil > Grasslands ...
ACGTTCTCCGCACGAACATCGTCGAGCAGGCCAAGGCGCGCGCGCAGATGGCCCCTCCGCCGGAATACACCGATGCGGAATCGCCTGCGCCGACGCCGCCTAAGCCACAAGCGACGAACGCAAACCCGCTGCTGACTCAGGAGGAAAAAAACGCGCTCGCGGAAGTGGCTGGCTGGCGGCAGGAATCGAAGCGATTCCGCGAAGAGTCGCTGGGAGAATGGCTGCCACCGCACCTGCTGGGCTGGGGCCTGAGCACGGTTGCGGTCTCGCTCGGCGCGCCGTTCTGGTTCGATCTGCTCAACCAGTGTATGAAAATCCGCGCGGCTGGCCAGAAGCCGGGCGAAAAGAAACAGAAGGAGCAGCCGGCGTGAAAAACCGCCTGCGCATTGCTATCACGCTGGCGCTCCAGCTCAGTCTGGCGCTTGCGCCCGCGGCCTCGCACGCAGGCACCGTGGTTCTGAAACGCGCGTTCGTTGAGAAATACAAAAACCGCGCCACGGCTGACATCGAGTTCATCATAGACCACGCGCATAAGAAGCCTAACCCGATAAGCAGCGACGGCCAAGATGGCGACCTACACAGCTCCGGCCGCGCGCCCAATGAGGTCGGCCTGCCGATGGTGGCTGAAGTGATGAATGCAAAGTCCCAGACAGCCGGCGTAAACCTGATTCGCCAGAACGAAGGCAAGAACCAGCCCATTCCCCTCTCCGGCGCGTGGAGGATCTGGTTCGAGCATCCCTCTGCCACTGACCAGATCCAGGGCCAGCCCGTGCCCGTGCCGAAGGACACCAATCCCGCGCACGTCTTCGAGGTGCACCCGATCACGCAGCTGCAGACGACCAGCGTGCTGAGCGCGTTCCAGTCCATCCCCGGCTACCAGGCATACGACGCCGGGACCGCTTTCAGCTCTTACGAAAGCATGACGGTCACTGTGCGCGCGAACAGCTCGGCCATCGGCATCAAGGCCCCGAAAGCCGGCTACAACTATGCCGAATTCGTCATGGAACTGCAGGGCCCGCCGCAGCAGGTCGCCGATGGCGTCCTGGTTCTGGCCACGGTGCTGGACACGGAAGGAAGCACCGTGGTCGGCCAATTGCGCCGCATGGTCTTCGTCGCGGGAACCGAGCCCGCGACGAAAGTGAAGGGCCTGAAGAAAGGCGACCGGCTACACGTGCTGGGCATCCCGCGCGTCAACCTGGAGCGCATCGCCTACCTAGCCAGCCAAAACGGGCAGAATCCGGTCACTACCAAGCTGCCCTACGAAATGATCATTGTGGGGGCCTTTCCAGACTAGTCGGAAGCCGCAGGAGAAGGCTTGCACAAAAGGCTTGACTTTCGCTTTTTCTTCGCCTATGCTCTTCCAGGTAGAGGTAACGGGAAGGCGGGCGAGGGGCTGACCCCATTGTCCATGTGACTCTCCAAGGTCACCCCTCGCCCGTCCTAAATGAAATCGGCGTCGCCCCACTGCGCAGGCCTTGCCTGCTCCTGACGTTGTCGGGGTAAGCGCCAGCCGGCGCGACAACTGTTCCGCTGGCATCTCGCCGGCGCTTCGGGTAACGCGGGGAACCCGCCACCGGAGGCCGGCGCTATGAAGAAGAAACGAGAGCATGCCCGCACCTCTGCCGCTCCCGTTCCTCCCCGCAGGTGTCGCAGGAGTCCGTCATGTCTGACCGCAGGCCTGATGCCCTCGCTGTAGCCCGGGTCTTCAGACCCGGGGAATTTGGAAGCAGTCCGGATCTTCAGGCGTCGTCACTTTCACCAGAGGAACCCTCCGCATCTAAAGAGGCGGGCTACACAAACCTTTTCTCAGGGTACCCAGTGCGCGATCGTGCAGCGAAGATCGTTCACGTGGACGTGGACGCCTTCTTCGCCTCGGTCGAACAGGTGCTCAACCCGCGCCTGCGCGGAAAACCCGTGCTGGTGGGCCGCGGCGTGGTGGCCTCGGCCAGCTACGAAGCCAAGACGCGCGGGGTGCGCACGGCGATGAGTTTTCGTGAGGCGCGGAAACTTTGTCCCCAGGCGATTGTCGTGCCCGGGCAGTACGAACACTATGCCGACTACGCCGGGCGCGTCGGGCGGCTGCTGGAAACCTTCACGCCTGCGATCGAGGTCGCCGCGCTCGACGACTTCTACCTCGACTTCACTGGCACCGACCGGCTCTATCCGGACTTCGCCAGCACACTGCGGCGGATGCAGCAGCGCGTTTGGGAGAGAACCGGCCTGGGCGTTTCCGTGGGAGCGGCCACGTCGAAGCTGGTGGCGGCGGTGGCGTCGCGGCTCGAGCGCCCGCGCGGCTTCCGCATCGTTCCGCCGGGCACCGAGGAGGAGTTCCTCGCTCCGCTGCCCGTCGCGAAGCTGCACGGCATCGGCCACGCACACGCAGTCACGCTTACTGAGCGCGGCATCGAGACCATCGGCCAGTTGCGCCACGTGCCGCTGGCGGCGCTTGTGGCCACGTTCGGCGAGGCCGTCGGCCGGCAGCTCTACGAACGCGCCCGCGGCCTGGACCCGCGCGCGGTCCTGACCCCGCCCGAGCCCAAATCCATTTCGCGCGAAACGACCGTGGAGGGCGGGACCATCGATCTCGAATTCCTCGCGGGTCTCGTCGAGTACCTCTCCGAACGCATCGGAGCCACATTGCGCGCTGCCCGCCGCCAGGCGCGCACGCTGGCGCTCCGCCTGCGCTACACCGATTTTTACTCGGTGAATCGCTCGGCGAAATTGGTGCCGCCGACCAATGATGAAAAATTGCTGCTCGCGGCGGCGCTGGAGCTTTTCCGCGCGCTGTTTACCCGGCGCGTGGCGCTGCGCTTCGTGGGCGTGAGCGTGGCAAACCTCGAGCCCGAGCGGCGGCAAAACGAGCTGTTTGACCCCATGGCCAACCGCCGCTGGTACCTGAATCGCGGTGTGGATGCGATCCGCGAGCGCTTCGGCTGGAATGCGCTGTTTTACGGCAAGGGTTTGCAGTTGCGCGAGTACTACGCCACCAAGCCCAACGGGCTGGTGCTCTCCACGCCCTGCCTCTCGCGATGACGGCCGTCCGGCAGTGGTGCGGGGCTGAGGTGTAGCGCCAGCGTCCCCGCTGGCGAATTTTCTGCGGTGTTTTGGAAACTGCCGGCGAGACGCCGGCGCTACGGGCACCATACATTTCTTCTTCCCGTTCCCTGCCTCGATGACCCCGCGGAGAGATTCCTCGGTCGCTTGCACTCTCTCGGAATAACGTCAACGTTGCTCCGAGCTTGGAATTTCGAGCTGCGATGTTCGTTCATTTGCATTGTCACAGCCACTACTCGTTCCTGCGGGCGGTGCCGTCGCCGGCGGAGATCATCGCCGCAGCCGCCGAGCACGCGATGCCGGCGGTGGCGCTGACTGACACGGGCGGCCTCTATGCCGCCGTACCGTTTTATCTGGCCGCGCGCGAGGCGGGCGTGAAGCCCATTGTCGGCGCCGCGCTCGAGATTGAAACAGGAAATTCGTGCGGAGAGATCCCTCGCCCCGGCAGGGCCGGGGCTCGGGATGACACTCAAAAAATCGATGGCAAAGAGCAGAGGGCGGCAGCGGGGGGGAACGAAACGCTAGTGCTGCTGGCCGCCGACCATACCGGCTACAGCAACCTGTGTCATCTGGTGACCGAGCGGCAGCTCCAAGATCAGCCGGTTTCACTCGAAGTTCTGAGCGCGCATCACGACGGAGTGATTGCGCTGTACGCGCCGCAAGCAGGGGGCGCAGAAAGCAGCGCCCCTGTCTCAGTGGCTGAGCGCGTTGCGCAACTGAAGGAGATTTTTGGCCCGGCGCTGTATCTCGAAGTGCAGCATCTCTCGCCCGGCGGCGGCCGCGCGCTGCGCGAGGCGCTGCGGCTGGGCCGCGAGCTGGATGTGCCGCTGGTAGTCACAAACAACGTCCACTTCCTTCGGCCCGAGGAGCACTTGCACCACCGCGTGCTCAACGCCATCCGCACCGGCTCGTTGCTCACCACCGTGGCGCCGCCGGACATCGCCAGCACCCAAGCCTATTTCAAATCAGTGGACGAGATGCGCCGCGCCTTCGCCGACCATCCCGAGGCGCTCCGCGCGACGCTCGAAATCGCCGAGCGCTGCAATCTCAAACTCGAACTGGGCAAGCTGATTTTCCCCGCGTTCCCTGTCCCCGAGGGCGAGACGCCATTCTCGTATTTGTGGAAGCTGTGCTTTGAAGGAGCCAAGCAGCGTTACCGCCCGCTGCGACCGGAGGTGCTCGCGCGGCTCACGCACGAACTGGAAGTCATCCAGAAGCGGAACCTCGCGCCGTACTTTTTGCTCGTCTGGGACATCGTCGAGGAGGCGCGACGGCGCGGGATCCCGGCGGTGGCGCGCGGCTCGGCGGCGAGCTCGATCGTCACCTACTGCCTGGGCATCTCGCGCGTCTGCCCGTTGCGCTGGGGCCTCTACTTCGAGCGGTTCCTCAACGAGCAGCGCGGCGATTGCCCCGACATTGACCTCGACCTCTGCGGCGCGCGGCGCGACGAGCTGCTCGACTACGTATACAAGCGCTGGGGCGCGGAACACGTGGCCATGATCGCGAGCTTCATCACCATGCATGCGCGCCTGGCCGTGCGCGAGGTGGCCAAGGTCTTCGGCCTTTCCCCCGGCGAGGTGGACCACTTCACGCGCCGCCTGCCGCACCGGCCGGTGCGCGAGATCCTCGAGGCCATCCGCACGCTGCCCGAATGCCGCGCGCTGCCCGCCCAGGAAGAGCCGTGGAAAACGATCCTCGAGGTCGCGCTGCGCCTGGACGATTTTCCCCGGCACCTGGGCATCCACCCGTGCGGCACGGTGATTTCGGCGCAGCCACTGACGCGGCTGGTGCCGCTCGAGGTGGCCACCAAGGGCATCGTCGTCACGCAGTACGACATGAACGCGGTCGAGGCACTCGGCCTGATCAAAATGGACCTGCTCGGCCAGCGCGGCCTGACGACGATGTCGCTGGCGCTCGAGGAGATCGAGCGAGCGTCCGGCAAACCGCTCGGGGAGGCTCGGGGCAAGCGCGTGGACTTCGATACCATCCCCGAAGCCGATCCCGCAACCTGCGCCATGATTTCCGAGGGCCGCACGATGGGCGTCTTCCAGATCGAATCGCCGGGGATGCGCGGGCTGCTGCGCACGCTCGAGGCACGCGCGCTCGACGACATCGCCGTGGCGCTGGCGTTGATCCGGCCGGGGGCCTCCGAGTATGGCGCGAAGGAAACTTTCCTGAAACGGCTGCGCAAGCAGGAGCCAGTGCGCTACGCGCATTCGTGTCTCAAGGCCATCCTCGGGGAGACCCTGGGCGTGTGCGTCTATCAGGAACAGGTGATGCAGATCGCGCAGGCAGTCGGCAGCATGTCGCTCGCCGAGGCCGACCTGGTGCGCCGCACCACAACGAAATTTGCCGACCAGCGCGAGCGCGAGCGCCTGCGCGCGAAGTTCCTGAAAGCGGCGGAGCGAATGGGCCTCGAGGGAGCCCAGCGCGAACAGACCTGGCAGATGGTAGAAAAATTCGCCGGGTTCGGCTTCTGCAAAGCGCACGCCGCCACCTACGCCGATCTCTCTTACCGCATCGCCTACCTGAAGGCGCATCACCCGGCCGAGTTTCTCGCCGCGATGTGCAGTTCGGGCGCAGGCTTCTACCATGTCTCCGCCTACGTCGAAGAGGCCAAGCGCTGGGGGATCGACGTGCGGCTGCCTTCGGTGAATCATTCGCGGCTGGAGTACACCACTGAGGCTTCCGCTTCGGGAACAACGGGGCGCGCGATCCGCATCGGGCTGATGCAGGTAAAAGGGCTGCGCCTGGAAACCATCGAGAAGATCGCCGGTTCGCGCGAGCAGAACGGCCCTTACCACTCGCTCGAAGATTTTCTGAGACGCGTGCCGGTGGAACGCGACGCAATCGAATCGCTCATCAAGTGCGGGGCGTTTGATGAAGTCGGCGAGGAAGCGGCTGGCGACGCAGGGGGCGTCCCAGACCCACACGCGAACCAAAACTTGAAAATGACCCGCCCGGCGCTGCTCTGGCGGCTGAACCTGCTGCGCGCGCGCGGCTTGCCGCCAGCCGCGCCGACCGCAGAGACGCTTTTCCCCGAGGCGCTGCAGCCGGCGCCCCACGAGGCCAACTGGAACGCCTGGGGAATGGCGGCGGCCGACTATACCCGCGAGCAGCGCTTGCGGTACGAACAGGAGATCCTGGAAGTGTGCGTGAGCGGTCACCCGCTCGACCGGGTCGCGCGCAACGCCGAAGCCTGGAGCAGCGAGTTGCCACGCCTGCGCGGCCAGCGGGTGACGCTGCTGGGATGGGTAGTGACCTTCCGCCACGTGGGCACCAAGGACTACCGCAACATGATGTTTGTCACATTGGAAGACCAGCGCGGCCTCTACGAGGCGGTGCTGTTTCCCGGCGCCTACGAGCGCTATGGCGGCCTGGTGTTTGAGACGCGCACACTGCGCGTGACCGGGCGGGTCGAGCCGGACGGGCAGATCAATTGCGAGAAGTTGGAAGCGGCCGGGTAATGATGGGTCAAAATTGTCTTGCGACCCGTAATTCGAGTTCCGTGACTTGCGGCGGGTGAAGAGATTCGACGCCAACGAACATGATTACGCCGAAAGCCAAGCAGCAGGAGCCGGTCTTGGAGCCAGCCAGCGGGCGGCCGGAAGTATCCGGGGAGCAGTGGCTGGGGCGAAACGCAGAGAGCAAGCGCCGCCTGTGGGAGCGGCTCAACCCGCGGCATCGCAAGCAACTGCGCCTGTTGGCGGAGGCGCTGGCATTGCGCCAATCGCAGGCGCGCTTGCCGGACGAGCTGCGCGCGAAGCTCCTGGCCACGCTGGGGGAAATCGAACGCCTCGCCGCGCGCACCGAAAAACTTCTTGTTGCCTGGAAGACTCATATGCGGCTGTAACGCCGGCCTCCGGCCAGCGCCTGAAATTCGCCGGCGAGACGCGCCGCGAGGCGTCTCACGGCTATGAAGCAGCTTCTCTCTCTTGCACTCGATGGTACGCAAACGTAATAGCCAATCGGCCCCTTGACGCCCAAGAAGCTGCCGAGTTGAGCGGGCTTGCTGCCGCGGCGCTGCGTTTGACATACTCGGAGGCATGTGGGGACGCGCTATCTGCCTGCTGGCACTGCTTTCGCCCGCGGCCTCGATTTGCCTAGCGCCAAGCGCCGCTGCGGACGAGATTCGCCTAAAAGACGGGAGCAAGATCCTGGGCACGATCGTCGGCTATGAAGATAACTCCTTTAAGGTGCAAACCAGCTACGGCTTTGCGCTGGTGCGCAAGGACAAAGTCGCAGCGATCATTCCAATAGAGCCTAAGCCCGAAGCTAAGAAGGGCGTCGCCGCCGGGGCCAAGAAGCCTGCCCCGGCCGAGGCTGCGGGACCTGCTGCTACTGCGGACAAACTAACTCCCGTTCAGGGCACTCAGGCCAGCCAAGCTACGCCACTCACCGCAACGAGCCCCTCCGACACTGTTGCTCCGCCAGCCTCTGTTCCCGCAGCGGCAGTGTCTCCCAAAAAAGTGGTTCCGCCACCGGCCGTGGCGGAGGTTAGCGCCGCGCAGCCCGCGCCGACACCGGCAAGCGCAACCCCAGCGCCGAGCCCACCTCCCAACCGGGAAGAAGTGCAAGGCAATCTCTACATCAATCACACTTACGGCTTCCGCATGTTTAAGCCGCCCAGCTGGCATGTGTTTGAAGACGCGCAGAAAACGCTCCCCACGGCGATTGTGGCAATGGGCACGGGCGACGAGACCACGCTGCTGGTGATCGGCCGGGACGGCATGAAAGATTCGCTCGACGCGCAGGCCGCAGCGACCGAGCGTCAACTGCGCGACGTCTACACAAACTATCGCCGGTTGTCCGAGCAGCGCACCCATATCGCTGGACTGGCGGCGATCCAGCGGCGCTACCGCGGCACTGTCGACGGCCATGACTGGTCGGGAGTGGTGCTGTCGCTGGCTCGCGGCAACGATGTCTTCACCATCCTGGGGATTACCTACGCCGATTCGGACCTAATCCAAATCCAGGAAAACGTCATCGCCAAAGCCATTGGCAGCCTGGAGTTTACTTCGCGTTAGCATCAGGAAGCCCCGGCAACTTCTTTCAGCGCCTTCGAGCCGTACTTTTTGACCGCCTGCTCGATTCGCCGGGACCGCTCACAACAAACAAAGCGGCACAGCGCGCTTGATCCGTTACAAGGGCGGGGCGCCGGCTCAATAGAGTGCGAAGTGTGAGCATCCCACGAAACCACAACTCTCTCCAACCCGGCTTCACTTCCCTTTCATGAAGCTGCGCACATAGAGCGCCACAGCGCGCTTCTGTTCATCAGGCGCATCCTTGAAGCGCCCGGAGACAGAGCGTGCGATTTCGCCGTCGGAGAGTTTTCGCTCGCTCAGCGGAGGACCGCTTCCCAACGGTTTGTCGCCCCGTTCGTCGTGGCACTTGGCGCACCGCTCAACAAAAAGCTTCTTACCGATGGCAAGCAGCCTTTCGCGCTCTTCTTTGGCGAGCGACGTGTCCGCCCCAGCAACCTGCTTCGGGCCCTGCCCATAGGCGAACAGCACACCGCCGAGCGACACGAAAATAATTGTCACAAGCGCCGTCTTCCTTGCCCCTCTCATCGTTGCCACCTTCACGCTTCGTAGGTCTAGAGATGATGCAGATTCTAGCAGGAAAGCTGACCTTCAAGATGCGCTCCACGCTCTCTTTCTTGTGCTCGCGGTCTACTGCGAGACATCCAAACTATTGGCGGGGCATAAAGTCTTCGGGTTCGACGCCGAGCGCGTCCGCCAACCGGGTAAAGTAGTTGAAGAGGGCCACCACCTGCGCGGCGTCGTGGATCTGGACATCGCTCCAGCCAACCGCCCGCAGCGCATCGATTGTCTGTCGCGTAACTTGGTGGATGTCGCGCGTCACCTGGACGGCGAAATCGAGCAGGGCACGCGTCTTGGCATCAATCGGAGCCTGGCGGTAATCTCGCTTGATCTCGTTCGCCAGTTCGGCGTTGCCCGTTACGGCACGGAGATCCTCTCCGTGGGCCTGCGTTCAATAAAAGCAATTGTTCGCCCAAGAGGTGACCGTCGCAAGCATCTCGCGCTCGCCTCGCGTGAGGCTTCCAGGGCCGTGCATCAGCGTGACGTAGAGCCGCGTAGAAGCGGCGAGCACGGGCGGGTTCAGGCTCTGCACCCGGATTATGTTGAAGACACGCCCGGCGCGCTTTTTTGCCTCCTCGTAATAGCGCTTGAGTTCACCAGTCGCCTCGTCTGGGGAGATGGTATTGATCCAGGCCATGGGTTTCCTCCTTCTCGACAAGCCGGGCCGATTCTACCAAGGGCGCAACCTAATGGATGCAAACCTTGTGGCTGGGAGGGTGGCCCACAGATGACGCACCAGGAATGTTTTGGGTGCCCCATCCTTTGTCCGCGGCGGACAAAGGGTGGGGCTTTTGAGTTCTTAATTTCGATCCCGCCGCTTGCCTTGTAGGTATTGAGATTCTTCGGAAAGAATGCCAAAACCAGAATCCCCACCCTTTGCAAACCCGGCAAAGGATGGGCCACCCGCCCGCCCCCCCGAGGCTATCTGGTATCTGGAAGAAAGGGCACGCTCGAGGAAAGTAGTAATAACTTTGGATTATCGCTCAGTTAGCCCTGCCGCGTTGCGTGTTCTTCGCGTTTTCTGGGCCCAGAGACCAGACTAGGACGCAACCCGATTCCAGGAGTCGGGCTCAAAGCGCGGGCTGGGGGCACGGCGGGCCGGAGGACTTGTCAGCATTCACAGCCCGCCGTCCCCTTGTCATGGGCTTCTTACAGTTTAGCTTCAACTTAAAGAAAATCTAAAGTCCGAAGCTGGCTTTGTGTCCAAATATTTAACCTGCAGGATATTTCTAAGTAGACAGCCTCACTGCCTAACATGGGCTGTCCGCAGAAGCAACGCTGTACTTCCGCTGGCCCTTCGAATCGTGACTTGGATACAATTCAATCCCACATGGCCGACGCGTCGAACACAAGCGCGCTTCTCTTGGCTCAAGCCGTGGCATCTCTTTCGCGCTCGGAGCTGCGCTGGGAGCTCGCCAACATTGCGGCCGCCGTCGCTATTCAGCAGTATGTAAAACCGAACCCCATCGATTTTGCTCCACCGACCAGTAAAACGTTGAGTAAAAGGGTAAGGTCGCAGTGCTTGCGTAAACGCCTGTGATTAGTCAATGTGTCTAGACCAGCGATCATCAGCGGGAATTCCAAAATAAACGGGTGATCACCAGATTCTGTCGGGACACGAGGAAGGTCGCTAGGCGGAGGATAAACCTGAACGCCAGAGAGGTTTCCTCTCCATGAACCTGTTACACGACGACCGCTGAAACTGTATTCACGGCCGACCCTAGTCGGTCCTGCCAATACCGAATGCTCGATCTCATTGCTGATTTCTCGCCACTGTGCTACGTCGAATGCCTGTCCAGGTTCTG
>Ga0209055_1002996_pt1 | contig 10457 bp, 10 predicted proteins | sample GraSoiAngelo_110_FD_185875 | JGI IMG/M metagenome (GOLD analysis project Ga0209055, IMG submission 185875) | Grasslands soil microbial communities from the Angelo Coastal Reserve, California, USA - 14_0903_12_30cm (SPAdes) (version 2) | ecosystem: Environmental > Terrestrial > Soil > Grasslands ...
CCGTGTTCACGAGCACCGCGGTGGGCTTCATGAGCTTCAGACGCGGGGCGTTGATCAGGTGGTGCGTCTGCTCCGTGTGGGCCACGTGCAGCGTGACCACGTCCGCCTGGCCCAGCAGCTGGTCGAGCGGCAGCAGCTTGAGCTGCAGTTCCGCGGCGCGCTCGGGCGAGAGGTAGGGATCGTGCCCCACCACGTGCATCCCGAAGGCGCGGGCGAGCTGCGCGACGTGCCCGCCGATGCGGCCCAGTCCGACGATACCGATCGTCTTGCCACGCAGCTCGGTGCCCTCGAAGCGCTTGCGGTCCCATTCGCCGCGGCGCATCGCTTCCGCGGCCCACGGGATGTGGCGCGCCCACGCGAGCAGCAGGCCCATCGCGTGCTCCGCGGCGCTGACCGTGTTGGCGCCGGGCGCGTTCATGACCGCGATCCCGCGGCGGGTGGCCGCGTGCACGTCGATGTTGTCTACACCAGTGCCGGCGCGGGCGATCACGCGGAGCCCGGGGCCGTGGGTGATCAGGTCCGCGGTGACCCGCGTCTCGCTGCGTACGATCAAGGCGTGCGCGCCGGCGAGCGCTCGCTCGAGCTCGTCGCGCGGCTTGCCGGCGCAGTTCACCACCTCGATGTCCGGGGTTGCGGCGAGCATCTTGAGCCCCGCCTCGGTCAGGCGATCCGCCACCACCACGCGAACGCTCACGCCACGAGCTGCGCGAGCAGAGCCAGCAGCTCGTCCACTGCCCCGACGGTGTGGTCGCCCATGTGACCGATGCGGATGGTCGAGTCCTTGAGGGAGCCGTACCCGGCGCCGATGGTCCAGCCGGCCTGCTTCAGCCCCGCGACGACCGGCTTGGACGTCTTGCCATCGGGGAGCTTGAGGCACGAGACGGTCCAGCTGTGGCGCCCTTCGCGCGGCAGGTACGCGACCCCGTGCTGCTCGCTCCACTGCTCGACGCGGCGGCGCATGGCGTCGTGCCGCTCCCACCGCGCCTCCACGCCGCCCTCGCGCTCGATCCGGGCGAGCTGGGTGTCGAGCGCGTACAGCAGGGAGATCGCCGGCGTGTTGGTCGGCTGGTGCTTGGTGGTCGCTTCGAGGAAGCTCACCAGGTCGAAGTACAGCCCACGACCGGGGAGCGTCTTGGCGCGCTCGACCATGCGCTCCGAGGCGACGCCCAGCGCGAGCCCCGGGGGCAGGGCGAGTGCCTTCTGCGATCCCGTGAGGACGAAGTCCAGCCCCCCGGCTCCTCCCCAGCGATCGGTCTCCACGGGAGATCCCGCCAGCGACGTCACGGCGTCCACGAGCACCATCACGTCGTCGAATTCGCGCACCACGGCTGCGAGCGCTTCGACGTCCTGGAGCACACCGGTCGATGTTTCCGAGTGGACGAGGGTGACGGCGTCCACCGGGGAGCGCTTCAGCGCGTCCCGCAGCATGTCGGGCTCGACGGCGCAGCCGAGCGGCACATCCAACCGGATGCATTCCTTGCCGCAGGTGCGGACCAGGTTCGCAAAGCGCTCGCTGAACGAGCCGTTCACGAGGGACAGGGCACGGTGCCGCACGCCGTTGCGCACCGCCATCTCCATGAAGCCCGTCGCCGAGGTGGTGCCCACGAGGACGGGACGGGCCGTGTGGAACAGGCGGGCGAGCGGTGCCTCGAGCCGCGCGAGCAGCTGCTCCATGGCGCCGGAGCGGTGCCCGATCATAGGCCGCTGCATCGCGGCCAGCACTTCGGGGTGAACGTCGGTGGGGCCAGGCAGAAAAAACCGCCCAAAGGCGGGGGCGGTGGCGACGGAGGCCGCGCTCATACCGTCGCCCGGGCGAGACTCTCGACGAGGCCCTCCTCCACGACTTCCCTGGTCTTTACGAGGCGCACGCCCTCGTCGCCCCAATCCTTGAGCAGCTGCTCGGAGACATCCTTGTCGATGCCCTTCACGGCGTCGGTGACCACGAACAGCCGGGTGTGCGGTCGCCGCTCGAGCAGGCCCTCGATCGCCGCCTTGTCACACACGTCGGTCGCCACGCCGTACAAGACGATGTCGTCCGGCGCCAGCACGTCGAGCACGGTCGTCACGTTGTCGTTGGTGAACACGTCGAAACGGTGTTTGTGGAACAAAATGTCTCCTCGATGCGCCCGCACCCGCTCGGCGAGCGCTTTGGGGTCGATCCGCCCCGGCTCGATCACCAATGGGTCGCGGAGCGCCGTTTCCGGAATCTTTTTCTGGCCGGGAGCGCCACGCATGCAATGCGGCGGAAAGGTGGTCTTCCAGTCCGGCGTGTCGGAGATCTCGGCGTGGGCCGGCACGTGGTCGTCGGCGCTTGCTATCAGGCAAATGCCGTGCCCATGCGCGTAGTCGGTGAGGCGCTTCAAGTTGCCGATGATGCGCTCCGCCTCCGGCACGTAGAGCTTGCCGTCGGCGCGCATGAAGTCGTACTGGGTGTCGACGTCCCAGAAGATGACACGGGGCATTTCGAGGAATCTCTTCCGGGACGGGGGAACGTGTCAACGGGAGGGACTACAACCGCAACACTACTGCCACCTCATCGCAACAATTTTGCCTCGGACAGCGCGCACAGTCCGCCCACACCTTGAGGGGGAACTGCTCGCGCTCGGCGGGCACGAACCCGAGCTTCAAGAAGAACGCGGGCTTGCGCGTCAGCGCCAGCACCTCGTGCAGCCCCTGCGCCCGGGCTTCGGCGGTGAGCAGCTCAAGCAGCGCCCGACCCACCCCCGCTCCCTGCCACCGCGGATGCACCGCGAGGCCGGCGACCTCGGCGAGCCCACGCGAATAGATCTTGAGGGAGCCGCATCCCACGATCTCGCCGCCCGGGGCTGCGGCAACGGCGTACTCCTTGATGTGCCGGCACAGGTCGTAATTGCTCCGCGGCAGCAGATCGCCGGTGGCGACGTAGGGGGCCATGAGCGTCTCGAGGGCCGGGACGTCGGCGAGCACCGCGTCCCGCACCGCTACACGCGGCAGCGTGATGGGAAGAGCGCTCACGCCAGCACCTCTTCGAGGATCCCCACGCCGCGCTCGAGCTCCGCGTCCGTGACGACGAGGGGCGGGATCAGCCGCACGACGCTCGACCCCGCGGTCGCGACGAGCAGCCGCCGCTCGCGAGCCGCGGCGACGAACGGGGCTGCCGGCTCCGTCAGCTCGACACCCCACATCAAGCCGCGTCCCCGCACCTCCGCGACGCGCGTGCGGCGCGCGGCCAGCTGCGCGAGCCGTCCGCCGAGCCACTCGCCCTTGCGGCGCACCTCGGCGAGGAACTCGGGCGCCGCGATCGTGCGCACCACGTCGAGGGCGACAGCGGCGACGAGCGGCCCGCCCCCGAACGTCGTGGCGTGATCACCCGGCTTCAGCGCCGCGGCGACGGCGCCCGTGAGCAGCACCGCCCCCATCGGCAGCCCGCCGGCGAGCGGCTTGGCGAGCGTGAGCACGTCGGGCACGATGCCCGTCTGCTCGTAGGCGAAGAGCGTACCGGTGCGACCCAGCCCGCACTGCACTTCGTCGAAGATCACCGCGACGCCGCGCGAATCGCACAGCTCCCGGACGAACCCGAGCCACTCGGGATCCACCGGCCGGACACCGCCCTCGCCCTGCACCGGCTCGACGATCACGGCCGCGGTGCGCGACGCCGACACGGCGTGATCCACCACCGCCCAATCCTCGCGCGGCACGATGCGGATGCCCGGGACCAGCGGCTCGAACGGCTTGCGGTACTCGGGGCGGTCGGTAGCGGCCAGAGTCGCGAACAGTCGGCCGTGAAACGAGCCCGAGAACGCGACGATTTCCGGCTTGCCGGACCATTTGCGGGCGAACTTGAACGCCGCCTCGTTCGCTTCGGCGCCCGAGTTGCAGAAGAACACGCGATCGGCGAACGAGCGCGCGACGAGCTCCTCCGCGAGCCGCTCGCCCGCCTCCGTGCGGTACAGGTTCGAGACATGGATGAGGCCGGAGCCCAGTCCCCGCTCGATCGCTCCGCGGATCACGGCGTGGTTGTAGCCGAGCGCGTTCACGCCGATGCCGGCGACGAAGTCGAGGTAGCGCGCCCCGTCGGCGGCGACGAGCTCCGCGCCGTTCCCCGCCACGAACACGGGGCCGGCGCGGGAATACACGTCGAGCAGCGCGGACAGCGCCGAAGGGACGGTGGTCACGCGGGCTGCGGAGCGGGAGCGCGGGCGACGAGACGCGTGCCGGCGCCCGGGTCTTCCAGCAGACGCAGGTCGCCGATGCGGACGGCGCGAGCGCCGGCGCGGAGCGCCGCGGTCGCGGCCCGCAGCTTCGCGGCCATACCGTCCGTCGCTGCGCCGACGTCGATCAGCGCTTCCACGTCCTCCGCGTCCAGGGCGGGGCGCAGCACGCCGTCCACTTGCACGCCGGCGACGTCGGAGACGAGCAGCAGCTCCGCGGCGTGCAGCGCCCCCGCGATCGCGGCTGCGGCGGCGTCCGCATTGACGTTGAGGGGTGGGCCGCCGTCGGCGGCCGAAGGGGGTGCCATCGGGGCGATCACGGGGGTCAGGCCCGCGAGCAGGAAGCTCTCGAGCAGCCCGGCGCGCACCTGAGCGATCTCCCCCACCATCCCGAGCCCGCCCACGGCACGTGCCACGAGCAGCCCACCGTCCACGCCCGACAACCCGACGGCGTCGAGCCCCGCCGCGCGCAGCGCCGCGACCACCTGCCGGTTCACCGGGCCGCCCAGCACGAGCTCGACCACCTCCGCGATCTCGGGAGTGGTGACGCGCAAGCCATCCCGCTGCTCGACGGTGAGACCGAGCCTGCGGCACAGCGCGCTGATCGCGTGCCCGCCGCCGTGCACCACGACCACCGGATCGAGGCGCACGAGCGCCCGGGCGCAGGTCGCGAGCCAGCCGGGGCGATCGAGCTCATTCCCGCCCAGCTTCACCACGCGCGGGCTCAGCATACGAGTCCCGCCGTCTCGGGCAGCCCAAGCATCACGTTCATGTTCTGAATCGCCTGTCCCGCGGCACCCTTCACGAGGTTGTCGATCGCCGCGATCACGGTGAGTCGCGGGCGGCGCACGTTGACCACGGCCACCACGCCGATCGCGACCCGGTTGCGGTACACGACGTCCTTGAGCGACGGCAGCGCGCCGCGCAGCACCCTCACGCACGGCTCGGCGGCGTACACCGCTTCGTAGATCCCCTCGGCGGTCGCCTGGTCGACCTCCCGGGTCAAGGGCACGTGGATCGTCTCGAGGATCCCCCGCTTCACGGGGAGCAGATGGGGCGTGAAGACCACGTCGCCCGTGAAGCTGCCTTCGCGCGCGAGCGTGGCCTTCAGTTCGGGGAGATGGCGATGGTCGTTGCCCACTCCGTACGCCCGGAAATCCTCGGCCACCTCGCCGAACAGGAGCTCGCGCTTGGGCGTGCGGCCGGCGCCGGTGACACCCGAGGCCGCGTCGATCACCACCTCGCGCGACTGGTCGATCAGGCCGTGCCGCACGAGCGGCAGCAGTGCGAGCAGCGCCGCGGTCGGGTAGCAGCCAGGGTTCGCCACCAGCTCGGCGGCGGGGAGCCGCGGCCGCGTCACCTCCGTGAGGCCGTACACCGCCTCGGGCGACAGCCGGAAATCCGACGACAGGTCGACGGTACGCTTGCCGGCCGCGCGCGCCTCGCGCACGTAGCGACCGGACACGCCGTGCGGCAGCGCCGACAGCACGATCTCGGCGCGCCCGAGCGGCGCATCGTCGACGCGCACCAGCGCGACGCCGTCCAGCGTCTCACCCGCGGCCGAGTCGGCGGTGGCGAACACGACCGACGCCCCGGGGTGCCGGGTGAGCAGCCGCAGTAACTCCTGCCCGACATAGCCCGAGGCCCCCAGGACACCCACGGGCACCGATGAATTAATATTCATTTCATCGGAAAAATATGCATTTGCACGGCGAGTGCAAGGGTCGTAGCCTTTCCGCCCATGACCCGTGCGCTCCCCGCCGTGTTGCTGACACTGCTGTGGCGCGGTGTCGGCGCCCAGGCGCCGGCGCCCCGACCGGTGACGGTCACGGACCTGTTCCGGCTGCGCGACGTGGCCGATCCCCAGCTCTCCCCCGACGGCGCCTGGGTCGCCTACACCGTGGCCCGGGCCGATTCGATCGAGGACAAGCAGCCCGGCGCGGTGTGGATGACGAGCTGGGACGGCACGCGCACCCTGCGCCTCACCAATTCGCCGCAGGGGGAAAGCGCGCCGCACTGGAGCCCGGACGGACGCTGGCTCGCGTTCCTCTCGAGCCGCCAGGACGAGCACACGCAGCTCTGGTTGCTGGAGCGTGCGGGGGGCGAAGGCCGCAAGCTCACGAGCTTCGGCGGCGACGTCGAGGATTACGTGTGGGCCCCCGATGGCAAGCGGCTCGCGGTCGTGGTTGGGGACGCCGACACGGCGAAGCCCAAGACCCCCGCCCCCATCGTGATCGACCGGTTCCAGTTCAAGCAGGACGAGATCGGCTACCTCGGCAAGGAGCGGCGCCATCTGTACCTGGTCGACGTCGAGACCGGACATGGCACGATCCTCACGCCCGGGCCGTACGACGAGCTGCTTCCCGCCTGGTCGCCGAACGGCCGTTCGCTCGTGTTCGTGAGCAAGCGGCGCGCCGATTTCGACCGGGACAACAACTGGGACCTGTACGTGATGGACGCCGTCCCCGGGGCCGTGCCCCGTCAGCTGACGACGTTCGAGGGCCCGGACAACGATCCCGAGACGGAGAGCCGCCCCGCGTGGAGCCCGGACGGGCGCTCGATTGCCTACCTCCAGGGCGGGCCGCTGAAACTCATCTACTACGGCCTCCAGAGGCTCGCGGTGGTTCCGGCCGCGGGCGGCACGCCCCGCGTCCTCACCGCCGCGCTCGACCGCAGTGTGGCGAACCCCACGTGGTCCCCGGATGGGGCGGCGATCCTGTTTCAGCTGGAGGACGACCGCTCGGTACAGCTGGCCCGCATTCCCGCTGCGGGCGGTGCGATCGAGCGGCTGATCGCCGGAGCCCGCGTCGTCACCAGCTTCACCACGGCGCCGGGTGGGAGGGTCGCCGTCGCGGTCTCCACGCCGGACGCGCCCGCCGAGGTGTACGCGGTCGAGGGCGCCGGAAAGGCGCTGCGCCCGCTGTCACGCCAGAACGACGCGTGGCTGAAGGAGGTGAAGCTCGCACCCACGGAACCCATCACCTTCGAGAGCCGCGACGGTACGATGGTGAACGGCCTCGTCGTGAAGCCGCCGGACGCCCGGGCGGGAGCGCGCCAGCCCGCGATTCTCCGCATCCACGGCGGCCCGGTGTCGCAGTTCCAGTACGAGTTCAGCCATCTGTTCCAGGTGCTCGCGGCCCGCGGCTACCTGGTGGTGGTCGCGAACCCGCGCGGCAGCTCGGGACGGGGGGAGGCCTACGCGACGGCCATCTATGCCGACTGGGGGAACAAGGACGCGCAGGATGTGCTTGGGGCGGTCGACTACGTGGTATCGCAGGGGCTGGCCGATCCGGCGCGGCTCGGCGTGGGCGGGTGGAGCTACGGCGGGATTCTCACCAACTACGTGATCGCCCAGGACCGACGCTTCAAGGCGGCCGTGAGCGGTGCGTCGGCTTCGAACATCCTGGCCGGGTACGGGACCGATCAGTACGTGCGGGAATACGAAGGGGAGCTCGGCGTTCCCTGGCAGCACGCCGACGTGTGGCTCAAGCTATCGTCCCCGTTCCTGCACGCCGATCGGATCGTCACGCCGACTCTGTTCCTGTGCGGCGACAAGGACTTCAACGTACCCCTGCTCAACTCGGAGCAGATGTACCAGGCGCTTCGCAGCCTCGGCGTCGAGACTCAGCTCGTGATCTATCCGGGGGAGCATCACGGGATCAGCAAGCCGAGCCACCTGCGCGACCGGATGGAGCGGTATGTGGCGTGGTACGACAAATACTTGAACCCCTAGCGGCGCGTTACTCGACCCTCTCGAGCCGCGGGTTGGGGCGATGGCTGCGGCCCACCTTGGCGACCGGTTTCCCCTCCACCCGCACCACGTCGGCCGTGAAGTCGAAGCGCCCCTGGAACAGGCTCGACCCGACTCCGTACATGTCCACGGGGACGTCCTCCTCCTCGAACTGGCGGATCTTCTCGACGGTGAATCCGCCGGACACCACGATCCGCACGAACCGGAATCCTTCCCTGTCGAGCGCGCCGCGCACGTTCCACACCAGCTGCGGGTTGACCCCGGTCGGCTTGAACGTACCCATCTGCGGAATGACCGACTTGTCGACCAGCGTCTCGGACGTGTCGATGCGCACGCCGTAGAGCCGCTCGCCCAGGGCGCGGGCGACCTTGAGCGAGGTGTCGACGCAGTCGTTTTCGAAGTCGACGAGAGTGATGAGCCGGACGCCCGGATCCATGAGCTCGGCGAACTTGCGGGAGGCGAGCACGGTGTCGCCGTCGTAAGCCGCGATGAGGGCGTGGGGCACAGTGCCCACGCCTTCGGAGCCCCACCACGATGCCTGCGCGTCGGTCGAGACGCCGATCGCGCCGGCGATATGGGCGGCGTAGCCGTCGCCCGTCTGCACCAGCCAGTGGTCGTGCCGCGCGGGGAAGAACATCACTTGCTTCGGCCGCGCGGCCTCGACCACGCGACGCGTGTTGGTCCCCACCTTGGTGCGACGGGCGAGGACGCCCAGGTACAACGTCTCCAGATGAGCGAACGCGTCGTATGGCCCCTCGATGAGGAGCACCGTCTCCCACGGCTCGATCTCGTCGCCGTCGTACAGGGCGTACACCTGGAGCTCGTCCCACTCGGTAGAGCAGAGCTTGAGGATGGCGATCGCCTCGTCGATGCCGCCGAGGAAGGCGTGCGCCTTGCCGAACACCTGCATGGTCACGCAGGGGCGATGGTTGTCCTTGAGGAGCAGCTCCCGCGTGCGGACGAAGTACTTATCCGAGTAGTACCCCTCCCGCATTCGCTCGACGGGGAGGTGGAAAATCGAGGGATGGAGTCGCGCCTTCCGGGGCATCGCTGGATAATACCGCGCTCACCGCACGGCCGGCCAGGCAAAGGTGGCCACGAGCGTGTCCCCCTCCACGAGGGCGAGGCGCCGCGCCACGTTGTCGAGGCGGCCGCAGCGGACGCGCGCGGGCCCCGACGAGCCCGGGACCAGCAGCCGCAGGCACACGACGTCCGCATCCACCGCCAGCGCACTGTCGCGACCGGTGCGGGGAGGCTCGGGTCGCTCGAGCGTGACGTCGAAATCGAACGTCTCGCCCCCCAGCACGAAGCTGACCCGCCGCCCCGGCGCCTCGGGGACGAAGTCGACGGTGCGTTGGCTGCTCGCGGTGTCGCCGCGCACCAGGCTCATGCGCACGGTCACGCGACGGGGCGGAATCACCGCCTGGGCGTCGAACAGGACCGCGCTGTCGACGATCGTGACCTCCTCGCTCGCCCGGGTCTCGCCGGCGGCGAACTGACGACCGACGGTGATCTCGACCCAGGGCGCGGGGCGCCCGGCCCGGCCCGGAAGCCCGGCACCCGCGGGTCCGAATGGATAGAGGCGAGCCGTGCCGCCCCACGGGAGGCGGGTCCACTGCCGGTAGCTGTCTTCCTCCCACAGCGGCAGGCCGCGGCGCGAGCGACCCACCGCGCGGCGACTGAAGAACAGCGCGGCGAGATTGACGGTGTCCGGCTCGGGGAGGGTGCCGAGTAACCCGCGCAGCTCGGCTCCTGGAGCGCGCAGCGAGAACCGCAGGTTCGTCTCGGGCGGGCCCGTCACGACGCCGCTCGCGAGCAGCTGGGTGTCGGCCCCCGCCGCCGCGGGCTGGACGACCCGGAGGCGATAGGTCACGCGGTAGTTCGGCGCCTGCAGCGCGGCGACCAGCAGGGCGGCCGCCGCGAACGGAAGGCTACTGCGCCACGAACGTCGCACGCGTCGCCTCGAGCGGGCCCGCACCCGGTCCACCCCAGCGCCAGTATGCCAGCCACCCCGCGGCCGCCCCGGCGACGAGGGCGAGCGCGACCGCGATGGCCAGCGCCCGGGCGCGGATGCGGGGGCGGGGCACGGTGCGGGCGTGGGGTTCCCCCGCCGAGCGCGCGAACGCCACGCGCATCTCGAGGTGGCTGACGCGCGCTTCGGCGCAGTGCCGGCACGTAGCGAGGTGGCGTGACAGCGCGGCGCGCTCGGGCAGGCTGAGCTCGCCGTCCAGCTCCAGGTCGACCTGGCGCACCCAATCCTCGTGCATCAGGGCAGCTCCTCCCGCACGCGATAGCGCAGCGCCCGGCGCTGCATCCAGCGGACGGCGAGTGCGTCCGCCAGCCCTCGGAACACGCGGTTCCACATCCCGTACTTGGTCTTTCCGTAGCGCCGGGGGCGGTGCCGCACGGGCACCTCCCGCACGCTGCCCCCCTGCATCCGGATGAGGGTCGGGAGGAAGCGATGCATGCCGTTGAAGAGGGCCAGCTCGCGCAGCGCGTCGGCGCGGAACGCCTTT
>Ga0209055_1002997_pt1 | contig 10448 bp, 6 predicted proteins | sample GraSoiAngelo_110_FD_185875 | JGI IMG/M metagenome (GOLD analysis project Ga0209055, IMG submission 185875) | Grasslands soil microbial communities from the Angelo Coastal Reserve, California, USA - 14_0903_12_30cm (SPAdes) (version 2) | ecosystem: Environmental > Terrestrial > Soil > Grasslands ...
GAGTCGGATTAGAAAAATATGGGTCGCCCAAGTGGGGAAGAGGATCGGTCATGCGTCGCATGGTGGCGAGCCTTCCATGCGCGTCACTGGGCACAGTTGCCATCTCGTATCGAATCCCAAGGTTCACAGTGAAGTTTCTGTACCATCGAAAGTCATCTTGGGCGTACGCGGCGGCCACGGTTTGCCGTAGTCCTCGCGGGGAAATTGTTCCTGGCAGCCCAATATTCAGCGAGTAAGGACGGTTCGTAAGAAAATCGGAAATTGACTGAAACGTGAACACCCCATTTGGGTTACTTTCCGCCAGCGTGTTGTTCCGTATGCGCTCGAGGGAGAGGCCGAACCTTAACGAATGGTTTCCCCGGTTGAGTGCGATGTCGTCGTACGCCTGGATCGAGTTCCAATGAAAATTGAAAACCGAGTTCGCACCTAAACCGCCTGGGAAGTCGGTGAGTTCGAGTACGCTGATTCCGCCCGCTGTGTGCCCAGGCAGGAAGCCCAGCGACACATCGGCAGCCAATGGGTTGATTGCACCCGGTGTTTGTCCCAACAAAGCAACGACTCTATTGAATCCCAGTCGAAATGAGTTGACTAGTTGTGAGCCGAAAGTGTGGTTCTCCAAAAGAGTAAAAAGCTGCCGCCTGCTTTGTACGCCAGTCAATTTGGTGTCCAGTTTATCGGGTTGGATTGTCTTTGCGGTGTCGAAGACGTATGTCCCAGAGAGGGTGTCGTGCTCACTAAATTTTCGATCCAGGCGGGTGGTGAAGTAATCCTCTCGCGTGACCTGTTGACCTGAAAATGTGAAGATCCCCGTGTCCCCCGGAGGCAGAATTCTGCCATTGGGTAAAGGGTAGAACGCCAGGTAAGGTGCAACCTGTGAATCGACGGTAACGTTGCCCGATGAAAGCTGACCGCTTCGGGCCGCCGGTGAAAGCACAGTATCCACTTGGGTGGTACCCAACGACTGCCGGAGTCCTTCGTAATTGGCGAAAAAGAAAGCGCGATCTTTCTGAATTGGCGCGCCTGCGGAAGCTCCAAACTGATTGCGGCGGAAGGGAGGTTTTGTCACGTCAAAAAAATTGCGCGCGTCCAGAGCACTGTTGCGCAAGAACTCGTACACCGTGCCATGAAACGCGTTGCTTCCAGAGCGAGTCACGGCGTTGATAACTCCGCCGGAAGAACGCCCATACGTAGCAGGATAGTTGCTGGTTACGACCGAGAATTCCTCCACGGCGTCCGCACCCAAATCGAGCCCCAAGACGCTGCCCGGCGCGGCATTCGCGTAATCGTTGATCGTGATGCCGTCCAGCAGATAATTGTTTTGTTGGGGGCGTCCGCCCGACACACTGATCTGAGCTCCAAAGCCGCGCTGTCCGCGGCCAGAACTGGTATTCGTGGCGTCGGGCTGGGTGCGAACGGAGGAGACCCCCGCCTGAAGTGTGGCTGCCTGCGTCCAGTCTCGCCCGTTAACTGGCATGTCGCGAACCGTTTCCGAACTCACCACGCCACCCATAGAGGATGTGGCAGGCGTCTTATGACCAGGCTGATTGTTAGCAGATTGCAGGGTGAAGTTAAGCACACTCTGTTTTCCGACTGTGACCGCAATAGAAGCAGTCACGTCCAAGAATCCCGTCATAGAAACTGTGACTGAATAATTCCCCGGCGGAAGGTCGGACGAGGAATAGGAGCCGCGTACATCGGCGGTGATAGCCGTAGTGTTGTTTGTATCCAGGTTTTTGATTGAGATGCGGGCATTGGGAACTGGTGCACCAGAGGGGCCTGTGATCGTGCCATGAAGGCCAGCAACCTGTGCTCCTGTCCAAGGGGAAGAGAGTAAGAGCGCTCCGACGGCCAGCGCGAAAGGGAGATTCAAGCGTCTACACACTTCGCGAAACATGGATCAATTGCAAGCCTGTAAGTGGCCCGAAGCAAGAAGCAGCGGCATGCCTTCAAAGAACCGGTTACTTTGTCGAGGCGAAAGAAATCGCGTTAGAGCTACGGGGGCCTAACACCTTCCTTTGCCCTCGGTTCAAGCTGTCCGAGTAGTGAGTCGTTTTCCTCAGTATGGTGGTCTTGGAACATTAAATTGCACAGAACGCTAAATGAAAGTTTGTTCAGGAAGTTAGAAGCGAAAACGCACGTCCTATGAATAATAGCTCCAACTTTTCTCCGCGAATCAATGGGCGCGGGGACGTTACTCTGAATGCCATTTCATATTGGATTCAGAATGTCTTAATGTGCCATGGCTATAGTCATGCGCTTGTTGCCGCTCTTACTCGCGTCCGGCAGCCATCGCGCCTACCCGGGAGCGCGAGCCTGAATGAACCCGTCTTCGAATTTCCAGGAGGATCGTGTGGACAATGCTTTTGTACTCTTTGTGGCGCTGGTTTTTGGTTTAGTAGGCACCAGTGCAGCCGAGAATTCGGTTGGGAAGAAGCCGCATGGTACAAAAGCCAAAATCGCTGCGGAGAAAGCTCCCCTGCGACTGGTGAAGACAATTCTCTTGCCCAACATTGAGGGAGATTTCGATCATTTCGGTATTGACCTCAAAGGGAATCGTCTATTCCTTACCGCTGAAGATCATCAAAGCGTCGAAGTGTTTGATCTGAAATCGAACACCCGAATTCACAGTATCGGCGGCTTTGGTGAACCGCACAACGTGAGGTATCTTCCCGATTCAAATAAGCTGCTGGTGGTGGATGGCGGTGCGGGTGAAGTGAAATTCCTGAAGGGTGATTCTTACAAGCCAATGGATTCTGCCAAGCTGCTGGAAGGCGCCGACTCTGCCGTTTTCGACCCAGGGTCAGGTTATCTTTACGTTGCGGCGGGTGGCAAGGACGCCCATCTGGACTACTCCAACCTTGCTATCACCGATACAAAGGAAGACAAGCATTTAGGGGACATCCGGATTGAGTCTCCCATTTTAGAAGCCATGGCCCTGGAAACGTCGGGGCCGCGGATGTTTGTGAGTGACACCGCGCATAGTCAGGTATTGGTCATCGATCGCGAGAAGCGCGCCGTAATTACCAAATGGCCAGTCACCGGTAGCGAAAAAAATGTCACAATCGCGCTGGACGAGCCTAATCACCGACTTTTCCTGGTGACTCGTACACCTCCCCAGTTCGTGGTGATGGATTCGGAGAACGGGAAACAGATTACGAGTTTGCCGGCCGTGACCGGAGCCGACGATATGTTTTTTGACGTTGCCCGCAAACGGATTTATGTCTCGACACGTGAAGGCCATCTGATGGTCTACGAACAAAAAGATCCCGACACGTATGCATTACTGGCAAAAATCCCCAGCTCAGTCGGCGGACAAACATCTTTGTTTGTCCCCGAATTAAACCGCTTGTATGTTGCAGTTTGCAAAGCCGGAGTTTCAAAAAAGGGATCGGAGGTCGCGAAAGTCCAGGTTTTTGAGGTGCAATGAAGCAGGCGAGTCGCCTGGAAAGGCTCGTGAAATTGGAAAAGAACTAGTATCATGCCGGACCGGCGAAAACCGTCGAATCGCGAGTAACGGGGTGTGCGGGAATGGTATTGGCAGCTTCTCCAAAAGAGCTGATGGTCGCTTCGTCGCGCGAACCTCTCAACGGCAACCAGATTCGCGGGTTTTGGGCTGCATGGGGCGGTTGGGCCCTCGATGGAATGGATTCATTCATCTACGCCCTCGTGATGGTTCCCGCATTGCGCGAATTGCTACCACGATCCGGAATCCCCGACACTCCTGCCAACGAAGGTCTATATGGTGGCTTGCTGTTTGCGCTTTTTCTTGTCGGCTGGGGAATGGCATTTCTCTGGGGACCTTTGGCCGACCGATTCGGTCGCGTTCGTACCCTGATGATCACAATCGCGTGGTACTCACTGTTCACTTTTCTCGGCGCTGTTGCCACCAGAGTTTGGCAGCTGGCGGCGAGTGGGCCATGGGAGGAACATTTGTTGCAGAAGAATGGCCAGAAAGTCGTCGCAAGATGGGCGCCGGCTTGATGCACACCGGATATTATTTTGGATTTTTTCTGGCTGCTTTGCTGAACTATGTCGTGGGAGCTAAATACGGTTGGAGGGCGATGTTTGCGGTGGGTGGGGCGCCGGCTCTTCTGATAGGTTTCATCCGTTACGGAGTAACCGAGCCGAACCGCTGGATCGACAAGGTAGAACAGATCAAGACATGGTCAGTGGCTCGGTCATTTTTCATGCTTTTCTCGCCAACATATCGGCGACGGACGATCTTGAATTGCTTGTATGTATTGGTCTCGATTGTTGGTTTGTGGGCGGGTGTCGTGTATGTGCCGTCCGCCATAATTAACCTCGCATCGAGAGTTGGGCTGAGCCCGGTAGAAGCCGCTCGGCTGTCTTCGTACGCCACCATGTTGTTGTCGCTTGGCACGATTTGTGGCTGCATTGTATTACCTGTTTTTGCAGAAAGGCTGGGCCGCAGGGCAACGCTTGCGTTGTACTTTGCTGTGATGCTGGTGTTTATTCCGCTGGCTTTTGGCTATGCGTTTTACCTGCCCACCCGTGCGCTCTCGGCCTTCATCACTTGTTTACCTTTTCTGGGATTTGGTGGCGCCAATTTTGCGATGTATACGCTATGGCTGCCAGAGCAGTATCCGACCGAATGCCGGGCTAGCGCTTTTGCACTTGCGATCTCGATTGGACGCTTCGTTGGGGCCGGAATTACGTTTTTAGTCGGTGCGGGTGTTTCGCATTTTCATAGTATCGGTATTCCTGTGGCGCTTACCGGTGTCGCATTTGTGCTCGGACTAGCGCTCCTGCCTTTTGGAGAAGAGACTACTGGAAAGCCGCTGCCGGCTTGAGTTGTGGAATATTACCGAAAGGAAGCTAGAGTCTTAAAACCGTCATGATTCATACTGGTCGCCATTTCCTCCAAATACCGGGTCCAACCAATGTTCCGGATCGAGTCTTACGGGCCATTGATCGTCCCGTGATTGACCACCGAGGCCCGGAATTCGCGAAATTGGGGATGGAAGTTCTGGAAAACATTCGCCCGATTTTCCAGACAACCGGGCCAGTGATTATTTATCCTGGGTCGGGTACCGGCGCCTGGGAAGCAGCCATAGTGAATACCCTTTCTCCCGGTGACCGTGTGCTGATGTTTGAGACCGGCCATTTTTCGCTGCTATGGCGTCAACTTGCGGAAAGATTCGGCATCGACGTGGAGTATGTCCCAGGCAACTGGCGCAGTGGCGCATCGGCTGCGGAACTGGAGTCACGCCTGGCTTCGGACCAACAGCATAATTTCAAAGCGGTCATGGTCGTTCACAATGAAACCTCAACCGGAGTGACCAGCCGGATCTCCGAAGTTCGCCGCGCCATGAATAACGTCCACCATCCGGCGCTGCTGATCGTTGACACGATCTCTTCTCTAGCGTCCACCGAGTACCGTCACGACGAATGGGAAGTGGATGTCACCATCGCCGGGTCGCAGAAGGGTCTCATGCTGCCGCCAGGGATAAGTTTTAACGCTATTTCGGAAAAGGCCATTGCGGCCAACAAGCGAGCCAAACTGCCGCGATCTTATTGGGACTGGCAGGAGATGTTGAAGCCCAACCAAACAGGTTTTTTCCCATTTACTCCGGCCACCAATATGCTCTACGGCTTGAGAGAAGCCCTGTTGATGCTTCAAGAAGAAGGATTGCCAAACGTTTTTCGCAGACACGATCGTCACGCTCAAGCGGCTCGTGCCGCGGTGCGGGCCTGGGATTTGGAAATCGTCTGTGAAAATCCTCGCGAGTACTCGAGCTCGGTGACAGTGGCCTTTATGCCGAAGGGTCACGACGCCGACCAACTACGCAACGTCATTCTTGAGAATTTCGATATGTCGATAGGAGCCGGGCTTTCGAAGCTTACCGGCAAAGTCTTTCGGATCGGACATCTCGGCAGCTTTAACGATTTGATGTTGGCCGGAACCCTGAGTGGAATCGAGATGGGCCTCAGGTTGACGGGCGTACCCCATAAGGAAGGCGGGGTTACGGCCGCTCTGGAATGCCTGGTCCAAACAAAAACGAAGGCTGAGCCGGTGATGCTGGGCAAGTAACGCCTCCTGTGTTCGTTGCAGAGATTAAGATGCGCCGGAAAGGACCTAACCGATGAGCACAGCGCTCAAATTGTCCACGACACACACAGGAAGGCTTTCCGCGACCACGAAGGTGCTGGTTCTGATTTGTTTCATGTACGGTATCACATACATCGATCGAGTGAACGTGAGCACAGCGGCTTCGGTTTTCAAACAAGATCTCCATCTCAACAACGCCCAGGTGGGACTGGTTTTTTCCGCATTTGCCTATCCTTATTTGTTCTTCCAGATCATTGGAGGGTGGGTAAGCGACCGTTTCGGCGCGCGTCTGACGCTAACGGTCTCGGCACTGATTTGGGCAACTGCAACTTTGCTGACGGGATTTGTAGGCAGCCTGGCCGCCATGCTCTTCGCTCGAGTGATGCTCGGCTTTGGAGAAGGCGCCACCTTTCCCACGGCTACCCGAGCCATGTCTGACTGGACAGTGGAAGGGAAGCGTGGGTTCGCTCAGGGAATCACGCATTCCAGTGCGCGGTTGGGCAACGCGCTGACGCCGCCTCTAGTCGCTTGGCTGATTGCGCTGGTCACGTGGCGGGGATCGTTCATTATCCTCGGGATCATCAGCCTGGCTTGGGCAGCAGCGTGGGTCTGGTACTTCCGGGACGATCCCGGTGAGCATCCCGGGATCACGCCAGCAGAACTGGAAGTGTTGCCACGATATGCTTTGCGGAAAGAGAGAAAAAAAGATCCGGTACCCTGGCGCCGCTTAGCTCGGCGCATGCTTCCCGTGACGCTGGTGTACTTTTGTTACGGCTGGACGCTTTGGCTCTACCTGGCGTGGATACCTTTGTTCTTTCTCCATAGCTACAATCTCGATTTGAAAAAGTCAGCACTCTTCTCCGGCGGTGTTTTCTTTGCTGGCGTTGTCGGTGACGCGCTAGGCGGGATTGTGAGCGATTACATCTATAGCAAAACGCGCGATTTGAATAAGGCGCGCCGCAACCTTGTGGTTTTGGGATTTCTTAGCTCGCTGGCTTTCATGGTGCCGATTCTGTTCTTGCACAATCTTACCTGGGCTGCCATCTGTCTAAGCATGGCGTTCTTTTTTGCCGAGTTCACCATAGGGCCGATGTGGGCCATCCCGATGGATATCGCGCCCCGGTTTTCTGGTTCCGCCAGCGGTCTCATGAACACTGGATCGGCGCTCGCTGCCATCATTTCTCCGCTGATCTTCGGATACATTATCGACAAAACTGGAAATTGGGAGTTGCCGTTCCTTGGCAACATTGGCCTGCTGTTTTTCGGCTCCATCATGGCGTTTTGGATGAAGGCGGGAGAGGGACTCGCCGGTGGCTCATTTACTGCGGCGAAACAACCGGCAGGTTAATTTCGAACCGGCCGGATCCGGCCAGACCTCAGAACATTTGTCCTCGCTTATTCCATTACCGCTGAGTTCGCACGCCAAGCCAGTTGATTCCTTTCCACAGGCACGCGAGCTTGAAACCGAGTTAAAGCGCGAGGTTCGTGGCGAAGTACGCTTTGATCGCGGAAGTCGCGCGTTGTATGCAACGGACGCTTCAAACTACCGTCAAATTCCTATCGGATTGGTAGTCCCACTTGACGCCGATGACGTTATTGCAGCGGTAGGGGTGTGCAAGAAGTACGGTGCGCCTATTCTGGCTCGCGGTGCCGGGACGAGTTTAGCCGGACAATGCTGCAATGTCGCGGTCGTCTTCGATTTTACCAAGTACATGAACCGGATCCTCGAGGTCGATCCCCACAAAAGAATTGCGAGGGTTCAGCCGGGAGTTGTATTGGATACTCTCCGAAACCAGGCCGAAATCCATCAATTGACTTTCGCGCCCGATCCTTCGACTCACAATCGATGCACGATCGGTGGCATGATCGGAAATAATTCTTGCGGAACTCACTCCTTACTCGGCGGGAAGACTGTCGACAATGTTGAAGAGTTGCGCATTCTGCTCTACGACGGCACGCAACTTACAGTCGGACCAACCCCAGAAAGCGATCTTAATCTTATTGTTCAGGAGGGCAGCCGTCGGGGTCAGATCTACGGCAAGCTGCAGGTAATTCGGGATCAGTATGGCGATCTGATACGCGCGAAATTCCCCCGTATTCCTCGGCGCGTCTCCGGCTACAACCTCGACGAATTGCTTCCGGAGAGAGGATTCAACGTCGCACGGGCTCTGGTGGGGACGGAAGGCACTTGCGTCGTCGTCCTTGAGGCAAAGCTTTCTTTAATCCACAGTCCGCAACACCGAACTCTGGTAGGACTCGGTTACCCAGATGCATTTGTGGCGGCGGATCACGTTCCCGAGATCTTGGAATTCGAACCTATCGGGCTGGAAGGCTTTGAAGGAAGTATTGTCGACGGTCTTCGTAAGAAGGGAGCGCCTAACCTTGAGCTACTTCCTGAGGGGAGGGGGATTCTTCTGGTCGAGTTCGGATCAGATGATCCGCTGCATTCTCAAGACAAAGCTTTGAAGCTGATTGAGCGATTAAAGCAAGTCAGCGATCCACCGACCAGCCGGCTTTACTCGAAAACTGAGGCTAAAGCGGTTTGGCATCTCCGCGAAGCGGGTCCGCGCGCAGCCGCCTTTGCGCCCGGGGCGCCACTCGAGTGGGAAGGATGGGATGACGCGGCCGTCGCCCCGGAAAAACTGGGAGCGTACTTACGCGACATCCGGAAGTTGATGAATGAATACAACTATCGAGGCTCGTTCTACGGACATTTTGGGCATGGTTGCATCCACATGCGCGTAAGTTTTGATTTGGAGAGCGAGATTGGCATCCGTAAATATGGTGAGTTCGTAGAGCGGGCGGCTGACTTGGTGGTTGGCTACGGAGGATCACTCTCCGGTGAGCATGGCGACGGCCAATCTCGGGGTGCGTTGCTGCCCAAAATGTTCGGGACGGAATTAATGACTGCTTTCCGTGAATTCAAAGCGGTTTGGGATCCCGACAATAAACTAAATCCTCACAAGGTCGTTGAGGCATACGTCCCCACAGAAAACCTGCGCTTGGGAATCGACTACAAGCCACTCAAGCCACAGACTCATTTCAAATTTCCTGATGATGACGGCTCTTTCGCGAAAGCGACGCTGCGATGCATTGGATTGGGAGCGTGCCGGAAAAGTGACGGAGGTTCGATGTGTCCCAGCTACATGGTCACGTTGGAGGAGGAGCACAGTACCCGTGGCCGCGCGCATATGCTTTTTGAACTGCTCCAAGGTGAAGTGCTGGGCAATGATTGGCAGGATGAACATGTCAAGAAATCGCTCGACCTGTGTCTGGCGTGCAAAGCGTGCAAATCGGAATGTCCGGCCAACGTCGATGTTGCCACATTCAAGGCGGAATTTCTGTCACATTACTACGAAAGGAAGAGCCGTCCGCTGCACGCTTATGCTTTTGGCATGATTGATCTCTGGGCACGGCTTGCATCTTTCGCGCCACGGCTAGTGAATTTTGTTAACCATGCCCCGGGGATGAGCCTCCTTCTGCGGAAAGTCCTGAAATTTGCGAAGCAGCGGCAGATACCTGAATTTAGTGAGTTGAGTTTTCAAAAATGGGCGGAGAGGGCCCGAGTTCCGGGGTTGGAAGGTGAGAGCGGGATCGAACCAGATTTGTCGAGGCCGACCCAGAAGGAAGTCATTCTGTGGCCAGATACGTTTAATAATTATTTTCATCCGGAAACTGGCCGGGCTGCGGTGGATGTACTCCGAAACGCAGGGTTTAAGGTAATCGTCCCACGTCAGCACCTGTGCTGCGGACGTCCGCTGTATGACTTCGGCATGTTGGATCGAGCCAAGCGATACTTGCAAAACGTGATGCACGTGCTGCGCAAGCAGATTGACAGTGGCATTCCCATGGTCGTCCTGGAGCCGAGCTGCGCCTCAGTCTTTCGTGATGAATTGCGGAATTTATTTCCAGCAGATCCTCGTGCCTCGCGGTTGCGAAGCCAAACTTTTCTCCTTAGCGAATTTCTCGAACACCACGCGCCTGGCTTCTGCCCTCCACAGTTGTCAAAGAAAGGGCTGCTTCATGGCCATTGCCATCACAAAGCAATAATGAAGATGAAAGATGAAGAGTCGCTGCTGCGGAAGGTGGGAGTTGATCTGCAATCGCTGGATTCTGGCTGCTGTGGCATGGCAGGCGCATTTGGGTTTGAAAAGGACAATTACAATGTGTCATTAGCCGTTGGAGAGCGAGTCTTGCTGCCCGCCGTTCGACAGGCCACGCCAGAAACCTTGATTATTTCCGATGGCTTCAGCTGTCGAGAGCAGATACTGCAGACCACGGGGCGGAAAGCACTTCATTTGGCGGAAGTGTTGCAACTAGCACTAGGTGACGTCCAATCCGAAGTCAGGTCACGGCGGCCTTGAAGGCGAGCGGCTCT
>Ga0209055_1002999_pt1 | contig 10442 bp, 8 predicted proteins | sample GraSoiAngelo_110_FD_185875 | JGI IMG/M metagenome (GOLD analysis project Ga0209055, IMG submission 185875) | Grasslands soil microbial communities from the Angelo Coastal Reserve, California, USA - 14_0903_12_30cm (SPAdes) (version 2) | ecosystem: Environmental > Terrestrial > Soil > Grasslands ...
TCCGGCAGCCGGGCTACGTCATCTTCGTCGATCCGGGGGTGGCCGTCGCGCGGGGCCGAGAAGCGTTCACGCTGAGCGTACCCGTCAGAGTGCACGCCAACCGCCTACGGAACACGCTCGAGTGGCAGAGCGGCAAGCCGGGCGGTGGGGGGGATTTCGCGAAGGCGCTGGTCTTCTTGGGGTATTCGCACCGGTTCTAGTTCGAAGCCCCCGCCCTCAGGAGACCAAGCCCACCTTCTTCAGGAGTCGCGCGAAGCGTGGATCCGCGCGCAGCGCGTCGAACGCCGGCTCCACCCTGAGGGTAAACATGGCCCATGTGCCCTCGGCGTAGGCGCTGTCAAGTTGGGCGAATGCCTGCTCCGAGTCGCCTAACGCAGCGTGGATAATCGCCAGTGAGTAGTGCGACACGTACCGACCCTCTCGCGCCTCTGCCCGGAAACGATTCAACTCGGCCAACGCCTGGGCTGGGTGCCCGCACCGTGCGTTGATCCATCCCCATACTCCGCCGAAATACGCCGCGCCCGAGGCCTGTTCGGGCGCGTGCTTCATCGCGGCCAGCGCCTCGTCGCACTGACCGAGTTGCAGATACGCCCGCGCCAGCTCCACGCGCACTTGAAAGAACATCGAGTCCATCTCGCGGAGCCGACGCGCCTGGGCGACCGCCTCATTGTAGCGGCGCGCATAGTACAACATGCTGGCCAAGCGCGCGTTGTTGACGGAAGAAAAGGGATCCAGGTTCACGGCGGTCTGGACCTCTCTTATGGCGTCGTCCATTCTGTTGGTGGCCACGAAGTACCACCCGTGGAACAGGTGCGCATCTGGATAGCGGGGATCGAGGGCCAGCGCCCGATCGAGTTCACGCCCCGCCGTCGCCCAATCCCACTCGAGAAAGAGGTCGATGAATCCCAGGGAGGTGTGGGCCTCGGCGAGCGTGCTGTCCAGGGCGAGCGCACGCAGCGCCGCGTCCTTGGCTTTGGAATGGATGTCATGTGGAGGAACGTACCCGAACACCGCCCGGTGGCTGTACGCGTCACTGAGCCCCGCGTAGGCCAGCGCGTAGGACGGATCCTTCACAATCGCCCGCTCAAAGTAGTCCTGGGCCTTTCTAAGGCTGGTCGAGTCGCGCTTGGCAAAGAAGTACCGGCCCTGAAGGTAGAGGTCGTGGGCCTCGGGGCTCTCCGTGGAGCGCTTCGCCAGCGCGGCGCTCGCTGGGCCGGAAAGGTGCACGCGCAGCGCCGCGACGATTGCCCTCGTGATCTCATCCTGGACGGCAAAGACATCCCGGTCCCGCGCGTCCCGATCGTACTCCTCCGACCAGATCTCGTTGCCCTTCGCCACGTCGATGAGTTGGGCGCTGACTCGTCGCCGGGTTCCTCCAATCCGAACGCCGCCGTCCAATACGTAGCGGGCATGGAGCTGCCTCCCGATCTCCTGCGGGGAGACATCCTTGCCTCTGAACCTGATCACCCCGGATCGAGCCAGGACGCGCAGTCCCTCGACCTTCCCCAGGGCGGTGCTGAGCTCCTCCGACATGCCATAGCTGAAGGGTCTATTCGCCGAGTCGCCACCGACATTCTTGAATTCCAGCACGGCGATGGACAGGCCCGGCTCGTCGGACGAAAGGGTCGCCGACCGCCGCGCCAGGAGGAGGTATCCGGCCACGAGCGCGGCGACACCGGCCGCGACGAACACGGCCTGACGAGCGGCCTGCCTCGTCAATGACGGTGGAGCGCCGGTTTGCGTCAGCGCCTCGCTGAAGGCCGCCGCGCTGGGAAACCGGTCCGCCGGCGACTTCGCCAGCGCCTTGAACACGGCATGCTCCACGGCCGGGGGCACCGCGCGGCGGATCGTGCGCAGCGGCGGCACCGGATCGAGCGTGTGTCGGGCAAGTACTTCCTGGGCCGTCGTGCCCAGAAACGGCGGATGCCCCGCCAGCATCTCGTACAGCACACAGCCCAGGGCGTAGGTATCCGCCCGCCCGTCGATGTGCGCTTCGGCCGTCGCCTGCTCCGGGCTCATATAGCCGGGCGTGCCCACGGCGAGTCCGGTGTCCGTCAGCTTCTCCGTGCCTGCCGCCACGATCGCGCGCGCAATGCCGAAATCCGCGACGACCGCCTCCCCGCCGGAGAGCAGGATGTTCTCTGGCTTGATGTCCCGGTGCACCACATCGTGGCTGTGGGCGTAGCTCAAGGCGCTCGCCACCTCCCGGGCAATCCGCACGGCTTCCTCGACGGGCAACTGCGGTTCGCGGTTCAGCCGGTCCCGCAGCGATTCCCCCTCCAGGTAGGGCATCACATAGTAGAGAAACCCGTTGGCCTCGCCGGAGTCGTGCAGGGGGAGGATATGGGGATGGGTGAGGCGGGCCGCGATCTCGATCTCACGGAGGAAGCGCTCGGCCCCGAGAGCGGCCGCCAGCTCGGGCCGGAGCACCTTGATGGCCACGGGGCGGCCGTGTTTCAGGTCCTGAGCCAGGTACACCGTTGCCATGCCGCCGTGGCCGAGCTCCCGGTCGAGCGCGTAGCGAGCGACAAGGGCGGCTTGCAAACGTGCCGGAGTCTCGGCCATGCGGCCCCTCGAAGGCGGACGAAGGTCCATCATACGGACCGGGCAGGCATGCAGCCAGTGGCGCAGGGGCGGGGTGCGTTGACGCGGCGGCCGCGCTTCGCCATCCTCCAGTTGTGACCAGCACCGCCCCCATCCTCGCGCCCGAGCTCGCCCGGGCCGTGGCGGCCCAGCGCGACCGGCTCGACCTGGACCTCGTCTCGCGTGCGTATCGCGTGAGTGCCCAGGCCCACCGCGGCCAGAAGCGCGAGTCAGGGGACGACTACGTCTCCCACAGCGTCGCCGTGGCCACGATTCTCGCCGAGCAGTTGATGGACTCCACGACCATCGCCGCCGCGCTGCTGCACGACGTGGTGGAGGACTCCGACACCTCGCTCGAGGACATCCGCCGCGACTTCGGGGCGGAAGTGGCCGAGCTCGTCGACGGCCTCACGAAGCTGTCGACGCTGACGTTCCGCTCGACGGCCGAGGAGCAGGCGGAGAACTACCGCAAGCTGCTCCTGTCGGTCGCGAAGGACGCCCGGGTCATCATCATCAAGCTGGCCGATCGGCTGCACAACATGCGGACGCTCGAGCACCTGGACGTGGAGAAGCAGCGCCGCATCGCCCTCGAGACGCGCGAGATCTACGCGCCGCTCGCCCACCGGTTCGGGATGGCCGGGGTGAAGGCGGAGCTCGAGGACCTCGCCTTCAAGTTCCTCGAGACGGACGACTACCGCGAGTTGGCCCGCAAGGTCCGGGCGAAGAAGGCGGAGCGCGAGCGCACCATCGAGCGGCTCCGCGACCCGCTCGCCGCGGAGCTCACCGGCGCGGGGCTGGTCGGGTTCGAGATCACCGGGCGGCCGAAGAACCTGTGGTCCATCTACAAGAAGATGAGGAAGCGCGACAAGCCGTTCGAGGAGATCTACGACCTCCTCGCGGTCCGCGTGCTGGTGAACACCATCCCTGAGTGCTACCACGTGCTCGGTATCATCCACCACGAGTGGACGCCGCTGCAGGAGCGCATCAAGGATTACATCGCCAGCCCCAAGTCCAACGGGTATCAGTCGCTCCATACCACCGTCTTCGGGCCGGGCGGCCAGCTGTACGAGATTCAGATCCGCACGCGCGAGATGCATCACACCGCCGAATACGGCATCGCGGCGCATTGGCTCTTCAAGGAAGGGAAGAGCCCGGACGAGCTCGACCGCCACCTGGCGTGGTTCCGCCAGCTGCTCGAGCTGCAGCAGGACGCGCACACGCCCGAGGAGTTCCTCGAGTTCCTCAAGGTCGACCTCTACCAGGACGAGATCTTCGTCTTCACGCCGCGCGGCGACGTCAAGCGACTGCCGAAAGGGGCCACGCCGATCGACTTTGCGTTCGCTGTGCACACCGAGGTCGGCCAGCACTGCCAGGGAGCCCGCATCAACGGACGCATCGCGCCGCTGCACCGCCCGCTCAAGAACGGTGACACGGTCGAGGTGATCACCAGCTTGCAGGCGAAACCGTCCCGCGACTGGCTCGCGCACGTTCAAACGGCCCGCGCCCGCCACAAGATCCGGCAGTGGATCCGCCAGGAAGAGCACGAGCGGAGCCTCGAGCTGGGGCGCGACATTCTGGCGCGCGAGGTGCGGCGCCGCCGGTTGGAGCCGCCCGACGCGGCCCGCCTCGAGCGGGCCGCCGCCGCGCTGTCGGTGGGGACGCCCGAGCAGTTGCAGGCCGCGCTCGGTACCGGCGATATCGCGCTCGGGACGATCATGCGGGCGCTGTACCCGGATCTCCCCGTGGACGAGCTGCAACCGCCCAAGCCCACGGCCTTCGGCCGGGTCATCGAGCGGCTGCGGCTCGGCCGGGGCATCAAGATCCAGGGCGTGGACGGCCTGATGGTCCGCTACGCCCAATGCTGCCAGCCGGTGCCGGGCGATCCCGTCGTCGGTTACGTCACGCAGGGGCGCGGCATCTCGATCCACCGCAGCGACTGTCCCAACCTGCTCGTCCTGTCGGCCGAAGCCGAGCGCCGCGTGGAGATCGACTGGCAGGAATCCGAAGGCGAGACGTTCGTCGTGCGGCTCGCGGTGGGTGGCGAGGACCGGCGCGGCCTGTACGCCGACATCTGCACCGCCATCAACGAATCCGGCACCAACATCAAGAGCGCCGAGCTCTCGACCAAGGACGGGGCGGTCTTCGGGACCGTGCTCGTTGAAGTCGAGAACCAGACCCACCTCAACAAGGTGATCCGGGCGATCCGGCGATTGAAGGGCGTGACCGAGGTGGCGCGACGCGAGTCGGGTCCCCAAGGGCCGCCGCCGGTCGGTTAACTTTCCCGCGATGCCTTTCGACCTCGTTTCCCCCTACCCACCGGCGGGGGATCAGCCGCGCGCCATCCGCGAGCTATCCCAGGGCCTCGCGCGGGGAGACCGCTATCAGACGCTGCTGGGCGTCACCGGCTCGGGCAAGACGTTCACCATGGCGCACGTGCTCGCCGGCTTCAATCGTCCGACCCTGGTGCTGTCGCACAACAAGACGCTCGCCGCCCAGCTGTACGGGGAGCTCAAGGGATTCTTCCCGAAGAACGCGGTCGAATTCTTCATCTCCTATTACGACTATTACCAGCCCGAGGCGTACGTTCCCCAGACGGACACCTACATCGCGAAGGACTCCTCGATCAACGACGACATCGACCGCCTGCGGCTGCGGGCGACGTCGAGCCTGATGGAGCGCGACGATGTGATCATCGTCGCGAGCGTGTCCGCGATCTACGGCCTGGGCGATCCCGAAGTGTACCGCCGGCGCCTCGTGACGGCGGCGGTCGGGGAGGAGCGCGGCCGCGACGAGCTGCTCGAGGCGCTCGTGGCCGTGCAGTACCAGCGCAACGACGTGGCCTTCGAGCGCGGCACGTTCCGCGTGCGGGGCGACACGGTCGAGATCTTCCCGGCCTACGACGAGCAGGCGGTCCGCATCGAATTCTGGGGCGACGCAGTGGAGCGCATCGCGAAGATCGACCCGACGACCGGGAACACGATCGCCGAGCTGCCTCGGGCCGCCGTGTATCCGGCGACGCACTTCGTCACCGAGCGACCCACGATCGAGCGCGCCGTCGCCGCGATCCGCCAGGAGCTGCGCGAGCGACTGGCGGAGCTGCGGGCGCAGAACAAGCTCCTCGAGGCTCAGCGGCTCGAGTCGCGCACCAACTTCGACATCGATATGCTGCTCGAGGTGGGGCGGTGCACCGGGATCGAGAACTATTCCCGCCACCTCACCGGGCGCCAGGCGGGAGAGCGTCCCGCGTGCCTGCTCGACTACTTCCCCGACGACTACCTCTGCATCATCGACGAGTCGCACCAAACGATGCCGCAGCTCGGCGGGATGTACGAGGGGGACCGCTCCCGCAAGCAAACCCTCGTGGACTACGGGTTCCGGCTGCCCTCGGCGCTCGACAACCGGCCGCTCCAGATCGCCGAATTCATGGCCCTGGTGCCGCGCATGGTGTTCGTCTCGGCCACGCCGGGGGACCAGGAGCTCAAGCTCTCGGGGGGCGTCGTGGTGGAGCAGATCATCCGTCCGACCGGGCTCGTGGACCCCGCGGTCGACGTGCGTCCCGTGAAGGGGCAGGTGGACGACCTGTTGCACGAGATCCGCCTGCGGGAGAAGCGCAACGAGCGCGTCCTCGTCACCACGCTCACCAAACGCATGGCCGAGGACCTCACCGACTACCTGCAGCAGCACGGGGTCCGCGTGCGCTACCTGCACTCCGAAATCGACGCGATCGAGCGCGTCGAGATCATTCGGGGCCTGCGGCTCGGCGAGTTCGACGTGCTGGTGGGGATCAACCTGCTGCGCGAAGGGCTCGACCTGCCCGAGGTATCGCTCGTCGCGATCCTCGACGCCGATCAGGAGGGGTTTCTGCGCTCCGATCGCTCCCTTATCCAAACCGTGGGACGCGCCGCGCGCAACCTGGGCGGGACCGCGATCCTGTACGCCGACCGCGTCACCGGCTCGATGCAGCGGGCGCTCGACGAGATGGAGCGCCGGCGCGGGCGGCAGCAGGCGTACAACGCCGAACACGAGATCACGCCCCGCTCGATCGTCAAGTCGGTGGACCAGGTGCGCTTTGCCACGCGGGTTGCGGACGCGAAGACCGCCAAGCCGACGGGTCCGGCGCTCCGGCGCCCCGCGGACGCGCGGGAACGAGAAGCGCTGATCCGGCTGCTCGAGCAGCAGATGCAGGCCGCCGCCGAAGAGCTGGACTTCGAGCTCGCGGCGGTGCTGCGGGACCAGCTCCTCGAGCTCAAGGCTCAGGGAGATGCGGTGCAGCATGCGCCTCCGCGCGGACGAGCTCAACCGGTTCGGTGAGGAGCTGGGCCGCAGCCTGTCGCCCCCGGCCGTCATCGGGCTCTCGGGCGAGCTGGGGTCGGGCAAGACGACCCTGGTGCAGGCGATTTGCCGCGGCTTGGGGGCGCGGGCCCTTGCGACCAGCCCCAGCTACGCGCTGGTGCATCACTACGAAGCTCGGGCCGCCCCCATCTACCACGTCGACTGTTATCGCCTCAAGTCGCCTGACGAGGCCCGCGACATCGGATTCGAGGACATGACGCGCGAGCGTGCCACCGTGCTCATCGAATGGCCGGAGCGGGCGGGCCCCTGGGCACCGGCGCTTGATCGCCATTTCCGGCTCTCCCACGGTGGCGGCGCGGACGTCCGGGAGCTCGAGGAGATCCGCTGATGGGAACGCGCTGGCTGGCGATCGACACGGCGACGGATATCGCGAGCGTCGCCGTGGGAGAGCCTCCAGGCACCGACGCGGGGGTGTTCGTTCAGGGCGCGCGCCGCCACGCGGCCGAGCTCATCGTGCTGATCGATCACACCCTCGAGCAGGCCGGTGTGCGGCTGACCGATCTCGAGGGCATCGTGGTCGGGGACGGACCCGGGAGCTTCACCGGACTGCGGATCGGGTGGGCTGCGGCGAAGGGACTGGCGCAACAAGCGGGATTGTCACTCGCGGCGGTGCCTTCGCTCATGGCCGCAGCGGCAACGGTGGCCCGGCAGCTCGGCCCGGTGCCCGTGGCCGCCTGCTATGACGCGCTGCGCGGTCAGGTCTACGGGGCGGTCTACGTGTTCCGCCCCGACGCAGTGGAGACGCGCGTAGCGCCGACCGTCACGACCGTGCCGGAGCTGGCTTGCCTCACCCCTCCCTCGGCTCGCCCCCGTGTCGTGGTAGGCGACGGGGCGATGCGCTACCGGGACGACGTCCTCGAGTGGAGCGGAGCCGAGCCGATTCCGTTGGAGAGTCTCACGCCGAACGCCACCACGCTGTTGTCGCTCGTTGCTCGCGCTGGGGCGACGCGCCAACTCGACGACCCGCTCGGGGCCGAGCCGATCTATGGTCGGCCGGCCGAAGCCCAGGCGAAATGGGAGGCCCGCCATGGCCGCCCCCTACCGGATCCGTCCCGCCCAGCCGGCTGACGTGGCGGCCGTCGCGGCGATCGAGCGCGCGGTCTTCTCGGACCCCTGGTCGGCCAACGATTTCAGCGAGTGCCTCGCCGCCGAGACACCGTTCCTCGTCGCCGTCCGCGGGCCGACCGTCGCGGGCTACGCGGTCGCGCACTTCGCGGCGGACGAAGGGGAGATCCTGAACTTGGGCGTCGCCGCGGCGCACCGGCGCAGCGGCATCGGACGAGCCCTCGCGGAGCGGCTGCTCGAGGACCTACACGACCGGGGGGTGCGCGTCGTCTATCTCGAAGTGCGCGAATCGAACGCGGCGGCACGCCGCCTGTATGAGCGCCTGGGGTTCGCGGCCGTGGGCCGCCGGGCGCGCTACTACCGCCGGCCAGTGGAAGACGCGGTGATTCTCCGGGCTGCCATCCCGGCCGCCGGGGTATCCGCAAAACTTTAGCCCAAGTGGCGTATCTTTGATTGACAGAATAACTTGCGATTCATATACTGTTGACGCCCTTGGTCCCCGCCCGCCCATCGTTTGGAGGCCTGTTGTGAGCCGGAGCCTGAATAAAGTCATGCTAATCGGGAACTTAGGGGCCGATCCCGAGGTGCGGAGCACCACCAACGGCTCCCGCGTGGCGAACCTCTCGCTGGCGACCAGCCGGCAGTGGACGGGGCAGGGTGGGGAGAAGCAGGAGAAGACCGAATGGCATCGCGTCATCTGCTGGAACAACAAGGGCGCTCAGCTGGCCGACCTTGCCGAGAAGTACATGAAAAAGGGCGACCGCATCTACGTCGAGGGGCGGATTGAGTACCGCACGTGGGAAGATCGCGAGAAGCAGACGCGCTACGTCACCGAGATCATTGCGCGGGAAGTGATTCTGCTGTCGTCCCGCGGCGGCGGAGGTGGCGGCGAAGGCGCTGGCGACTTCGCTCGCTCCAAGGCCGCGGCGAAGGTGGCCCCGGACGGGGGAGCCGTGGCTGGGGGCAAGGCGGAATCGCTCGAAGCGTTCCCGGAGGCGCTGGATGAGGAGGACGACGATCTGCCGTTCTGACCGAGCAGCCCTGCTCGCCCTTGTGGCAGGGCTGCTCGCGGGGGTGGTGGCGCCGTCGCTCGCGGCTCAGGATACGACACAGGCACGAGCCGACAGCGCACGAGCGGCGCGGGACACGTCGCAGGCGCCGCCGCCCCCCGCCGTCCCCGAAGGGCAGCTTCCCGCCACCCACACCGTCGTCGCGGGCGAGACGCTCTGGTCCATCGGCCAGCTGTACTTCAACGATCCCCTGCTGTGGCCCGAAGTCTACCGGTTGAATACGTCCGTGATCGAAGATCCGCACTGGATCTATCCCGGCGAGGTGCTGAACATCGGGTCCGTGGTGGCCGTGGCGCAGGCCCCGGTCGACACCACGGCGGTCGTCCCCCAGCCGGCGGGCGCCGATACGGTTCGGGCCCAGGCTCCGGCGGACACGGTGACGGCCGTCGCGCCCGACACGTCGATGGTGCCGGATACGACGCAGGCCGTAGTGGAAGCACCGCCGCCGGCGCCCACGGAAACCTATCAGACGATTTTCGAGCGGCGCCGCACGCCGGGGGAAGCCGTGAAGGACGTGCTCCGTGCGTACGCCAACCCGTTGTACCGTCCGTTGCGGCGCGGCGAGTTTTACGCGGCGGGCTTCCTGACCGAAAACGAGAGGCTGCCGTGGGGTCGCGTGTTGGGTAACACGTCGCCCCCCGCGATTCCGCGCCTCACCGAGCGATCGACCGCTTCGCAGTTCGATCAGATTGCCATCCAGCCGCCGCGCAACGCCTCCTATCACGTCGGCGACTCGCTCCTGATCGCGCGCGTCGATCGGGACATCGAGGGCTGGGGCGGCGTCGTGGTGCCGCTGGGCGTGGCCCGCGTCACGGAGCTGCAGCGCAGGCAGGTGCTGGCGGACGTGATCATGCAGTTCGGTCGGATTCACGACGGGCACCTTGCGATGCCGCTCGAGCCGTTCAAGGATCCGGGGCTGACCCGCCCCACGCCGGTCGAGCAGGGTCTTGAGGGTCACGTCGTGGCCGCGCGTGACCTGCACGACCTGGCCGACCTCCAGCAGATCCTCTTCATCAATCGCGGTCGTGCCGAAGGGGTCACGCCGGGCGATGTGTTCGAGGTCTTCCGGCCGGCCTCGGGTGTTCCAGGCACGTCGTCCGAAGAGGTGCGTATGGTGCTCGAGATCGTGCACACCCGGGAGCATTCGGCCTCCGGACTGGTGCTCACGATCAACCATCCCGACGTCCGCCCCGGAATGCCGGTCCGTCTCGTCCGGAAGATGCCTTCCTGACCTGCGGCCGGCCCCGTTCGGGACCGGCGTCTCGCGCCCCGTGGTCCTGGTCTCTCATCTCCTGGCGCTGGGGCTGTACGGCGTGGCCACGGCGCTCGCGCTCACGCCGTTCGCGGGCCTGCGGCCCGCGCCGCGCGCCC
>Ga0209055_1003000_pt1 | contig 10439 bp, 8 predicted proteins | sample GraSoiAngelo_110_FD_185875 | JGI IMG/M metagenome (GOLD analysis project Ga0209055, IMG submission 185875) | Grasslands soil microbial communities from the Angelo Coastal Reserve, California, USA - 14_0903_12_30cm (SPAdes) (version 2) | ecosystem: Environmental > Terrestrial > Soil > Grasslands ...
TGTAGTAGAAGCCGTAGATGTTGGGGCCCATGAGGCGGATGTCGTACTTGCGCGCCACCGCCACTACCTCTTCCTGGCCGGCGACGTTACCCGTCTCGGCGAATCCTGAAGGGATCAGCACCGCGCCCGGGATCTTCTTCTCGCCAACCTCGACGAGCGCCTGCGCGACGAACTTGGCCGGTATGGCGAACACCGCCACGTCGATGACTCCGGGCACGTCTTTGACACTCTTGTAGACTTTCTTGCCGAGGATCTCGGTGGCGTTCGGGTGGATCGGGTAGATCGCGCCCTGATAGCCGCCGTTGATGAGATTCTTCATGATCGAATTGCCGATCTTGCCGCTCTCGGCCGAGGCGCCGATCACCGCCACCGCGTCCGGCTTCATGATCCGGTTCATCTGCCGGACGATCACCTCCTGGCTCGGCCGGTAGCGCACCATGGGCGGCTTGAAGTCCAGCATCACGCGCACGTCGGCCGCGGTGGCGCCCTCGGGGGTCGCGAACACGGGATTGAGGTCGAGCTCCGAGACTTCCGGGAAGTCCGCCACCAGCTGCGAGACGTTGCCGATCATCGTGGCGAGTGACTCGCGGTCCACCGGTGGTGCGCCGCGAATCCCGCGCAGTATTTCCGCCGCCGCAATGCCGTCGAGCATCGACAGGGCGTCAGGGCGCGTCGCCGGCGCCAGACGGAACGTGATGTCCTTCAGGACCTCCACCAGAATGCCGCCCAGGCCAAAGGCCACGAGCTTGCCGAAGGCCGGATCGGTCACCGCGCCGATGATCACCTCCTGGCCGCCCGACAGCATCTGTTGGATCTGCACGCCGTCGATCGTGGCCCTGGCATTGTAGCGACGCGCGTTGTCGACGATCGTGGCGAAGGCCTGCTGCGCAGCTTCCGCGCTCTTGACGCCGACCACCACGCCGCCGGCTTCCGTCTTGTGCAGGATCTGCGGTGAGACGATCTTCATGACCACCGGGTAGCCGATCCGGGTGGCGAGTTTTGCCGCCTCGGCCGCGGTGCTCGCCACGCCCTCCTTCGGTACCGCGATGCCGTAGGCCTCAGCTATGCCCTTCGCTTCCGGCGCAGTCAGTGCGCTGCGGCCTGCGGCCTTGGCCTGGTCGAGGATCTTGCGGACCGCGCTCTTGTCGTGTGCCATTCTCTCTCCTGCTTGCAGCGGCATGGCCGCGGCGACCCGCGGCGCCGTGCCGGCTCAAATGACCTTTTCGGCTCGCAGCGCTCGAATTTCGGAGTCGCTCAGGCCGAGCTCGGTGAGCACCTCCTGCGTGTGCTCACCGAGGAGCGGGGAGCGCGTGACCTCGGTGAGGCTGTCGGACATCTTGATCGGATTGCCCACCGTCAGGTACTTGCCGCGCTTGGGATGATCGACCTCGACGACGGTGCCGGTGGCGCGCAGGGAGGGCTCCGCGGCCAGCTCTTCCATGGACAGAATCGGGCCGCACGGAATGTCGTGCTGGTTGAGCTCCGCCATGGCCTCGAACTTGGTTTTGGTCATCGTCCAGGCCTCGACCGTGGCAAACACCTGCAGCAGCCGCGGCAGGCGCGCATCGGGCGTGGCGTAGTCCGGATCGGTGATCCACTCTTCCTTGCCGATCACCTTGCAGATCTCCTTCCATACGGGCGCCTGGGCGATGAAGTACAGGTATGCGTTGGGATCCTTCTCCCAGCCCTTGCACTTGATGATCCAGCCCGGCTGTCCGCCGCCGGAGGCGTTGCCCGCGCGCGGTACCGCCGAGCCGAACTGGCCGTGCGGGTACTGGGGGTATTCCTGCATGACGCCGGTGCGCGCCAGTCGCTGTTGGTCGCGCAACTTGACGCGACAGAGGTTCAACACCCCGTCCTGCATCGCGGCGAGCACCTTCTGTCCGCGCCCCGTGCTCATGCGCTGATACAAGGCGGCCACGATGCCCAAGGCGAGATGCAATCCGGTGCCGCTGTCGCCGATCTGCGCGCCGGTGACGAGCGGCGGGCCGTCGTCGAAGCCGGTGGTCGAAGCCGAGCCGCCGGCGCACTGCGCGACGTTCTCATAGACCTTGCAGTCCTGGTACGGGCCCGGACCGAAACCCTTGACGGATGCGACGATCATGCGAGGGTTCAGCTCCTGGATCCGCTCCCAGGTGAACCCCATGCGATCGAGCGCGCCCGGAGCGAAGTTCTCCACCAGTACGTCACAGTGCTTCACCAGGCGCTCCAGGACCTGCTTGCCCTTGGGGTTCTTGGCGTCGAGGGTGATGGAGCGCTTGTTGTGGTTCAACATGGTGAAGTAGAGACTGTCCACGTCGGGGATGTCGCGCAGCTGCTCGCGGGTGATGTCCCCGGCCCCGGCCCGCTCCACCTTGATGACGTCTGCGCCCAGCCAGGCGAGCAGCTGGGTGCAGGTGGGCCCCGATTGAACGTGCGTGAAGTCGAGAATACGCACGCCGTCCAGTGCCTTTGCCATTCGCGTATTCCCTGCCGAGCGTTACTTGTACATGGTCTGGTTCTTGGTCCCCGGGGCGTACTCGCGCGGGTCCACCCAGATATTGATGACCGCCGAGCGACGCGACTTGTGCACCGACTCACGCGCCCGCTTGAGCGCCGGCGCGATCTGCGCCGGGTCGCGCACCTCCTCGCCGTAACCGCCCAGCATCTGGGCGAAGGTGCCGAAGGGAACGTCCCCCAGCAGGTTGCCGACGTTGCCGCGCTCCTCGCCGTATTTCGCCAGCTGCCCGTAACGGATCTGGTTCATGGCGGAGTTGTTGCCGATGACCGCGATGTAGGGCACGCCGAAGCGGTTGGCGGTCTCCATGTCGAAGGCGGTCATGCCGAAGGAGCCGTCTCCGTAGTAGCACAGCACTTCCTTGCGCGGCTGGGCGAGGCCCGCCGCGATGGCGAAGCCGGTGCCGACCCCGAGCGAGCCGAGCGCTCCCGGATCCATCCACTGACCGGGCCGCCGCGGACGCACCGCCTGGGCAGAGATCGTCACGACGTCGCCCCCGTCGCCGATGTAGATGGTGTTGTCAGCGAGGAACTCGTTGAGCTCGTAGGCGACCCGATAGGGGTGGATCGGGGTGTTGTTGGACTTGAAGAGCGGCATCAGCTTCTCGGTAGCCGCCGCTTCGGCTTCGGTCAGCTTTTTCATCCATTGCCGGCGCGCCTGGCGCTTGTCCTGCTTCAGGCGTCCGGAGGCCGCCTGCAACACCGCCCCGAGAATGACGCCCGGGTCGCCGACCAGTCCCAGATCGATGTCGCGGTTCTTGCCGACGGTGCGATAGTCCATGTCGATCTGCACCAGCTTGAGCTTGGTGCTGATTCGCCGCCCGTAGCCCATGCGAAAGTCGAACGGCGTGCCGACGATGAGGATGAGGTCGGCATCCGAGAAGGCGTTGCCGCGGGTTCGATCGAAGTGGTGCGGATCACCGGGGGGCAGGAGCCCGCGGCTGCCGCCGTTGAAGTAGCCGGGGATGTCCAGTCCGCGCAGCAGCGCGATCGCCTCCTCGTGGCCGCGCGCCGCCCACACCTGCTGTCCGTACAGGATGGCCGGGCGCTCGGAATCGACCAGCAGGTCGGCGAGCTTCTCGATGTCGCGCGGATCGCCGAGCGAGCGGGTCGAGGCGCGGTAGTGCCCGGGCTTCGGGACGATCGCCTTGGATATCTCGACCTCGCGATCGAGGACGTCGCGCGGAATTTCCAGGTACACCGGTCCCGGGGCGCCGTTGAAGGCTTCTCGCGCCGCCATCGAGATCATGTCCGCCACGCGCTCGGTGCTCGGCACGGTGGCGGCGAACTTGGTGATCGGCGTCATGAGATCGACGTGCGGCAGGTCCTGGAGCGATCCCATCTTGTGCTGCGTGAGCGCGCCTTGCCCGCCGATGTGCAGCACCGGACTCTCGGAGCGAAAGGCCGTGGCAATCCCGGTCACGGCATTGGTGCAGCCGGGTCCGGCGGTGGTGACCACGCACCCGAGCTTGCCGGTCTGGCGCGCGTAACCGTCCGCGGCGTGAGCCGCGACCTGCTCATGGCGCACGTCGATGATGCGGATGCCTTCATCGATGCAACCATCGTAGATGTCGATGATGTGCCCGCCGCACAGGGTGAAGATCGTATCGACGCCCTCGTTCTTGAGGGCCTTGGCGACCAGGTGCCCGCCGGAAATGACGTCGGCATCGCGGGTTTTCCGTTTGAGCGTGTCTTCAGCGGTCGTGGTGGCGCGGTTATCGGTAGTCTTGGTCGCCGTCTCGAGCATGGATGCCTCCATTCGTAGCGAACGCACCCGCCGTGGTGCCGGCGCACCTCGCGGGCGCTCTTCCGGTGGGTCGCCGGAAGAGCGCCGTCCTCAGGCGTCAGCCGGTCGCCAGCTTCGGCGTTGCACCAACCGTGCCGGACCGATTCGTGTACGCGCTGCGCAGGGGTTTCAGGATCGCAACGGCCATCAGCGCCGCCAGGATATTGAGCGTGGCGGCCGTGATGAATACCCCGTGCCAGTTTCCTTTCGCGGCGACCATCACGTTGGCGAGTGGCACGAGCAGCGAGGCCGTGCCCTTCGCGGTGTACATGAGGCCGGTGTTGGTCGTCGCGTACGTGGCGCCGAAGGTGTCCGTGACGGTAGCCGGGAAGAGGCTGTAGATCTCGCCCCAGGCGAAGAACACCAGGCCGCTCAGCAGCACGAACGCCACCGGGTCGTTGCCGAAATTGGCGAGCGCGATGATGCCCACGCCTTCGAGCAGGAAGGCGATGAGCATGGTTTGCTCACGCCCGATCTTGTCCGAGACCCAACCGAAGAACGGCCGGGTCAGACCGTTCAGTATGCGGTCGATGCTGAGGGCGAAGGTCAGCGCCGGCAGCGTTATGCCGATCAGGCTCACGGGGATATCAGCCACCTTGAAGTCCTTGGCGATGGGCGCGAGCTGTGCGGTCGCCATCAGACCGCCCGCCGCCATCATGATGAACATGACATACATCACCCAGAAGACCGGGGTCTTGAGCATCTCGAGCGGCTTCGCCTGGTAGCGGCTTGCGCCGGGGCTGAGCTTCGGGGCCGCCACGAAGTAACTCGCCGACGGGGCGAGGATCAGCAGGCCGACGATCACGACGACGATGCCCTGAAACAGGCCGAAGGTCAGGAAGGTGTGCTCGTAGCCCGAGCTCTTGATCATGTTGGCGATCGGGATGATGGTCGCCGCAGAACCGGCGCCGAAGCCGGCCGCGGTCAGACCCGCCGCAAGCCCGCGCCGACCCGGGAACCATTTCACGGCATTGCCGATACACGTGCCGTACACGGCACCGGCGCCGATGCCGCCGAGCACCGCGGCGAAATAGAACATCCCCAGCGAATCTGCGAAGGAATTGACCGTCCAGGCGAGGCCGCAGAGCGCGCCGCCGCCGACGATCATCCACTTTGGACCGAACCGATCGACCAGGTACCCTTCCGCGGGCACCAGCCACGTCTCGAGCAGGACGAAGATGGTGAAGGTGACCTGGATCGCGGCCTTGCTCCAACCGTATTTGGCGCCGATCGGGCCGACGAACAGCGTCCACCCGTATTGCAGGTTGGCGACCATCACCATGCAGATGAGGCCGACGATCAACTGCGCCCAAGGGTTGGCGAAGACTGAGGTGTTTTGAGAATTCGAATCGGTAGCCATCGATGCTCCCCCTTCGTCGTTTGTTTGAACCGTCAGCCGGTTGGCCTGAATTTGCGCGATGGGTTGTTGTCAGGTGCCCTCATGCAGGTCGGATCGGATCGCGCCTCGGAACCCGTCGTTCGACGTCGGCACCACAATGAGGCCCTGGAAAGGTGCATGGGATCGGCGTTTTTTTTGAACTGCGGCGGACCATATGTGATATATCTCGGCCTTGTCAACACTGCGCCTCGAGCGCTCGGAGAGGTGCAGCGTGAGCGTGAAGGGTGCTGCACAGGCTGGTGGGAGACCGGTGGGAGGGTAAACCCGACCATCAGTGCACCAATTTGGGGAGAAATACCCTGCAGTGATATCTGATATATCGGAAGCCTCTGATACCGTGTCGTATGCGCGGCTCGGGTCGTGGGGAAACCCGGTATCCCGTGCTTTTGATCTCTTTGATGTTGATCGAGTAGGGTGCGCAACTGCCTGAAGGGTGCGCAAAGCCCGAAGAGAGCAGGGGGCTGAATGAGGGCGATCGCGACGCTCTTACGTAAGCACAGACCCGCGGGGCGGCTTGCGCTCGCGCCGCTCAACTCGGTGAGCCTGCGTGATCAGGCGTACACCTTGCTCAAGGACGCCATAGCCAGCACCGACATATACAGCGAGCGTGAGCCCCTGCGCCTCGATGAGCGGGAACTGATGCAGGCGCTCGGCGTGAGTCGCACGCCGGTGCGCGAGGCACTGTCGATCCTGGAGCAGGAGGGTTTTGTCAGGACGGTTCCACGCCGCGGTATCTTCATCGTCCGAAAATCCAAGCGCGAGATCATCGAGATGATCCAGATGTGGGCCGCGCTGGAGAGCATGTCGGCGCGCCTGGCGACGCTGCACGCACCCGATACGGAAATCAGCAAGCTGCGCCATCTGTTCGATGAGTTCCAAAGCTCCCCGCCCACGGAGCATCTCGACGAGTATTCGGACGCCAACATCGCCTTTCATCAGATGATCATCCGCCTGGGCGGCTCGCGACTGATCGCGGAGGCGACCAAGAACCTGTTCCTGCACGTGCGCGCGATCCGCCGGGCTACCATCTCGCAGAATGGACGCGCGGCACGCTCGATCATCGATCACCTGAAGATCATCGAAGCACTCGAGCGGCGCGACACCGAGCTCGCCGAGCGGCTGACGCGCCAGCACACGCTCGACCTCGCCGCGCACGTCGAACGCTACGGCGACTTCCTCGATTAGCTCGCGCGGCGGCCGCGCGCTCGTGTGCCGCGGGGCGGCCGCTGCGGCGCGGCTGGCGGGCGCGCCCGCGGCCGCCCCGACAGCTCGAAGTGCACCAGGCGCTCGATCAGCGGCGCGCCCTGGCGCATCAGGAAATCCTTGAACGCCGCCGCGACCGGCGGCAGGCGCTTGCTGCTGCGGTTGTGCACCAGATACCAGTTCAACAGGGCGGGAAAGCCCTGCACGTCGAGCACCACCAGGTTGCCGGCCAGCAGATCCAGGCCGATGGTGTGGGCGGAGAGGAACGCAATCCCGAAGCCGGCGACCACCGCCTGCTTGATGGTCTCGGTGCTGTGGATCTCCATGGCGATGTTGAGGCGGGAGAACTGCCGACCGAACACCTCGCGCATCGAATTCCAGGTGTCGGATCCCGCTTCGCGTTGCACGAAGCGCTCGCGGTTCAGAGCCGCGCGCGGTATCTGCCGCACCCGGGCGAGCGGGTGGCCTGGGGCCGCCACGATGACATAAGGGTGCGGCGCGAACGGCAGCGCGATGATGTCCATATCGCGCGGCGGTCGGACCATTACGGCGAGGTCAGTGAGATTGTCGGCGAGCTGGCGCAGCAGGCCCTCCCGATTGTGCACCGTGAGATTGAATGTGATGCCCGGATGCTCGGCGCCGAAGGCCGCCAGCACCCGCGGAAAGAAGTAGTCCCCGGCGCCTCTTCGGCCTCCTTGAGGCGCTGGGTGATGGCCCGGGCACACTGCAGCATCTCCTCGCCGGCGGGGGTGAGGAAGCTCTTGCGACCGATGCGCTCGAACAGCGGCAAGCCGACGTGGGACGCGAACTCCTTGATCTGCGTCGACACCGCCGGTTGCGACAGGTGCAGCTCTTCGGCGGCACGCGAGAAGTTCATGTGCCGGGCCGCCGCCGCGAACACCCGCAATTGCCGCAGCGTCAGGTTCTTCATTCGCCGCCAGCATACCCGCACTCGGGTATTCTGAAAAGCTTATGGTCGCGATAGAAAGCTTTAATTTTTCTTCTGGTAAGACCGGGAGTAGTGTGGCTCCACGATAAAGGGAGCGAACGATGTCAGAGGTTGTCGGCGAGACTGCATCGGTCAATGCGACGAGCGAGCCGCTCGCCGCGGAGCTCGAGGCCTACAACCGCGCGTTCTGCGAGCTGGAACTGCCGTGGCGATGGGATGCGCAGACGTTGCGACATCTGGTGAGCGTCGCGCCTGACCGGGACGTGGTCGGCGCCTACGTGGAGCGCAACCAGCCGCACCTGCTGCGGGTCTACGAGAAGGCGTTCCTGCGCAACCTGGTGCTCTCCGCCAAGGACCGCTGCCTGCAGGACTAGCAACCCCGGGGTAGCGATGCGGCTGCCGCGCTGCAGCTCTTTCGCTGTGCCCCCCACCTGAGCGCCGCGCGCCGGCCCGGCCGGTCGCCAAAGACTAAGAAGGGAGCGCGATGAAGGTCGCCATCATCGGTTGCGGTGCCATCGGCGGTTACGTCGGCGCGAAGCTCGCGCTGGCGGGCGAACGGGTTACCTTCATCGCGCGCGGGGCGAATCTCGAGGCGGTGCAGCGCCGCGGCGTCAGGCTCATCCTCGCCGACGGCACCGAGCAGGTGGCGAGCAACGTCACGGCCACCCGGGACTGCGTTACCGCGGGCGCACAGGAGCTGGTGATTCTCGCGGTCAAAGCCCACCAGCTCGAGGCCGTCGCCCACGATGTGCCGCATCTGTACGGCCCCGACACCGTCGTGGTGACCATGCAGAACGGCATCCCCTACTGGTATTTCCATCACCACGGCGGTGAATGGGCCGGCAGCGTGGTGCGCAGCGTGGACCCGAGCGGTGTCATCGCGCGGCTGATTCCCCCGGAGAAAGTCGTCGGCTGCGTGGTGTATCCGGCCACCGAGCTCATCGCCCCCGGGGTCGTGAAGCACATCGAGGGTGATCGCTTCCCCGTCGGCGAGCTCGACGGCACGAGCAGCGAGCGCGTGCGGCGGGTTGCACAATGCTTCGCGCGCGCCGGATTCAAGGCGCCGGTACTCGAGGACATCCGGGCCGAGATCTGGCTCAAACTCTGGGGCAATCTCACCTTCAATCCCATCAGCGCGCTCACCCGATCCACGCTGGCCGACATCTGCCAGTTTCCAGCCACGCGCGAGCTGGCGGCGGCGATGATGAGCGAGGCGCAGACCATCGCGCACAAGCTCGGCATCGTGTTTCGCGTCAGCCTGGAGAAGCGCATCGCCGGCGCCGAGAGAGTCGGCAAGCACAAGACTTCGATGCTGCAGGATGTCGAGGCAGGGCGCGTGCCGGAGCTCGAGGCCCTCGTCGGCTCGGTCGTGGAGCTGGGCCGTCTCACCGGCACGCACACGCCGCATATCGACACGGTGTATGGCCTCACTCACCTGCTCGCCCGCACGATCGCGTTGCCCCGACGGGAAGCGTAGCGAATGGCGCGCCGGGGGCCTCCACAGCGCCGCCGGCGGGCCGATCGAGTAAGCTAGCGACCGTGAAACCCGGCAACCTATGCGCCGAGCGCTCGGGAGCCTGCTGATGCCTGGCGGCCGGATCGACCCCGCGCGCCCCTTCATCCCGCTCGGCATCGCGGTACTCACGATTTCCGATTCACGCGAGGCGGCCACGGACACCTCCGGGGACCTGCTCGCCGAGCGCATCGTCGCCGCGGGCCATCGCCTGGCGGCGCGCGCGCTGGTGCGCGACAGCAAGCCGCACATTCAGCAACAGCTGCGCAGCTGGATCGACGATCCTGGCGTGGATGTGATCATCAGCACCGGCGGCACGGGCCTGACCGGGCGTGACGTCACGCCCGAGGCGGTGCGGGAGCTGCTCGAGAAGGAGCTCGAAGGCTTCGCCGTGCTGTGGCATCTCACCTCGTACGAAACGGTCGGGGTCTCCACCATGCAGTCCCGGGCCTGTGCGGGGATTGCCGGCGGTACCGTGATCTACGCACTGCCCGGATCCAACGGTGCTTGCCGCGACGGCTGGGACAGGTTGATTTGCCCGCAGCTCGATAGCCGTCACCGCCCGTGCTCGATCGTGGAAGTCATCCCTCGCTTCCAGGAAACCTAGGCGCGGGTCGCACGCGATGCCTGCTGATCGAGCTGACCCGGCCTCCGGCAGCGACACGGTCGAGGTCGCCCGCACGAAAATGCTGGCCGCCGTGGCGCCACTCCCACCGGAGCTGATCGGTACCGAAGCCGCCGCCGGCCGCACGCTCGCCGAGACGCTCCTGGCATCGCGGGCGCAGCCGCCGTTTCGCTCCTCGGCCATGGATGGTTACGGCGTGCGCGCGGCCGACCTCGCGCTGGGCCGATTCACCGTGCTGGGAGAAGCGCTCGCCGGCAAGGGGTACGCGCTCGGTCCGCTCGGCGCCGCGGGTGCGATACGCATCTTCACCGGCGCGCCGGTTCCGGACGGCGTGGACCTCGTGGTGCCCCAGGAGCGCGCCCGACGCGAGGGCGAGACCGTGTGGCTGGACGCCCCAAGGCCACGGCGCACCAACATCCGCGCGGCAGGGGTCGACTTCAAGGCGGGTGACCTGTTGGTGCGGCGTGG
>Ga0209055_1003001_pt1 | contig 10438 bp, 8 predicted proteins | sample GraSoiAngelo_110_FD_185875 | JGI IMG/M metagenome (GOLD analysis project Ga0209055, IMG submission 185875) | Grasslands soil microbial communities from the Angelo Coastal Reserve, California, USA - 14_0903_12_30cm (SPAdes) (version 2) | ecosystem: Environmental > Terrestrial > Soil > Grasslands ...
CTCCAGGCCATCTGCTCGCAGCGTCGACCAAACGTGTGACGGTTCTAGCAAGAGAGACGCTATCTCGCTTCAAAGAATTGAAGGTTGGAGAGGATCAAGCCGCAGCTCGGACAGGAGAACTTCTCCTAGAATCATTGGCTGAAAGCGTTCCGGAAGGGTACGTCACAGCATTTTCTGGCGGTTTAGACAGCACCCTAGTGGCCTATGCCGCGAGAGAGAACGAATTGGGACCCGAACTGATCACAGTGGGACTGAAGGGTCAGGCCGAGTTAGAACACGCCCGACGTGTAGCAAAGGAACTTGGACTTGAAATTACTGTACGAGAGCTCTCACAATCAGAGATTATGGATCGTCTTGGAGAGGTCGTTGAGACTGTCGAGAGTACTGATTCGACATTGGTGGGCCATTCGGTCCCACTCTTCTTCGTGTGCGAGGTAGCGGAAGAGATGGGAATGGGGCATCTTCTTGTTGGTCAGCTAAGTGACGAACTATTCGCTGGATACGGCAGATTTGAGGAGTTTGCTCTGAAACACCACTTTCTAGGAGCTAGGAAGGAAGTTTTGAGGAGTGTTCTGGCCGCGGCGACTAACGACTTTGAGCCTGGCGACAAGCTAGCTGTCTCTCATCGACTCGAACTTCAATGTCCATTCGCCTATCTTCCGCTAGTCGATTACGCACTGAGCATTCCTATTTCACTAAAGTTACGACTCACCGGCAACGGTGTAGTTCGAAAGTACGTTCTTAGGAGGCTTGCTGCTTCTTGGAAATTGCCTGAATCAGTGGTCAATCGGCCAAAAAAGGCTGTGCAATACTCAAGCGGGGTCCAGAAGGTCTTGCTGAAAGAAGCGAAAAAGAGGAAGATGAAACTGTCGGATATACTCGAATCGCTCTGTTCAAATTCGTAGATTTATAGAGAGAGCAAAGGTTGACGTCGCGTGTTCATGTCGACTGTCAAGATTCAAGGAGCATTACAGGCGCCGAAGCACGTGAGGGCCCTTCTCTCTGGAGGTTTGGGAGTGTTCTCGAGCCTCCTCGCGATCGGATGGGCCTTATGGGCATACAACCTTCCGAGCGCGGTGAATGTAACATCGTCACAGTCGCAGAACTTGATGCTGGTTCAGTTGGGGTTGGCTTTCATCATGCTTTTGGGGAGCGGCCTCATGCTGGCGAGGTTTACTCTACCTGGAGGAATAATCAATATTCTCGGAGCCCTATCGACCTTCCTGATAGGAGTGTACTTCTCCAGTGGGGTTGCTGATGCTGCTAGATCAAAGGACCTAACGGCGCTACCATTGCGGTTCTCAGGCGTCTACACTGGAACTGTGAGCTTGGCGACCGATAGAATAGTGAGTACGTTCCTAATTGTCCCAGTCTTCCCGATAGCGGTTCTTCTGCTGATTAGTGGACTCGGAGCTCTAGCTACCTACCGTAGTGGCAAGAAAGCTGCAGTCCACGGTTGAAGACTGCCCGGTGTTGGCTTGAACTCTCAGTCTAGGTTTGGAACAATGCTGAGAAGAAGCCCACTATGATGTCTCGTATCGAGACCAGAAGTGTATGACTAACGGGTTCTTGTTTCCCCGAGTACTTTGACAGCCTGGCTATTCTGAAATAAATGGGCGGATGCGGGTCAAACTGAAACCAGTCGAACAGCTTTGCTCCAGGATTATATTTCTCACGATAGAGCTGCCTGAACCCTATCTTTGTCAACGCAGAGGCTAGCGCCTCAGGATTTCCAAAGACCACCGCCGACTCAGTGTCAGCCCTAGTCTCCAGAAACTTTCCCACGAGATAGATCCCGCCAAACGCTAAGAAGAAATAGAAAAAGCCGAGATAGAGCAGTAGAGGAAACCAGAGATAGAATCTTCCGAGAAACTCGAAAGAAGTCGCGGCGAACAGAATCACGGGATCATGACCCGCCACGTGTCCCATCTCGTGACCAATAACCGCCTCCAATTCGTCATCATCCAAGTCCTCAAGAGAACCGGCAGTGATCATTACAGTGGAACGGCTCGACGAGACCCCAGTCGCGGAAGCGTTCGACACAATGGAATTCGCAATAGTGATCTTTGGAGTCTGTCTACCGAACTTTTCCGATACTTCGTGAACGATGCGGTAAACGTCTCTCGTCTTGACAGTGATCTCTTTGCCAGTTGCGATAATGCCATGCTTGAGGAGCGAACCTATGACTGTTGACTTGAACTCCTCGTTGGCTGATGCAGAATATGTCGCCGTCGCGCTTTTCGCTATTTCCTCCCGAATCTGTGAGAGTATCTTCTTGCCATGCTGAGAGATAGACTTGAGCGTTTCAGCATTGGATCGGACACTTACTATTGTTACGAGTGGTCTTTCAGCGTCAGGGCGGACACTGCCAATTCTGTAAACAATCTTGTCCGAGAAAATCAGAGCTACAAGTTGAGCACTGATCAATACGAAGACGGTGTAGACCCCAATGATGAAGAATAGGGCGAAGCTTAGGAGAATGAATGAGAGGAACAGGCTTGTTGTGTTACCCGTGAAAATTCTCTTCGCCACACTTCGCATTATTCCCCTCTGGTCAGGCGCCTCGGAGTGCTCCTCGGACGCACCGATGACAAAGTAGAGGCTGGTCGTCTTGATGTTCTGAAAATAAGAAAGGACTGTTGCTTCGATCTCATCAACGGTTCTTTCGACAGCACTCTGAAGAGGCTTGTCACTTGGGTCTGACCCCGGAAAATCGAGCTCGACGGCCGGCTGGCTTATCTTTAGACTCACGGGAAGAGGGGTCGCTTGCTCTGGTCCGACAGGCTTGAGCATCCAGAATAGTTCGAAGCCGGTCCCGCTAACTGTTTTTCGAAAGGAAAGGGGTTCGATAAATCTCGCCTTCGATTTGATGTAGTATCGGTCAATGAATTCTACAAGTCCCGCTACTGCAGGTTCTGGTATGTCTCGTTCGATAACAATGCGCCTAGTTGTCTCAGCTGCAGTGGCCGTTTCCATGAATCTGCAACTCTCCTGTCCGCCCTCATAGCCTTGTCTCTTAGAGCCACTCGACAACGCTACGATCTTCTGGCCAACGGAAAGATAGAATACCTGTGGATTTCACAGGAGCAATGGGGGCCGTCGTCTAGCTTGGTCCAGGGGATTTACCCCGCCCAGAGGATACCAGAGTCCAGTTATGGACGGTGACCCTGGGGCGCTGGTGACTCCGAGAAGATCGGGGCCAGAGGTCGTGGGTTCAAATCCCACCGGCCCCACCATGGTCGCGATGAATTTCGCGGCCCCGAGTTGTCCGGGCCCTGTCTTACTTGTTCGATGAATGCCGACGTACGCGGCTTCGCTGTTAAGGAACCACTTTATTGAACATGTTCTCCGGCTCGAAGACCGGCCTTCACACTCAAGTGTGATAGGCTCTCGGGCCAATTGGACCTCACATAGCGAACCGTTTCTTCAACACTCAATGGAGAAGAAGCGTTGCCAATCCTCACATAGAACTCAGTCCTGACGTCCGACTTCAAATATACCGGTGCCGAGGAACGCTCGATGCGCATGAGGGCTATCTCTTTACCTTCGATTGTTTCGAACTTCAAATTGATGAAACTTAGAGGTTCGATACCTAAGCGCCCCTTCAAGACTTGCATGAGGTGCAATTCGAAACCATCACGGTTCTGTTTCGCATGCTCAAACGTCGAGAAATCTCTCTCAAGACCGAGAATTTCGCCTTTGTCGCTTACTCCAATGATAAGCGTGCCCCCCCGCGAGTTCATGAATGAAGATATGTCCTTGGCCACCGCGAGAGCAAGAGCGTTGTTTGATGAGTTCAGCTTGTAATCCCACCTTAGGGACGCCTTGAACTCAGAAGTCTCATCCTCCCCAGCTCTTATGATGTCTAAGATAGATGGTGTCAGAGAAACGCCACTCCTCATAACACTCTCCATTAAGTCATTTATGGCCTTGACCATGAGCCTCCTCCTCACCACTAGAAAATCTTCGAATCTTTCCATGTTCCAGAGCTTTTCGTCCATTGGAATCAGTTGACTGGTAAGGGCTTCTTCCCCGAGAGTATCTCTGATACGTCTCAGATATTCACGTGGAAGCCTATCGGATTTACTGGGATTTTCTCTCTCAGAGAGGAATGCAATGTTCGCAATGTCGTTTACCAAACTCGTAATTCTCGCCTTGTCCTCTCCGTACTTTTTCTTTAGGTGCTCGGTAGCCTTACTACGTGAAAAATGTGGTCATGCGTGACCTTGTGCCCTCTTCCTATATTGGTGAAGCTAAGAGCTAGGCCGCTTCCCCAGTCTTTGGCTCCGTTCCTTACCGCCAACACATACTGCATCATTAAGAACGCACTGTTCACGTTCTTACCTTCCAAATCTTCTTCCTTAACATCAGTACGCCCGATTTGCTGAAGGAGATTTCTGTGAAGAGCTTCACCCGGGTCTGAAGTGTTCAGCACACGAAGGTCTTGATCCAGAATAGTTTCTGATTGACCTCTGGCATAGCGGCCCCACATTGAAGCTTCATAGAACCATCGCAAGAACTTGCGTTCATAGCCTCTTAGAGCAAAATTGTTTCGGCTAGCATAGACGACCAAGGGAACAAAAACATATGGAGATGGAATTACGGCCGTCGTATCCAAACGGGCATTGTTCCTGACAAAGTTCACTACTAGTTCTAGTCCTCTCTTCACATTTTCCCAGGCGATTTTTAGACTCTCGACAGGGATCTTGCCTATGCCGTCAAACGTGCTCTGTCCAGACGCAACCGACTTGACACATCGAATGAGGAATCCCTCTTCCAAGAAAAAGCTCGCCTTGGCCATTCGTGTAAGAAAATCCTCGAACAGTTTGATTAGACCGGGCCATCTTGAAGTCACCAAAGCCAGTGCAAGATCTGATCCCGCCAAGCGCGATCCGAGGGAATTTACGCGAATGAAAACGTCCGTGGCCTCTTCGTAGGTCAGATCCTTGGGAAGGATTTGCACGGGATAGACGTAGTTCTCGCGCCTGCTGTAAAGCTGAAGAAGACGCCCGTTGTACTTCTCGTAATTCGGATCGTCATATCCTAATTTTAGGTCCTTCAGTATTGAGCCCACACCGTTCGTGAAGAGTTTTGTAACAGGTATCCAGTTTGATACGTTCGATATCTTACTGTTTCTGAGTTGGAAGAGCGTGTTCTTTGATTCATCGTCTTCTGAAGGAACATACCCTCCATTGGAATCCTCGACTCTGGGGTTCACTTTGTCAGGATGCTCCAAGTTGAAGTAGAGGTCAACGCGTCTTTCGACAATTTCATCTCCTTCTTTTACTCTGATAGGTTTGCCAGTCATGATTGAGGCAAGCGAAGTTAATCTCTGCTGACCGTCTAACAGGAGAAGTTTCTCGGTGAAGACTGACTTTTCATTGTCACTCTTTATCGGTACGCCCCTAGTTTCTGGCAATTGGTCTACGCGCCACATGAGTATCGATCCTGAAGGATAGTCTCTGTAAATCGAATCTATCAGATCTCTTACCCTCGGAGCCGCCCACACGTATTTCCTTTGCATTTCGGGCAGCCTGAGTTCATCGTTCAGGTACATGTCAACGAGTTGTTTAATGTCGAGAGATTGAGGCTTCATGATATTGAGGCCCCCAGCAACAGTGGCTTTGCCCTATCGTAACCACTAATATTCCAATTCGGATACAAGCCTACGAGATCAAAGGCCCATCGATACCACTTAGGAGGGAACGGTGAAACCGACGTTTCAAGCGTTCGTAAGTTGATCTCGTTCTCATGCACTGCTGAAATGCACGTTTTGAACAATCGCGAGGTCCGGTAATTGCCTATATTTCGATCTGAAGATGTTTTTGAGAGATTATTTGCTCCTTTCTAAGCCTCAAAACATTTCCTTTCTGATACCTGACGGGAATTGCTCCACGGTATCCAGCCTTGTAATTTTGTAGGTCAATCAGCCGGAAAAACAGAATGTCCAAACGTGTCGAATGTAGACATACGCCCATTTGAAATTGAGCGGTAAGATCGGGCGTCATGGATGATGGAGCGCGCAACTCAACTCCACAGGGCTCTCGTGGCAGGGTCGCCGCCCAGGCCGAGCCGAGTTACCTATGCAACTTTTGTCCTTACATCGAGATATGTCCTGAGCGCCCCGCGCAGAAGCGTTTAGAGGTTGATGCAGGGGCGCACAAGTCTTGATCAAGTACCCCTAGACACGCCTACTATCCTCATGCTTCGCGTCCCCTTCCTAAACGAAGCAGATTGAGGCCGTCTTTGCTACTTACCGATTAAGCTAAGAAAGAAAGTGTTTCGGGTTCCACGGAGGTGGGCAAATCCACTCGGCGTCGCCACGTTAGAGAGTTTGTGCACCCAAGAAAGGGGTTGGCCCAGACCTCTCAAGGCCTTGAAATTCATTGCTATGGCGGCGGGTCCCACTGGCCCCACCGAACCACACGCAGAAAACGCCACTTTCTGAATCGGAGTTAGCCATTCCCAATCTGGTTCAACTTGGACCATCAGGGGTCCGGCGGGATGCCTACTTCGAAGTCCGACCTCGAGAGATTTGGAGTGTTTGAAGAAAGCTGACTTCCGCCAGGGCCAAGAGTCAAGTCGGACCCGCTAGTTCGCGAGTCGCCTCGGCCCAAGCTCAACGCCGGCGATTTCGCCTGAAGGACCTTTCCCGACGATTGTATCTTCGCGGTCGTCGTCCTGAAGACAATCTTTGGGCTGCTTGTCCTTGTGAGGGGCGAGTGGGGAGCAAGAACTTCGAGCCCACACGATTTTCAGGTAAAAGGCCATCGGCGACTTCGCGGAGGTCAGATGATGTCATCTTTCTTATTCGCTTGAAGCCGTCTTCGTCTTGACGTGTGATCAGGGAGAGCGCAATGCCGGGTTTTCCTGCACGGGCCGTTCGGCCGATCCGGTGGAAGTACATCTTGGGCTCCTGGGGCATGTCATAGTTCACGACGTGGCTCACTTTGGGTATGTCCAAGCCTCTGGCCGCTACCTCCGTGGCTACCAGCAAGTTTGTCAGGCCAATCCGGAACGAGTGAACGGCGCTGTCTCTCTGAAACTGTGAGAGATCACTGTGCAAAGCCAAGGCCTTGTAATGCTGATCCTGTAAAGCCTGCGCCAGCTCTCCCGCTCTTGCCTTTGTCTCGCAGAAGATCAAACCCTTCGTTATGTGCTCCTGGTTTAGGAGCGCACGGAGGGTAGGGAATTTGCCGCCCTCGTCTATTCTAACAAATTTCTGCTGGACAGAGTCCACGGTCGGCTCGTCTGTGTCGACGAATACCCTCAGCGGGTTTTTCATGTACCGATGAGCGAGTTTCACTACTTCATTGGACATGGTCGCGGAGAACAGGGCCGTCTGGTGGTTTCTCGAAACGTGACTGAGGATGATTCGTACATCGTCGATGAATCCCATGTCCAACATTCTATCGGCTTCATCTAGAACAACGAAACTCGTCTTGTCCAAACTCACAGTCCGCCGGTCAAGATGATCGATCAATCTGCCAGGAGTTGCGATGATGATACTGCAAGAGCGATTCCTTAGCTTCTCCATCTGAAGCCTCATGCTCGCGCCTCCGTAGATCGCCGCGACCTTGACGCGAAGGTGTTTAGCGAGCTTCTCGAACTCACGCGCCACTTGAAGGGCTAACTCTCTTGTGGGGACTACTACCAGCCCTTGTATTCCCGGGAGTCGGGGATCTATTTTCTGAAGCATGAGCAGTGCGAAGGCAAGAGTCTTTCCGGCTCCCGTATGAGCCTGGCCCATCAGGTCTCTGCCCTCGAGAAGGGGCGCGATAGCCATAGCCTGTATGGGGAATGGCTCACCGAAGCCCATTTCTCGTACAGCTTGGACCAATGGAAGTTCCAGGCCGAAACTTTCGAAACCAGCTCCCATGAATCCTCTAACTCCTCAGCTCAACGAGCGATAAAGACGTTACAAACGGTTGAATACGCGAAATTGTCGCGCCTGGGGCATCTTTGGATTGAGATCGTCAGCGAATCTTGAATTACGCAGGAAGAAGCTTGTCGTTTAGGATGGGAAGTGCCAGGGGGGGTCCCCGGTGGGACTTGCCGATTCCTATTTCTGCCCGGTGAGAAGCGCATGCTATTGAGTGAGATACACATCGCTAATAATGACGATAAAACCTATTGTGGTCGAATAAAACGATGAAGGGAGAGGTCAGGAGCAGTCCGAAGCCTTAGACGACAGTCTCCTTCGGAACTCAGTCTGCCCACCGCAACCATGGAGTTGAATCACGAATGATGGCAAAAGAAGTACAGGTCCGAGTAGCTGATGCTAAGCAGCGAGATGTTGGGCACGGTAAAGTCCGCATCGATAATGCGACAATGGAGAAGCTCGCAATAACGGCCGGCGACTTCATAGAAGTACGCGGCAAGCGCACTACAGTCGCCATTGCCTGGCCCGCTTATGCCGAAGACCAGGCTCAGGAAATCGCACGGATCGACGGGCTTCTCAGGAGGAACGCAGGAGTAGCCCTCAACGAGTTCATCACTATCAAGAAGGCGGAAGTACATGACGCGCAGACAATCGTCTTTGCACCCACCGACGTCCGCCTGAGCGTAGACGACGAGTTCGTCAGCTTTGTCAAACGTCGATTCATGGACATGCCCTTCATGGAAGGAGACATGACCCTTCTGAGCATATTCGGCAGCTCCGTACCTCTACTCGCAACCAGGACCCGTCCCCACGGTGCCGTCAAGGTCACAGAGTCCACCGTTCTCCAAGTGATGAGCGAGCCCTCACCGGAGAAGAAGGGCTTACCCATCGTCACCTATGAGGACGTTGGTGGGCTCCGCGGCGAGATTCAGAGAATACGGGAAATGGTGGAACTTCCACTCCGACACCCTGAGCTCTTCCAGCGGCTAGGCATCGAGCCCCCCAAAGGAATCTTCCTATACGGCCCCCCAGGCTGCGGCAAAACACTCGTAGCCAAGGCTGTCGCCAACGAGTCAGACGCAAACTTCTACGTCATCTCCGGACCCGAGATCATGTCAAAGTTCTATGGCGAATCCGAGGCTAGACTCCGCGAGATCTTCCAGAAAGCCCAGGAGACTGCTCCGAGCATAATCTTCATCGACGAATTGGATGCCATCGCTCCCAAAAGAGAAGAAGTGACCGGTGAAGTGGAACATAGAGTCGTGGCCCAGCTACTCTCCCTGATGGACGGTATGGGTGCCAGGGGAAACATCATCGTGATAGGTGCTACCAACCGGCCAAACGCCATTGATCCGGCGCTGCGACGACCGGGACGCTTCGACAGGGAGATAGAGATCGGAGTCCCTGACAAAATAGGCAGACACGAGATTCTGCAGATTCACACGCGAGCCATGCCGTTAACCGCTGATGTAAACCTAGACCGGTTGTCGGAGATTTGTCACGGCTACACTGGCGCTGACATCTCAGCACTCTGCAGAGAGGCCGCAATGAAATCATTGAGACGCTATCTTCCTCAGGTTAACCTAGAGGACGAAAGAATCCCGAGCGCGATGCTTGAGAAGATGGAAGTGAACCTAGACGATTTCATGAACGCTTACCGAGAAATTACTCCCACCGCGATGCGGGAGGTCTACGTCGAAGTACCCTCCGTCCAATGGGCGGATGTAGGGGGGCTGACCGAGGTCAAACAGGAACTTCAGGAGGCAGTCGAATGGCCGATCAAGAAGCCTGAAGTCTTCAAGAGAATTGGAATAAGGCCGCCAAAGGGCATTCTCCTCTTTGGACCCCCAGGCTGCGGGAAGACAATGCTGGCTAGAGCTGTTGCAACTGAGAGCGAGGCTAACTTCATCTCGATCAAGGGTCCCGAGCTCTTCAGCAAGTGGGTTGGGGAATCAGAGAAGGGCATCCGCGAGGTCTTTAGGAAGGGTCGCAGCGCTGCCCCATCCATTATTTTCTTCGACGAGCTCGACTCGATTGCTCCTAGCAGAGGAATGGGCTCCGATGACGGCGGTGCCTCAGAGCACGTGATAAGCCAGTTGCTGACTGAGATGGACGGCATCGAAGCCCTGGTCAACGTGGTCGTCATAGGCGCGAGCAACCGACCGGACATGATCGACCCAGCCATTTTACGACCGGGCCGGTTCGATAGGCTCATCTTCGTGCCAGCACCGGATCACGGCACCCGTCTCCAGATTTTGAAGATCCACACTCGAAACATGCCCTTAGCCAAAGATGTTGATGTGGACCAGATTACCAGTCAAGCCGCAGGCTACTCGGGGGCTGATCTAGAAGGTGTTTGCAGAGAGGCGGGGCTCATCTCTCTGAGGCGAGATATCGAGACGAATAGTGTTACCATGGAGGACTTTCGGGATGCTCTGGATCGAATCAAGCCTTCGATGACAAGTGACATGGAGAAGTGGTATCAGGGATTCACGAAGAGATTCAAGAAGCAGAGAGCCCCCGTCGCAGTAGCATAGACCTCTCCCATCATAATCT
>Ga0209055_1003010_pt1 | contig 10413 bp, 5 predicted proteins | sample GraSoiAngelo_110_FD_185875 | JGI IMG/M metagenome (GOLD analysis project Ga0209055, IMG submission 185875) | Grasslands soil microbial communities from the Angelo Coastal Reserve, California, USA - 14_0903_12_30cm (SPAdes) (version 2) | ecosystem: Environmental > Terrestrial > Soil > Grasslands ...
GCGACCGCGACGACCGGCACTCTCACGATCGCGACGTCCACCGCGGGTCAGAACCTTCCCGCGAGCTACACGGTCACCGCGACGGGACCGAGCTTCCCAACGGGGACGAGTGAATCGATCGGCGCCAACGCCACCGTGAGTGCCCCGGGGATCGTGGCCGGCGACTACACGGTTCAGCTGAGCGGCGTGCCGTCCAACTGCACGGTGAGCGGGGCGAACCCCCGCACGGTCACGGTGCCCGCCGGTGGGACGGGCTCGACGACGTTCGCCGTGGGCTGCACGGGGACAGCGACGACCGGCACCCTCACGGTCACGACCACCACCACTGGCTCGAACCTCGACCTCGATGGGTACACGTTCACCGTGACCGGCGGAGGCCAGACGGCAACCCGGGCCATAGCGACGAACGGGACCTCGACCTTCCCCGGGATCCCCACGGGCAGCTACCAGGTGCAGCTGACGCCCTCCAGCGTCGCAGCCAACTGCACCGTGACGAACGCCAACCCCCAGACCGTGAACGTGCCAGCCAGCGGGACGGCGACCGTCACCTTCACCGTGAGCTGCACCACCGGCACGATCACGATCAGCAACACCACCACGGGCTCGAACCTCGACCCCGACGGTTACGCGGTCATCGTGACCGCCTCGGACGGGACGCAGGAGCCCGCCACTATGGCGACGAATGGGAGGGTGACTGGTGAGCTCTCCACGGGCAGCTACCAGGTGATGCTGACGCCCTCCAGCGTCGCGGCCAACTGCACGGTGACGAGCCCCAACCCCCAGACCGCGAACGTGCCCGCCGGCGGGACGGTGACCATCACGTTCAACGTGAGCTGCAGCGCGTCGACGCCGTGAGCTGCAGGCCCCCGGGGGGAGACGGTCCGGTTGGGCTTTGACGAGGCACCGCAGTTCCTAGGTCCGTAGCTCAACTGGTAGAGTACCGGTCTCCAAAGACGGCGGGTCCATGCGGGCCCGCCGTTTTTGTGCTCACGCAGGGTCGTCTCAGACCTCCAAGTACCTCTCATGATACGTGAGCGTCTCCGTCAGAAAAGTCTGACAACCGTGCCCACGCACTGGCGGTGAGATTGCCACGTTGACGGAGCGTCGGTGTCGTGCGGCGACCTTGGGACAGCGCCAGATGTGCAGCGTGAAACGCTCGGGACCTAGCCCGACATGCGGTGAGCACTGTCACGGACCGGGGCTGGTGCCGTCGGTTAGGTACACGGGAACCGAGAGCCGACGCCTTCCCGTGCGCACGGAACCGACCCAAGCGCCGCTCGCGGACCGAATACCGCAGTTGCCGATCCATAGCGCCCAGGATCATGACGCCGACTGAGGCAACCTGACTCGCCCCGGGCTAGGTGGGACGCTATGGAGCGTGTGTGCCGTACCGCGTAGCCCTCTACTCACACGACACGATGGGGCTGGGCCACATGCGCCGCAACCTGTTGTTGGCGCAGGCGCTCCGGCATTCCCGGCTGCAGGCCGTCGTGCTGATGATCGCCGGGGCGCGCGAAGCGAGCCTTCTGACGACGACCGCCGGCGTAGACTGCGTGGCGCTGCCCTCGCTCTGGAAGGACGGCGGCGGGCAGTATCACCCGCGCCACCTCGCGGTTTCTTTGGAAGAGCTCTTGGCCCTGCGGGCGAAAACCGCAGGCGCCGCCCTGGAGGCATTCGCGCCCGATGTCCTGATCGTCGACAACGTCCCGCGGGGAGCGCTGCGGGAGCTCGACCCGGTCCTGGAATCGCTGCGCGCGCGCCGGCGGACTCGGCTCGTGCTCGGACTACGGGATGTGCTCGACGAGCCGGCCACGCTGCAGGGTGAGTGGGCCCGCGCCCAGAACCAAGACGCCATCCGCAACTACTATGATGCCATCTGGGTCTACGGCGACCCCGCGGTCTATGACCCGGTGCGTGAGTATGCTTTCGCTCCCGACGTGGCGGCGAAGGTGCGCTACACGGGATATCTCGATCAGCGAGCGCGGCTTACGTTCGCGCGACGCGGGCGTAGGGACCCGGTGGCGGCGCTGGGATGGTCAGGCGGCCGGCTCGCGCTCTGTCTGGTGGGCGGCGGACAGGACGGCGCGGAGCTCGCGGGGGCCTTCGTGGCAGCGGACCTCCCGCCGGACACCAACGGCTTGCTCGTCACCGGCCCATGCATGCCGACCGGCGTGCGGCGACGATTAATTCACACCGTCGCGAGCGATCCCTGCCGGCGCGTGGTCTCCTTCGCGCACGAGCCGACGCGCCTGGTGCGTCGCGCGGACCGCGTCGTCGCAATGGGTGGGTACAACACCGTCTACGAGGTCCTGTCGTTCGACAAGCCCGCGCTCATCGTGCCCCGCGTAAAGCCCCGACGGGAGCAACTCATCCGCGCCGAGCGCCTGCAGGCGCTCGGGCTCGTGGACGTGCTCCACCCGGAAGCCTTGAGCGCCGCGGCCCTGAGCACCTGGCTCGCTCGTGGGCGGGCCCCGGTCCGACCGGCGAGGGAGCGCATCGATTTCAACGGCCTCAGCCGCGTCCCGCAGCTGCTGGAGGAACTGCTCGGCATCCGACCGCCGCCGCGGCCGCGCCGCCGAGTCCGAGCCGAGGTCCACCATGCAGCGTGACGCGCCGCTGCGCGTCGGGGAAGCGGCTGGTCGGCTTGCGATCGCCTACATCGTCAAAGCCTGGCCCCGGCTTTCCGAGACATTCATTCTCAACGAGATCGTCGGCCTGGAGCGCCGCGGTGTTTCCATCCGCATTTTTTCCGTGAAGGACCCGAATCCCGGTCCGATCCACGACGGGGTTGCCCTGGTGCGGGCGAACGTGACGTACCTGTCGCCGCGGAGCCACTGGAAGTCGGCCTTGCCGGCGAACTTCCGCTCCCTGCGCCGGCGACCCGGCAGGTACCTTCGGACGTTGTTCATGGCCATCGTGAAGGTCTTGAGCCATCGTCGCCGGCATCCCAACTCATCGCCGCTCGGGCTGCGCGCGCTGGCCGCCCTACGCCATCTTCTGGAAGCCGGCTACTTGGCGGATGTGCTGTTCGGCCAGGCGGCGACGCATCTCCATGCGCATTTCGCTTCGTCACCGGCGCTGGTGGCGCTGCTCACGTCGCGAATCACCGGTTTGCCCTATACGCTCACGGCGCACGCCAAGGATATTTACGTGAGCCATCCCGACGATCTCCGTGCCAAGTTCCGCGAGGCTCGCGCGGTCGTCACCTGCACCGAGTACAACCGGCAACACCTGCTGAGCCGCTATCCACGGGAATGCGGTGGCAAGGTATTCCGCGTCTATCACGGACTCGACCTTGCGCCGTTCCGCGGTCCCTCATCGCACACGCCCGAGCCAGCGGAAGCGGTGATACTGTCCGTCGCCAGGTTGGTCGAGAAGAAGGGTTTGGACGACCTGCTTGCGGCGGTCCATATCCTGCGGCTGCGGGGGCGCCGACTGAGGTTGGAGATCATTGGCACGGGGCCGCTGCGGGAGAGGCTCAAGGCCCAGGCGACGCATCTCGGTCTGGACGATCGAGTGAGGCTGCTGGGCGCTCAGCCGTACGAGGCGGTCTGTCTCGCCTACCGGCGAGCCTCCGTGTTTGCGCTCCCCTGCCGGGTCGCTGCGGATGGTGATCGCGACGGGATCCCCAACGTGCTTCTGGAGGCGGTGGCCAGCGGCGTGCCCGTCGTCTCCACCCCGGTGTCAGGCGTTCCCGAGCTGATCGAGTGCGACCGGAGCGGCTTGCTCGTGGAGCCGAACAATCCCGCGATGCTGGCGGACGCGCTCGACAGGATTCTGGAAAGCCCGGAGCTGCGGGCGCGCCTGACCGAAGCCGCCCGCGCCAAGCTCGACCCGCATTTCTCACTGGACCACTGTTCTGCCCGATTGCTGGCGCTGTTTCAAGCGGTGCATGCCCACGAGGCCGCGGGTTGATGCGGATCGCGTACGTCTGCGCCGACGCCGGCGTCCCGATCTTCGGGCGCAAGGGCTGCTCAGTCCACGTGCAGGAGATGCTCCGGGCCTTGCAAAGGCGGGGCGCCGGCGTGGACGTGTTTGCCGCCCGAGTGGACGAGACGCCGTCGTCCGGACTCGAGTCGCTGCGGATTCACCACGTGACACCCCTGGGCGACGGCGACCCGTCTAGCCACGGAGCCGCGATCGCGGGGCTGAACGACGAGCTCGCTGCCCTGCTCGATCGTGCCGGGCCATATGACCTCGTGTACGAGCGCTACTCGCTCTGGAGCTTCGCCGCGATGGAGCACGCGGCCACCGCCGGTATCCCGGGGCTGCTTGAGGTGAACGCACCGCTGATCGAGGAGCAAGCCACGTACCGCGGGCTGCGCGACGCCGGTGGTGCCGACCGCGTGGCCGCGCGCGCCTTCCGGGCCGCCGGCGTGCTGCTCGCCGTGTCCACGGAGGTCGCCGCCTGGCTCGAGCGCCGCGGGGCCGCGCGGGATCGCGTGCACGTGATCCCTAACGGCGTGGACGCGGAGCGGTTCCGGCCGGATGTGCGGCCGGCCACCCCCGGACCGCCCGGAAGCTTTGCGGTGGGTTTCGTCGGCTCGATGAAACCGTGGCATGGATTGGACGTCCTGGTCGAGGCGTTCGCGCGCCTGTACGAGCGCGCCCCCGACGCCCGCTTGCTGCTCGTGGGCGACGGGCCGGCGCGGGCCGCCGCGTGCGCCGACCTAGCGGCCCGCGGGCTGGCGGGAGTGGTGCACTGCACCGAGGCGGTGGCCCCGCACGAGGTTCCCGGGCTCCTGACCTCGGTCGACGCCGCGGTTGCCCCCTACGCTTGGGCGAACGGCTTCTATTTCTCGCCGCTCAAGGTGTATGAGTACCTGGCGGCGGGTCGAGCGGTAGTGGCCAGCCGTGTGGGGCAGCTGGAGACCGTGATTCAGCATGATGTCAACGGGTTGCTATGCCCGCCGGGGGATGCCGCGGCCTTGGCCGCGGCGCTCGAGCGGCTGCGGTCCGAGCCGACGCTGCGCGCGCGCCTGGGGCGAGCCGCGCGGGCGACGGTGCTCGGCAGCCACACGTGGGACGCGGTCGCGGCCCGCGTGCTGGAGCTCGCCGCCGCGGTGGAGGTCTAGGTGGGACAGCCCCTGACGCTGCGCGCGGCGCTGCCCGGCCTGGGGCGGCTGGTGCGGCGGCTCTGGCCGTACGTGCGGCGCGAGCGGCCGCTGATCGTCGTGTCCCTGCTGGCGCTGTATGCCGAGATCGGCCTGCGCCTGCTCGAGCCGTGGCCGCTGAAGGTCGTCCTGGACCACGTCGTGGGTGCCGGCCGCCACGGTCGCTGGGTGGACCGTGCCTTGGCCGCGCTCGACCCGGGCACGCTGCTCGCGCTGGCGGCGGTGGCGGTGGTCGCGTTCGCGGGCCTGCGGGCTCTGGCCGCCTACTACAACACCGTCGGCCTGGCGCTCGCCGGCAACCGGGTGCTGACCGCCGTGCGCAACGAGCTGTACGCCCAGCTGCAGCGCCTCTCCCTCTCGTTTCACACTCGGGCCCGCACCGGCGATCTCATCGTGCGCGTGACAGGGGACGTGGGATTCCTGCAGGACGTGGTGGTCACGGCGTTCCTGCCGCTGCTCGCGAGCGGGCTCACGTTCGTCGGCATGGCGGCGGTGATGCTCTGGCTCAACGCACAGTTGGCGCTGTTGGCGTTCGCGACGGGGCCGCTGTTTTTGCTGAGCACGGTGCGCCTCAGCCGGCGGATCCGCGACAACGCGCGGCGGCAGCGCCAGCAGCAGGGGGCGATGGCCGCGACCGCGGCCGAGTCGATCGGAGCGGTGAAGGTGATCCACGCATTGTCGTTGGAGGGGACGTTCGCGCAGGCCTTCACCAAGCAGAGCCGCAAGAATCTCGCGACGGGCGCGGCGGCCACGCGGCTGGAGGCCGCACTCGAGCGCACGGTAGACCTGCTTATCGCCGTCGCCACGGCGCTGGTGCTCTGGAGCGGCGCGCGCTTGGTGCTGCGCGGCGCGATGACCCTGGGCGACCTGGTCATCTTCCTCGCCTACTTGCGCACTGCCTTTCGGCCGGCGAAGGACTTCGCCAAGTACACCGGCCGGCTCGCCAAAGCGTCGGCGGCGGGCGAGCGGGTGGTCGATCTGCTGGACCGCACGCCCGACGTGCGAGACCTGCCGGGCGCCGTGCCGGCCCCCCCCCTGCGCGGGCACGTGCGGTTTGAGGGCGTGGGCTTCGCCTACGACCCGGGCCACGCCGCGCTCGAGGGGATCGATTGCACGGTCGAACCGGGCCAGCACGTCGCCCTGGTGGGACCCTCGGGGAGCGGGAAGTCGACCGTTGCCAGCTTGATCCTGCGGCTGTACGACCCGACCGCGGGGCGGGTGCTGATCGACGGGCGCGACCTTCGCGCGTACACGCTGGCGTCGCTGCGCATGCAGATCAGCGTGGTGTTGCAGGACAGCATCCTGTTCGTGGGGACGATCCGCGACAATATCGGTCAGGGCGCGCCGGGCGCGTCGCCCGAAGCGATCGAGGCGGCCGCCCGGCTCGCCAACGCCCACGGGTTCATCATGGCGCAGCCGCAGGGCTACGACACCGTCGTGGGAGAGCGCGGCGTGACCCTGTCCAACGGCCAGCGCCAGCGGATCGCCGTTGCCCGCGCGGCGATTCGGCAGGCACCGCTCCTGATCCTGGACGAGCCTACCACGGGCTTGGACGGCGAAAACGAACGGGCCGTCATCGAAGCGCTGGAGCGGTTGACGGAGGGGCGGACCACGTTCCTCATCACCCACGACCTGCAGCTTGCCGCTCGGGCGCACCTGATCCTCTACCTCGAGGCCGGTCGCGTGCGGGAGTGCGGCACGCACGCCGAACTGGTGCGAGCGGAGGGGCCGTACGCCAACCTGTACCGCCTCCGGCTGACCGGTGCGGGCCCCGAGCGCTACGACGCTGTCAACGCCTGATGCGGCTCCCGCGCGGGACGGGGGAGAGGGGGGGGACACTCGCGGTCGCGATGTTGTTGGCGTTCGCCCTGCCGCGAACCGCCGCGGCCCAAGTCGGCACGACCACGGACATCATCACCGGGACGGTGACGGGGCCCGACAGCCAGCCCCTCGCCGGGGCGCTCGTGCAGGCGACGTCCCTGGAGACCCAGGTGTCGCGCCAGCGGACTACCGACGCGCGCGGCCGGTTCACCATCGTCTTTCCCGAGGGCGGTGGGCAGTACCAGCTCACCGTACGCTACATCGGCATGGCACCGGCACGGGTGACCGTCGCACGCCAGGCGGACGAGGACCGCCTCGTCGCGAACGTCCGGATGGACCTGACCATCGTCGCTCTGGAACCGGTCGCGGTACAAGCGGCGGCCCCGCTGCGCGGGCTCGAGCGGCTGGGGCCGGGCGCAACCGGACGCGACCTCAGGTCCGAGGCGATGAGCCGCCTCCCGATCGCGGCATCGGACTTGAGCGTGCTCGCGACGCTCGCTCCCGGCGTAGTGGGTATCGCCGAGACCGACAGCACGCGTCCGGCCTTTTCGGTGGCGGGACAGCGCCCCACCGCCAACCGTATCACGCTGGACGGCCTTTCGTTCGGTGGGGTGATGGTGCCGCAGGACGCCATCCGCTCGACGCGCGTCGTCACGAACACGTACGATGTGGCGCGCGGCCAGTTCTCGGGCGCGCTCGTCGCCTCGACCACGCGCAGCGGCACCAACGTCCCGCAGGGGGCCTTCACCTACAACGGGCGCGACCGCGCGCTCGCCTGGGGCGGCGTGACGGCATCGCCGTTCAGCCAGGGGTACACCCAGAACCAGATTGGCGGAGGGATGGGCGGCCCCGTCGTCCGCGATCGGCTCTTCGTGTTCGGCGCACTGCAGGGGCGCTGGAAGGACCAGGCCCTGCCGTCGCTCGCCACCGCGGATGCAGCGACCCTCGAACGGCTCGGCGTGAGCCCCGACTCCGCTGCGCGCTTCCTCGCGCTGGAGGGAGCGAGCGGCGTCCCCGTGACTGTGCCCAATGCGCCGGGCGACCACGGCACCAACAACACGGCCGCCCTGCTCCGGATGGATTGGAACCTGGCGGAGGCGCACACGCTGATGTTGCGGTTGGACGGACGGTGGACTTCTGACGATCCCGCGCGCGTCAGGTCCCTGGCTCTCCCGTCCACAGGCGGGAGGCGCTCGGAGCGGGCCGGCGGTGTGATGGCGTCGTGGACGTCCCACTTCGGCCAACTCATCAACGAGGTGCGTGGCTACGTCTCGGCCGAGCACGCCGACGCGGGGGGATTCCTCGCGCTCCCGGAGGCGCGGGTGCACGTCACGTCGGACCTGCCGGACAGCATCCGGGGCATCGCGACGCTCACGTTCGGGGGCAACCACGCCTTTCCGCAACACACGGACAACACCACGGCCGAGGTCCGCGAGGAGGTCTCCTGGCTCTCGCAAGACGCAACGCACCGCATCAAGCTCGGCGGCTATCTCAACTCGGTGCGGCTGCGCGCGAACCAGACGCCCAACCAGCTTGGCACCTTCGTGTTCCACTCGCTCGACGCGTTCGCGGCGGGACAACCGTCGTCGTTCAGCCGAACCCTCGCGCCGCTCTACCGAGCGGGGACCTCGTTGAACGAGGCGCTCTACCTGGGCGACACGTGGAGGGCGGGCGACCGGCTGCAGCTCACCTACGGCGCCCGCCTCGAGGCGACGGAGTTCCGCGGCACGCCACCCTACAACCGCACCCTCGATTCGCTGTTCGGCGTCCGCACCGACCGCATCCCGGGTGAGGTGCACGCTGCGCCGCGAATCGGCTTCACGTGGACGTACGCCGCCGAATCCGGGGGAGGGGCACGGGCGTTGCCACGGGGCATCCTGCGCGGCGGCGTGGGGGATTTCCGCAGCCTGCCGCCCACGGCGCTGTACTCGGCAGCGCTGGGCGCGCCCGGGCTCGCGAGCGCCGAGACCCAGCTCGACTGTATCGGCACAGCCGTGCCGACACCCAATTGGGCGCAGTACGCGCAAGACCCGACGACCATCCCCACGCAGTGCGTGGACACGGCGAGCGCCGTGACGATCAGCCCGCGCCCCAACGCCACGGTGTTCGATCCGGGCTACGCCGCGCCACGCGCCTGGCGTGCCTCCCTCGGCCTGCAGCAGCAGTTACCGGGGGCCTACACGCTCACCGTGGACGCGAGCTACGCCCGGGGCGTGCAGCAGTACGGGTTCCGCGATCTCAACCTGGTGACGACGACGCGGTTCACGCTCCCTGACGAAGGGGGTCGCCCGGTCTACGTGCCTGCGGATTCGATCGTCCCAACGACGGGTGCGCTCACCTCGCTGGACTCCCGCGTGCATCCGCAGTTCGGCCAGGTGATCGCCATCGGCTCGGACCTCCGGTCGGATACCAGACAGCTCGCGGTCAACGTGAGCCGCCTGCCGCCGCGCGGTGCGGCCTTGCAGCTGTCGTACACCTTCACCCGGGCGCGCGACCAGTCGTCGTTTTCCTGCTGCGCCGTCAGCCAGGGATTCGCGGCGCCGACCACCGCCGGTGATCCCAACGGGCGCGAGTGGGCGACGAGCGCCTTCGAGCGGCGGCACTCGCTCCTCGCCACTGTTACGTATCCTGTGAATGCGGCGCTCGAGGTGACGGCCCTCGGCCGGCTCACCTCGGGGATTCCGTTCACACCGCTCGTCGGCTCCGACATCAACGGGGACGGCGCGCGCAACGATCGGGCGTTCGTCTTCGACCCGGCGACGGCGCCCGACCCCTCCGTCGCGACCGCGATGAGCGCGCTGCTCGCGACGGCACCGCCGGCCGTGCGTGACTGCCTGCGGCGCCAGCTCGGACACGTGGCCGGCCGCAATTCCTGCACGGGACCCTGGCAGCCCGCGCTCGACTTCCAGATCAACTGGCGCCCCGCGTACTTCGGACCCGCGCGGCGTCTCACGGTGTCCGTGCTCACGGTCAACTTGCTCGGCGGGCTCGACCAGTGGTTGCACGGTGCGGCCAACCTGCACGGCTGGGGGTTCGCTGCGGCACCGGATCCCGTCCTGCTCTACGTCCGCGGCTTCGATCCGGTCGCCCAGCGGTTTAGCTACGGCGTGAACGGGCGGTTCGGGGCGACAGCCGGTGCGAACGGCGGGGTGACCGTGCCGTTCCAGATCGCCATTCAGGTCCATCTTATCGTGGGCGCGATTCCCCCGAGCCGCCGCGTCCGCGCCCTGCTCGGCGAGCCCGGAGCCCCCGGGGCGGGCGGGGGGGGCGGGGGGGGCGGGGGCGTGCCAACGGATTTCGCCGGGCGACTTGCGCAGATCCTCCCCAACCCGATCCCCGCAATCCTCGGCTACCGAGACTCGCTCCGACTGACAGCCGGCCAGGTCACGTGGCTACAGGCGGTCTCGGACTCGCTCGACGCCGCGATCCGGGTCGTGTCCGATTCGCTCCAGGCGGAGAGCCGGCGGGCCGGCGGGCG
>Ga0209055_1003012_pt1 | contig 10408 bp, 14 predicted proteins | sample GraSoiAngelo_110_FD_185875 | JGI IMG/M metagenome (GOLD analysis project Ga0209055, IMG submission 185875) | Grasslands soil microbial communities from the Angelo Coastal Reserve, California, USA - 14_0903_12_30cm (SPAdes) (version 2) | ecosystem: Environmental > Terrestrial > Soil > Grasslands ...
TCGCAGTTGGAAAAATCTGGACAGTACAATAGAGGATCATCTTCGACGGGATCCCAGTCAATGGGTTCGCAGCCGACACTAGTGGCTCCGGCAATGAGAAAGTTCTGCGCGAACTGTGGCACCGCCCTTCCAGGCGGGACCGCGAAGTGTCCCAACTGCGGAGCAACCCTCTGAGATCGATTGGGGGGTTTCCACGAACAATTCATCCGGAAATTACCTCAAGACACGTGAAGCGCTAAACATGAGTTGTCAACGGCGACTGATACTGGATCCACGCCTTGCCGAGAACCTGGGAGTTCTAGGATGGGCAGTTCTGCGTCGCGAGACCGGCCTTCATACCTTGTTTTCTTAGATAGCCCATTGCTAGCCGGATCTTGACAGGGACCCATCAAGAGCCCCGTTCGCATCTTCTCAAGCGTCACGCTGATTTTGTCATTAACTCGGACTCTCAGGCGTTTTCCAGGCGACTTCCTTGGCACCCTCAGGCTGATCAGCATAATCAGTCTCGAAGGTAACGGCAGGTTGAAGCATCAAAACGGAGAGGTTCCGAGACTGGCAAGGATTGAGCGAGATCGTCCGAGACCTTGTGCGTCAGATGCTCAGACTGCACTTCGACGACGCCACAATAGTCTTTCACCTCAAGTCGGCCAAAATACGCAACGCCCAGAAGATCCTGGACAGTGTCCTAGAAGAGGCGAAACGAGAAGCCATAGCTCGACTAAGCTCCAGAAACTGTTAGGACCCGTCTAAAGAATTACAGCCCCTGGTCCGAGGCTTCATATCTAGATTCGACATTCTCGGACTACGATACATTGTCACATGTCCCCGATTGTGTACCTGTCCGATAAATACACAGATATTTTGAAGAAGCCGCCGGGAAAAAACCTTGAAGTTAACCATTCCAATAGTCGCTATTCTAGCGGTCGCGTCGCTTCTACTGGTTCCAGTCGTAACTGTCTACGCGGACACCTCGCTTCCAATGACCGGTTCACAATGGAGCATTCTAGAGCTGCTCGACTCAAAGATCAAGACGACTCACGCTGACACGATCTCAACAGGCGTCCAATTCCTCTTTCCCGATGCTACAGCAACCCCTGCAGGCTTCGCCAACCTAATGACCAACGGCTTCACAGCAAGCCTAACAACCAGCAATACGCTGACAGCTACAATAACAATCGTCACTTCATCATCTGCAACAATGTTCGTAGGTAACCCCGACGGCGGCTGCCCTGCGGCCTCACCAACCAATTGTCCGGGATCAGTGCGACTGTACTTCACGTCAAATCTTCCACAGGCCGGCATGTCCTCCTGTCTCGGAACCAACGGGAATAGCTCACATACGGTCGTCGCGAACGAGTTCGACTACTGGTGGTCCAACACGCCAGTCCCAGCCATGACCGGAATCCCTGGCAGCTACCACCAGTTCTCCCCAACGGGCGGAGGTTCCAACGGCCCAATAACCCTACAGGTCAGCCTGAACCCGATGAGCTGGTCCGACCTGTGTGGCCACCCGGGCACTTTCGACCTGGCAGCTTTCATGGCGTCGATATCTAACATCAAGGACGTCGGACTCTCGTTCGGCAGCGGCTTCTTCTTCGAAAACGGAGTCGGTGTAGACGGAGCCACAGGCTCAGCGACGTTCCAGCTGACAAGCTACACAATATCCTAGCCTCACCCAGCAACAGAAAACGCCTCTCATCCTTTTTTCTTGAAATGTCCGTGTGCAGTCGAGCTGCGATCCTGTCGATAAGCTCAACCTTGCAGATGTCGGGTCAGCGGAGCGACTGGCGCGAACGAGCGACCCGGACGGTCGAGAAGGACTATTGGAAACTGGCTCTGATACTAAACAGCGTTCGACAGGCAAGTTAGATTACTGGAAACTCAACTTCTGCGCTTGGAGCGACATGCCTTCTGACGAGGCGCGAAAGCTTGAATCGTCTTTGAGAGAGTTTTGGGGCCGCGAGTGCTCTTAGTCCGGAGAGTTGGTCGACAGTAAAACCGTTGGGTCCATGAAGCAGTCACAATGTCGAACGATACTTGCTATACTAGGAATTTTTCATAGACCAGGATCTTCGCAGTCTTCTCGAACCCCGAACGGACTAGGGCTCGCACCAATGGAGATCTTGAGGGAAGGAGGACTCGTACCTTCTCACGCTTCCTTCGATGCATCAAGAACCTGAGCATTCGAGCCAGCTTCACCACATCGCCGCGTCCTCCGGCCACAAATCCCATCGTCAAGACCTTGTCCTCGTCGATGAAGATGCAGCAAGCCTTCGGTTCCCTGTCTCTGATTCCGGCGAAAACTTGGCCTTGGCTCATGAGTCTTCGGAGGGTCTGGAGTGTCAACGGGTACCAGGTCCAGCCGTCAGAATACATCGCACGGTTTTCACTAAACTCGGGACGCACGGTCAACCAGTTCCAGAGATGCTTTGCAGAGCCTCGTGGCGTGCTGACAATGGCAGGTTTGGTTCGGAGTCCTCTGCTTGTGTCTAATCTCTGGAACGTCTGGAGGACGGGGAATCCGATCTTCTGCAGGTGTTTTCTTGACGCGTGGTTTCTGCTGCCGGTAGAGAGGCGTGCGACCCTCGCGCCTCTTCGTCTTGCCCATTCTACGAGTGCCTTGTTCAGCTTTCCAGCGATTCCGAGACCGCGGTATTGTTCGTGGATTCTGACGCCTTCGAGCCATGCAATGTATGGGGTCTGGAGGCTAGCGTGGGCAACGCCTACCGTCTTTCCGTTTGGTGTTGCAACTATGAGTCTCGCGTTCTTGTCGGCGAGCCAGTCGTCCCAGACCTGCGGGAGATAGTCATGGCCGCTCCAAATCTTCTTCGAGATCTCTAGAACCGGAGATTTGTCTGAGGATTTGGCTTTCCGAATCTTGACCGGGGCTGATTTCTGTTTTCTTGATGAATCTCGTGCGGGCGTCAAGGTTCTAAAGGCCGGCGAAGTCGGAAGCATAACGCTGCTCGCAATGTATTCCTTGAGTCCTCGGTCTCTTCGCTGCTAGTTTCGCGCTCGCATCTTAGCGGCAGCCGAGCAGTCTTCTCAGGCTGGCGGTGGTGTAGTTGGAGGGTTGGTGGGAGGAGGAATTGTTGCTGGAGGGCTAGGTCTTCGTCTCGTCAGCTGGATAACTTGGAGGGCTACGCCCGTGGCCGCGATTAGGCCAACGATTATTGTATATGTCTGTTCCGAGCTGGCCAGATTCGCGATGTTCTGGACTTGACTGTTTACTGTTACAGTGGCTGTTCCTGTTCCGCTGCTTCTGACTAGTGCCCCGGTCTGTGAAGCGTTTACGAGGAGAGTGTAGGACCCGGCCGCGTTTGACGGGAGCTTGAGAGAGACAGAGTAGGATGTTTGGCCGGAGGGTCGGACGTTGCTGGTTAGGTCTTGGACTGAGCGGCTTGGGGTCGTCAGTAATGCTTGGTTGATCGTGAACGTTGAGCCGAGGCCTTGTGTGGCAGGTCCCGTTGGCGAGATTATCTGGATTGTCCAGGTGATGTTGTCGCCTGGGGACGCGGTTGTGGGTCCGTTTATTGAGACCTGAAGGCTTCGACTGTCAACAACGTATAGGGTTGCGGTGGATAATGGGGCTCCTGAGAGCCATTCGTCGAGCCCGATGCTGTAGGCACCGTAGTAGTTGGATGTGGGCAGTATCGTGTCTGTCAGGTTGCCGGATCTCGTGGAGAAGAAGAAGCTGACCAGGTGCGTCTGCGAGATTACGGGTATTCCGCTCACGCTTGCTACAAAGAACGCTTCTCTAGGTAGGCCTGTGGCTGTTATTGTGACGGGCTGCTGGTAGCCAGCGTTCCCGGTGCCTTGTATGGCAATGCTCGCCGTGTCGCGTGGGCCGAGCCTCGCTGTGAAAATGTCTGTCTCTCCCGTCAGAATTTCTCTCCCGAGCGGTCTTACTGCCCTTCTTCCATCGGTCCATACTGGGTAGGTTTGGTTTCCGGAGACGGCCAGGTTGAAGTAATCGCCGATGAAGCCGATGGTGAAGAGTGGGTCTGTGCCTACGTCTGTAACTCTGATGTTTGGACTTATCATGGTCCCGTGGTTCGTGGCTGTGGCGTAGAAGATGTCGTATCCTAATCCTACTGGGTCGAGCCTCTGATCTCCCCAGATAATATGGACGACGCTGTCACTGGACGCTTTCAGCCATGAGAAGAAGTGTCCGTTCTGGCTGGAGTTGTCGTTTATCATAGTCGGCAGGCTCCAAGTCGTCCCTCCATCGATAGATGCTACCAGGTAGACGTCTGCGGGGTCAGCGCTGTACTTTGCCTGACGGGCTCCATAGGCGATGTAGACGGTCCCGTCTGGAGCGACGTCCATTGAGGGGAACATGGAACTCCACCATCTGAAACAGCAAGAGCTACCCTCGCTGGCGAAGGTTAGCTGTTGGGGAATTGGAGCCGCAACTAAAGGTGGGGAGAATGATGTTCCGCCGTCTATTGATCTCGTTATCATGATGCTGGCTGATGCGTTGAGGAATCCGTTCGTTCCGGTGTCGAAGTAGGCGACGTAGAGGTTGCCGGTTGATGCGACGGCTGGCATGGAGCCTGTGATTACTCGGCCGGTCATGGAAGAGGCGGGCGATGTTGCCCGGGGACTTGCGGCTGCTGGACTGGACCAGGTAATTCCGGAGTTTGTCGAGTGGACCTGCATTATTGTGGAGTTCACTTTGCAGGAGGAGAGGAGGGGACAGAATTCTGTAAAGTCGGTGTAGGTCACGTATACGGTATCGAGGGACGGGCTGTTCTTGTTGGGACCGACCGCGAGATACTCCTTATCGTATAATTCTGACGTGATTGTTGATGTACCGGTGAATGTTTTTCGCTGGACCGCGACATGGTTAGTCCAGTGGACGCCGTCTGTCGACGTCGCAACAACGAGGTCGTCTGACATATTCCCAGATGTAGAGGCTAGGGATAGAAAGGAGTAGTAGAAGGTCCCCGAACGGTCAACGCCCAGAGCAGGATCAGAGGCAAAAGTATCGTTGCCTCTGGATAAGGGTAGAAAGGATGGGGCTGACCAGTCTGTTCCCTGGTCAGCGGAGACATAGGAGACCATTTGTCCGGTGCTGAGGCTGTTTGCGCCGACCACTATCAAGAACTGGCTTGTCTGGTTTCTCACAGCAATACTCGGCTCATCCTCCAAGGGGAAGAGGCTCGAGTTTCCGGTAACCCTAAAATTGTTAGTGAATAGGCTGGGTGGATCCTGGGTTGACGCCGGGCTTGAGGCTATGGACCCGATCATTACTTGTGCCTGGGCCGAGTCCAGAATTGTACGGTTATTCCCTAAGTGATTCAGCCCCGCCCAAACGCCTCCTGACAGTATGTCTGTCCACGAGTGGACAGTCTGGACGGTCTGGCCGCTCAAGGCGTGGCCGGTCGGGACATAAGGACCAGCTGAAATAGCGACGGTGGCGATAGTCAAGAATAAGAGTGCGGCGCCAAATCCCTTTCTTGATAGCAAGGTCACGGCCGGATTCTCGGAACTCTATTAAACAATACCTCTCTGGGGAAACATGATCGCAAACTGTAGCTGGGCTAGCCTGTTCCGTATGGCAGGTTGTTTATCACCCGAACATCACGGACACTATCGACCCCATATAATTCGCCATGGTCGAATTTCACATTGAACTTGAGCCGGAGGATCGTTGTCTTGATGCAGTGGTTCCTCGCGAGTTCTAATGCCCCCCAGGCTGATTTCTAGGCGATTTCCTTGGCGCCATCGGGGACACTGCCCGGAGTTTATCCTACTACTTGTGAGGGGTGTTGTAGAGATGGTGTGTCAAGCATTTCCTACAATGAATCCACGCCCCACACTTCCAGCATTTCACCCACTGAGACTTGCCATCCTCCGGCAAGAGTTTTGAGGATGACCTCTCCAATTGTCTAGGCATCGGGTCCTTACCGCTTCGCCCGGGCACCAACCGAGGGTTTCCTCGAAGGTTACGAGAAACTAGCCAATGTTCAGCAATAAGGTGTCACGTTTGGGAACATGCGCTAGAAGTGGTCTGCTCTGCGGGTGCAACCTCTTGGCCCGCTTGTAGACCTCTAGAGGGCTCTTCCCTGATGCTACGATCCCATCGCCGATTGTCGCGACATGTTTGCCCGCGAAACGCCTGTTGATCTCCGGGGCTTTTGAAAAGTAGAATCGGAACTCTTTGCTACCAGCCGTCGCGGGTTCCTTTGGCGGTCGTTGCCTTGAAGCCAACGCAATCACTCTGAGTATAGTCGAACTGCCATTTGTAACCATTGAGACAGGATAGAGCGAGGAGGAGGCTGGCGACCTCTTCCTGACGGACCAGTTCGAACCGTGGGTCTCGCAAGCTCAGCGAGATTCCGATGATGGCGTAGCTGCTCTTACTCTAGAAAGCTCCCCGCGTGGTTCAGAGGCCATGGTTTTCTATCCATTCTCATAGCCTGTTGAGGACATGAAAGCCGAGGGCTCCGAAATGCGCGTCGTAGGAGAAAATGTCAGAAATGAAATGTTTCTTCGCCAAGAATGCAATTGTGGAGTCGGTGAAACTGAGGGCCACATCTGATCTCTGCTTGTAGAGATCCCAGGACCCCATTAACGCTTCGTCGTCTGTTTTGAGGAGGATTATTGTTTTCGAGGTGAGGATGTCTGTTCCGAGTTGTACTGAGAGCTTGTGGTTTCGGGTTCTCGCTCTCAAGAGTGTGACGGCCTCGTCCAGGACGTAGTCTGAGGTGTAGAGGCTTCTGTACGCTGTGTCCCGTTTCGCGATCTTCCGGAAGGTCTCGACCGCTGATGGATGGTCTCTATCTCGTTTGTTGTACAACGCTGAGAGTGGCCCAGTGTCTATGAAGAGCCTCAGCTAGGGCTCACTTGTATAGTGTCTCGTCTACTTCTTTGGACGCGTTTTCTGTCCCCTTGCCCCAGTCCTTCGCTTTTCGCCTGCCCAGCGCGATGTCGAAAATGGGATCGTTGGGATCTATTCCAGATTCTTCGTGGACCCACAATCGCGCAGCCTGCCTCAAAGCCTCCTTGATGGTCAATCCTTTCTTTTCAGCCGTCTTGGCAAGCGTCTGATACTCGCTCGGCTCCAGCTCCGTCTGGGCAACCTTGCGTTCCATGTTCGTCGCATGTAACAGTGCATGTAGCGTACATGTAAAGCTTCCGCAAGGACGACAACAGACCTTGAGGGAGGCGACTGCAAGAGGCCCAGTCGATGGTGAGGAGGAGGCTGACGACCTATTCAATCACCGACAAGTTCTGTACTGCGGGTCTTGTAGCCTCCATGGCTCCATGGATGGAGTGTTGTCGCTCTTAGTCTGGAGCGCTGGCCGACAATGAACCGACTGGATCAGCCAAAGCAGTTTCGTTCTCGTTTCTGAGCAATAGCCGAAAAATAGCTCAACCCTACAGATGTCGGGTCAGCGGAGCGACTGGCGCTAACGACTACACCCGGACCCCTCACGAATGGAACAGGAACTCGTTATCAGACTACGAGACGACCAGATAAGATGTCTCACATTGACCCCCGTGGCTCCGAAGGCTATGGTGCGAAGGCTTTGGAGATTTTCTGCAACTCAGGTATTTCCATGGCCTCTGCGATTTCTGCCATAAGGTTCCAATCAATATTTCCACCCCGATAGGTCAGAAGTTGCCTTAGGTCAGCAATGTCCGTGGTGCGTCCTGCTCTGTGCTTGGCGAGTATTAGTCCTTCCAAGCATATCACTCTAATCTCCTTCTTCTTGCCGAGCTTCACTTGAACCGCGTGATCCAGAATCCAGGTTACAGGTATTCGTCCAACATCTCTTGTGTAGAAATCGACCTTGATTCCGCGGGGACTGAGCCAGGATCCTCCTTTGGATTCTGACCATCTTGTGTATCCCAAACGAACTAGTTTTTGCTCATCCAACGGTGCGGCTATGGCCAAGTCAATGTCTTTTGTTGTTCGATAATTGGAGTATTGGCTTACGGCGAGTGCGCCGACAAAAACCACTCTGCCTAGCTCATCAGTTATCTTGATGGCTTCTTGTTCTAGATTGGGCGTCAAGCTCCTCTCTGACCTTCAGGACATCTTCCGCTTTGAACGTTCCTCGTATGCTGGGGTCCAGGTCTTCATTGTGGAGGATCTCAATTGCGATAGCATCGAGTAGACTTCTTCCTCCATACGCGATGCAATCGAGGTAGACGCGCTGAATTTCGCTTCCGAACTCTCCTGTCCGCGGCAGGATGACTACTCTGCCTTTCGTGCCTTCCGAGAACTTGCATTCTTTCAGCATATTTGCTGCCTTGTCAGGTTTGTCAACGTAGATAGAGAATAGATGCGGAGACTGGAGCTTCGTAATTTCGTAAGCGCGATAGTCTAATGTTACGATGCCCTTCAATATTTGTCGCGCGAGTCTTACATCGTTCTCATTGTAGGACAGCCCGAAGAATCGTGCCTGCTTTAGGGCTTGCAATGATGGAAGGAGACTCGACCATAGATAGAATGGTTGAAACAGACTCGAACGAAGCGTAAAATATCCTTCTCTAACTTGCTCTGCAAACCCGGCTTCTCGGAGTCTGCTCAGTATCCGATACGCCGTTGCTCGAGATTCAGTTATCTTGCTAAAGTCGTTCATGTGGTAGACTGACTTTTCTCCTATCGTCTGTGCTATCGCTAGTTCCGGCCCGAGCATCATAGATGATTATGCGTGTTGGTACATATATAAGCGCGTCTCAACCATGAGACGTACATATAGAACAGCAAACTATGTGTCTTGGCTAGAAGGGTCCACAATCAGTTGATGGCTTCTATCCGAGAAAAGTCCGGCTAGGTTGTCTGCGATTCCTGATTGTCAATAGTTGAAAGCAGAGGACCGGTTTCTTTCTCGTGTCTGGGCAATATGGCTCAGACTGGACCCCCCAACTTGTCCGACTGTCAGACAGGGATCAGCGTCTTGAGATCTTGACCCAGTGTCGGGAGACCCTCACTCCTACGGTAGGCATTCAGAAGGCCTCTTGATCTCGCAAGTGCTGCCTTTGCAAGTGTAGCGTGGGCGGCTGACCCTCGTCCGGTTCTCTTGATCTCGATACGAATTATGCCTTCGCTCTTCAGGTCTTCGATTCCCTCGCCGATCAAGCGTCGCCGTTTAGGAGGGTAGCCCTGCGACAAGAAGGCCACAGGCACATGGGCACCGCCGAACCGCTTCTGCTCGTAGAGCTTGTTTATCACGAAACCTTTCGCGTGGCTGAGAGTACCCAGCTTGGTTGCCATTGGATATTATTCCAATTGCCTTGGAGATTTGTCCATAACCCTTATTATGCACTTGGTCCCTGATCTATCTTGATCAGGCTTGAGAGGGGTAAAGGAAGGCGTCTTGACACAGGTCTTCGGGGGGCCTGTAGCGAAGGTTCTGGACCAATCTGTGTATGTGGGTGGCATGGAACAGACGATTCCTATGCTCGCCGAGTCGACCGGCTTGTCATTTAAGACTGCTCAGAAGGCGGTCCTGAAATTGAACAAGTTAGGCTTGGTAAAGCAGTCAAGAAGAATTGGAAACACCCAGACCTACAGATTTGACGTTCGGAACGATCTACACGAGCTGATAGACTGGGCCGAGAGACTGAAGATCAGCCGCCTGCGCCGCTGAGCCGCTGAGAAGATGCGGAAGGCGCTTTACGACCTCGAGAGCGACAGCCTTTACATTGTGATCTCGAAGGGTCCCGAGGAGGGTTTCATAGAGCTGGCGCCGGACATCAACCTAGAACTGGGAAAAAACGGAAAGGTGATCGGGATAGAAATTCTCAAGGCGAGCAGGATGCTGCGCAAAATCGTCCCCCTCACGCAGACCACTTAGGATTCGAAGCTTGAAGCCGAGTGAAAAGAGGAAAGCCGAGGCGCTGCGAATGATTCGAGAGGGGCATTGGACCATACGTCGAGCTGCAAGGTTTGCTGGGCTCCGATACCTTGGGATGCTGGACAAGATGGCAGATGCCTGGGTCGATTCGGGACCAACCGTCAAAGAGTTGAGGGACGATCGCGATAGGCCCGAAAAGTAAGCCAGTAACTTTCTGATCAGGAGGAGGCTGACGACCTCTTCCATCACGGACCAGTTCTGCACTGCGGGTCTTGCAGCCTCCATACTGGATAAACGATACCGTTTTTGCTCATAGTCAGGAGAGCTGGGCGACAATGAATGAAATGGATCAGCGAAAGCAGTTTGGTTCTCGTGTCTGAGCAATACCGGAAAGATATCTTAAGCCTGCAGGGTCTGCTCAGCCAGTTCGCCCGCGAATATTATCAATTATAAGGATACAAGGCTGGGAGTCCGCGCTGAGGGAAGGTCGTTAGCGCGCAGCCTAGCTGAAAGATTGCATGATGCCTATAGGAAGCGGCTTTTGTTCAGTTCCCATGCAGTTGAACAGATGACATACTCAGAGCGGATGATCT
>Ga0209055_1003013_pt1 | contig 10408 bp, 4 predicted proteins | sample GraSoiAngelo_110_FD_185875 | JGI IMG/M metagenome (GOLD analysis project Ga0209055, IMG submission 185875) | Grasslands soil microbial communities from the Angelo Coastal Reserve, California, USA - 14_0903_12_30cm (SPAdes) (version 2) | ecosystem: Environmental > Terrestrial > Soil > Grasslands ...
GGCCTGATCGGCACGGCGCTGACCGGGGCGCTCGCGGGCGCCGGGCACGAGGTGGCGGTCCTCACGCGGCGGCCCGTCGAGGAGGTGCGGGGCCTCCCGGCCGGCGCCCACCCGGTGCGGTGGTCGGCGTCGGCCGGGGGAGCGGAGGCGTGGGCGCCGGAGCTGGAGGGCGCGGACGGCGTGATCAACCTGGCGGGCGCCAGCGTGGGCACCCGGCCGTGGACACCGGGCCGAGTCCGCGAGCTCCGGGAGAGCCGCCTGCGGGCGACGTCCGCGCTGGTCGCCGCGATGGCGGCGCTGCCGGAGTCGGGGCGGCCGCGGGCGCTGCTCAACGCATCGGGCATCGACTACTACGGCGACCGCGGCGACGAGGTGGTCGACGAGCGCGCGTCCGGGGGCGGCGGCGCGGTCCTGGCCGACGTCTGCGAGCGGTGGGAGGCGGCGGCCGTCGAGGCGGAGCCGCTCGGGGTCCGGGTGGTGCGGCTGCGCACGGGCCTGGTGTTCGCCCGCGGCGCGCTGGCGCTGCGGCTGACGGCGCTGCCGTTCCGGCTGTTCGCCGGTGGCCGCTCGGGCAGCGGCCGCCAGTGGGTCTCGTGGGTGCATATCGAGGACGTGGTCGGCCTGTACGGACTGGCGCTGCGCGACCCGGGCGTGTCGGGACCGCTGAACGTGGTGGCGCCGGAGCCGGTCCGCAACGCGGAGCTGGCTGCGGAGATCGGCCGCGTGCTCCACCGGCCGGTGTGGCTGCCGCAGCCGGCGCCGCTGCTGCGCCTGGCGATGCAGGGCATGGCCGACCTGCTGCTGGTGGGCCACCGGGTGGTGCCGGCGGTGGCGAAGGGCCGGGGCTACGAGTTCCGATACCCGGCGGTCGGCCCGGCACTGACGCAGGCGCTGGGACGGTAGGAGCAGCCCCCGGTCGCGAATCTTCAAGACAGCGGCGGCGGGCGGCCCTACCGTCCCGGCCATGACCGATCGCAGCACCAGCCCCGCGGCCGTCGAGCTCAGCGCCGGGTTCGAGGTAACGGAATGGAACGCCACCGCCTATGACGAGCCCGACGAGGGGCCGGCCCTCAGCCGGACCACCCTTCGCAAGCGCTTCCGAGGCGCCATCGATGGGGAGGGCGTGGTCGAGATGCTCGCCGCCCAGGGCCCCGATGGGCGCGGGTACGTCGCGTCCGAGCGCTTCACCGGCACGATCGACGGCCGCCGGGGGACCCTCGTCCTCCAGCACGGCGGCCTGGACGGCGGCGGCGCCGCGCCCGTCACGTTCGGCCACATCGTCCCCGGCTCCGGCACGGCCGAGCTGGCCGGCATCGCCGGGACCGTGACCATCGCCCACGACGAGAACGGAGCCCGGGTGACGCTGGCCGTCACCTGGCCGTAGAAAAGAAGAAAGGGGCCGCCCCCCTCGGGGCGGCCCCTCCGTGCTCCCGGTCAGACGCTCAGACCGACAGCATCTCCAGGTCGATCGGCTCCTCCTCCATGATCCGGGCGGCCTGCTCGCGCTGCTTCTTGTAGTAGTCGAGCCCCGTCCCGGCCGGGATCAGCTTGCCGATGATCACGTTCTCCTTCAGGCCGCGCAGCCGGTCGACCTTGCCGCTGATCGCGGCCTCGGTCAGCACCCGCGTCGTCTCCTGGAAGGACGCCGCTGACAGCCACGACGTGGTGTTCAGCGCCGCCTTGATGAGGCCGAGCAGGACCGTCTGCGCCGTGGCGGGCTCGCCGCCCTCGGCCAGGACCTCCTTGTTGGCCTCCTCGTACTCCCACTGGGAGACGATCTCGCCCGGGAGCAGCGACGTGTCGCCCGCGGAGTCGATGCGGACCTTCCGCATCATCTGCCGGACGATCACCTCGATGTGCTTGTCGTTGATGTCCACGCCCTGGGAGCGGTAGACCTTCTGGACCTCCTCGACGAGGAACGTCTGCACGGCCTCCTTGCCCAGGACCTGCAGCAGCTCCTGCGGGCTGATCGAGCCCTCGGTGACCTGCTGCCCCGCCTTGACCGACACCGTCGTCCCGTCGCGCCGCTCCAGCTCCGGCCGGATGCGCACGCCGTGCGGGATCAGGTACTCGCGGACCTCCTCGTCCACCGCGGAGACGCTGATCTCCTTGCGGCCGACGCGGGCGCGGCCCGCGTGCCGGGTGCGGAGCACGGCGCGGTCGCCGTCCCGGGCCAGCTCCTGGCCCTCCATCACCTCGGCCCCGTCGGTCACGACGATCTCCATCGCCGACTCCACCGGGTAGGAGACCTCGAACTCCTCGCGTGAGGTCACCCGCACCTTGCGGCTGCCCTCCTGCCGGATCACCTCGAGCTCGCCGTCGATCTCCGAGATGATCGCCTTGCCCTTCGGGATGCGCGCCTCGAACAGCTCCTCGACGCGCGGGAGGCCCTGCGTGATGTCCACGCCGGCGACGCCGCCGGTGTGGAACGTCCGCATCGTGAGCTGCGTGCCCGGCTCGCCGATCGACTGGGCGGCGATCACGCCCACCGCCTCGCCGATCTCGACCACCTGGCCGGTCGCCAGGTTGCGGCCGTAGCAGGCGCGGCAGACGCCCTCGCGGGCCTCGCAGGTCAGCACCGAGCGGACCCGCACCGCGCCCACCGACGCGGCGATCGCGCGCCGGCCGACCTCGTCGGTGATCGGCTCACCGACCGTCGCCAGCACCGTCTTGTCGGACGTGGTCACGTCCTCGGCGGCGATGCGGCCCGCGATCCGATCCAGGATCGGGTCGACCCGCGCCCGCTCCGGGTTCACGCCGAAGACCCAGATGCCGTTGCGGGTGCCGCAGTCCTCCTCGCGGACGATCACGTCCTGCGCCACGTCCACGAGCCGCCGGGTCAGGTACCCGGAGTCGGCCGTCCGCAGCGCCGTGTCCGCGAGGCCCTTGCGCGTGCCGTGCGTGGAGATGAAGTACTCCAGCACGTTCAGGCCTTCGGTGAAGTTGGCCCGGATGGGCAGGTCGATGATCCGCCCGGTCGGGTCCGCCATCAGGCCGCGCATGCCGGCCAGCTGGCTCACCTGGTGCACGTCACCGCGCGCACCGGACGACATCATCATCCAGATCGGGTTGAAGCGATCGAACCCGTTGAGGCTGGCCTGGCGGACGTCCTCCGTCGCCCTGGTCCACAGCTCCACCACCTTGCGGTAGCGCTCGTCCTCGGTCATGACGCCGCGGCGGTACATCCGCTCGACCTCGTTGACCTCCTGCTGCGTGGTCTCCAGGATGGCCGCCTTGGCCTCCGGGTGCGGCACGTCCATGGCCGAGATCGTGAATCCGGCCTGGGTCGCGTACCGGTAGCCGACGCGCTTGATGTCGTTGACGGCCACGGCCGTCATCTCGCCGCCATACAGCGTGAACAGCTTGCCGACCAGCTGGCGCAGGCCCTTCTTGTCCAGGACGGTGTTCTGGAACGGGAGCGGCTCGCGCACCACGGTCGGGTCGTCCGACTCCTTCGGCTGCTTCCCGATCGGCAGCACCTGGTTCATGATCACCCGCCCGGGGGTGGTCACCAGCAGCTCGCCGTCGAGCTTGACCCGGATCCAGTCGTGCAGGTCGACCCGCTTGGCGCTGTACGCCAGCTGCACCTCGTCCGCGGTCGCGAACGCGGGCAGCTTCCGCGCCTCCTCGCCCGAGGGCGGGTCGGAGCGGACGGCCGTCAGCCAGTAGCAGCCGAGCACGATGTCCTGCGTCGGCGCCACCACCGGCTGGCCGTTGGCGGGGCTGAGCAGGTTGCGCGAGCTCATCATCAGGTTCTTCGCCTCGGCGATCGCCCCCGAGAAGAGCGGCACGTGCACGGCCATCTGGTCGCCGTCGAAGTCGGCGTTGAACGCCGGGCACACCAGCGGGTGCACCTGGATCGCCGAGCCCTCGACCAGGACCGGCATGAAGGCCTGGATGCCGAGCCGGTGCAGCGTCGGCGCGCGGTTGAGCAGGACCGGGTGGTCCCGGATGACCTCGTCGAGGACGTCCCACACCGCGTTGTTGCTGCGCTCGACCATCCGCTTGGCCGACTTGATGTTCGTCGTGTAGCCCTTGTTGACCAGCTCGCGCATGACGAAGGGCTTGAACAGCTCCAGCGCCATCTTCTTGGGCAGGCCGCACTCGTGGAGCTTCAGCTCCGGGCCGACCACGATCACGGAACGGCCGGAGTAGTCCACGCGCTTGCCGAGCAGGTTCTGGCGGAACCGGCCCTGCTTGCCCTTGAGCAGGTCGGAGAGGCTCTTCAGCTTGCGGTTGCCGGTGCCCGTGATGGCGCGGCCGCGGCGGCCGTTGTCCACCAGGGCGTCAACCGCCTCCTGGAGCATCCGCTTCTCGTTGCGGACGATGATCTCCGGCGCGCCCAGCTCCAGCAGCCTCTTCAGGCGGTTGTTGCGGTTGATCACGCGCCGGTACAGGTCGTTCAGGTCGGACGTGGCGAACCGGCCGCCGTCCAGCTGGACCATGGGCCGCAGCTCGGGCGGGATGACCGGCAGCACCTCCAGGATCATCCAGGTCGGGCTGGCGCCCGACTTGCGGAAGTCCTCGACCACCTTCAGCCGCTTGATCGCCTTCTGCCGGCGCTGGCCGCTGGCCGTGCGCGACTCGTCGCGAAGGCGGTACATCTCCTGGTCCAGGTCGATCTTGGACAGCAGCTCGCGGACCGCCTCGGCCCCGATGCTGGCCTTGAACGCGCGCCCGAACCGCTCCAGGAAGTCGCGGTACTGGGTGTCCGTCAGGATCTGCTTGACGTGCAGCGCCTCCAGGTCCTGGCGCATGGCGTCCAGCTCCTGCTGGCGCACGTCGAGCTGGTCGCCCAGGTTGTCGCGCTGCTCGGCGGTCGCCTCGGCGATCGCCTGCTCCAGCTCGGCCTCGGCCTTCGAGAGCCGGCTCCGGGCGGCGTCCTGCGCGGCCCGGATGTTGGCCTCGACCCGCTCGATCTTCTCCTGCACCTTGCGCAGGGTGGCCTGGGTCATGTCCTCGGCGATCGTCTCGCCCTTGACGACGACGACCTCCTCGTCGTCGTCCGGCCCCACGACCAGGTTGCGCTTGGCCCTGGTGCCCAGGCCGTTGCGGATCGTCTCCTGGATCCGATGGCCCTGCTCGGTCAGCAGCTCGACGGTGTCCTCGTACTCCTTCTGGAGCCGGGCGACCTCGGCCTCGATCTCGTCGCGGAGCTTCCGGTGCAGGTCCTGGTGCTGCGCCCGGATCTCCTCGGCCTTGACGTCGATCGCGCCGCGCAGGCGCACGGCCTCCTCGTCGCTGTCCACGGAGAGGTTCTCCAGCAGCTCCTGCCGGATGTCCTCGTGGACGTCCGTGACGATGTAGTTGGCGAAGTAGAGGATCTTCTCCAGGTTGCGCGGCGACATGTCCAGGAGCAGGCCCATCCGGCTGGGGATGCCCTTGAAGTACCAGACGTGGCTCACCGGCGAGGCCAGCTTGATGTGGCCCATGCGCTCGCGGCGCACCTTGCTGCGGGTCACCTCGACCCCGCACTTGTCGCAGATGATGCCCTTGTAGCGGTAGCGCTTGTACTTCCCGCAGTGGCACTCCCAGTCCCGCGTGGGACCGAAGATGCGCTCGCAGAACAGCCCGTCGCGCTCTGGCCGCAGCGTTCGGTAGTTGATCGTCTCCGGCTTCGTGACCTCGCCGTGGGACCACGAGAGGATCGTGTCCGGCGAGGCCAGCGACAGCCGCAGCGCGTCGAAATTCTCGAGCTTCAACACTTTTCCGTCGTTTCTCCCTGGCTAACCTGCCCTGTCCCTACTCGCTGGTGTCCTCACCGACCTCGTCCCGCTCCAGGCTGATGCCCAGGTCGAGCGGGAGCTCGGGGATGTCCTCTTCGCTGAGCACGATCTGGCGCTCGTCCTCGCTCAGGATCTCGACCCCGAGCGCGAGCCCCTCGAGCTCCTTGACCAGCACCCTGAAGCTCTCCGGGATGCCGGCCTCCAGCGTGTTGTCGCCCTTGACGATCGCCTCGTACGCCTTGACGCGGCCCACGATGTCGTCTGACTTGACGGTCAGGATCTCCTGGAGGACGTGCGCCGCGCCGTAGGCCTCGAGCGCCCAGACCTCCATCTCGCCGAAGCGCTGGCCTCCGAACTGCGACTTGCCGCCCAGCGGCTGCTGGGTGACCAGGCTGTACGGGCCCGTCGACCGCGCGTGGATCTTGTCCTCCACCAGGTGGTTCAGCTTGAGCATGTAGATGTAGCCCACGGTCACCGGCTGGTCGAACTCCTCGCCCGTCCTGCCGTCGCGCAGCATGACCTTGCCGTCGCCGGGGAGCCCATGCTTCTCCAGCTCGGCCCGGATGGCCGTGAGCGACGGCCCGTCGAAGACCGGGGTCTGGATCTTGGTGCCGAGCACCTTCGCGACCCAGCCCAGGTGCGTCTCCAGCACCTGGCCCAGGTTCATGCGGCTCGGCACGCCCAGCGGGTTGAGCACGATCTCGACCGGCGTCCCGTCGGGCAGGAACGGCATGTCCTCCTGGGGCATGATCCGGGAGACCACGCCCTTGTTGCCGTGGCGGCCGGCCATCTTGTCGCCCGCCGAGATCTTCCGCTTCTGGGCCACGTAGACCCGGACCAGCTCGTTGACGCCGGGCGCCAGCTCGTCCTTGTTCTCGCGGCTGAAGACCTTGACGTCGACCACGATGCCGCGCTCGCCGTGGGGCACGCGCAGGCTGGAGTCGCGCACCTCGCGCGCCTTCTCACCGAAGATCGCGCGCAGCAGCCGCTCCTCGGCCGACAGCTCGGTCTCGCCCTTCGGCGTGATCTTGCCGACCAGGATGTCGCCGTTGATCACCTCGGCGCCGATGTAGATGATCCCGCGCTCGTCGAGGTTGCGCAGGGCATCGTCGGCGACGTTGGGGATGTCGCGGGTGATCTCCTCGGGGCCCAGCTTGGTGTCGCGGGCCTCGATCTCGAACTCCTCGATGTGGATCGAGGTGTACTTGTCCTCCTTGACGATGTTCTCCGACAGGAGGATGGCGTCCTCGAAGTTGTAGCCCTCCCAGGGCATGAACGCGACCAGGACGTTGCGGCCCAGCGCCATCTCGCCGTCCTCGATCGCCGGCCCGTCGGCCAGGATGTCGCCCGGCTCGACGTGCTGGCCGGCCTTGACCAGGACCCGGTGGTTGAGGCAGGTGCCCTGGTTGGACCGGTAGAACTTCTGCAGCGCGTAGCGCTTGTCCGGGGAGCCGTCGTCCGGCCGGAGCAGGATGTCGAACACGGGGTTGGCGTGGATGCCCGCGAGCTCCTGCGGCAGCGCGGTGTCCACGACCGTGCCGGGGACGTCCGCCACGATCATCTCGCCCGAGTGCTGGGCCGCGTAGCGCTCGACCCCGGTGCCGACCACCGGCGACTCCGTGACCATCAGGGGCACGGCCTGCTTCTGCATGTTCGAGCCCATCAGGGCGCGGGCGGCGTCGTCGTGCTCCAGGAAGGGGATCATGGCCGTGGCCACCGAGACGATCTGCTTCGGCGACACGTCCATGTACTGGATGTTGTGGATGTCCTCCAGGGCGAAGTGGCCGCGCGTGCGCGACGGCACCCGGTTCTCCTGGAACGTCCCGTCCTCGTTGAGGAGGGCGTTGGCCTGGGCGATGCCGTACATGTCCTCCTCGTCGGCGGACAGGTAGGCGACCTCCCTCGACGCCCAGGGCACGATGTCCACGCTCTGGACGCCGGCCTGGCGCAGCTTCTCGATCGCCGACTCGTCGAGCTGGGTCCCGGCCGCCAGCACCTCCTTGCCGCCGGTGCCGGCCGCGGGCCGGCGCAGGGCGCGCCCGACCAGGTTCTCACGATCGCCGTTGACCGGCATCCGGTTGTAGACCCGGCGGAACGGCGTCTCGATGAAGCCGAACGGGTTGACCCTGGCGTACGTGGCCAGGTAGCCGATCAGGCCGATGGTCTGGCCCTCGGGGGTCTCGATCGGGCAGATGCGGCCGTAGTGGCTGTGGTGGACGTCGCGGACGTCGAACCCGGCCCGCTCCCGGCTCAGGCCGCCCGGCCCCAGCGCCGACAGGCGGCGCTTGTGGGTCAGCTCGGCCAGCGGGTTGACCTGGTCCATGAACTGCGAGAGCTGGCTGGAGCCGAAGAACTCCTTGATCGCGGCCACCACCGGCCGGGCGTTGATCAGCGAGGCGGCGGTGACCGCGTTGGGGTCGGAGATGGTCATCCGCTCCTTGATGATCCGCTCCATCCGGATCAGGCCCATGCGGAACTGGTTCTGGAGCAGCTCGCCCACCGGCTTGACCCGGCGGTTGCCCAGGTGGTCGATGTCGTCGGCGATCTGCCGGTCCCGGGGCGCGTTGTTCAGCTCGATCAGCTTGCGCAGGATCGCGATGAAGTCGCCCTTCTCCAGGATCCGCAGGCTCCGCTCCCGGACCCGCTCCTGGATGTCCTCCGGCTCGCGGCCCAGCCGCTTGTCGACCTTGTAGCGGCCGACGCGGCCCAGGTCGAACCGGCGCGGGTTGAAGAACAGGCTCTGGAGCAGCGTGCGCGCGTTGTCCACGCTGGGCGGGTCGCCCGGCCGGACGCGGCGGTACAGCTCGAGGAGGGCGTCGTCCGTGCGGGCGGTGGTGTCCTTCTCGAACGTGGACTCCAGGTAGCGGTGCTCGGCGTCGCTGTCGACGTCGCCGAACAGCTCCAGGAACGCCCGCCGCTGGGCCTCGCGGTCGTTGTCCGTGCCCTTGAGCTGGGGCAGCTCCAGGGCCTTGAGCAGCACGGTCACCGGGACCTTGCGCTTGCGGTCGATCTTGACCGTGACCAGGTCCTTGGCCGAGGTCTCGATCTCCAGCCAGGCGCCGCGGTTCGGGATCAGCTTGGCCCCGAACAGGCGGCGGCCCGTCGCCGGGTCCTCGGCCGAGGTGAAGTAGACGCCGGGCGAGCGGACGAGCTGGGAGACGACCACCCGCTCGGTCCCGTTGACGATGAACGTCCCCTCGTCGGTCATCATGGCGAAGTCGCCCATGTAGACCTCGGACTCCTTGATCTCCCCGGTCTCCTTGATCGTGAGCCGGGTCCGGATCCGGAGCGGGGCCGCGTAGGTCATGTCCCGGTTGCGGCACTCCTCCACGCTGAACTTCGGGGAGCCGAACTCGTAGTCGAGGAACTTCAGTTCGAAGTTCTTCCCCGTGTAATCGGTGATAGGGTTAATCTCATCGAAGAGCTCCCGGAGGCCCTCGGACTTGAACCAGGTGAACGAGTCGAGTTGGGTCGCGATGAGGTCCTTCAGCTCGGCCAGGTTCTGGATACGGCCATAGGAGCGGCGCGCGGGAGCCTTCATCTCAGAGATCATCAAAGGGGCAGCCTCCTAGAAAGCAAGCGGGCGCGCTGATAGCAGGCAGGGATTAACGAGCCGGCGCAGCACGAACGGTCATCATAACACGTCTGGCCGACGAAGGTCGGGCGTGACTATATACTCGGCCGCGAAGGAGCGGGACGAGTCCTGGCACACCCCATGTAACGGGTACAGTCCCAGTCGCGATACGGGAACCCTTAACCTCTTCCGCCGCGGGAAAGCACTGATTGGAGTTTACCGAACCCTGAGGTGGTTCAAACCCCTTGTCGGAGCTTTGTGGTTGGATGGAGGGCGGGGTGCGTACCGCCGTCGCCGTCCGCTGGGCTGCCGCCGCCGTGATCGCGCTGGAGGCCGGCTTCGTCATCGGGTCGGTGACCAGCCGCCCGCCGGCCCCGCCACCCGTCCGGACGGCGCAGGCCGGCGCGCGCACGTCCCGGCTGGGCCGGACGACCTCGCCCGCCACCCCGTCGCCGACCCCCACTCCCTCGCCGACGCCGACGCCGACCGCCGGCCCTCCGACCACGACGACCACGGTCACCCTGCAGGTCGGCGGCCTCTCCCGATCCTACCGGCTGATCCGGCCCACCCAGCCGGTCGCCGATCGGCTCCCGGCCCTGGTGATCCTGCACGGGGTCAACGCGTCCGTGGACTACGAGGTGGAGCGGGACGGGCTGCTGCCCGTGGCCGACGCCGGCCAGGCGGTCCTGGTCTATCCGGCCGGCTACGAGGAGTCGTGGAACGCGGGGGTGTGCTGCCCGCCGGCGTCCACGGACGGCGTGGACGACACGGGGTTCCTCGCGGCGGTGCTCCAGCAGGTCGCGGCGGACCCCGGGGTGGACCCGGCCCGGGTGACCCTGGTCGGGTTCAGCAACGGCGGCCGGATGGCGTACCAGCTGGACTGCGCCCAGCCCGGCATCGTGACGTCGATGGTCGTGGCGCTGGCCGTGCCGGTCAGCACGTGCGGGGCCAGCGCCCCGGTGTCGCTGCTGATGATGGCGAACGCGGACGACCCGGCGGTGCCCGCATGGAGCAAGTCCTGTGGGCCGCCTCGGGATCGGAGGCGATCCAGAAGGCGCTGTGGTGCGCCATGTCTCGCGATCCGAAGCGGGACATGATCCTCGCGACC
>Ga0209055_1003024_pt1 | contig 10386 bp, 8 predicted proteins | sample GraSoiAngelo_110_FD_185875 | JGI IMG/M metagenome (GOLD analysis project Ga0209055, IMG submission 185875) | Grasslands soil microbial communities from the Angelo Coastal Reserve, California, USA - 14_0903_12_30cm (SPAdes) (version 2) | ecosystem: Environmental > Terrestrial > Soil > Grasslands ...
CTCTCTGCCTGAACGGCAATGGCGATATCGTCTAAGGGTTAGGACATAGCCCTCTCAAGGCTAAAATCCGGGTTCGAATCCCGGTATCGCTACCAAGCCTGTTTTCTGAAAGTTGCGCGCGGCAAGCCAAAGTGGACTGCGGCGGCTGCAAACTTTTGAATCCTTTGCATCAGGTCTTTTGATTGACGCTCGGAATACCCACGCGATACCCTAATGGGCCGGCTGGTCCCTTGCCGGCGAAGAGTGCCCCGGTGTTGTGTCTTATCCCACATTGAGGAGATTCATGTCGAACGAACTGCGAAATTTTCTCGCCCTTTCCTATGATGAGCTGGAGCAGTTGAATCTGAAGGCTAAGGAGCAACGGCAGAAACGAGTTGCGACGCACAAGATTCAGGAAGAACGGCTGAAGTATTTGACGGACGAAAAGCGCATCAAGGCCGTAACGGTATTGTTCAGCGACCTGGAAGGCCGGCTGCACATGCTCGATTACGACAAGAAATTTTTGATCAAGAGCTGGGACAATTTGACGTTCGACGGTTCCTCGATTCGCGGATTTACGGCGCAGCGCGAAAGCGATTTGCGGCTGACAATGGATTGGGGCGCGTTTTATTGGGCGCCGGCGGATGTTTTCGGATCGGGCAAGGTCCTGGTTTTCGGGCATGTGATTGACAAGGACGGATCGCCGTACGCGGCGGACATTCGCGGAGTGCTGAAGGGCTACGCGGATGGCCTCCACGAGAAAAAAGGCTACACACTCAACGCCGCCAATGAAATTGAAGGATTTCTTTTCAGGGGCCAAAACGCTGAACGGAGTTACAACGAGACCGGCAAATTCGAATACGTGAATACCGGCGGTTACTACCATTCGCTGCCGGGCGATCCGCTGCGCACGTTTATTGATACCACCGCGGAAGTGCAGCGAGCGATGGGATTCCAGAACGAGAAAGATCACCCCGAAGTCGCGCCGTCGCAATTCGAAATCAACTACGGGTATGGCGAAGTAGTTTCCGCTGCGGACCAGATTCAACTTTACAAACTGATTTGCCGCCAGGTGGCTACGAATATGGGTTTCACGTCATGCTTCTTGCCGAAGCCGGTGGTCGGAGTGAATGGGAGTGGCATGCACACTAACGTTTCCGTCAGCAAGGAGGGCAAGAACCTGTTCTGGGATCCTAAGGGCGAGGAGAAGCTCAGCAAACTTGGCTGGGACTTCGTGGACCGCATCCTCACGCATGGCAACGACATTTGCCTGCTCTTCAACTCCAGCGTGAACGCGTATCGCCGGCTGGACCCGCACTTCGAAGCGCCCAATCAGCTGAATGCTTCGGCCGTCAACCGCGGAGCGATGGTGCGAATTCCCATTGGCAACGAGCGCAGCATGCGCACGGAAGTGCGCGCAGTCGCTCCGGACGCAAATCCGTACATGGTGATGTACTCCATCTTCAAATCCGGACTGGACGGGGAGATCGCCAAGATCAAGAATCTGCGCTCTGCCCAGCGCTACCTGCCGGACAACATCTACACTGCACTTGAAAACTTCGAAAAGGCCGAGTGGACCACGACCCTGCTTGGCGCGGACGTCAAAGGCCGCTACGCGGAACTGAAGCGCGTCGCCGCGGATCGCTGCCCGCGTTCGCTCGGCACGGTGGTGAAGGTCCCCGAGGTGCAGTTCCACCACGAGGTGTACAACCAGTTCCTGTGGAACCAGTTCTAGCAATGTTGCAGTCGCGAGTCTTGCATCAGATTCGCGTAGCTCCGCAAAAACATGCCGGCGTAAAGAGCGGAAGCCTTGTCTCGGCTTCTCCTCTTGACAATCAGTAGGAGAGGTGTATTCTTCCACTTGATTCTCAGGAGGAAGGCGTCTATGGGGGACAAGTCCGGTGATCTCGTCCAAGGCACGCTGGACATGCTCATTCTGAAAACGCTGGCGCTCGAACCCATGCACGGATATGGGATCGCCGTGCGGCTCGAACAGATGAGCAAGGGCGTTTTCCGACTCAATGCAGGTTCGCTGTTTGTAGCTTTTCAGAGGCTGCAACGGGATGGACTGATCAAGAGCGAATGGAAAGCGACCGAGAACAGCAGGCGCGCAAAGTACTACGCCTTGACCGAGCAGGGACGAAAGAGGCTCAACAGCGAAACGCGAGAATGGGGAAGGCAGGTGGCGGCGATCGCCAGAATCTTGGAGGCGTCGTAGCGTAAGGGGAAAAGCGATGTCGTTACTCCGAAATATGGCAAGCGGGCTCCGGTCGCTGTTCCGAAAGGAGCGGGTCAACAAGGAATTGGACGAAGAACTAAACGGCTTTCTGGAGATGGCAGCCGAAGAAAAGATGAAGGAAGGGATGAGCCGTAAGGAAGCGCTTCGCACCGTGCGCTTGGAGCGGGGGAATCTCGAAGGTACGAAGGAAGTCGTCCGCTCTGCTGGCTGGGAGTCTTTTGTGGAGGGGTTGTGGCAGGATCTGCGGTATGGCGTCCGCACGCTCCGCAAAAATCCGGCTTTCACCGCGATAATCATCCTCACACTGGCGCTCGGAATCGGCGCCAACACCGCGATCTTCTCTGTGGTCTATACCGTTCTGCTGAAGGCTCTGCCATACCCGCAAGCTGATCGTTTGGTGATGGTCTATGAAAACGTCCATCTTCCCAATTACCAGAACAAGCACAACACGCCTTCACCGGGGAATTTCTCGGACTGGATGGCCCAGAACACCGTGTTCGAGAGCATGGCGGCCTACACCAATCGGAGCTTTAATGTCACCGGCACGGGCGAACCGCTGCGCGTGGAAGGTGAACGGGTTTCTGGCGAGTTTTTCGGCTCGCTTCAGGTGAATGCCACTCTTGGCCGCGTCTTTACTGCCGAGGAAGATCGCCCCAGCACGTCACATGTGGTGGTCATCAGCGACAGCCTCTGGAGGAGCCGCTTCGCATCTGATCTCCGCGTTCTGGGCCAGAAGGTTTTTCTGGACGACCAAGGCTACGAGGTCATCGGCGTCATGCCGCCGCGATTTCATTTTCCTGACCCTGACGATCAGCTCTGGGTGCCGTTGGCATTAACTCCTGATGAATTGATCAACCGCGGCAGCCATTATCTAGACGTCTTCGCGCGGCTCAAACTAGGCGTGACGCTCGCGCAAGCTCAAACGGAAATGAACCTGATTGCGCGCCGCCTCACGCAACTTTATCCGCAGTCCAACACCGGCCAGACAGTCGATGTCGTGCCGTTGCAGGAAGATATTGCTGGTCCCGTGCGGCCTGCGCTGCTCGTTCTTGTCGGCGCTGTCACGTTGGTTCTGGTGATTGTATGCGCTAATGTCGCGAACCTGCTGTTGGCCCGCGCCTCAGTACGTTATCGCGAAATCGCCGTGCGCCTCGCGCTGGGCGCTGGCCACGCGCGAGTTGCGCGCCAGCTTCTAACCGAAAGCGTCCTCCTGGCCTTGCTTGGCTGCGCCGTAGGCGTCCCGCTGGCGCGCTGGAGTCTTGGCGCGCTCAAGTTCCTTGCCGCCTCAAATCTTCCCCGCACAGAAGAGTTCGGTCTGAGCGCGCCGGTCCTCCTGTTCAGCATGGCGATTTCGCTCACGGCTGGCCTCGTTTTCGGCGTGTCTCCTGCTCTCCATGCCGTTCGCGGAAACATCCAGGACACGCTGAAGTCCAGTTCCCGCGAGCGCGCAGCATCGTCCAGACTGCGCACGAGCAGCTTGTTGGTCGTCCTAGAAACGGCGCTTGGTTTTGTCGTGGTGATCGGTGCCGGGCTTCTTGTCCGCAGTTTCCTACGGATCGAGCAAGTGCAATTGGGATTTCAGCCCGGAGGCGTACTCTCTTTTCGGGTCATCCCGCGCGGCGAGCGATATTCCCAAGGCGCCCAGCGCGTAGTCTTTTACCAACAGGCAATTGAACGCCTACAGGCACTCCCGGGAGTACAATCCGCCGCCGCAGTCACGTTTATTCCTCTGACGCTGGCCAAAGGCAGGAAAGGATTTACCATCGAGGGTCGAGCGCCAACCGGCCCGGGTCAGATTCCAATAGCCAGCTACGATATCGTGACGCCGACATACTTCCAGACCATGCAGGTTCCGCTCCTGGAAGGCCGGGATTTTTCCTGGAGCGATTCACCGCAAACGCAACCAGTCGTTATCGTCAATGAGGCGATGGCCAAACGCTATTGGGCTGGCGAGGATCCCCTCGGCAAGCGCTTCCATCAAGCGGGACCAGATGACAAGTTTCCTTGGATGACCATCATTGGTGTGGTATCGGACGTCCGCGAGTTCAGCCTGACTGTCGCACCCGAACCGACCATGTATTTCCCCATCGCGCAATTCACTTATGCTGACGCAATCTTGCGCGATTGGGTCGTGCGCACCAACGGCGATCCCGCGCGGGTCGCCTCGAGCGTGCGTAGCGTGATTCGGCAAGTTGACAAGAACCTGCCCGTTACGAGAATCCGAACGATGGAGGAAGTTCGCTCCTTATCCTTGGCGTCGCAGCGGATGAACCTGCTGCTTTTCGGACTCTTTGCGGCGCTCGCCTTGGCCCTCGCGACCATCGGCATTTATGGCGTACTTGCTTACAACGTAGCGCAGCGGACGCGCGAAATTGGCATTCGTCTGGCCCTCGGGGCAGACGGCAATGCCGTGCTCCGTCTTGTCTTGCGGCAAGGCATGCGTTTGGCTGGGCTTGGCGTTTTGCTCGGATTCATTGGCGCTTTGGCGTTGACGCGCCTGATGTCCGGGATGATTTACGGCGTCAGCTCCACTGATCCGGCGACATTCTTCGGTGTGGCAACCTTGCTCGGATTCATAGCGGCCGCCGCATGCTATATCCCGGCACGCCGGGCGATGCGCGTAGATGCCATCGTAGCCTTACGTTACGAGTAATCCCTCTGAGGATCACAATGAAGGAAGAAAATGGGAGCAGCATGAAGGGAAAAAACACGCGCCGATAACTGCTTCCCGAACTTTCGAGTTGAAGTAATTCCCTTGCCTTCGGTGACGGTGACGGTCTGGCCTGCGGGAACGTTTGAAAGATGATCGAGTTGGCCGCTGGGCCAGCGGATTTCGATGGTGTCGGCTTTTTCGTTGCGGGCGAGGCCGAAGGTTAAAACGAGTTCGCTGGCGGAGAGGTAGCTGGAACCGCTGCGAAGCATTTGGGTTTGCGTTTCGCCGCCGGCCGTGAGTTTGACGGTTGCGCCGATGCCGTCGCGATTGGATTTTGTGCCGATGAGCTTGATGCGCAGGCTGCGATTCGAAGCGGCGGCGCCTTGGGCTTCGTTGCGGAACAAGTATACCGGGCCGCCATTCGTGGAGAGCAGCAGGTCCAGGCGGCCGTCGTTATTGATATCGGCGTAGGCGGCGCCGCGGCCTACGCGGGGTAAAGCGAACGCGGAGCCTAGTGATTTCGTGACCTCTTCAAATTTCCCCTTGCCGACATTGCGGAAGAGATGCGGCGGCATGGCGTATTTCACGTTGGCCTGGACGCGCTGAATGTCGGCGTCGATGTGTCCATTGGCAACAAGAACGTCGGGCCAGCCATCGAGATCGTAGTCGAAGAAGAAACAGCCGAAGCCGAGAGTGAGAAGGGAAGCGCGGCCGATTTCCGAGCGCGGGGCTTCGTCGACGAAGAGGCCTTTTCCTTCGTTGTGATAGAGCGAGAGCATCTGGTTCGAGAAATTGGTGATCAGGAGGCTGGGGAAGCCAGAGTGATCGTAGTCGGCGGCGTCCACGCCCATGCCGGCACGGGCTACGCCGTCTTCGCTGAAAGCGATTCCCGCGACGACGGCTTTTTCGGTGAAGGTGCCATTGCCATTGTTGCGATAAAGCTTGTTCGGCTGGGTGTCATTCGAGAACAAGAGGTCGGGCCAGCCGTCATTGTCGAAATCGAGTACCGCGATACCGAGAGTTTTCGATGTGGGATCGCCGAGACCGGCTTTTTGGGTGACGTCTTCAAACGTGCCGTTGCCGCGATTGTGCCAGAGGCGAACGGAAGTGCCCTTGTAAGATTCCGGCGTGCAGTAGGATTTATTCTTCCCATCGAGGGTGCAATAAAGATCGGTTTCCGGCGTCCACTGGACATAGTTGCCGACGACCAGGTCGAGGTGGCCATCCTTGTCGTAGTCGACCCAGGCGGCGCTGGAGCTGAATTCCTTGGGGTCGAGCAGTCCTGCTTTTTGCGTGACATCCGTGAACGTGCCGTTGCCATTGTTATGAAAGAGGTGGCTTTGGCCGTAGGCAGTGACAAAAAGATCGTCGTAGCCATCGTTGTCGTAATCCCCGACGGCAACACCGAGTCCAAACATCTCGATGTCGAGCCCGGCTTTATGGGTTACGTCGGTAAAGGTGCCGTTGTGATTGTTGTGGTAGAGCTTAGGAGTGGAATGCTTCTGGACGTGGCCGGGCCAGTCCATGCCGTTCACAAGAAAAATGTCCGGCCAGCCGTCGTTGTCGTGGTCGATGAAGGCGACGCCGGGGCCCATGGTTTCCGGCAGGAATTTCTTGCCGAACGCGCCATTATTGTGGACGAAGCGGATTCCGGCGAGTTGCGTGACGTCGCGGAACTGAATCGCGGAGGTTTCCGGCGTCGCTCCGATTCCTGTTTTTCCGGCGAGAATTATGGCCAAGGCAAGGACTAGAATTGCTGCGAGCGAACGCTTCACCATTCCCCCAAGATTCATTCGCGGCCAACGCCGAGAGCATCGGCGGCGCGATTGATGTAGTTAAACCAAGACGCGATCAGAGTGATTTGCAAGATGCCGCGATCGTCGAAACCAACGGCGCGCAGGCGGGCATGATCTTCCGGGCCGCACCGCGTGGCATCTTTTGTAAGCTTCACCACGTAGTCGAGCATTGTGCGGTCCTGTTCGCTGATGGGCGCATTCCGATAATCGCTTTGCAGCGCTTTGACCATGGTTTCATCCAGCGTGACGCGACGCAGAAACTCTGCGTGTGACTCGATTCAATAATGGCAGCGATTGGCGACCGAAACCATGGTGGCGATCATTTCATGCTGATAGCGTTTTAGAGGAAGATCCGGCGACATAAGCGCGCCATAGGTGCCGAAGGCATGGAAAAGCACGTCGGGGAGAAGAGAGTGGCTGGCAACGATGCCGGACGTTTCACCCCTGTTCACGGGATGGACGGGTGTGGCGTATTCGACGGGATAGAGCTTGCGCTGGGCTTCGATGGCGTTTTTGACGCGGGGGTCTTCTTCCATGGGGATGGTTTTGATCCAGGTCACGAGGAAAGCTCCTTGAGTTGGGATGGGTCTTGGCGAGAAGGGTCCGACAGTGCTGCGCCCCTACAACAGATATCGCACGATTTGGGGGAGCCAAGCACTCAGTCCTTGCCGCTGGGCGATGCCGTTTGTTGAGTTGCGTGGGCCGCTGATGATTTGGACTTCTTACTAAGTTGCTGGCTGGGCGCCGGGGCGATGCTTGTGTGTTCGTGAATGGCTTGGCGCTCGTTGTTGTCTTCGGGATGCGTCTGACGATAGGGGCCGGTGATGGCTTGCGCCGATTCGTCGGCTTTGAAGCGTAGATAGCGGGCCTTGTGCTCGTTGGCTTTGGCGTCGTCGCCGAGTCCGTTGTTGCAGAGCATCAGATTGTAGTGCGCTTGCAGGTCTTCGGGATCGATGGCGAGAGTTTGTTCGAATTCCTTGACCGCGTCGGCGTAGCGTTTCTGAAGAAAGAGGACACGGCCAAGCTCGTTGCGCACGACGCGGTCGCGTGGGAATTGCGCAAGCACGATTCGCAAGTGAGTGATCGCGCCGTCGTAATCGCCGTCTTCCTTGAGGGCGCGGGCGTAGAAGTAGTTGGTGCGTCCTAGCTGCGGGTTGATGGCGAGAGATTTCTCGAACACTTTACGCGCGCCAGCGGTGTCTCCTTCCTGAAGCAGGACGCGGCCAATGTTGGTCCAACCGTCGGGATTTTGCGGATCGGCTTCCGTGATTCTCTCGAAGGCCGCAGCGGCGGCTTTCAAATCGCCCTGCAAGAACAAGCCGATGCCGTAATCGTTCCAGCGCGTCCAGTCTTCCTTGGTCGTGACAATCTTTGGCAGGGGCGGGGGAGCGGTTCGCGGAAGAACGCGCAGAGTCTTGGTGTCCTCGGCAATGATGGTGATGGGAAGATCGGGAATTGTCTTGAGATTTCCGGAGGCAGTGGAAGTGTCTCCGGTGAATTTCCAGTGTCGGTCATCGTAGTCAGGCGTGGTCTTGGTGGCTGCTGTGCTTGTGACGGCCGCGGTACCTGGATTGGTTTGCGCGATTTTATCCGCTTCGACGCCCGCGAACGAGAAATGCGTATTGAACCAACTGAACTTGCGATAGTTGAGCTTGGCGTGAAGTGTAATCTTGTCGCCGGCATTGTCCGGAATGTGGAGGCGATAGTGCGCGGTATCCGCCGCGCCTGGCGGGATCAGATGAACGTAAACAACGGAGCGAGTGGCCCAGGCGTTTCGCTTGTTGATGGGATTGCCGTGGCCATCGATCTGCAACGAACGATAGAAGTGCGCGCCAGGCTCGACGGGGCCTTTGCCGTCGTCCTCAACTTTGCCGCTCCAGAAAATAGTCTGCCCTTTATCGTCAGTGGCTTGCAGCTCGAGCCAGACATCGAAGGCGTCCACTGTGCCGCCGGGGAAAAAATGGCCGACTTTGCGGGTACGCACGACAACATCGACGCGGGCATCATCGCCGCGGCGAACGGCCGCGTCAGTACGGTCGATGGGAGCGGTAATCGGGCGGACTTCGCCAGCGGGGCCTTTCGGGAGGGAAGTATCAGATTCTTCGCCAACGGCGAAGGTGGTCGAGAGTTCCGGCTTTCCAAATTCGCCGCGCGCCGGGACGTTTCTTTCTTTGCCTGCCGGCGAAATCGCGAAAATATCCACGGTGAGCTGCTTGTCTTGCAAGAATTTCTTGGCGAACTCGTATTGTGCCTGGTCCTGATTTGCTGTGGGGACGGCGGTATTCGCGCCGGGGAAGCGATGCGAATGCACGAGTCCTTTCACATTTCCGTCATCGAGCGAAGGGACCGCGGGTTGAGGCGAACGACGAAATCGTGCAGCTTGCGGGCAAAAGGATTCTCGCTGGCGGCGAGTTCGTGCAGCTTCGGATATTCCAGGAAGAAATCGCCCTGGCCCATGGTGCTCTTCACTTCCACGATGCTGTGGCACATCAGGCAGCCGAGGCCGGCGCGCGCTTCCGGGCGGTCAACGATCTGCTTGATGGGCGTGTCGAACAGGCCGCTGTAGAGCAAAGCAGGATCGTGGCAGCCGGCGCACCACTTGGAGGAACGCACGCCGGCGACATCCTGCATGTACTCGATGCTCTTGCGGTACCACTGATTGTTGAAGGAAGAGAAATGGTGCATCGAGCTGTCCCACTGCTTGTAGATGTCCGCATGGCAGCGCTGGCAAGCGTCGGATTTCATGAAATATTTGGAAGGAATGTTGCCGCCATGTTTGGTTTGCGCGGAACTGGGGAAGAATTTTCCCTCGGGGCCGTCGCCTTCCCGGTCCATGGATTCCGGCGGCATCAAGGGATTGGAGATGCGATTCGCGTTTTTCCAGGCGACCTCGCGGGTCCACCATGTGCCGGCGGCGATGGCGGTGCTTAGGAATGCCAGCGCGGCAAATCCCAAGCCGCGCGCGAGGACGCTGTCGCCAAGCCATCCTTTTGAAATGAGCCAGGAGGTTGCCAGGAAGAGCGTGCCGATAACGCACAGCGCAATATGCGCATAAAGCCAGGATTTCAGCCGAAGGGGCGTGCCGATTTTGATCAACACGATTCCGAGAAGCGCTCCCGCAGCAAGCGAGATCCAGCCCACGCGGACTAGAAAAGATTCGTGGCGGAGCAATCGGACAGCGTAAATAAAAAGGAAAAGCGTTAGGGCGATTCCGAGCGCGACGTGAAACAAATCCACAACGAAATAGGAGATGGTGGCCGAGGGATATCCGTACAGGTAGACGGCGCTGAGCGTCAGCGCAACGAGGATTCTCGATAACCACCGCTTTACAACTTCAATTTGCATCATCTCCACCTGCAAGTGCGGTTTGCGGTTATCAATAAAGCGGCCGGATGTGTCAGGGACATCCGGCCGCAATTCAGTTTGGGGTGCCCCGAAGCGAGCCAGAAACTGGCAGGGTTGGAGGCGATACAGCTTGTGAGGACACTTATAGGCATTTGCCCAGAAGCAAGCAATACTGTAAAAGGATTAGAAAGCTGAATTTGCATCTATCCCCTTTGTTTCTATACAGTTATACATCTTTCCATCTCGCAAATCTTTATATTCCTCGGTGCGGCCGCTGGGCCAGTCGATCACTACACGATCGATTTTTTCCCGCGAGCCGAGACCGAAAGTCACCGGCAATTCCGATTGAGAAAGATAGCTGGAGCCGCCGCGGA
>Ga0209055_1003031_pt1 | contig 10375 bp, 10 predicted proteins | sample GraSoiAngelo_110_FD_185875 | JGI IMG/M metagenome (GOLD analysis project Ga0209055, IMG submission 185875) | Grasslands soil microbial communities from the Angelo Coastal Reserve, California, USA - 14_0903_12_30cm (SPAdes) (version 2) | ecosystem: Environmental > Terrestrial > Soil > Grasslands ...
CACCCGACCTGTGTGCCTCGGTGCTGAATACCCTGGCGATCGCGGCGGACGCCGACTGCGATGCCGCCTGCGCCGACCGCGTGGCGAGCGCTGCGTACACACTCCTTTCGCGAGACCTTGCACTGCGCATCCGCGCGTTGCGACGGCTCGGAGCAACCGCCCTCCTCATCGACCTGACCGGGAACGGCGGCGGTTCGCAGTGGGCCGAAGCCGCGGCACGCATCGTCAGTCCGCTCAGCCTGCGCTCAGAGCGACTCGGGTTCGTGCGCGGCGCGGGTGGCGCACTGGCAATCCCTGGCCGCGGAACTGCGTGAGGCTGCTGATCACGCCTCGGGACAGGACCAAGCCAGACTCATGCGGTGGGCGCTCGAGGTCGACCGTGCGCAGGCCGAGGCGAAGACTTCCTGTCTGTCGACGCCCTTCTGGTCCGGCCAGCATCCCGAATGCGAATGGCTGGGCCACGACTTCTATGCGACGGGCGTCCTGGCTCAGGCTGACGCGGCAGCGCTCAGAGCGAAGGGCTGGGGGTCGCTCGTCTTCAGCCCGGCGGAATATGACTTCGAGGAGGCGGTATGGCACGGCCCGTTGCTGGTGCTCGTCGACTCGAATACCGGCTCGGCGGCCGAGGAGTTCGCAGCCGTCCTGCAGGACAACAAGGCCGCGGCGGTGATCGGCGCGCCCACGGCCGGTGCCGGCTGCGGCCACACAAACGGCGGCACGCCCACGACGCTGAGCCACAGCCGCGCCGTCCTGGAACTGCCGGACTGCGCGCGCATCCGACTGGACGGATCGAATGAAGTCGGAGGCATCGATCCGGACGTCCTGGTTGGCTTCCGAGCGACGGATGGAATGCGAAGAAAGGGGCTGCGCCTGATGAAGGCGTTGCCACGTGGCCTCGCGGTGGCAGCCGGGCTTTGCCGAGGTGGCCTCTGTAGAGGCGTCAGGCCAGCGGAAGTGGAGGAGAGCGCGGCCGGGACAAGGCCACGCGCGCAAGAGGTTTGCGGAGCCAGACAGCCGAATCTCGCGTCGCCCCACACGACTCGGTGCCGGCCGTACTCGGGTGCACAAGCAGTGCGTGGGCGTCTGAGTCTCGCGCCGGAGTGATTGCGTGGCACGCGGCCGGCGGCAGCCCTTGCTGCCTCCGTCAAACGAAGGCTGCGGAGCAAACCTCTTACGCGCGGGGCCTGATCGGCAGCGCCGAACTAGCCGAAGTTGACCTTCGCTTCGAGGTTGGCGCGCGAGTCGGCGTAGGTGAGCGCCTCCTCGAGCTCCACCTTGCCGCTCTTGAAGAGCGTGTACAGCGCCTCGTCGAAGCTCTGGATACCGCGCTCGGCGCTCTTGTGGATGGCTTCCTTGATCGACACCACGTCGCCTTTCTTGATCAAGGTGGCGATGTAGGGGGTGTTCAGCATGATCTCGACGGCAGCCACCCGCCGGCCCTCCTTGCCCATCACCAGTCGCTGCGCCATGACGCCGCGCAGGTACTGCGACAGGTCGAGGAAGATCTGATTGTGCTGCTCGCGCGGAAACATGTTGATGATGCGATCGAGCGATTCGGCGCAGTTGTTGGCGTGCAGCGTGGCGAGCACCAGGTGGCCGGTGCCCGCGAGCGCAATGCCCGCCTCCATGCTCTCGCGGTCGCGGATCTCGCCGATCAGGATCACGTCCGGGGCGGCGCGCACCACGTAGCGCAGCGCGTTGGAGTAGCTGCGGGTGTCGATCCCCACCTCGCGCTGGTTCACGATCGAGCGCTTGTTGGTGTGCAGGAACTCGATCGGGTCTTCGATGGTGACGATGTGGTCGGAGGAGTTCTCGTTGCGGTAGTTGAGCATCGCCGCGAGCGTCGTGGACTTGCCGGAGCCGGTGGCGCCCACCATCAGCACCAGCCCGCGCTTGAGCAGCACCAGCTCGCTCACCATCTCGGGGAGCCCCAGCGAATCGAGCCGCGGCATGTCGGCGGTGATGTAGCGCAGCACCATCGCGGGACAGCCGCGCTGCATGAACACGTTCACTCGGAAGCGCCCGAGCCCCGGCTCCGAGATCGCGAAGTCGAGCTCCCACTCGCGCTGGAAGTGCTCGCGCTGCTCGGGAGACATGAGCGCCAGCGCCGTCTGGCGCACCGTGTCCGGAGAGAGCACCTGGCGGTTCACCGGCAGGATCTGGCCCTCGATCTTGATCTTGATCGGCGCGTTGGAGGTGAAGAACAGGTCCGAGGCATTCTTCTCCACCATCAGCTTGAACAGCGGCTTGGTGTTGAGGGTCGGCTGCGGCCCCCCGTTCGCCGTCGCCGTCGCCGTCGCCGCGTCCTCGGGCAGCGCCGGCTGCGGCCCGGTGTCGCTGCTCACCGGGGCCTTGACGGCTGCCGCGTCCTTGGCCGCCTTCACAGGTTACGTCCCTGCTCTTCCTCGACGATACGCAGATTCCCGCCGTCGTCGGCCGCCTTGTGCTCGCGCTTGCTCTCGAGCTTGATGCGCAGACGCAGCTCGTTCTTCGAATCGGCGTTGCGCAGCGCGTCCTCGTAGGAGATGAAGCCGGTCTCGTACAGCTCGTAGAGCGCCTGGTCGAAGGTCTTCATGCCGAGGCGCGTCGAGCGCGACATCACTTCCTTGATCTTGGCGACCTCGCCCTTGAAGATCAGGTCCTGGATGAGCGGCGAGTTGAGCATGATCTCCATCGCCGCGATGCGCCCGGAGCCCGCCTCGCGCGGCACCAGCCGCTGCGAGATGAGCGCCCTGATGTTCAGCGACAGATCCATCAGCAGCTGGTCGCGGCGCTCGTCGGGGAAGAAGTTGACGACGCGGTCGAGCGCCTGGTTGGCGTTGTTGGCGTGCAGCGTGGCCAGCACCAGGTGTCCGGTCTCGGAGAACTGGATGCCGTACTCCATGGTCTCCCGATCGCGGATCTCGCCGATCAGGATCACGTCCGGCGCCTGCCGCAGCGTGTTCTTGAGCGCCGCGTGCCAGGACTCGGTGTCGACGCCCACCTCGCGGTGCGTGATCACGCATCCCTTATGGGTGTGCACGTACTCGACCGGGTCCTCGATGGTGACGATGTGCCCGCGCGTCTTGTCGTTGCGATAGCCGACCATGGCGGCGAGCGTCGTGGACTTTCCCGAGCCGGTGCCGCCGACGACGATCACCAGCCCGCGCTTGCTGAGCACCACTTCCTTCAGGATCGGCGGCAGGTCGAGCTCCTCGAAGGTGGGGATCTTGGCGTTGATCAGGCGGATCACGCAGCCGACCGCCGCCTGCTGCACGAAGGCGCTGACGCGGAAGCGGCCGATGCCGGCCGGGGCGATGGCGAAGTTGCATTCCTTGGTGGCGTCGAACTCGCGGGTCTGCCGGTCGTTCATGATGGCGCGCACCAGCGTCGCGGACTGCTCGGCGGACAGCGCCCGCTCGCTCTGCGGCCGGATCTCGCCGTCGATCTTGATGGCGGGTGGAAAGCCGGCGGTGATGAACAGGTCCGACGCCTTCTTCTCCGTCACCCGCCGGAGGAGATCCTGCATCAGCTTGATGGCCTGGTCGCGATCCATGTGCGTGCCTCCGCTTTTACAGCGCGTCCTTGTTCTGCGCCTTGTAGCGCGCCTCTTCCTTGCTGACGATGCCCTTGGCGACCAGGTCGGCGAGGCACTGGTCGAGGGTCTGCATGCCCTGGGCGCCGCCGGTCTGGATGGAGGAATACATCTGCGCGATCTTGCCCTCGCGGATCAGGTTACGGATCGCCGGGGTGCCGATCATGATCTCGTGGGCCGCGATGCGCCCGCCGGCGTTCTTCTTCATGAGCGTCTGCGAGACCACCGCGCGCAGCGACTCGGACAGCATCGAGCGCACCATGTCCTTCTCCTCGCCCGGAAACACGTCGACGATGCGGTCGATGGTCTTGGCGGCGGAGCTGGTATGCAGCGTGCCGAACACCAGGTGACCGGTCTCGGCGGCGGTGAGCGCCAGGCGGATGGTCTCCAGGTCGCGCATCTCGCCGACCAGGATCACATCGGGATCCTCGCGCAGCGCCGAGCGCAGCGCCTCGCTGAAGCCGAGCGTGTCGCGATGCACCTCGCGCTGGTTGACGAGACAGCGCTTGGAGTCGTGCACGAACTCGATCGGATCCTCGATGGTGATGATGTGATCCGGGCGGTTGTCGTTGCAGTGATTGACCATGCCAGCGAGCGTCGTCGACTTGCCGGAGCCCGTGGGCCCGGTGACCAGCACGAGTCCCCGCGGCAGCATGCACAGGTCGCGGAAGATCTTGGGCGCGTTCAGGTCATCGAGCGAGAGAATCACCGACGGGATGTTGCGGAACACCGCGCCCGCGCCGCGATTCTGGTTGAAGGCGTTGACGCGAAAGCGCGCCAGCTTCGGAATCTCGAAGGAGAAATCGGTCTCGAAGAACTCCTCGTAGGCCTTGCGCTGCTTGTCGTTCATGATGTCGTACACCATGGAGTGCACTTCCTTGTGCGACAGCGGCGGCATATTGATGCGCTTCATGTCCCCGTCAACGCGGATCATCGGCGGCACGCCCGAGGACAGATGCAGGTCCGAGGCGTTGTTCTTGACGGCGAAGGCGAGCAGTTGCGCGATATCGACGGCCATTGATACTCCGTGAGGCAAGCGCAGCCCGACGAAGCGAGGGCGGCGTGCAAGTCTGCGCCCGGGCGCGCGCCGGAAGTATAACGGAGGGGTCCTACGTCCCATATGTTAATGAGTCCGCAGAATTTGCCCGCCCGCATCGCGGCGGTGCAGGAACGAGTGGCGCGGGCCGCCGGGGCGGCCGGCAGGAGTGCGCAGTCGGTCACACTCCTCGCCATCGGCAAGGCGCAGCCCGTCCCGCTCCTCGGCGCCGCCGCCGCCTGCGGCCTCGAGCATTTCGGCGAGAGCTACCTGCAGGAGGCGCTGGCCAAGATCGCCGCGCTGCGCGAGCGCGGATTGACCTGGCACTTCGTCGGGCGGCTGCAGGCCAACAAGACGCGTCCGATCGCGGCGGAGTTCGCCTGGGTGCACGCGCTCGATCGCTTGAAGGTCGCGGAGCGGCTCGCGGCACAGCGCCCCGCTCACGCCCCGCCCCTCAACGTCTGCCTGCAGGTGAATCTGGCGGGCGAGGCCGCCAAGGGCGGCGTCGCGCCCGGGGAGCTTGGCCCCCTCGCCGCGGCAGTCGCGGCGCTGCCGCGCCTCACGCTGCGCGGTTTGATGTGCATTCCACCCGAGGAGACCGAGCCGGCGCGCCAACGCGCCTGGTTCGCGCAGCTTCGCCAGCTCCGCGATCAGCTCAACGCCGGGGGCGCGCGGCTCGACACGCTGTCGATGGGCATGAGCGGCGACTTCGAGGCCGCGATCGCCGAGGGCGCGACGATCGTGCGCCTCGGAACCGCGCTGTTCGGACCCCGCCCTCCCTAGGCGCGAGCGGCCATCTTTTCGGCGGCGAGGGTCGCGCCTTTCGCCGGCGTATTTGCCGTCATCGATGGGTTGGCCCGGCGAAAGCGCCCTCGAGGGCCATCTTTTCGCCGGCGAAAGTCACGCCTTTCGCCGGCGTGTTTGCCGTCACCGATGGGTTGGCCCGGCGAAAGCGCCGCAGGCGCTTTCGCCCAATCCAACCAGTACAATGCACACCGCCATGACCAACAGGCGCATCGCGGTACTCGGAGCCGGCAACATGGGGCGCGCCCTCATCACGGGGCTGCTGCGCTCCGGCACGCGACCCGAGCACCTGAGCGTCGGCGAGCCGAGCGCCGCCTCGCGCGAGCGCCTCGCGCGGGAGCTCGCCATCACCGCCGCGGCCGACAACGCCGCGGCCGTCGCCGGCGCCTCCGTGGTGGTGCTCGCGGTGAAGCCCGAGGAAGCCAGGGCGGTGCTCGGCGCGCTCGCGGGACACTGGGGCGCCCGGCCACCGCTCCTCGTCTCCGTGGCCGCGGGGCTTCGCGTGGCGGCGCTCGAGGCCTGGTGCGGGCCGGGCGTCGCTGTGGTGCGGGCCATGCCCAACCGCCCCGCGCTGGTGGGCGCCGCCGCCACCGGGTTGTTCGCCCCGCGCGCCGTCGCCGCGCCGCAACGAGCCGTTGCCGAGCAGCTGCTCCGATCGGTGGGCGAAGTCATATGGGTGGCGAGCGAGGATGCGCTCGATGTGGTGACCGCGCTCTCGGGCAGCGGCCCGGCGTACCTGTTCCTGCTGGCGCAGCTCATGGCCGAGGCCGGCGAGCGGCTCGGGCTCGAAGGGACCGCGGCGCGCCGCCTGGCGGCCGTCACGCTCTACGGCGCCGGGCTGCTCGCAACTTCCGGGGACGGCGATCTCGCGCGGCTGCGCGCCGAGGTGACCTCCCCGGGCGGCACTACCGAAGCGGCGCTGCGCGTGCTCGAGGATGCGAAGCTCTCCGACACGGTGGCGCGCGCGCTCGGGGCGGCCACCGCACGCGCGCGCGAGTTGGCCGCAGCGTGTCCGGACTGACCCAACCGACGCCGAGGAGCTCATGAGCGCGATCACCTTCGTCGTCGAAACGCTGCTGTCCCTGGCGTTGTTCGTGGTTCTGGCGCGGCTGCTGCTGCAGTGGACCCGCGCCGACTTCCGCAATCCGCTCTGCCAGGCGGTGGTGCGCATCACCAACCCGCTCATCCTGCCGCTGCGCCGCGTGCTGCCGCCCATCGGCAAGCTCGACACCGCCTCCGTGATCGCGGTGCTGATGGTCGCCGTGCTCGACGTGGCCTGCATCTTCGCGCTGCACGGTGTCGGCTTCCCGCCGCCGCTGCTGTGGCTGCGGGCGGTGCTGGGCGAAATCGCGCGCACGCTGCTCTGGACGTATCTGTCGGCGATCTTCCTGTACGCGCTGCTGAGCCTCATCGCCCCGGGAGGCTATTCACCGCTGCAGTCGGTGCTCGGGACGGTGTGTGAGCCGGTGCTGCGACCGATCCGGCGGCTGATCCCCGCGGTCGCGGGGCTCGACCTGTCGCCGCTGTGGGCGATCATCGCGATCCAGGCCATTCTGATCCTGGTGCGCTGAACGCCGCGGCGCGCTGGCGGAACACGCGCTTAGCGCCGACTTCGCAACGAGAATCGCAGCATTTCGCGCACCCTGAAGGTGCACCCGGACGCCGCGCCGCTCACGCCTTCGCGCCGCGGCGTCGGCGGCACGCAACGGAAACCCTGTGAAAAAAGGCACTTTCGCAACACCCCAAAAGAAAAAGCGCTTGCGAAAGCGCGCGCATGTGCTATTTTCCGCGCCGATTCCTCATCGCGCGGCCCTCGGCGCCGCGTTTCTCAACCGCAAAATTCTCGAGGAGTAGCGCAAAATGGCGAAAAAGGGTGGCGCACCGACGAAATCAGAAGTCCTGACAACCATCTCCAAAGACACCGGGCTCTCCCGCAAGCAAGTCAGCGGAGTTTTCGATTCGATGGGCGGCGTGATCAAGAAGAGCCTGCGCGGCAACGGTCTGTTCACCCTGCCCGGGCTGCTGAAGATGAAGGTCGTCAAGAAGCCGGCGACCAAGGCTCGCGAAGGCATCAACCCCTTCACCGGCCAGAAGATGATGTTCAAGGCGAAGCCGGCCAGCAAGAAGGTTCGCGTGATGCCGCTCAAGAGCCTCAAGGCGATGGTCAATCAATAACAGGCGGGATCTTCCGCAGCCACGGACGGAAAGCCCGGCGCGGAGCCTCCTCGCCGGGCTTTTTGTTGCGCAGCGGGACGGCGCCTTCAGGTTGCACCCGGGGGCTGCGCGATCAGCGGCGCCTCTTGCGCCTCACGCATGAAGGCGAGCACCACATCGCGCAGCTCGTTCAAGCGGCCGTGAAAGAAATGGCCGGCGCCGGCAAGCATCTTCAGCTCGGGAGCGGGCGAGAGGCGCTGCGCGAAGGAGCGCACCGCCTCGGGCGGCACCACCTCGTCCGCGTCGCCCTGCACGATGAGCCACGGACACGCAGGCGCCTCGACATCCGTCACCGGGACGATCGAGATGCCGGGCGCCACCGTGATGAGACGCTGAGGCCGCCCCTGCGCCGCCGCGCGCAGCGCTACCGCGCCGCCGAAGGAGAATCCTGCGAGCCACGGCTGCGCGCCCGGCCAGCGCTGCCGCCCGTATGCAATCGCCGCGAGGGCATCGTCCGTCTCACCCCGGCCCTCGTCGTACCGGCCGGCGCTGCTGCCGACGCCGCGAAAATTGAAGCGGATGGCGGGGGCGCCGAGCTGCTCCAGGGTGCGCGCCAGCGTGTACACGACCTTGTTGTCCATGGTGCCGCCGTAGAGCGGATGCGGATGGCACACCACGGCGAACGCCGTGACGACCTGCATCCCGCCTGCCTCGATCTGCGGGGTCTCGATGAGCGCCTGGAGCGGCCCGGTAAGGCCCGCAAGCGCCGTGCGCTCCGCGAGCGGCGGCTTGGGCGCCGGCATGCTCAGGGGGCCGCCGCCGGCGGGGCGGTGAGCCGCACCAGCAGCCGGTTCAGGCGCTGCACGTACTCGGGAGCGTTGGCGAGGGGCGCGCCCTCGGCGAGCGCCGCCTGGTCGTACAGAAGCTGCGCGAGCTCCGCGAAGCGGATCCCGTCAGTGATCCCATCGAGGTAGCGGATCAGCGGATGCTCGACGTTCACCTCGAGCAGCGGGCGAGCCTGGGGCGCCTTCTGGCCGAGGCTCTCCAGGGCCCGCCGCATGCGCTCGGGAAGGTCGCGCTCGCCGATCACGAGACAGGCCGGCGACTCGCTCAAGCGCTCGCTGACGCGTACCTCCGTCACGCGCTCCCCGAGTGCGTCCCTGATGCGCTTCAGCAGTCCCTTGCTCTCCCGGAGGCGCGCATCGTGCTGCTGGCGATCGGCGTCGCTCGCGAGCCCCCCGAGCTCGAGGTCCCCGCGCGAGGCGTCCTTGAAGCGCTTGCCCTCGTAGCTGTCGAGCTGGCCCATCATCCACTCGTCGATCCGCTCGGCCAGCAACAGCACCTCGAGCCCGCGCTCCTTCAGTCGCTCGATCGCAGGACTGCCGCGGGCGGCCTCGAGGGTCTCCGCGATCACGTAGTAGATCCGGTCTTGCCCGGGCTTCATGCGCGAGAGGTAGTCGGCGAGGCTGACGGAGGGGGAGTTGTCCGCGTTGTGCGTGCCGGCGAAGCGCAGCAGCGGCAGGATCGCGTTCTGGTTGGCGTGATCCTGGACGATGCCCTCCTTCAGCACCGTGCCGAATTCCCTCCAGAAGGTGGCGTACTTCTCCGGCTCGTCCTTCGCGAGCCGCGCGAGCAGATCGAGCACCCGCCTGGTGAGCCCGCCGCGGATCGCCTCGACCTCCGGGTCCTGCTGCAGGATCTCGCGCGAGATGTTAAGCGGCAGGTCGCTCGAGTCGACCACTCCCTTCGCGAAGCGCAGGTACAGCGGCAGGAACTGCTCGGCGTCGTCCATGATGAACACCCGCCGTACGTAGAGCTTCAGTCCCCGCACCGCCTCGCGCTGCCACAGGTCGAAGGGGGCGCGGGCGGGCAGGTAGAGGAGGCTCGTGTACTCGCGCTTGCCTTCCACCTTGTTGTGGGTCCAGGCGAGCGGATCGGTGTTGTCGTGCGTGAGGTACTGGTAGAACTGCCGGTATTCCTCGTCCGAGATCTGCGTGCGCGGCAGCGTCCAGAGCGCTTTTGCCTGGTTCACCACCTCGAACTCGAGCGACGCCTCGCCCTCTTTCCTCATGCGCACGGGAAAACCGATGTGATCGGAATAGCGGCGGATCAGGCCGCGCAAGCGCTGCGGATCGGCGAACTCGCGCGCGTCGGCTTTCAGGTGCAGCGTGACCGCCGTGCCGCGCTTCGGCAGCGTCAGCGATTCGACGCTGAACTGCCCATCGGCGCTCGACTCCCAGCGCACGCCGGCCTCCGGCGGCGCGCCGGCCTTGCGCGAGCGCACCTCGACGCGCTCAGCGACGATGAATGCCGAGTAGAAGCCGACCCCGAACTGCCCGATGAGCTGCGAAGCCTGCTGCTCGTCCTTGGGCAGGGTGCGGAAGAACTCGGCGGTGCCCGAGCGCGCGATGGTGCCGAGGTCAGCGATCGCCTGCTCGCGCGTCATGCCGATGCCGTTGTCGGTGACGGTCAGCGTGCCGGCGGTCGGATCGGCGTCGATGCGGATGCCGAGCTCCGGGTCGTCGGCGAGCAGCGCGCCGTCTGCGATCGCCGCGAAGCGCAGCCGGTCGCAGGCGTCCGAGGCGTTGGAGATGAGCTCTCGCAGGAAGATCTCCCTGTGGCTGTACAGGGAGTGGATCATGAGCTTCAGCAGCTCGCGCACCTCGGCCTGAAAGCCGTGCGTCTCCCGCGCGCTCGCGGCGCTGAGGGTCGGTTGCGGGTTCGGTTCGGCCGGCATGCTCGCCCTTTGCGGGAAGCCCCGACGGTGGGTCCCGAGACGAGCGATCTTGGGAACAGTTGGGGAATTT
>Ga0209055_1003032_pt1 | contig 10373 bp, 9 predicted proteins | sample GraSoiAngelo_110_FD_185875 | JGI IMG/M metagenome (GOLD analysis project Ga0209055, IMG submission 185875) | Grasslands soil microbial communities from the Angelo Coastal Reserve, California, USA - 14_0903_12_30cm (SPAdes) (version 2) | ecosystem: Environmental > Terrestrial > Soil > Grasslands ...
TCGGCTACCTGATGGTCGGCGTCGAGGGCGCGACGATCAGGGCCGATCCCAAGCTTCGCCTGGTCCGCGTCATTCCGTCCGCGGTGTGGTGGCTCGAATTCCCGGAGCAGTGGAATCCGAAATCCCCGTGGCGCGATCGCCGTGTGCGGCTGGCGGCCAACCTGGCCGTGGACAAGCACGCCATCAACGACGCGGAGCGACTCGGCTTCTCGCGCCTGACCGGATCGATCATCCCGAGCGTCATGGAGTTCGCGCTGCGGATCGACCCGTTCCCGCACGATCCCGCCCACGCCAGGCGTCTCCTCACCGACGCCGGCTACCCCAACGGCTTCGACGCCGGCGATCTCACCCCGCTGCCGCCGTTCACGACGATGGGCGAAGCGGTTGCGAACGACCTGGCCGCGGTCGGCATTCGCTCGCGGGTGCGGATCATGGAGCGGGCGACCTACATGGAGGCGTGGCGCGCGAAGAAGCTGCAAGGCGTCCTCGTCACGGTCTCGGCGGCGCCGGGCAACGCTGCTTCCCGCCTCGAGGCCTTCGTCGTCAGTACCGGTCCGTACGCCTACGGGGGCTATCCGGACATCGACGACCTGTTCCGGCAGCAGGCTCAGGAGCGCGACCGGAAGAAGCGCGAGGCGATGCTCCACGAGATCCAGCGCTTGATGCACGAGCGGGTCATGCACGGCCCGATCTTCGAGCCGGCCACGCTGCACGGCGTCGGACCGCGCGTCGAGGAGCCGGCAGTCGGCTTGAATCCGCTGCTCTACTTCACCGCGCCGTACGAGGACATCCGCCTGAAGAGGCCGTGAGGGCCTTTGGCTCGGGACCGTCCCGGGTCGCCGCGGCCCTTGCCGTAACCGTGCTCGCGGTTGCGCCCGCGGCCCAGGCGCGCATCCCTCTCGAGTTGCGATTCGATGGTCAACCCTTCGATCCGCAAGCGCCACCTGACTTCACCTGCTTCAGCTACACGCGGAGCCGCTGGGTGAGCTGCCGGGTCGAGAAGGGGCAGGAGCCCGGAGCGTACGTCCTCGAGCGGCTCGAGCCGGGGCAATACAGGATGCACGTCAGCATCGACGAGAATCCCGCCAACCCCCGCCGGTTTCCGGGTGACTACGAGGCCCAGCCACGCTTCGAGGTCACCGAGAGTGGACCGGAGCGGCTGATCGTGGACCTGCCGAGGCTCATCCACCTGACGCGTCCGGGTGACAACGCGCGTCCACTCGAAGGCATGCTGACGGGCTGCGCGACCCAGCCCAAGTTCGAGACGCCGCGCTTTTCCTGGGGGCCCGTGGTGAGCGTCGAGTTCGCCTGGGAACCGATCGTTGCCGGGGCCGAGTACCGGTACAACCTCACGGCCGCCGCCTGCGGCCAGTCAGGCACGCGTCGGGTGATCGTGAACGAGAAGACCGAGGCGACCGCGGCGACGATCGCGCTGCCACCGAGCGCCGGAGGCGAGTATTACGTCTTCCGCGTCGAGGCCTGGAAGGGGGGCCGCCTGGTCGGCGACCTCTATACGCACGACAGCGGCACGCACTCGTGGAACTACCGTTTCCAGGTGCACGACGCGAGCGTGCCGCGCTGGGCGTACATCGTGGCCGGAGCCGGCGTGCTGCTCCTGCTCTTCGGCGCTCGTCGGGCGTTTCGCGGCGTCGACTCCCGCCGGCGGCGCCGCCGGGCAGGCTGGCTTGCGGGCGGCACGATCGCCATCCTCGTGATTGGCGCGGTCGCGGGCGTCAGCTACCACTATGATCAGGACCGCGAACGGCGCCGCGCCGAGAGCGAGAAAGCGCGGGTCGACGCCGAGCGGCAAGCGCGGCAGCGCGAGATCGTCGCGGCGTTCGTCTCGGCGGCGCCGCGGCCCGACTGGTGGGATCGCGTCGAGACGCCCTATCGTGTGGACACGCTCGGCGACCTGTTCGCCGCCTGGCAAGGCCATCCGCGCGGCGACGATGGTCGCGGCGAGCGCCTGTTCTTCAAAGCCGCCTACCAGGGCATTGTCGACCACGCCGATGACGACCAGGTCGTGGCCACTGCCATCGCGCTCTTGCATCACGTCGTGCGCGACTACCCGCACCGCCCCCAGCTCGCGCAGTTCGGGTACGAGCGCTACTTCCAGCACCGCCAGCGCACCGACAACTGCGCGAATTGCATGGTCGGTGACACGACCCAGGGGCTCGCCAAGAACCTTACCGAGCTCTACGCAGCTGCCGGCCGCTACGACGAGGCCATCGAGGTCGGCCGGCGCTTGATCGAGGGTCGGAGTGCGGATGTGAGCCCCTACAAGCTCGCCGAGACCTGGGACCAGATGGCGTGGGTGCACTGGCAGAAGGGCGAGCGCGAGCGGGCCGTGCAGATCATCCGCGATGCGCTGGCTCGTTATGGCGATACCGTGCGCGGCGATCAGCTCAGGCGCACGCTCGCCCGCTTCGAGCGGGAGGGGGCGCGCTAACGGGCGAGCATCGTCGCCGCGAACAACTCCAGCATGTGTGTCTCGGGGAAGTCGGCGAACCCGAGCATCAGGTCCGTCGCGCCGGCCGCCTCGTAGCTGGCGATGCGCCGAGAGATCGCCTCATCGTCACCGGCGAGCACGGTATCGAGCAGGGGATGCTCGGAGACGATTCCGCGGTCGGCACAGAAGCGAGCCAGGCGTGGGCCGAGCGCCTCGCCGGGCACCGTGACGATCGCGTCCAGCTCGACTGATCGCCGGAATGCGTCGGCGCTTCGTCCCTCGGCGTGGAGCTGCTCACTCAGGCGCTGCCATCGAGACGCGAAGTCTTTGGGTGTGACGTACGAGGCCTCCCAGCCGTCGGCGTGACGCGCGGTGACCGCCAGCGCCCGTGGCCCCATTGCCGCGATCCAGATCGGTGGGCCGGGACGCTGGACCGGCTTCGGATCGAGCCGCGCATCGGTCAACGCGTAGCGCGGCCCGCGATGATCGAAACCGTCGTGGGCGCCCCAGAGTCCGCGCACGATCTCGACCGTCTCCGCCAGCGTCTCGATTCTCGCGCCGGCCTGCGGATAGCGGATCCCAAGGCTCGACCAGCTTCGCGCGGCCGCATCGTCCTCCGCGCCCACGGCCAGGCGCAGGTCGAGGCGCCCGCCCGACAGGTGGTCGACCGTTACCGCGCGCTTGGCCAGCCACGAGGGATGGTGCGACGACGCGTCGAACGCGTACGTTACCGCCGGCCCGATGCGGGCACGGCGGGTCAACCCGGCGAGCGCGCCGAGCATCGTCCACCCGTCGTGCGTCCACGCGCCGAGGCCGTCGCCATAGGTGATGCGCGCGTACCCGAGCTCATCGGCGACCGTCCAGTAGTGACGGAGCGCGGCCACGTCCGTGCCCCAGGTCTGCACGCCGATGGCCAGCACGTGATCCGCTCGATTCGCGCCTAGCGCGACGTCTTCTCGGGCTGGCCGCGCTTCAGGACGAGATAGTCGTAGATGTCGTCGAGATCCGAGCTCCTTAGATCCAGGTGATCGGGCATCGCGGTGTAGCGGTATTTCGACGGTTGCCGCACGTACCCCGTGATCCACGCCTTGGTCCGGTAGCTCGTCACGCTCTGCGGCGCGTTCAGATCCGGCCCGACCTTGCCTCCCTGCTGGTTGATCGCGTGGCAGCGGAGGCACCGGCCCTTGAAGATCGCGAAGCCCCGCGCCGCGCTCGACCCTGGGGCTGCGCCTCTCGGCACGACTTCGGGATAGCGCTCCTCGAGCTTCACGAGGTTGATCGAGACGAGCTGCCACGGCCACGGGTACTCATGCTCCGTTCCCTGATTCGTGCCCGTCCATACGAGGTAGTACGGGCCGGGATTCGCCTTCCGACGGCCGATCGGTTCCCAGCCGGGGACGTCGAGATCCTCGAACGCCATGCAGCCGCCCGGCTCGGCGAGCTTCGCGGCCGCCGACACGGAGGCGTAGCCGTCGAGGGCGGTCAGGATCGCTTCGGAGTACTCGGTCGCATCCCAGCCCGGACCATACATCGCATCCATCAGCGACTTGATCGGCCAGCATCGGTACGACTTGGTCTTGCCCGCGTGCGGATCGATGAAGGTCACGGTCTGCGGCGCGACCTTCGTCGTGATCTGCGTCCCCGTCAGCTCGGCGACGCGCTGGCCAGAGCGCTGAAAGGAGAGAGAAGCCTGCGGCTCGGCGCTGGCGATCGCGCCGGCGAGGGTGAGCACTGGCACGAGCAGGCGTATCCAATATAATGTCGGCCACCGATGATCACGCACTTCGATCACGTGACGGTCGCAGTCAGGGACGTGGACGCCGCGAAGTCGTTCTTCGCCTTGCTCGGATTCAAAGAAGACCAATCCGTCGTCATCTCCGGCCCGAAGTTCGCGGCGTACATGGGGGTCGAGGGCATCGAGGCCGAGCATGTGACGCTCGTGCTCGCCAACGCGTCCCCCCCGGCTGGAAGTACAGCTGCTCAAGTACCGTCGTCCCGACCCGCTGTCCGATCCGCATCGTGACCGGCTCGACCGACTGGGCTTCAACCACATCTGCTTCGCCGTCGACGACATCGAGGCGATGGTCGCGACCCTACGGGCGCACGGGATCCGGATGCGCAACGCGATCATGGACTTCCATCAGCGAAAATTGGTTTTCATCGCGGGACCGGAAGACATCACCGTCGAGCTCTCGGAGTGGCACTAGGGCGTGATCCACCCCTGTTCGACGAAGAACTTTTTGAGCGTCTTGGCGATCTGTTCCGGCGTGTGCTTGGCGTCGCCGTCCACGCCCTGAGAGCGCTCGGTGGCGATCCCGACGCCGCCGCTCACCATCGCGCTCGTCGCCGCGCGCCCGGCAGCCGCCCCCACGCCGGCCATCGGCCCCATGCCCGGCTTGATCGAGCTCTTCACCGTCGTGTAGAAATCCTCGACGAGCCGTCGCCCTTCGGGGGTCGTCTCGTACACCTGCACGAGCGTCCGGACTTCGCTCGCTCCCGCTCCGAAGCCCACGACCATTCGCCGGAGACGATTGCCCTCGTTCACCGAGACGAATTGCCCCTCGATCGAGAGCGTTGGCCCCGACACGGACACCGAGCCCGCGGTCGCCGCCGGGACCGCGGCCAGGCCGAGCTTGCCGGGCTCCTTGACGAGATTTTCGGTCACGATGCGGGCGACGTCGCGGCCGATCTTGAGCTCCTCCTCGGAGGCTGGCGTTTCCCGCATCATGTGGATGAGCCGTGCGCCGATCGCGCTGTCGAGAGACACGTCACCGGGAGAGACGCCGAAGTCGTGCACCACGATGAGCTGGGGCTTGGGCAGCCCGATCGCCCGCGAGTTGACGTTCTCCACGCTCGTCCGCGCGCACGCCGTCACGGCGAGGGCCAGACCCATCACCACGACTCCGCGTCGTGTCATGAAAGCCATCGGAGCTCGAAACCCTTTCTGGACGCGCGCACGTACGCGCCGTATGGTGCGGGGAAATGGGCAGGGAGGAGCAGCGAGCCTCGCTCGGCGCACTGCTCGAGGAGCTTGCGGCGCGACGCGGCGGCGGCGACCCGATCGGTGCAGGCGACGGTGGACCAGTCGACCTCGTACGCCTGCATCGGGTGGTGCACGGTGTCGCCCGCGAAGATCGCCTCCTGGGACCCTGACCTGAGACGGATGCACACGTTGCCGGGGGTGTGACCGGGCGCCAGCTCGACCGTGAGCGCGGCGTCGACCTGGTGGCCGTCCTCGATCATGTCCGCTCGCCCCGCCTCGACGACCGGCAGCGCGCTGTCCAGGAAGGCCGCGCGGCGGATGGGGCTGGGGTCCGGGTTCTTCTGCCAGTGGTCGTACTCGATCCGCGCGAACAGGTAGCGCGCGTTCGGGAACGTCGGCACCCAGCGCCCGTCCCTGAGGACCGTGTTCCACCCGATGTGATCCGCGTGCAGGTGCGTGCACATCACGTAGTCGATGCTCTCGGGTGTGGCGCCGGCGGCGCGCAGGCGCTCGAGGAACGGCGTCTGCAGGTGATGCCAGTGGGTCCGCGGCATCCGCTCCTTGTCGTTCCCGACGCACGTGTCGATCAGCACCGTGTGACGGCCGGTCTTGACGATCCACGCGTGCATGCTGAAGACCAGCGCTCCGCGGTCGGGGATGTAGTAGCGCGGCGCCAGCCAGTGCAGGTGCGGCTGCAGCGCCTCGGGATCGAAGGGCATGAAGAAGTTCGCGGCCAGGAACGTGGAGTCGACCATCTCCTCGATGCGGACGACCGACGCGTCACCGATGGTGAGGTGGTCCATGGTCACCCCTTGAACTTCGGCATGACTTCGCGGGCGAACCAGGTGAGCTGCTCGAGCATGACGGCCTCGGGCGTGCCCATGCTCGTGCTCACGTTGACGTACTGGAGGCCGGGGAAGCGCGACTGGAGGTTTTGCAAATACGCGGTCAGCTCCTCGGGCGTGCCGGCGAACCACGCGCCCGTCTTCATGAAGTGCTCGAGGCTGGGGACGCCGGCGGCCGCCCAACCGCCGCGCCGCGCGGCGGCCTCGACCTGGGCCGGCTTGATCCCGGGCACGAAGCCGAGCGGGGCGAACATCTTCACGTGCTCCTCGTAGAACGGCGTGAGCTCGCGAACGGCCTTCTCGCGGCTGTCGGCCAGGTGGAAGAAGATGCCGAGGCAGAGGTTCTCGCCCAGCTTCAGATCGTGTCCGGCGCGGGCCGCCGCCTCGCGATAGCCGTGGATGGGGCCCTCGGCCATGGTGGCCGCGCCGCCGCCGATGATGCCCTTGATCCCGTGACGCACCATGAAGTCGAGGCCGCGGGCGCTCGCGCTCACGATCGGCTGCCAGCACTCGACCGGACGGTGGATCGGACGCGGGACCAGCGTGATCTCCCGCAGCTCGTAGCCGCGATAGGGCACGGCCGGCGGCAGCGTGTAGTGCTTGCCGTGGTGCTTGAACGATTCCTCGTTGAACGCCTTGAAGATGATCTCGACCTGCTCCTCGAACAGCTCGCGGTTGGCCTCGGGGTCGAGCATCGGCGCGCCGAACGTCTCGACCTCGCGCGTGTGGTAGCCGCGGCCCACGCCGAAGATCACGCGGCCGCCGGTCAGGATGTCGGCGGTGGCGTAGTCCTCGGCCAGGCGCAGCGGGTGCCACATGGGAGCGATGTTGAAGCCGCAGCCGATCTTGATCTGCTTCGTGATGTGGGCCAGGTGCACCGCCGACATCAGGAGGTTCGGCAGGCACTCGTAGCCCTCGTGCTGGAAGTGGTGCTCGGCCAGCCAGATCGCGTAGTACCCCAGCTCGTCCATCCTCCGGGCGACGGCATCGGTCTTCGCGAACACCGTGGCCAGGTGCTCGTTCCCGTAGCGCCGCTCGTTGGCCGGGGTGGCCGTCTGGCCCATGTCGGGGAAATCGACGTGGCCGGCATAGACCGTGGCGAACCTCGTGATCATGGTGGCTCCTTTGCCTCAGAACTTGCGCTTGCGACCGGCGAAGATCTCCTGCATTTCCTTCTCGGCCCAGGCGATGGCCTGGTCGACCGTCATCTTACCCGTGGCGTACTGCGCGAACATGTCCGGGAGGATGTAGAGGTCGAGGACCTGCTGAGACGACGCCGTCGTGGGACCAGGCCAGGACGGCGGGACCGTCACCTTGGCGACCTCGGGAATGAACCGATACTGCTTGTCGCTCTTGTACACGGGATGCTTGGTGAGATTGGTCAGGAACGGCATGTTGAAGCCGTGGCCGGCATCCACCCACTTGGCCTGGTTCTCGGGCTGGAAGTGGTAGCGCAGGAAGTCCTTGGCGAGGTCGACGTTCTTCGCGAAGTTCCAGATGCCGACGCACCAGTAGCCGGTCGTCGTCTTCCGGTCCACGGGCCCACGCGGCGTGTTGACGTGGTCGATGACCTCGGCGATCTCGCGCTGCGTCCCCGGGATCACGACCTTGTCGCGCTTGGCCGACTCGAAGGCGCTGATCGGGTTGTGGATGGCGATGCACTTGCCCGCGTTCAGGCAGCGGTTGTTGCTGGCGTCGTCCCAGGCCAGCACCTCGGGGTCCATCGCCTCGGTGTAGAGACGCTTGACGAACTCCATGGCCTGGCGCGTCTCTTTCGAATTGATGGCGACCGTCTTCCCGTCCTTGGCGACGTAGGAGGCGCCATACGACCACATGATCGAGAGCAGCGTGACGTTGGCGTCGCCGCTGTGGCCGAGCGCGGTGCCGAAGGGATGCCCGATGGCCTTGCCCTTCTTGCCGACTCGGAGCCAGTCCTCCCACGTGTCGGGGTTCTTCTCGCCGATCTGCTCGAGGAGATCGGTACGCACCGCCATCGGGAAGGGCGGCATCCACCACGGCAGCAGCTTCCACTTGCCGCGGATGAGGTAGTCGTTCGGGTTCATCCACCCGCCGTTCTTCGGCGCGACGTCGGCGGCGACGTCGTTGAGATCGACCAGGTGATCGAAGTAGAGATCGGCGTCACCGAGGCCGGGGCCGAGCGCGGTGAGGTCGTGACCCGAGCGCGCCTGGACCTCCGAGGCCTTCTTGGTCACGAGCTGCAGGTGGGCGATGATGTCGAGCCGCACCTTGACCTTGTTCTTCGCGCCCCACTCCTCGAACTGCCGCTTCAACTCCTTGTCGGTCTCGGGCACGAAGCTCGCGATGGTCAGGAAGGTCAGCTCGCGAGTCTGGGCCGTCGCCGGAACGCCGCCGGCCACCACGACCGAGGCCGCGCCACCCGCCGTCACGCGGAGGAATTGCCGCCGGTTCACCATGTCTGCCTCCTACTTGACGGCGCCCGCCGTCAGTCCGGACACGTAGTAGTCGAGGAAGAACACGTACGCGACCACGATGGGAAGCGAGCCGATGCAGGCGCCCGCCATCAGTCCACCCCAGTAATAGATGTCGCCGCGGATCAGCTCGGAGAAGACGCCCACGGTCATGGTCTTCAGCTCGGCCGGCGAGACGAAGACCAGCGAGTAGAGGAACTCGTTCCAGGAGAGGGTGAAGGCGAACAGCGCCGCGCAGATGACGCCCGGCACCGCCACCGGCAGCAGGATCCTCAGCAGCGTCTGGAAGCGGTTGCAGCCGTCCAGCATCGCGCACTCCTCGATCTCCTTCGGCACCGTGCGGAAATAGCCCATGAGGAGCCACGTGCAGAAGGGAACGAGGAAGGTCGGGTACGTGACGATCAGCGCCCACAGCGTGTCGGAGAGCCCCAGCCGGTTGACCACCGTGCTCAGCGGTAGGAAGAGCAGCGACGGCGGCACCAGGTAGGTGATGAAGATCGCGACGCCGAAGGAGTCCGCGCCGGGAAAGCGCAGGCGGGCCAGCGGATACGCGGCCAGGATGCCGATCAGGACGGAGACGACGGTCGCGGCGATGCTGACGATCAGGCTGTTGGCGAACCAGCTCCAGAACATGGTGTCCTTCGAGAGCATCTCGTAGTGCCCGAGGGTCAGGCCCTGCCGGATGAAGAAGGGCGTGGCGTTCACGTTGTAGAGCTCGGCGTTCTTCTTGAACGACGTCACCAGCATGAAGTAGAGCGGGAACAGCGCGAAGAACACGAACGGCGCCACCGGCAGGTACAGGGTGAAGAGCGAGCGCGTCGGGCGCGACCACCACGAGCGTCTAGTCATACGTCGTGGACTTGCGGACGAGTCGGAGCTGGGTGAAGACCACGCCGAGCAGGATCGGGAAGAGGAACAGCGAGACGGCGGCGCCCTGCCCGATCTGCCCGCTCTGGAGCCCCAGGGCGAACGAGTAGGTGGCGAAGAGATGCGTCATGTTCATCGGTCCACCCTTGGTGAGGATGTACACGATGTTGAAGTCGGCCAGCGTGAAGATCGCCGAGAACAGGATGACGACGGCCAGCACCGGCTTGACGAGCGGCACGGTGACGTGCCAGAAGCGCGCGGCGGGGCCGGCGCCGTCCGATTCGGCGGCTTCGTACAGTTCCCGCGGGATGGCCACCAGGCCGGCCAGCAGCGTGATCGCGAAGAAGGGCAGGCCGCGCCACGTGTTGACCAGGATCACCGTGAACATGGCCAGGTAGGGATCGGGCAGCCACGGGACGTCCTTGTTCACGATGTGCAGGTGCTTGAGCGTCCAGTTCACCACGCTGTAGAGCGGCTCGAACATCCACCACCAGACGAGCGTGCTGAGCGCGGTGGGCACGATGAACGGCAACAGCACGGCGCCGCGGATCAGCCGCTTGAACCGGGCGACCCGGAACAGCAGCAGGGCCAGGGCCATCCCGAGGACCGTCTTGAGCAGGAGCGCGATCGACGTGAACACGAGCGAGTTCTTCAGGGTCTGGCGAAAGATGTCGCTGCCCAGCAGCCGCTCGAAATTGGCGAGGCCCACGAAGCTTCCCGTCTCGCCCACGCGAGCGTCGCTCACGCTGAACCAGACCGAGAGCACGAAGGGATAGGCG
>Ga0209055_1003036_pt1 | contig 10364 bp, 8 predicted proteins | sample GraSoiAngelo_110_FD_185875 | JGI IMG/M metagenome (GOLD analysis project Ga0209055, IMG submission 185875) | Grasslands soil microbial communities from the Angelo Coastal Reserve, California, USA - 14_0903_12_30cm (SPAdes) (version 2) | ecosystem: Environmental > Terrestrial > Soil > Grasslands ...
TACGTGCCGAAGACTCGTGCATACCAGCTACAAGCCGACGTACCTGGTATTACCCTGGAAAAACTTGCCGCGGTAAATGCCAAAAACCTTCCCGTCAACGGCACGCTGACAGCAAGTGCGCGCGGGGCAGGCACTCTGGATAACCCGCAGCTCGCGGCCAGCGTTCAAATTCCGAAACTTGAGTTTCAACAGACCACAGTCACGCAGATCAAAGCTGATCTGAATCTCGCCAATCACCGGGCGGATGCGACTCTTAGCTCCGGAATTGCCCAAGCTTCGGTGCAAGCCCGGGTGAGCACGAACCTTACTGGCGATTACTACACCGTGGCCTCTGTGGACACGACGGTTCTGCCGGTTGCCGCGCTGCTCGCGGTTTACGTTCCAAGCCTGCCTGAAGGTTTGCAGGGGCAGATGGAATTACATGCCTCGGCTAAAGGCCCATTGAAAGACAAATCGCGGATGGAAGCACATCTGGTCATTCCAAAGCTGAATGCTGAATATCAATCGTTGCAAATCGCAAACACGGTCCCAATCCGTGTGAACTATGCCAAGTCAGTCGTGGCGCTTGAGCCAGGCGAAATTCGAGGCACAGACACTTCACTCCGGTTCCGCGGCCAGGTTCCGTTGCAGGGAGCCGGACCAATGACGATGACGGCACAAGGCAACATCAACCTTCGCCTGTTGCGCCTATTCAGCCCCGACCTGAAGAGTTCCGGAATCGTGAACGTCGACGTGCGCAGCGCCGGAAGCGCGCAACATCCCAGTGTTGCTGGCCAAATCCGCTTGCAAGATGTTTCGCTGACCACGATAACCGCCCCGCTCGGGCTTTCCAACGCAAATGGGACGCTCGACCTTGCTAACGATCAGGTGCGAGTTAGCAACTTTACCGGACAAGTGGGAGGCGGCGATATTTCGGCTGGCGGAACGATCGCATATCGCCCCCAACTTCAGTTCAATCTCGCGCTCAACGCAAAATCGGTCCGCCTGCGCTATCCGGAAGGGTTGCGCGCGGTCCTGGACAGCAGCCTCACTCTGACTGGCAGCCGTGATGCCGCAGCGGTAAACGGGCGCGTGCTGATCGACAGTCTATCGTTCACAAAAGAATTTGACCTCGCCGAGTTTATGGGCCAATTCACTGGATCGACCGCTCCTCCCAGCGGCGAGAACTTCGCCGACAAAGTGAAACTTGAGGTCAGTGTGCAATCCACGCAGCAACTTCAGGCCGTCAGTTCAGAGGTGAGTATCGAAGGGCAAGCCAATTTACGGGTGATTGGGACAGCTTCCAACCCGGTGATCGTGGGGCGGGTCGATCTGACTTCAGGTGAGATTTTCTTCATGAAACAGCGCTATCAATTGGAACGCGGCATCATTAACTTCACCAATCCTGACCAGACGACACCCGATGTGAACATGGCGATCACTACCACCATCAAGCAATACAATCTGACCCTCACGGTTGTGGGACCGATCGATAAGCTGCGCACAAGCTATGTTTCCGATCCTCCTCTTCCACCGGTCGACATTATCAATCTCATCGCGCGAGGACAGACTACCGAAGAGGCCACCCCACCGAATTTGGGGGCCAATTCTCTGCTGGCCAAAGGCTTAGCTAGCCAGGCCAGCAGCCAGGTCACTAAACTTGCCGGACTTTCCAGCCTGCAAATCGATCCCCTGCTCGGGGGGGACAACCGGAATCCGTCGGCTCGGATCGGCCTTCAACAGCGCGTCACAAAGAATTTCCTGTTTACTTTCTCCACCGACGTAACTTCGGCCCAAAATGAGGTCATCCAGGGCGAGTATCAGCTCAACAAACGGTGGTCGGTAAGCGCAACCCGCAATGAAACTGGCGGCGTCGCATTCGACGGTAAATTTCATACGGTCTTTTGAACTCCACAATGTCGGCAGATCAAAACGATCTGTGGGTGTTTCGCGATGCTCGCAAGACGGTATCGCGAAGCACTCTGCTGCGCGACTTGCACTCCGCACTGCGCCGGCTTTTTGGCGACGCACAAAATCGGCAACTCTACTACAACGCCCTCATTCAAGCTGGAGAATTGGAATCGGGGCTCGCCGACAGTAATTCTGAATCGACAGAGAGCCTCGCTGACCTTACTGATGCGTTAGCATTTGCTGCTTTTGGTGGCGGTCTCAACAAAGTGAAGCAACTTGCGAACGCCCTCGATCACATTGCGTGTCCAAATCAGTTGACGACATCTCCCTCTGAGGGATTTGCCTACTACGCTCTTAATCCTCTGGATATCGCCAAGCCTGCGCAGCAAAGTGTTGCCCCAGATCGTCAAGCAGCCGTCATCGGGATTCGCAGCATCGGCACCACCCTGAGCGCGGTTGCTACGGCGGCAATAATCTCAAACGGCCATCGAGCGGAACGAATTACTGTCCGGCCGGAAGGAGATCCCTATAATCGCGCCCTGCTCTTTACAGCCCAGCAGAGCGACTGGATCAAAAAACTAAAGGAAGTCTCTGCGCTATTCCTAGTGGTTGACGAAGGTCCGGGCCGCAGCGGCTCGACTTTCCTTTCCGTAGCAGAAGCTCTGGTCTCGTCCGGCATCCCGGCAGAAGACATCGTGCTGTTGGGTAGCCGGGAGCCTGATCTCAACACGCTATGCGCGCAGGAGGCTGTATCCCGGTGGAAAAAGTTTGAGTTTCGCACGTTTTCCCCGGATACGTGCAATGGCTTCCGTGACTGCACATATATCGGCGGCGGGGAATGGCGGAAACACTTTCTTTCACGCGAAAGCTCTTGGCCTACTTGCTGGCCACAAATGGAACGCCTGAAGTTTCTGTCACAGGACAGATCTCAGTTGTTCAAATTCGACGGATTGGGACGAGTTGGTGACGCCGTCCGTAATCGCGCGCGCGCTCTCGCTGCTGGCGGATTTGGCGGCGCGATTGAGGATGCGGGAGACGGTTTTTCCAGATATCCCGTGATTGACGGGAGGTCATTACACTTCGAAGATGTTTCTGAGAGCATTCTCGCGCGGATTGCGAGATACTGCGCCTTCCGTTCGGCAGAATTTCGCGTGGAACATGGCACGCCTGAGCCTCTTGCCGAAATGCTTCGCGTCAACCTGCTTCGAGAATTTCAGTGGGAGATCGATTTTGATCCTGAGCTTCTTCGTCCACAAAACATGGTTGTAGTCGACGGCCGCATGAATCCTCATGAATGGCTTGGCACGGCGAATGGCCAGCTGCTAAAGATGGATGGTGCGACCCACGGCGATGATCATTTCTTCCCTGGTCTGACCGACATCGCATGGGATATCGCTGGCGCTGCCGTGGAATGGAACCTGCACCCTGATGCCTTGGATTTTTTGCTATCCCGGTATCGTTTGCTGACGGGAGAAGACCTTCGTCAGCGCCTGCAGATCTTTTTGATAACTTATGCTGTGTTTCGCCTTGCATGGTGCAAGATGGCGCTGCCGACGGTACCCGGCACGGCGGAAGAGTTCCGCCTCGCCTTGGCCTATCGTTATTACCGCAGGCACATTGAGACTCAATTGGCGCAGGGGATTGATGCGCCCCGAAAAGATTTCCGGACAACCCTTAGGCGTGATAAATCGGCGGTCAATACCTGTCAAGCATAGCGAGGGTATACAGTCCGTTCCCTAACCCAATTGTGCTATTAAACCCACCCAGCCGAGCCATTGTTCGGTGGCAACCCAAGCAGTAGGTTCCTTGTACAGCTTTGTTTCCATACTCGTCAAATCCGCAGGAGCTTGCTCCTGGCCGAAGTGAAATGTTCCGCGTTTCCTCTGGCCGCTGTAAAGAGAGTTTGGCGGGATTCGTGAGCAGTCTTCATGCGCCGCCGGAGGGCAATCAAAATCGATTGCAAATTCAGATTATGAAAACAGCAACCCCCAAATCCTCGCGCACGAGCACGACATCCGCCCCGGTGCGAATTCTTGTCGCCGATGATCACGAAGTAATGCGGCTTGGAGTTCGCAATCTTCTGGAGGCCCGGCCCGGCTGGTCCATCTGCGCAGAAGCTAGCAACGGAAAGGAAGCGATTGAAAAGACGTTAGAGTCTCGCCCCGATATTATTGTGCTGGACATAGCCATGCCCGTCATGAATGGGCTTGAGGCTGCGGTTCGCATTGCTGAGACTGCCCCGCAGGTTCCGATCATTTTGTTTTCCCTGCATCTCTCAGACGATTTGATCGACCGTTTCCCGACAGATCGCATTCGAGGGGCCGTAGCAAAGGGCGATTCGGCCCGCGATCTGGTGGACGCTATTGAGACAGTTTTAAGTGGCGGAACATTTTTCCCGAACAAGAAGTCGCTCCGGGCGTCGTGCTGATTATCAATCTATCCGCCTCCAACTTATTGGGCGGTTAGCAAATGACGAGGCGGCAATACTTCAGCAACGTTTTCTTTGCTCCGGTTCAATTCTTTCCGGCGACGAACCCGTCATTCACAGAGCCATACCTTCGGATGAAAGCCGCTAGTGGGCCTTGATGATATCGCTCAACAGATCAGGCTTCGATTCATCGCGCACGAGGTGCGGGAACTTTTCTCCGCCGTGATAGTCGATCTTGAAGACTTTGTAGTAGTCGGTGTTCTCAATCAATAGCTCAAGTGGTTCAGAGCTGTTCCTCGTCGCGCGCATCGCATCGTGCAGCACGTCAACCGAGAATTTCTTTCCATTCACTGCGATTACCGCCATTCCTGGACCGATGCCAGCTTTGGCGGCGGGCATGCCTTCAATCGTGTCGGTGATATGTCCATCGTCACGCAACCAGAGTCCAATGGAATACGCGGCATTGATGTTTTCCTTGGCGGCATCCTCTTCGGCTTTGACGAGTTCGGAACGGTTTTCGTCGTAAACCAGTTTCCAGCCGCTGCCCTCGACACCCGCCAACGGCGCGCCCGGCCCATGATTATTCAGCCGCTCAGTCCAGAAACCGCGCCAATCATAGGGAGCAACCTGGTTCAACGTGTTCACGACATCGTCGAAATTGTACGTCTTGACCTGAGGAGGACCGCTCTGACCGCCATGGAAGAGGTGGCAGAAATCATCCATTGATTTTTTGTTTTGGGTTTGCTGGCGAATGATCACGTCAGCCCACAGCCAGTTCAGCACGTCTTCCTCGTAATAATCGAGTGGACGCCGCCAAGACTCCCACTCGTGGGGAGCGGCTTGCATCGCGGGGACGCCATCAGCCGTATCTTGCAGGTTACGCCAGGTGCGGCCTGGACGATGATCCAACTCTGCTGCGATCTTTGCCAGCACATCGCGGAATTGATCGGCAGTGCGGACTCCGCTGCGGGCGCTGAGCACGTCGCCGAGGTAAGAGGTCAGGCCTTCATACACCCACAGCAGATCGGTCTGCATGGGCTTTTCGTAATCAGGAGTGGTCAGGTCGGCTGGGCGACGATACTTGCCGTTCCAGGAATGCACGTATTCATGCGGAAGGAGGCCGGCTTCGATCAGGCGCAAGCGATCATCGACCAAAGTGCGCTCATACGACCGGCTGTCGTTCGATTCATGGTGCTCCAGTCCAAAGTGCGCCACATGATCGCTGAGGCTGAAAAGAAAGTGATAATCACGATAGTGGCGCGCACCGAATAGCGTGCCCGCCTGCGCGACGAGATTCTTGTAATGGTCCCAAACTTCGGCGGGGGCTTCGAGCGCAGCCGCAGTGTCTGCGGCGATGTCCATCTCCACCGGTGGGTTCTCTCCCTGATTTAGAGGAACAACCTTCAAGTATTGGCCACTGATGATTGGCGAATCGACCAACATGGTGAGAGAGACGGGCGCAAACTTTATTTCGCTTTCAGACTTCGATGCTACCTGCAGAGACGTGCCGAAATTCCAGCCGCGCGGCAGCCGCAGACTGGCGTCATACGTCAACTGATCTGAGCTCCAGCCCGCCGGATAGAGCAACACCGTATTCCAACTGATGACGGTCATTTTGTCGGTGGCCGAGGCTCCGCCTGTGTAAATGCCTTCGTGGCCAGCCGGCGAAATGAAATCGAGCGAGGCTTCGATGTTTGTGGCTCCGCCGGGCACTTCTACGTGAATCGTCCAGCCGTCGAGCAAGTCACGCCGCCACTTGAGCAGTTGGCCATTAGCGGTGAATTTGAGGCCAGCCAGATCCTGGATCGGGCCGGTCGGTCCATGTTCGCCGGGAATCCATTTGGGATAGTAAAGCGTGAGTGTCCCCGGGCTGGCTGGAATCGTGAGATGTGCGTGGAAAATTTTGCGAGGAGCTTCGGTTGCGTCCAAGGAAATGGTTACGTGAGGCGCAGGAGCGGCAAAAACCGGCAGAGCCAAGCCGAATGCAAGCACGACTGCAACCGCAAAACGGCGGAGAGTGGCCATCAGTAAGCTCCGAAAGGAGATTTACAAGGCGATGCAGAAAGATGTGAATATATCAGTCTGGTGCGGTTAGCGTCATCTAGAGGAATAACGCTAGTGACCTGGTTCCTGCCTCAGGAAATGGCGTGGGCTGCATCACGCTCCTGCAGCGAGCGCAATGTGCATTGATATCCTAGCGATTCCATGGTCGTACCCCAAGCCTGCTCGATCTTCCTGACGGAGGCTTCGGAGAGCGAGGTCTTCCAGCCGCCGTGTTTCGCTTCTCTGACGAAAGGTTTGTCTGGCCTGGTATTTTTCGTCAGCACCCACTGATCAGCCTGCGTTTTCTCGAGTGCGCGCATGTTCTCGGCAGAACTGAGTTCAACCGCTCGCGCCAGCCTTTCTGAACTAGGCTCGATTCCGAGGATACCAGCCACCTTCTTCAGTTCGAGGATGGGATCATTCAGAAAATCCTCATATCGCACCAGGCAAAAATCCTTTCTCCCTGCGCGCGTACGGAGCCAGCTCAAGACATTATCTTCCCAACAGCCATAGCGATCCACATCGGGAACGATGTGGGCGGCGATAAAACGATCGACAAATTCATCCATCGTCAAGTCGTCGCTGAAGCGCCGCATTTTAATGTTGAAGTGGTAAAACGACACTGCCACATCACGCGGATCGCGGACGATGTAGATCACCCGCGGATAGCGAGGATCAAAGGCCTCGTGGCTTTTCAATATTCGCGGCAGGCGGCGTAATACGCGGTTGGGGTAGGTGTAGATGGAGGGAATCCGGTGCTCAATATTGGCAAATGTCACCGGATCATCCGGATAGGCCAGATTGCCAATCAGAAATCGAATCCAGGTGTTGCCGGAGCGGGGATACGAAACCAGGAAGACATCATTGGGGTGAACTTCGACTCTTCGACCTGCAACGGTGCTGTTCAAGACCGCCGCGCTTACTGCTGCAACATAATCGCGTACGCGATTGCGAAACGTTCTCATGAGGACCCCTCGAAGACAGAGTCGACTGCTTTCCAAACTGCGGCGCAAAACGCTCGCCAGAATGGAGAACAACTAAGTTCCGGATGGATTAACAGAGAAGGGTGCTAAGAAGAATGGGAAGAGCAGGCCCGTTAAAAGAAGATTTCATGCTGGTGCGTGGCGAAAAAAACGTGTTCACTTTCGGCTGGAGCACCGGTCTCAGGTCAACGCCAGCCTGCGTTTGTGGCGGCTGAGACGTGAGGCGTGCCTTTGCCAGGACCGGCGCAGTGCCGCAATGGAAGGCTGTATCAGGAATATCGACTTGCGGCAAAATCAGAATAATTGTTATGAGCAGGAGCTCAAACACCAGCACCGCCCAGGACCAGCGTGTCATGGTTGCCCCAAACGAAATGGGATAATAATTTACTCCTAATGGAATCCGTTCTCAATACCACTAAGGTGCCAGTAATCCAGAATGCTATGATTCGGTAGGTGTTATGAGCTTACGCCAGGGGCGGTTCATAAGCTTCGAAGGGCTTGACGGCTGCGGCAAGAGCACGCAGATCGAGAAGCTGGCAAACGTGTTGCGTGCGCAGGGTACGAGCATAGTGGCAACTCGCGAGCCAGGCGGAACTTCGGCCGGAGAAAAGATCCGCCAACTTTTGCTCGATACTTCGACTTCCGGACTTTCCTCCATGGCGGAACTGGCGCTGATGTTCGCCTCGCGAGCGCAGCATATCAAGGAAGTAATCCAGCCCGCTCTGTCCGAAGGGCGTATTGTGCTTTGCGATCGCTTTACCGATTCCACAGAAGCCTACCAGGGCGGCGGCCGCAAACTGGGCAGCGAGCCAGTGCTGGCGCTGCACCGGATTTTATGCGGCGATCTGCAACCGGACCTGACGATTCTGATGGATTCCGATGTGGCAGCCAGCGTGGAGCGCGCTCGTCGCCGCAACAAAGCACAGGCTGGAAAAAACGGGCGTGGGCGGAATGACGAGAACCGGTTTGAGCAGGAGAGCAGGGCATTCTTCGGGCGAGTGCGCCTGAAGTATCTGGAGATTGCCGCTCGCGAGCCGCAGCGGGTACAGGTTGTGGACGCGCGCGGAAGCGCTGACGATACGCATCGCAAGATTTTGGAAATTGTCAGCCGCAAGTTAAAACTGCCGGCGAAAACAGCGTAGCTCACGCCCGCGGTGGTGAATAATAATGGGTTTTTCCGATTTTCACGGTAACTCGGACGTCGTGCATCGCTTGCGTGACATGCTGGCGCGCGGCCGCTTTCCGCAAGGGGTGATCCTCGCCGGCCCCGCCGGTTCCGGCAAATACACGCTCGCGCTTATGCTAGCCAAGTCGATGAATTGCCTGGCACCTCGGCATACAGATGAGCTGCCGGATTTTTGCGGGAAATGCGCGAACTGCATCCGGATTGCACAATCGGAGGACCTCGCCGCGCACTGCTCCGAGGCGGTTGACGCGCGGGAAGCGCTGCGCGAAACCGATAAAAAAGAGACGCGTATTTTCGTGCAAACCCATCCCGACGTGCTCATTATTCCTCCCGATCCTCCGCAGATGATGATCAAGGTGGATCAGGTACGACGGGTCATTGAGACCATTTACTTCCGCCCGGCTGAGGCGAAAGAGCGCGTTTTCATTTTTACTAGTTCGGCGTTTATGAAAGAAGCGGCGAATTCGCTGCTTAAAGTACTTGAGGAGCCGCCCGAATTCGCCACGATCTTTCTACTCACGGAAAATCCCGGTGAGCTGTTGCCGACGCTGCGCTCCCGCTCAATGACGGTTTCATTAGCTGCCTTGTCGGCTGAACAGATCGAAAGCTATCTGGCCCGGCATCGTCCGGACTGGAACGCCAGGCAAAGGGCGCTGGTGGCCCGATTGTGCGAAGGGGCCGTGGGCCGGGCGCGCACGTTTGATCTGGAAGCCTACACGGCGGCGCGAGCACAGGCGCTAACCATCCTCACCTCAGCGGGCGTTGGAGATCACAGCGAGCTTTTCAAACTTACCGAGAGTTTCCGGGCTGGAGCCGAAGGCCGGGACAAGATGGAAAATCTTTTGCGCACTCTCTATTCGCTTTTGCAAGACCTGATGTTTCTCAACTCGGGCGCGCCAGAGCTGGTGCGCAACACCGACATGCGAGCTGAACTGAAAAAGCTGGCCGAGTCCGCTGATTTTAACTGGATCGCTCGCGCCGCCCACGGCCTCGCCGAAGTGGAACGCGGCATGCGGCGCAACCTGTTGCGCTCGCTGTCGCTGGATGCGTTTGCGGCTGCGCTAGAAGGCAATTAACGTTTAATCTTAGGGCCATAGTCTCTCGTATCTCTGGCAAATCTGATTTCGGTCTGACCAAGTGCCAATGCTGGGTGTTGTTAGCGATTGTCATCCCGCAACTCCTGTGCTAGGGTAAGTACAATTCACGCCTTTAGTACCCACAAGCACAGCAGCGCCGTGTTGTGGCCCGCGAAAAAAAGCGTGTCGAACGGGGTGGTGCCATGAAGGATGCAACCGATTCCATTCCAGCCGTGCGGCCCATAGAACAAGAAGGATTCGCCAACCGTAAGCTGATTCGCCCTTCGCTGAATCGCGGCGACCACAACCATTCCCAGTCATCGGTGCACGGCCAATCGCCGATGGGAGAGCGCCGCGACCGCCCGGAGCGCCCCGAGCGCGGGGATCGCGGAGACAGAGGCGACCGCGGCGACCGTTCCGGTGGACGCAGGTCCGCCCCTGCCGAGCAAACTAATGCGGAAAATTTCTATTATCAGAAGCAAATGCAAGCGAAAACGCCAATGGTGTTGGTTCTGCGCGACGGCGAAGAAATTCATGGCGTGATCGAGTGGTACGACAAAGCCTGCATCAAAGTGAACCGCGCTAGCGGCCCGAATCTAATGATTTACAAGCCTTCCATCAAGTACATGTATAAGGCTGGGGAGAACGGAGAAAAATAGCTGCGAAGCGCAGCACCCGATTTTCAGCGCTCTCACTTCTCCGCTGCTCGGGCGGAGGCAGACGGAAATCCACACAACGCAGAAGTTTTGCTAATAATT
>Ga0209055_1003037_pt1 | contig 10363 bp, 9 predicted proteins | sample GraSoiAngelo_110_FD_185875 | JGI IMG/M metagenome (GOLD analysis project Ga0209055, IMG submission 185875) | Grasslands soil microbial communities from the Angelo Coastal Reserve, California, USA - 14_0903_12_30cm (SPAdes) (version 2) | ecosystem: Environmental > Terrestrial > Soil > Grasslands ...
GGCCCTTCTGGTTGCTCCGCAAGAAGTTTGTCCTCGCATATATCTTTTTCGCATTTGGAATTTCGCTCGTTTTTGTTTCTTTTGTTTTCGAAACCCGCCTAGGCGAGCAGCTTTTCTATCCTGTCTTGATCTTGGGTCTTCTGCTCTTTCTTTCGTCTGTCTTTCTCGCAAGGCGGGGTCGGAAAAAGGAGGGCGAAATGGAGAAAACGTGAGCCAGCGGACGCGAGGGCCGCTGCAGCCCCTTCGATCCTTTCTGCAACCCGTTCCTCTTGCTTCCCATTGCCATTGTCAGGTTCGGCGGCGGATTCGACCGCCCACGTCGCTTGAATCTCGCCCTCATCCCGCTGGGAATCTTCCGTGCGCTGGAAACTGGCGGCAGCATAAAACCTCCTCTAGCAACCCGCAACTGCACGCGACAGCGTCCGAAACCGGGCAGGAAACCAAAGATGTTATTACGACTGCGTTTGCCGTGCCGGATTTAAATTATTTGTAATGTATACCTCTGTGGAAAGCTATCTGCTGCAGGGAATGCGCAAGGTGAAGGGCTGTGAAGACGCATCAAAAAAAGGTTCCGAGTCGCGCTTTCAAACTAATTAGGCGCCGAGTAAAAACTTGGATGCAGTCGACGGCCAACCATACTGAAGGGACTGAAAATTATTGATAGCCCGCAGTCCGCGGATACGACAACAAGACCAGCTACAACCGAATCCTTCCACGTCACCTTGCACGTGTGTTATTGCGCGGTGGTGGAAGCAAACGCCAGTTTGGGTCAGGCCTTTTGGGCTTGTCGGCGCAAAAACGTGGGCACGTCGAGGTCGTCCAACGGCACCTCGTGGAGGGCCTCACCCACATTATGGGCCACCTGCTCGACGACGGTACGCTCTTCGCGCGCTGCCTTCCAAGTTTTCGGCAGATAGGACGGCCTATGCTGCACTTGCCGGCGCCCAGTTTCACGGAAGCCGGCGGCTATCACGGTGATCTTTACCTGTTCCTTCATGGCGTCGTCCTGAACTGCGCCGAAAATAATGTTGGCATTCTCGTGGGCGGCCTTCTGGATAATCGAGGACGCCTCGTGGACCTCGTGCAGGGTAAGGCTCGAAGAGCCGCTGACGTTGATGAGAATGCCCTGCGCCCCCTGAATGGAGTTGTCTTCGAGCAGCGGGCTACTGATCGCGCGGTTGGCGGCGTCCACCGCGCGATTGGGGCCCGAAGCCACGGCGGTACCCATCACGGCGTAGCCCTGTCCCTGCATAATCGTTTTCACGTCGGCGAAGTCGCGGTTGATGATGCCGGGGATGGTGATGATGTCGCTGATCCCCTGCACGGCCTGGCGCAAGATGTCGTCGGCGATGCGGAAGGCCTCGAAGAAGCTGGTGCCGCGCTCGACTGTATCCATCAGCCGCTCGTTGGGGATGACGATGACGGTGTCCACGCAGCCCACCAGCTCGTTGAGCGCGTGCTCGGACTGCACCATCCGCCGTTTGCCCTCAAAGGCAAACGGCTTGGTGACCACGGCGACGGTGAGCGCGCCCAGTTCGGAGGCCAGGGAAGCCACCACCGGCGCGGCGCCGCTGCCGGTGCCGCCGCCCAGCCCCGCAGTCAAGAAAACCATGTCGGCGCCCTCAAGTACTTCGATGATTTTTTCCGTGTCCTCGAGCGCCGCCTTGCGCCCAATCTCCGGATTCGCGCCCGCGCCAAGGCCCTTGGTCAGCTTGGCTCCCAACTGCATTTTCACCGGCGACTGCGACAGCCTGAGCGCCTGGAGGTCGGTATTGGCCGCAACGAATTCGATGCCCTCGACCTTGGCGCGGATCATGCGGTTGACGGCGTTTGAGCCGCCGCCCCCAACGCCGATTACCTTGATTCTTGCGCCCTCGTGCTGCTCTTCACTGAACGAGATGCGAATCCCCGCTTCCTTCGTGGTCATGGTTTCTCCCCCCGTTCTTGCGTGCTTCCCCAAGCGACCACCCCGCTGCCCCTAAGCGCCGGCGAACATGCTTTTGAACTTGGCCATCAAAGTTGCGGGCCGCTGTGCCGCCTGGCGGTGAGCACGCGCGCCATACATTAATAGCCCCACTGCTGTTGCATATTCGGGCTGGGAAATCTCTTCCGGCATGCCCACCGGGCCGCGCGGGGCCGCCAGTCGCACCGGCAGGGCGAAGAGCCGCTCGGCCAGCTCAACCAGGCAACGGAGCCGCGAGCTTCCGCCGGCGAGCGCAAGACCAGCCGGGATCAGCGTCTCGAGACCCGCGCGCTGCAGCTCATCGCGCACCAGCATCAGCAGCTCCTGCGCGCGCGGCTCCACGATCTCGCACAGCATCCGCGCGTACACGGCGCGCGGCGGGCGATCGCCCACGCTGGCGATTTCGAAGGCGTAGTCCTCGCCCAGCAGCTCGCTCAGAGCGCAAGCGTGCTCGCGCTTGATCTTCTCCGCTTCCGGAATGGGCGTGCGCAGGCCTACGGCCAGGTCGTTCGTGAAATGATCTCCGCCGACGGGAATCGCGGCAGTGTGGCGTACCACGCCGCCACCGTACACCACCAGCTCGGTGGTGCCGCCGCCAATATCGATCAGGCAGCAGCCCAGTTCGCGCTCGTCCTGGGTCAAGCAGGCTTCCGCAGAGGCCAGGGGCTCAAGCACCGTATCGGCCACCACGACGCCGGCCCGGTTCACCGCCGTAATCAGGTTCTGCGTAGCCGTGACCGAGCCCGTGACGATATGCACGTTAACCTCGAGGCGCTGCCCAACCATTCCCATCGGGTCGCGGATACTGTCCTGGGCATCGACCACAAACTCCTGCGGCAGCACATGCAGCACCTCGCGATCTTCCGCCAGGGTGATATCCCGAGCCGCCTCCACAGCGCGCCGCACGTCCTCGCGGGCGATGTCTCGCGGGCGATGGCCCAACGTAATGCCGCCCCTGTTGTTCACCCCGCGGATGTGGCTGCCGGCAACGCCGACCAGCGCCGACTCCACCGGCACGCTGGCTATGCTCTCAGCCTCCTCGAGCGCGCGCCGGATCGAGCTGACGGCCGCGTCCAGATTGACGATCAGGCCCTTGCGTAAGCCCTTGGATTCCGCCGCGCCCAACGAGACAAACTTAACCGTGTCATCTTCCAGCTCGCCCATCAGGGCGCAGGTCTTGGTGCTGCCGATGTCCAGGGCCACCAGATATCGCTCTTTCTTTCCCAATCCGCCGCTCCTTGCGGTTCTGCCGAGATTTTCCACTCGTCCCTCAATTTAGGCACGCAGGGCAGGCTCGCGTCCTGGTGCCACGGGCCTAGCGAGGTTTGCCAGCGGCTTCCGGACGCCTGGTCGCCCTCGCTGCCGTGGTCTTGGGTTCTGGCTTCACCACCACCTGCCGCGCGAACCGCAAATCCACTGAGTCCACCCCGCCAACACTCGCCCGCCACTGGCCGATATTCTCGACATAAAGCCGAAACCTGTTGACGAAATCGCCGTCTCCAAAATGCACCAGCACAGCGCCCGCGTCAGCGGCACCCGCAACTCCCGTCTCCGAAATGCCTGCCAGCGTGGCGCGGAGGTCCTTGCCGTCGGAAAGGTCCACCTCGCTTACGCGCTCGGCCGCTCCCGGGCGAACCAGCTCAATCTCCCTCAAGAATTGAACGTAGAGCTTCATGCGACGCTCACGTTCCTCGCGCGGCGTCTGCTTCGTGATCCCGGCCACCACCGGAAAGTGAAATTGGCCCTCCGCCGGTCGTTCCAGAATCACGCCGTGGGCGTCCACCAGCCCCAGTTCGGCGCCTTGGCGCAGGAAGGCAACCGGCGTTCGTTCCACCAGCTCAACCCGGATGCGGTTCGGCAAGACGCGCTGGACGCTGGTCTGCTCGACCCAAGGAATTTCCTCGAGCGCCGCGCGCCGTTCGGCCAGAGGAACCCGCAGGACAGTGCGCCCGCGGTCGGGATAGAACTTCTCCAGCACCGCGCGGCGGTTGACGTAGTGGTTGCCGGTCAGCTCGATCTGCTCGGGACGCGCCAGCATGACCCGCGGCGAGTGCAGGAAGAAATGAAACGCCTCGTAGAACAGCCAGCCACCGGCCACCGCAGCCGCCCCGCCAGCGAGCACGCGCTTGCAGAGCTGCCAGCTTCGCCGACCGAATCGCCGCTGGCGGATGTCCAGGGGTTTCTGGCGACGCAGATACTTGGGCTGTTCTTCGGCGAGGGCATCGGGTTGGTAGGCTCCCGGCTCGGTGGCCATTACCCTTTCCAGACGATGACTTCCTCTTCGAGTTCGAAGCCGAAGGCGCGATGCACCCGCTGGCGCACGTCGGCAATCAGCCCCAGCATATCCGCGGCGCGAGCCTGGCCGTCATTGACGAAGAAATTGGCGTGGCGCTCGCTAACCCGGGCGTCACCCACCCGGTGGCTTTTCAGGCCCAGCTCGTCGATCATCCGGCCGGCCGAAGCGCCGGGAGGATTCTTGAAAATGCAGCCGGCGCTTTTCTGGTTGAGCGGCTGGCTGGCGCGGCGTTTCTCGTTGCAGATGCGGATGCCTTGGAGAATCTCGCGGAACGGCTTGGAGGGAAGCTCCAATTTCACCGACAGCATAATATCATCGGGCGCGAAAGAAGTGTGGCGGTATTCAAAGTTAATCTCGCTGCCCCGGAGCGTTTGGATTCCACCATCCCCCGCCCGGTAAACTTGAACTTCGCGCACATAGGAACCGATCTGCGTGCCGTAGGCTCCCGCGTTCATCCGCAGAGCCCCGCCCACGGTGCCTGGCACGCCGATCAGACCCTCCATCCCCCCCAGGTCGTTCTTCGCGCAGAACGTAACCGTGCGGCCCAAGTCTGCTGCGCAATCGACATAGGCGAAGTTGCCCTCCAGCCGGACGTCAGGTTGCGCCCGGACCAGTTGCAGCATCACCCAGGGCAACTCGCCATCCAGGATAAGCAAGTTGGTACCGCCACCCAGGAACCGATGCGGGATTCCTCCGCCATTGAGCAGGCGTATCAACTCTGGCAGGTGCTCCTGCCGACGGATGCGGAGCAGGTCCGTTGTCCCGCCAATGCCCAGGGAGGTCTGCTCGGTCATCGACGCTCCAGCGCGGAGCTCAATCCCCAGGTCGGGCAGCGCGGCCAGAATCTGTGGATCGTCAATGCGCATGATCCATGGAGACCCTGGCTCCAATCAGGATGGCAAGTTGACCCAGCGCCCGTCCCACATTGCCTGCGCCAATGGTGAGGATGGCGTCGCCGGGGCGCGCCGCGTTCAGCAAGCTCTCGATGCCTTCCTGCATGGAGCTGCGGAAAATCACATTCCTGTGCCCGGCGGCGCGGATGGCGTCGGCCAGCGCTTCGCCGTTAACACCCGGGATGGGCGACTCGCTCGCTGCATAAACATCGGTCAGCACCAGAAAATCGGCGTGATTGAACGCACGGCAAAAGTCGTCCCAGAGATGCTGGGTGCGCGAGTAGCGATGCGGCTGGAAGAGGACCAGCAGGTGCTCGTAGCCGCAACCCCGGGCGGCGTCCAGCGTGGCACGGATTTCCGCGGGGTGATGGCCATAGTCGTCGATCAAAGTGATGCCGTTCACGGCGGCCTTCACCTCAAATCGGCGTCCCACTCCGGCAAACTTTTCCAAGCCCTCGCGGATTAAATCTGCCGGTATATTCAGGTAGAGCCCGACGGCCGCGGCCGCTGCGGCGTTGCGAACGTTGTGGATGCCCGGCGGCGCTGGCAAGTGAAACTTTCCGAGGTCTTCGCCGCGATAGATGAGACGGAACTCGCTCTCCAAGCCCAACAGCTTGACCTCGCTGATGACCAGGTCGGCCTGGCTCGAAGTGCCGTAGGAGATCACGGGGCGCTTTATCTTCGAGAGGATGGCCTGGACATTGGGCTCATCCAAACACAGGATGACGGCCCCATAGAACGGCACGCGGTTGGCGAACTGGGTGAAGACCTCCTGGATCTCTTCGAGCGAATGATAGTGATCCAAGTGCTCGCGGTCGATTGTGGTGACCACCGCGACCACCGGCGCCAGCAGGAGAAACGTCCGGTCGCTTTCGTCGGCTTCGACCACCATGTACTCGCCGCGCCCCAGCCGCGCGTTTGTGCCGGCCTGGTTGACGCGCCCGCCGATAACGAACGTGGGATCCAGACCCGCAGCGCCCAGCACCGAAGCCACCATCGAAGTGGTAGTGGTCTTGCCGTGCGCGCCGGCAACCGCAATGCCGTATTTCAGCCGCATCAGCTCAGCCAGCATCTCCGCGCGCGGGATCACCGGGATTTTCTGCCGCTCAGCCTCGCTGATCTCAGGATTGTCGGGACGCACCGCCGAGGAAATCACCACGACGTGCGCGCCGCGGACCTGTTCGGCGCGATGGCCTTCGTAGATCGTGGCGCCCAGGTTGCGCAGCCGCTCGGTGATGACCGAAGACTTCAGGTCGGAGCCGGAGACGCTGTAGCCCAGCGTGAGCAGCACCTCGGCAATGCCGCTCATACCCATCCCACCGATGCCGACCAGATGAACGCGCTGGAAATTATGGAATGGGACTATCATCGCCGCGCTACCCGTTCGATCAAATCCACGATTTCTGCCGCGGCGCGAGGTCGCGCGAACCGCCGGGCGCGTTCGGCAAGCTCCGTCATGCGGCCGGGGTCATCGAGGAGCAAGAAAATCTCTCCCGCCAGCCGCTCGGGGCTCAATTCGCTCTCCTCGATCACCCGCGCTGCGCCGGCGCGCTCGAGCAGCTGCGCGTTTCGCAACTGGTGACTATCGGTGGCCCGTCCGAAGGGAATGAAGATGGCGGAGCGTCCTGCGGCAGCGACCTCCGCTACCGTGATCGCTCCTGAGCGGCAGACGATCAGGTCGGCCTGGGCAAAACGCTCTGGCATGTTACTGAGGAAGGGCAACACCTCCGCCTTGATTTCACGGCGCGCATAGGCCACACGCACAGCATTATAGTCGCGTTCGCCGGTCTGATGGACGATGGAGAGTTGCTCTTTGCGCACCACAAGCAAGTCCAGCGCGTCCACCACCGTCCGGTTAATTGCCAGCGCCCCTTGGCTGCCACCGGTAATGAGAATATGAAACGGAGCTGAATGCTGCCGGCGAGCCGCGCTGTTGAAAAATTCCGGTCGCACCGGGCAGCCGGTCACCTCCGCCTTCCGGCCCCAGCGCTCAGCGGGCGCTTCGTAGGCCGTGACCACCCGGGTGACCATGTCGGCCAACACGCGGTTGGTGAATCCCGGTTCCGCATTGGGCTCAAAAATTACTGTTGGGAGAGAAGCGAAAATCGCCGCTAGCATCATTGGTCCCGCGGCGTAGCCACCGGTGCCAAAGCCGGCTGCAAAGCGATGCCTCCGAAGAATAGCGGCTGAATCCAACAGCGCGGGGAAAAGCATCGCCGCGTTGCGCAGCAGGCGCATCCCGCCGATGCCCTTCAGCCCGGCGGCGCGCACTGTCTCCAGCGGCAGGCCCGCCTCAGGTACCAGCCGTGCTTCCATCCCGCGTTCGGTTCCTACGAAGACCACTTCCCTCTCCGGGCCCCGCTTCAGCCACTCTCGCGCGACAGCTAGTGCTGGAAAGACGTGGCCGCCAGTGCCGCCGCCCGCAATCAGCAGTTTCATCCCTCGGCTCGCTTTGCTCCCTCGGGACAGGCGCTAGTCCGCTTGCTGGCTGATATTCAGGAGCACGCCCGTGGCCACGAGCATCACTAGCAGGCTCGATCCGCCATAGCTGACAAACGGCAGCGGGATACCTTTGGTCGGCATCATGCCCAACACCACGCCCAGGTTGATTAAAGCCTGGCTGACCACCATTACCGTGATGCCCAGCGCCGTGAGGCGTCCAAATTCATCCGGGGCGGTCATGGCCGCGCGGATCCCCCGCCAGCCGTAAATGGCAAACAGCCCCACCACCACAATGCTCCCAACGAAGCCCAGCTCTTCGCACAGCACGGCATAGATGAAGTCGGTGTGCGCCTCAGGCAGGTAGAACAGTTTTTGCCGGCTTTCCATCAAACCGACGCCCCCAAGACCTCCTGAGCCCACGGCGATCAACGATTGCAGCAACTGGAAACCGCGCCCTTGCGGATCGGCCTCCGGGTTCAGGAACCCGAGAATGCGCTCGTAGCGATAGGAAACGCGGACGATGAGCAGATAGATCACCGGTAGTGCAGTTAAGGCGGCGTACAGGATGTAGCGATTGGCCAGGCCGGCCACGAAGAGGATGGCCAGAGTGATCAAGAAAATTTCGACGGCCGTACCCAGGTCGGGCTGGAGGACGATCAGCCCCACCAGCAGCAGCACCGGGCCAAGCGCGGGGCCCAGGCTGCTTCCCAGGTCGTTAATGCCCTTTGCCGGCCGCGTGCCGAGCGGCCGCCGGCGCATGTCTAGAAACCACGCCAGATAGAGAATCACAACTAGTTTGACGAACTCTGAGGGCTGCACGCCCACCGAGCCCACGCGGATCCAGCGGTGCGTGGCGTGCGACCGATCCAAAAAAAACACACTGACCAACAACAACAACACTACGAACAGGCTGCTGAGAATCACCGTCGGCTGGCGCAACTTGCGGTAGTCCATATTCATCATCCAAAACATCCCAACCAGCCCCAGCGCCAGCCACACCAACTGCTTCAGGATGAAGGTGTAGGCGTTGCCGTGCTGTTCGCGCGCGATGACCGCTGAGGCACTGAAGACCATCACTGCTCCGATCATGCACAGCGCCAGGGTGGCCAGGAACAACCAGCGGTCTGTCTGGAGGCTGCGTGGCACGTTCAATTCACCTGGGTGGCTTGCCCGCTTTCCCGAAGCTTCGGGAATGCTCCAGATCCCGCACCAGTTGCTTGAAGAAGCGGCCGCGGTGCTCATAGTTCTCAAACTGGTCGAAGCTGGCGCACGCCGGTGCCAGCAGCACCACGTCGCCAGGCCGGGCGCGCTCACACGCCAGGCGCACCGCCCGGTCCAGCGTGCCTGCCATTTCGACCGGTGCCGCGCCGGCGATCTGTTCGGCGATTTTTTCTGCGGCGGTCCCAATCAACAAAGCCCAGCGGGCGCGTTCCCGCAGGGGCTGGCGCAGCAGCGTGAAGTCACTGCCCTTGTCTTTACCGCCCAAGATGACCAGCAGGTTCCCCGGAAACGCATCCAGGGCTTTCAGCGTGGCATCAACGTTGGTTGCCTTGGAATCGTTGTAGAAGCTGACGTCTCCAATCGCCGCCACAAATTCCAACCGGTGCTCTACGCCGGCAAAACTGCGCACGCCTGCGGCGATCGCGCCGGGTGCAGCGCCCGCGAGCGACGCAGCCGCCGCGGCCGCCAAGACGTTTTCGAGGTTATGCGCGCCGCGCAACCCGATCTCCTCGCGACGCAGCAGGACAGTCTCTGCGCCGTTGCGGCGGAACACGATCTGGTTGCCGCGCAGAAAGGCTCCGTTGGCGACGCGCTTGGACGGGCTGAACCAGAAGACTTGCGGCCGGGACGGGGCATGCCGCACCGCGGCGGGGTCATCCGCGTTCACAATCGCAGCATCCTTCTCGGTTTGATTCTCGAACAGCCGCGCCTTGGCCAGGCTATAAGCCTCAAAAGAGGGATGGCGATCCAGGTGGTCCGGCGTCAAATTTAAGAGCAGGCCAATGTTCGGACGGAAGGATTCGATGGTTTCCAGTTGAAAACTGCTGACCTCGGCGACCGTCACGGTTGCGTCGCTGGTGGTCTCCACCCGCGAGATCAATGGCGTGCCGATGTTGCCGGCCACCAGCAGTGGAATTCCCGCTGTCTCCAGGATGTGCCCGATCAGCGACGTTGTGGTGGTCTTGCCATTCGACCCGGTGATGGCCACCAGGCGACCCTGGAGAAATCGCCAAGCCAGTTCGATCTCGCTCCAGATGCGGATACCCTGCGCGCGAGCGGCGGCAAGTTGCGGCATCGTCTGGGACACCCCGGGACTGGGCACAATCAGGTCCTGGGCGAGAAAGGTGGCATCGACGTGGCCGCCCAGTTCCAAGACGCACCCTGCCGCCCGGAGTTTCCTGGCAGCCTCGGCGACCTGCGCCTCGGACCGCTCCTCGGTAGCGGTGACGCGCGCGCCGCGCGCGGCGCAGAAGAGCGCCGTGGCTATGCCGGTGCGCGCCAGACCCACCACCAGCACCCGCTTGCCCTCGAGTTCGATGCCCGGTCGCATGTCTCCTATCTCAGCTTGAGCGTGGTCAAAGCAAACAGCGCAAAGACCAGCGCCGCGATCCAGAATCGCACGATGATTTTCGATTCGCTCCAGCCGATCAGCTCAAAGTGATGGTGTATGGGCGCCATGCGAAAGATGCGCTTGCCGGTCAGCCGGAACGATGCCACCTGCAAGATCACCGAGAGCGCCTCGATCGCAAAGACGCCGCCCACAAAGAA
>Ga0209055_1003041_pt1 | contig 10358 bp, 9 predicted proteins | sample GraSoiAngelo_110_FD_185875 | JGI IMG/M metagenome (GOLD analysis project Ga0209055, IMG submission 185875) | Grasslands soil microbial communities from the Angelo Coastal Reserve, California, USA - 14_0903_12_30cm (SPAdes) (version 2) | ecosystem: Environmental > Terrestrial > Soil > Grasslands ...
TTGTCGCTGCCGCGCTCTACATACGATGGCGGCTTAGGGAAACACCTCTCTTCACCAGGCTCAAAGAGATGGGGAAAACGGCTACATCCCCGATCAAAGAAAGCCTTGGAAGAGACTGGCGTCTCATCCTTCTCGCTCTGTTCGGCGCTACAGCGGGACAAGCCGTTGTATGGTACACTGGACAATTCTATGCGCTATACTTTCTACAAGTGATTCGAGGAGTTGACAAAGTAACATCGTACGCTATTGTGGCGACGGCTCTCGCCCTCGGCACTCCACTCTTCATCTTTTTCGGCCGATTATCAGACAGAATCGGTCGAAAAAAAATCATCATGGCAGGATGTGGGCTCGCAGCAGCAACCTACTACCCACTCTACATGGCGATGACATACTTCTCCGACAAGGCCAGCTTCAACGCCCCAGCCCTAACTCTGCTCGTACTGACTCAGGTAATTTACGTTACAATGGTCTATGGGCCCATCGCTGCATTACTTGTTGAAATGTTCCCAGGCCGGACGAGGTACACATCCTTATCCCTGCCATACCACCTGGGCAACGGTGAGTTTGGCGGTTTCACTCCCGTTTTGGTGGTTGCCATCAACGTCGCGGCAGGTAGTATCCTAGCCGGATTGATCTACCCCATCGGAGTTGCTCTCGTAACTCTAGTAATTGGTAGCCTTTACATCAAAGAAACGAAAGACGTGAGTATCTGGAAAGAAGTGGAAGAAATGGTCCCAACTACACAACCTATACGGAGATCAACCGATTCGCTACCTGAGAAGATTCCTTCTCCAAAACCATAAGCATGGTTCTCCCAGATCAAGGACGATTTTCTAGGAAAGGAGTGGGCTCGCCTAATGAACCACCGAAATACCACCCGGCCCGCCTTGAACAAATTGTCAAATTCACGAGGTGCGATGATTGGTTAGGAGATCGAACCAATTATGATAAGCGCAAGTGCGACCAGTGCGAGAAGATATTCAATCCATCCACCGATGGTGTACTGCTCCCTCAATGTGATGTCCCACCTGGAGCATCATCAGTCAGCCATCGCACCCAGATCGCGCGTGCAACGCCAATGAAGAGAACCGCCAAACCTGCGACCTCGATCACATCCTGCGTCATTGTTCTCTCTCACAGACCCGATTCCGATTTATCGGTCTGCTTGTCGGAATTGCTCTGTCTTTCTAACTTAGCTTTTGGGCCTTCTCTAAACGAGGAATAATGACGCATCTGCAAAACGGTCTGATCCATCCATTTGTGGCTGTTCGTTTCCACCCAGTGAGAACTGAGAGTATAAGGTCCATATCTCATGCAAGAATGAGCACGATCCAACTGTAAGTTCGAATCCGGCTGTTCCTCCTCGGCGCTTTTGGCAGTCGCAGAACGTCTAGCGCAACTTTCGAAAGTGCATGCCAAGAGTTCGGGTGGTGTAGCTCGGTACATATTCCTTTGAAGCAAAATCGATATCGAGATCCGAACATACGAATAGTAATGTTGAGGCGGAGGCGAGTGGTAGCTGGACGACGTCCTGATTAGAATACTGGGTGGCTATAGGGGCCCTCCTGGCTCCAATGTTCTTCCTCTAACGCCCCTCAGTCATCTGCCATATTGAACACCCAGTTTGGCCTTGGCGAATAAGACCTTCGACAGACAGGGCTTTGGCTTTGTTTTGAATCAGGAACACTATTATGGATAATCCGATCGTTCTTCTTGCCGGGACACGTGTCTAATCCCGTAGCTTTCCACGGAAAGACCGCATGGATCACAGCTTTCATAATCGCATTGGTATTTTTGATGCCAGTTCTGGGGATTTCTCTGCCATCAGTGACGCTTCCTGGAATGCGGGCGATGGACGTCACATCGCTAAGGACGCCGACCTATGCGGAAAGTAATCCGGCGAGAATTCTTGCCGAAAACAACTGGACGCTATGGAATTTAGGAGCGGGACAAGGCGGTTTCACCCTCAACTATTCAGAGAGCGGACTGTCGCTGTCTGGAAGCCTCCCTCCGAGCAGTGAGCCGTCGGCCTTTTCGATTTCGCGACGTCTCTCCGTCAATTTGACAGAATATCCGGTCATGTACATGCTCGTCGACGTAACACCGAGCGCGGGCTACGGAATACGCTTCTATTCGAGCCGTTTGGGATTGGAAACCCCTCTCTGGTCGGAGTCCGATGCACTCAATCACAGGTCCGGTACCGGACAGTCAGAAAACATTCAGGTGAACATGCTCCGCTTGACAGAATTGAATACTGGCAGGATCTACGACTCGACGAGCAGTGTGACGGTCTACGTTGAAAGGGGGGCGTCATCAGAGTCAACACCATTTTCTCTACAAATCAAGAAGTTCGAATTCCTTGATTTTCCCCTCGTATCTGCTTCAATGCTGGGATCATACCACGCCCTATACGTGGGTTTAGGTCAGATTCAACAGACACCCTCGCTGTCCTTGAGAAGCGTACAACTTCAGGGGAGGGTCAACGCGTCGATTGGAACTCTCATTGTTGCCTATTTCATCAATGGACTGTTCGTGTATCAGGGTCCAGTTTACTCCAGTACAAAAACACCAGTCGACCTCTCAATTTCGATAGCACTCACTTCGCAGAGCGCGAAATCATTCTCAGACAATCTCCCAAGAGAGTCTGCGGCGATTGTCTTGGTCACGGCGTCGGGAGTCTTGAGTCAACTGACAGTCGAACACGTTTCACTGAATTACTACTCCAAAGTGGTCGAAACCTCACCCACGACTGCCAAAAGCAGAAACGGCCTTCTGAACGACGCCTTCTTCTTCGTGGTATTGCCCGCATCTGTCCTGATTCTGCTTTACAGCCAGCTAAAGAGGACCAGAGCTCGGCGTACGTCTAGTGACAGCGCGCCTCAAACCAACGCCAGGCACGGGAGCACTGTCTGACCCGCCTAAGAACTGAATTTGAGAAATGGCTAGCCAATCCGTTGGTGGCTTCCCGCCCTCTCGTACTCTTTCTCATAGCTGCTGGCACGGTATTCGGCAATAGTACCGGGACCTTTCCTCCCATCGGGGACGTGAATCTCCCGGTTCTCTATGGTTTAGCGCGATGGGACTCCAGCTACTATCTTGGAATCGCCACTGGGGGTTATGCCGTATTTCAGCATGGGTTCTCTTTTAGACCGCTCTTCCCGCTAATCATGAGGATACTCTATCCACTTTTCCCATTCGTAGATGTCAAGTCTGCGGAGGTTCTTGCAGGTTTCTCTTGGAATCTTGTAGCCCTAGGGGGAACCGCGGTCTACTTGGAGAGATCGACTCGACAATTGTTTGGTCCTGGAGTAGCGAATCGTGCCCTGCTGTTATTGGCGGTCTTTCCTTCGAGCTTTTTCTTCACTGTAATCTATTCTGAAGCAACGTACATACTGTTCATTTCAGCGGCTCTCTATTATCTCGAAACTCGCAGGGTACTCGTTGCAGGAGGTCTGGGCTTTTTGGCTGGCCTGTCAAGGCCTGAAGGGTTCTTGGTTGCAATTCCATTTCTCGTAAAGGTGTTTTTTGAAGATCAGAAGGTAAGGAAACTGATCGCTGGACTTACCGTTTTAGCAAGCGTTCCGGCGTTTGCAGTATACGCTTACACTCGGACCGGGAACATTCTTGCGCCTTTCCAATCCGAGGCGAGTGCATCAAAGTGTACCATTCTTTGTTTCTTCAATAATCCGGTCTACGAAGTCGCCACTGGGGTACTTCCATACACAATCAACCTTGTTGCAATAGTCCTTGCAGTCATTTTCGTGGTACGCCCTTTGGTGCGGGGAACTCTGTCAACGAAGTTATTTCCGTACTATCTGTGGGCCTTCGTAGTTCTCGCCGTTGTGTTCTATTCAGGAGAAGTGCTTTCATTAGCTCGATTCGCGTTAGTTGTCCCTCCGGTCTTCTGGGGGCAGGCAGAGTACTCGTCAACCCGTCCTCGTTTTTTCCACGGTCTCCTCATCGGCTATTCGATTATGTTGTGTTTAGCAACGATTCTGTGGGTAAACTGGTATCCAATGCTCTAGTTTCAAAGCTCGATTTCCCCGGCGGTGGCACGCCTGTTAGGCGGGTGCCAGAATCTGAGGCTTCTTCTCGATCAATTTTTCCATATGAATAGCATCCTCTCCGTCTGTGTAGTAGCTGTGCGCGATTCCAGTCTCCCGAAAGCCATTCTTCATGTAGAGCTGTAAAGCCTCGTGGTTGCTTCTCCTCAGCTCTAGGCGTAACGGACCCGGTTTCGACCTTTCGAACAAGTCATCTAGGAGTGTTTGCGCGATCCCTCTACGTCTAAACCCGGCTCTTACGGCGATGGAGACAAGGTGTTGGTGATCAGACCAGTCATCGACAACCGCATATCCGACAATTGCCCCGCGGTAGACGGCGACAAGAAACGTTTCCGGGTTCGCGTCTGCGAGCTGGTCGATGAAGTAGTTTGGGAACGGGTCTTTGAACGACTGTTCTTCGAGCTCGTACACAAGCCTCAGGTCTTCGGTCCTTACGGGTCGTATCTCGACTTTTCGGGTTGTTAAGTTCTCCATTCTACTTGCTCGCCATTCTCGCCGCGCTGGCGAGAGCCGTAGCAACATTGTCTCTGCCCATTGCTAGTATGTAAGGGCCTAGCCTCGGACCATGGTCGGCCCCGATCAGCACTCTATAGAGCGTCTTGAAGAAAGGCCCTGGCTCAAGATCATGCTTCTTTGCTATCGTAAATACAGAGTTCTGGAGATAATTTTCATCGGCGCTCGCATTTACGATGCCTGCTAGCTCAAGAATAGCCTCTCGCTCTTTCCCTTCGACCCGCACGGGACCGGTCGTTATCGTTTCGATCTCTTTTGCCCAGTTGATAGCCTTCTCAAGGCGCTCTTGAAAACGCTGGTCGTTAGGATCTACTTGGTAACCGTAGCCGGCCAGCCTCTGGACGACGAATTCCTTCTCCTTATCCTTCGGGGCTACTTTGACTAGGTACACGAGCAGGTTGTGAGGCACGTGAGCAGTTGGTGATCTCGGTGGTGACAGGTTCCATACGTATTCGTACAATCCTCGCAACCGAGCCAGTTCCCTTGGGTCCTTCACTTCTTTGCGTCCAAAGTACACATCCTCTAGCTCATCGAGTTCTGCGATGTAGGTTGGAATATCCTTGACCCAGACTGCTCTAGACCCAACACTTCTCTTGTACATCAAGAGCAGCAACGTTTGAGGTGGAGCATACCGAAGCCAGAGTTGAGGAGCCAGAACGTTGCCGACAGACTTTGACACCTTCGCTCCTGTTTTGTCCAGAAAATGCTCGTAGCGTGTGTGGAACGGGGAAGGCTCGCGGAGTATTTCCTCCATCACCCGATCATTAGTCTTCACTGAGTCGATGAGTTCCTTACCATAGGCTTCATAATTCACTTTGAGCGCAGACCATCGAGCCGCAAACTCTACCTTCCAGCTCAGCTTTCCCCTGCCTGAAAACACGTCAACTTCGCCCCGATGCCCGCACCCCTTCAACATCTCTCCACGAAGCTCCATTCCATCACAAGAGTATCTGACCGCGTGCCTATCGGGAAAGTATTCAAGAGCCCTAGTCGTGTAAATTCTGCCGCAGCTCTCGCAGACTAGAAAGTAAGGTAGAACCTCTGTATACTTCTCTTGTCCCAAAGTCTCCTTGATTATCTCTCCAACCCTAGCAGCGTTGCTCAGAATCTTGTCGATTTGAGAGTTGAATAGCCCCTCCTTGTAGGCCCGAGTTCCTGAGACACTCCTATACTTCACCCCCGTCTTGTCCAAGGCCTCCAACAACAATCCACTCATGTGGCTCCCATAGCTCTCGTGACAGCCAAAGGGATCAGGGACGCTGGAAACTGGAAATCCGATGTACTTTGATAGTGATTTTGGAAGACCAGCGGGGACTTTTCTAAGCCCGTCCATATCGTCTGAGAAGGCGATCAGCTCGGCTCTCTTTCCAATGCTCTCGAGTGCGAGCTTGATACCGTAAGCGCGAGCTGCGTCGCTGTAGTTGCCGATATGCGGGACGCCAGACGCGCCCAGTCCGCTCTCGACTCTTAGGAGATCTACTTGCCGGCCGAGTTTCAGTTCTCTCTCAACGATCTCGGAGGCCACCTTGTCTAACCAAGTGCCTCTTCCAATGATCTCAGGAGGTGCAAGTGCCAAGTTTTCCAGCCATTATGAGAGACTTGCACTTGATAAACAATAAATTACTCAAGAGAGGATCAGTTGTAAAGTGGCGAATGGTTGTCGGTGACGCTTGAAGGATTCCGTCCCTCAAGCTATCTGACTAGCGAGACCGCCCGGCTACAAGAAACAGTCGGAAACGGCAAAGCCATCGCTGCGGTGTCCGGCGGCGTTGACAGCACTGTCGCGGCACTTGTCGCAAAAAGGGCGCTCGGGGAAAGACTACTCCCAGTTTTCATAGACACAGGATTCTTGCGGGCTGGAGAACCTGAGAACGTCAAAGCGAGGCTCGGGGACCCTTCGCTAGGATTGAAAGTTAAGCTAGTCAAGGCAGGGGGGCGTTTCTTGGAAGCCACAAAAGGCGAAGCAATGGCCGAAGAGAAAAGGAAGAAGTTTCGGGAGACATTCTATCAGGTCTTAGGAGAAGAAGCGCGAAAGGACGGTTGTGATTTCGTTGTTCAGGGGACTATTGCGCCGGACTGGATTGAAACGCAGGGCGGAATAAAGACTCAGCATAACATCCTGGAGCAGGTTGGGATCGATTCTCTGTCAAAGTATGGTTTTAGGGTCGTCGAACCTATGTCAGAATTGTACAAGGATCAAGTTCGCGTTCTCGGACGACACTTAGATTTGCCAAGAGATATGTCTGAACGACAACCGTTTCCAGGTCCAGGGCTCTTAGTACGATGCATCGGGACTGTTTCTAGGAAAAAGCTGGACCTTCTCAAGTCATCGACAATGATCGTTGAGGAGAAGCTCGGCCCATTCAACTACGACCAGTATTTCGCTGGCGTCATTGAAAACAAGTTTGCGAAGGAGCCTGTCTACAAGAATTTGGACGAGACAGCGGCTGGGGCTCTTGGTCTTCCCAGCTCAGAGACTCGCGTTGACGTGTTCGAGGATCGAGTCACGGGGGTCAAGGGCGATACGAGGAGCTACGGCAGATTAGCGGGAATAAGGATCCAAGAGGATAGCAGAGAAACCTACGGATGGCTTCCGGAGAAACTTCGCCTAGCCCAATCCAGCATCGTCGAGAAATTTGTTGAGGTGACACGCGTAGCAGTCCTGGTCAAGGAAAAGAGAGGAGGCCCCTCATTATCGGTCGTAGTTAGAGCGGTCTCGACTCGGGACTTCATGACAGCAGCGGTTGCTCAGGTTCCCTGGAAGATCCTGAAAGACATTGCAGAATCTATTCTCAAGACTGGCGATTCGTCACGAGTCTACTACGACATTACGCCGAAACCGCCTGCGACCATAGAGTTCGAGTAGCCCTGACAACCATTCCCGTTGTCTACGTCAAAGGCCAGTACAATCACCTGATAGCTAGGAGACTCCAAGAGCTGGGAGTAGACTCCCACCTGATGCCTCCTTCTACTCCTCTGGAGAAGTTCGAGGCTATGAAGGCCGACGCGCTGGTCATGGGCGGAGGACCCCAGAGCGTCCGATCCCTCGATGCACTATCCGATGAACTCAGAGACGCCTCGAATTTGATGACCAAGATCAAACTTCCAATGCTGTGCATCTGCGTGACCCACCAGCTCATGGCGACAACGTTCGGGGGCACAACAAACCTAGCGCGAAAGCCTGAATTCGGTCCAGTCGAAGTTTCAGTCTCAGACGAAGATACGATCTTGGCCGGTTTGAAGCCTTCATTTACAGCCTGGGAGTCTCACAATGACGAGATAGTTGCGGCGCCGCCCAGGTTCAAGGTTCTCGCGAGTTCAGATAACTGCACTGTCCAAGCGATGAGGCATGAGAAGATGAACTTGTTCGGGGTGCAGTTCCACCCCGAGGTGTATCATACCCTCAAGGGTGCGGATGTCTTCAAGAATTTTCTGAAGGTAGTGGATGATTACAAACGTTCGTAGAGGGCTTTTTCAAACGGGGCTGATCTCTCAGGAGATTTTTCGAATAGTATTAGCTTAGCCCTTAGTCTTGTTTCGGCCTGTATATCGATTTCGTTGCACCTTTGTAGCCGGCGAGCCAGAATCCCAGGAACAGTTCAGCTACAGCGGCAACCCCGAAGCCCACCACACTCAATATGTTTCCCGCCGCCACGGCCAAGTACTCTTGAAAAGCGAGATAAGACCAGAATGTCAGTGTGCCTGTTTTGATTGCTGTGGATGCCAGGCTTGACGTCATGTTTGAACCTACCCCGACAGTCGTCATGGTTGACGCTAGAGCCGCCCTTCCCTCGTCCAGGGCGGAACCTGCGTCGGAGCGATAGGTTTCCAGCTGCGCGATCTCCTCGGGACTACGTTGTGTAGGATCGTTAGGTAGCTGAGACAAATAATGCTCGAAGAGCAGCCCAGCATTGATGATCTTTGCTGCAAGCTCGTCCAGGTTCGCGTTTTCTAGTTGAAGCCATACGTCGAGGAACGTATCTTCAATATCAGTAAACTGTATGACTCGCTGGTTCAGAAGGTTGATTTCTCTCTCCGACACATCCTTTCCGGTCCAGGCGGATTTGCCTTGAGTATCTACAGCCATTGTGACATCCGGTCAACACAGCACTCTGAAAGATAGATACATCATTTGTAACCTGACTGAGGCCGTGCCGGGTCTTTCGCCTGTCTGAGTCATACTATTTCCGTAAGTTTTAGCGAGGGGTAGCCCTTGTCAAAAGCAAATTCTATTCCATGCACATTGGTGAAGGGTTTGACGCCATATACGACCATTGTGTCGTTGATACTCTCAACCTTGAGATAGTAGTCTGCTGTTCTCAGGAATGCCTCTGTGATTTTGTTCGGGTCCGACGCTACGGCAAGCGTGACCGCACCGGCATCGCGCATCCTCGCGCCTATGTTTGCTAGACTTGGGAGCATTAGGTCGTCCCCATAGACCTGGACAAGTCTGTCGAAATCTATTGCAAGGATTATCGACGATGAGGCTGTCTCGAGCTCTTTCCAAATATTGCTGAAGAGGGTAAAGTCGTCCATTACTTTCCCATTTAACTGAACTCTCCAGTTTTTAGGAGGAAGATTTTGGTTGTACTCGGCGATCCGGACTCTCTGGTTCAGAGAATCGTCCCCTATCAGGGGCCTCAGGGATTCCGCGACGCTGTCCGAGCTAAGTGTGCTGAATGGGACGATGAAGGAGGACCCTCCTTGATTAATGAAATTGGCATTGATGATTCTGAGGAGAAGCCTCACCCCCATAGTGGGGACAGTATTGTTCACGTGTACCAAGATCGATGAGCCCCTCCTGATTCCCCCCTTGAGCATGGCATCGAGGTCGCGACTACCTGTTGAGAAGGAGGATTGCGTGTGAGGAACGGGCGAGAGGATGTTTGGTTTGGCGGAAGCATCGTTGTCGAATTTTGTGTTTGCTAGCAGATTGAACTTGCCCTTGTCCAGGGAGAAAAGGGCCCGATCTGATTTGACTCTGAGGCCCCGAAGCTTGTTTACAACGATCGTTCTCATCCGTCGACCGTCCAGTTCTGAAGATGAGAGCGTTACAATGCCATCGACCAGATTCGGCAGTTCACCAACGCGTCCGCCTTCACTCACTAGTACTACCCCTACTCTGTTGTCGTCGGGGTCCGATAGTATCGCAGACTCAATCATTCGTCGCCCATCCTCGCTTGTGTTCCTGAGGGCTCCTTCCCAACTGTCTATGACGATGAGACCTCTGAGCCTGGAACGCTTCAGGGTGAGAACTTTGTTGAAAACATCGTCCGCTTCAGACACTTGTATTTCGGCAGACCCTTCCATTGAGCTGTCGGGTGAGGTCATTTTTGAGAAAGGGTCGTGCATTTCGTGGATCCAAGGAAAGTGCTTCCGGAGCTTATTGGGAGGAATTCGGCTTGGCACGTAGAACCTAGCAGGCGGAACCACGGTGTTTCCCATGCGTGTTGCTTGTACCCTTTGCAAGAGCTCAAGCGCCAGCGTCGTCTTCCCGGCGCCCGGCGGTCCTTGGATTAGGAGAACGTTTCCTGCCGATTCCAAGAATCTCGAAATGAGATTAAGTATGCCATCGGCTCCGGCTCGCTTGGTTAGGACGGTCTCGCTTTCGTCGAATTGTTGAGTAGCGCTGGTTTGGTCCGGAGACTCATCCTTGATCATCAAGAATCAGTTATCTGACCAGGGCACTCGTCATACCCACAAGAGTTCCGTAACTTGGAGTGACATTACCTAGTTAGACCGGAACCTACCCCGTTTCACCAGCTATGATTGTCCAGTTCC
>Ga0209055_1003044_pt1 | contig 10352 bp, 6 predicted proteins | sample GraSoiAngelo_110_FD_185875 | JGI IMG/M metagenome (GOLD analysis project Ga0209055, IMG submission 185875) | Grasslands soil microbial communities from the Angelo Coastal Reserve, California, USA - 14_0903_12_30cm (SPAdes) (version 2) | ecosystem: Environmental > Terrestrial > Soil > Grasslands ...
GGTTCGGGGGTGGGGCAGCGGCAACGGCAGCAGTCATCGAACGGTCGCCGGCAAGATCAGCCGGGCGCAGCCACACGAAGGCGAGCGTCCCGAGGAGCAAGGCGATCGTGACGTGGCCGAAGGCAATGCCCCAGCTGAGCACGCTCGGGCCGCCGAAGAGATCGAGCATCGCGCCGAGCGCGAGCGGACCGAGAAACCCGCCGGCATACCCCAAGGTCGAGTGGACCGCCAGGGTCGCGCCGCGTCGGCCGGGCTCGGCGCTGCCGGCGCTGCCGGCGGTCAACGACGAGGAATCCGACCAGATCAGCGTCGCGTAGACCAGGACCAGCGCGGCGGCGCCCGCGTACGGCAGCGCCGCGCTGAAGCCGATGACGCCCGCCATCGCGGCGGACGCCAACATGGTGCTGAGGATGAAGCGACGCCTCCCGAACCGGATTGCCAGCTCGTTGCCCCACACACTCGCCCATACGCCGAGCAGCCCCATCACGCTCGCGACAGTGGCAGGAGCGAGAACCATCCACGTGCCGGCGGCACTCTGCGCGGCGGCGAACGTGAGGAACGTGACGACCCATGCTCGCAGGGCGGACATCTCCCCGGTGTGGACGCAATAGGCGAGCGAGTAGGCGAGCGCCGACCGATTACGCAGGATCGGTCGGAAATCGAGCAGCGCCGCTCGCGGCCCGCTCGAAGTGCGCGGCGGGCGCGCCGGGAGTCCGATCATCACGAGGACGAAGGCCAGCGCCGCGCCGAGTGCACCCGGCACCAGCGCCCATTGCCAGCCGAGCCGAACGTTGACCGCGCCGGCGACGCCGAACGAGAGTGCGCCGCTGATGCCCACCGCCGCCGCGTGCGCGGCGACGGCCCGCGACTGCTGGGGCCCCTCGGTGACGTCGCTCAGGGCCTTGAGCCCCGGCATGTAGCTGCCCGCCCAGCCCACCCCCATCAGGGCGCGAAACGCGAGCGCCGCCCAGAAGCCCGTCGCGACCCAAGCGAACCCGACGAAGGCGACGGCCGTGAGCGCGACGGAGGCGAGGTAGATGCGCTTGGGATCTACCCGATCGGTCAGCGACGACAGCAGCGGGACGACCAGCGTGTAGGCCGCATAATAGATCCCGCTGATCCAGCCGGCTTCGGTATTGGTCAGTGACCAGGCCGGGATCAGCGTGGGAATGAGCGCCGCCACACCGAACGCGCCGATCTGCGCGCAGGACTGGGCTGCGCACATCACGACCACGGCGCGGCTCAAGCGCGAGACCGCAGGCATTCGCTACGGGATTCTACCGGGGCCGGCGGTTCCCGGACAAGAGTCGGAGTCCTCGGACTCGTTATCGTCACTTCTCGTGACGCGAGCGATAGACTTGTCATGGGCGGATGAGACGCCCACGCCGGGCTGGTCCAGCGTCATGCGGCGCAGCGGCGGCTCCGTCAGCATGCTGAGACGGAGCCACCGGGGGATCTCGGGCGTGATCTCCGTCTCGTCCGCCCACTCATGTATGCAGCATTCCGCAACTCCTCATGCCGGGCGCGGCACGCCGCCGATCTGGAGTCATGACGTGCGCGTGTGTCGCGAGCGACGTCGCTCAGAGCCCTCGACCCGGTTAAGAGCTTCCATTCGGAGCGTTGCCTCGGACGTGGGCGGCGTGTTCATTGAGCGGACACAGTCGAGTGTCATACTGATGCGTAGGCATCCGCAGAATGCCGCAAAGAGACGGTAGCATCCGGGGACGGATCAAAGGCCAGCGATGACTGCGGACACGGATCAACAAACCCGTCAATACCTCCTCGCACGGTTTTGGGAAGCGGCCCTGGGCTTCTGGCGGAACGGTGGGGGCCGCACCGCGCGGGTATTGACGTTCGCGGTCATCGCCATCGCGCTGGTGAATCTCGTCCTGCAGTATCGGTTGAACGTATGGCACCGCACGATGTTCGATGCCCTCGACAAGCATGATGGCAGCGGGGTGCTGCACCAAACCGTGATCTTTCTCCCTCTGATCGCGGCTGTCGTGGGCGTGGCGGCAGCGGGCACTCTTGCAAAGATGACCCTGCAGCGCCGGTGGCGCGCCTGGCTGAACGCCCACGTGCTCGATCAGTGGCTCACCAACGGACGGTACTATCAACTCAACTTGGTCCCGGGCGATCACACCAACCCGGAATATCGCGTGGCCGAAGACTTGCGTCTGAGTGTCGAGGCCCCTGTCGATTTCGCGATTGGGATCTTCTCGGCCGTTACCTCGGCGATGGTCTTCATCGGGGTGCTCTGGTTCATCGGCGGTGAGCTCACGATCCCGATCGGAAGCACGGTGTTTCGCATCCCCGGGTTTCTGGTCGTCGCAGCCTTCATCTATGCGGTGCTGGCCAGCGGATCGATGGTCATCTTTGCCCGGGGCTTCATCAAGGTGTCCGAGGACAAGAATCAGGCGGAGGCAGATTACCGCTACGTGCTCACCCGGTTCCGGGAAAATGGCGAGAGCATCGCGTTGCTGGGCGGCGAAACTGAAGAGCGCGCGGGTCTTGACGGGGCATTCACGACGGTCCGCAAGCGTTGGTACGAGTTGATGATGCAGTACTTTCGCACCACGATCGTGTCGCAGGGCAGTAACGGCCTCGCGCCAGTCATTCCGATTCTCCTGTGCGCCCCCAAGTACGTGGTCGGGGCCATGACCCTCGGTGAAGTCATGCAAGCCGTCTCCGCCTTCATGATCGTGCAGGCGGCGTTCAGTTGGTTGGTGGAGAACTATCCACGTCTCGCCGATTGGACCGCCTCAGCGTCCCGGGTCGCCTCGCTCTTGGTGTCACTGGACCGCCTGCAGCGAGCCGAATCGGCGGGAACGACCGGACGCATTGTCCGCAAGCAGGCGGAGGGTGGTGTCCTCCGGCTACGGGACGTCTCGGTCACGTTGGACGATGGGAGCGCGGTGGTGAACGAGGCCGACATCGAGATCGCCCGTGGTGAAAAGGTGCTGGTCGTCGGCGAATCCGGCACGGGCAAGAGCACGCTGGTCCGGGCGATCGCCGGCCTGTGGCCCTGGGGCTCGGGAGAGATCGTGCTCAAGTTCGAAGGGCTGTTCTTGATGCCGCAAAAGCCTTACGTGCCGCTGGGAACGCTGCGCCGAGCCGTAGCCTATCCCCTCTCGCCCGACGAAGTCGACGATGCCGGGGTCCGAAGGGCGGTCGAGGAAGTGGGTCTGGGCCATTTTCTCGATCGGCTCGATGAAGATACGACAACGTGGGAGCACATCCTCTCGGGTGGAGAGAAGCAGCGCCTTGCCTTTGCCCGTGTGCTCACCCAACGTCCGGAAACGATCATCATGGACGAAGCGACGGCTGCGCTCGATCCGCCGGGCCAGGAACAGTTGATGCGGCTCCTGCTGGAGCGGCTCCCCGACGCAACCGTTATCAGCGTCGGCCACCGCCCCGAGCTCGAAGCATTTCACACCCGCAAGCTCGTGTTGGAATACCGTGCCGATGGCGCGCGCCTGGTCAGCGACGAATCGCTGCAAACAACCTTCGGCCGCTCCGCGCGCTTGCTGTCGAAGCTGCTGACTCGCAGGAGATCGCGCAGGACGTGAGAGTCAGAGCATTACGGCGTCATCATCCTGCCAGCCCTGGTCGTGCTTCGACAACTGCCCTTCCTCTTCGCCGGCCACCGCCAGCTCGCTCTCGAGAACCTCACCTTGCAGCAGTAGCTCGCCGTCTACAAGCGAAGGGGTGACCCGGCCTTGACGACGCAGAACTGATCGTCTTTTCTGGGTCGGGCTGGCCAGGATCTGGGCCCGATGGAGACCACCCGTGATCGTGGCTCCCGACATGTCTTACGGTGGCAGCGGTGCCGCTGCGCAGGTATTGGACCAAGCGCTCTGGCTGCCCGACCGTGGCCATGTGTCCGACCAGTGACGGGAGGGATAAACTTGGCATAGGCGGATGAGACGCCCACGCCGGGTTGGTCCGGCGCCATGCGCGCAGCGGCGGCACCCGTTGGAATGCTTAGACTGGAGCCGCCCTGGGGATCTCGGGCGTGATCTCCGTTTCGTCCGCCTCTCAGTTTGGGTACAAGACGTCGTAGGGAGGCTCGGCCCGGTGCCCAAGGTCCTCGGATGAGCGCACTGCATCGGTTCGTCGTTCTCTATTCGCCGCTGGCACGGCGATCCCGCTCGTCTCCGGTCACATCTCCCGTTCAGAGTACCGCGGTCGCTGCCAGCGAGCGGGTTGCGCCGAGGCGTCGGCTCGCGCTAGAAGCGAAGCGGTTTCGGAACGCCTCGCGCAACTCGGAGACGCACGCCGCACCGAGCCCGAGCGATCATCGGCTGCCGGCGACCGTTGCCCGTCGAGGAGCCGGGATGCTACGCGTGGAGGAGCTCGATCGCCTCCTCGTAGATCTCCATGTTCTTGCCGTAGGAGATGGCCGACGCCTGGGCCGCGCTCACGAGATGGCGCCAGCGCCACGGAAGGCGAGTGGCGTGGAACTCCTCGAAGGTGGCCTGATGGTGCTTGAAGGCGTGCATCTCGGTGAAGTTGTCGTGCACGACAATCGTGGCCAGACGGCTGATGAGCGCATCCGGGTCGTACCCGAGGTCGGCATACTGCTGCGCCAGGTTCACGGTGTTCTTCACCTCGGGCACCGCGCGCATCTGCCCGAGGTTGGTGACCTTCGACCAGTCGGTCGGCGGCTGGGTGTAGATGCTCTCCTCGAGCGCATCCAGCAGCGCGGCCTGCGTGCGATGGGGCAGCGCCGCGACGGCCTCCGGATTCGGCTGGGGCGGCGGCTCCATGCGGTTCTGCGTCGAGCGCACCTCGGGGCCTGTGTGCCACGTCAGCAGCGCCAGCAGCTTGTTGCGCAGGCTCACACCTTCCAGCTTCAGGAGGTACCGGCGCAGGTTCGCGCCCGTGTGCAGGTGCACGTCCATCGGATTCCCCGTGAGCGATCGCATGAATAGGCCAGCGGCCCCGATCGACAGGGCTTCGCCTGTGCCCTGGAGCGACAGACCGTCCGCGAGGGCCTTCGCGAGCATCCGCGGGATCTCCTGATAGTTGTCGCATCCGGTGATCGCCTCACCCAGGAGGCCGATCACCGGCGTTTCCTCCGGGCTCGTGTGGAATCCCAGGGGGCGCTTCAGGAGCTCGTACTCCTCGAGCAGCGGCTCGATGTGATTCAGGACGGGCGGCGTGGGGAACCGGCTGACGTACCGGACGGCGGGGCGCATCAGGAACGGCGTGTGCTCGCGTCCCAGCCAGTCGAGGGCGCGCCACGTGAACATGGGGAAGATGAAGTAGTGATCGTCGAGCGTGTTCTTCGGGATCGCCACGGTCAGCAACAGATCCAGCGCCTCGCCACGGGGGATGTTGTCCCAGAGCCAGAGGAAGTGGCGATCCGCACCGTTGTACAGGCCGCGGTCCACGCAGGCGAAAAACGCCTTCTTGGTGGCCTCGACGCCGCCCGAATCCAGGGGCTCGGCATCCGCCAGGATGTACGGGCCCATGTTGGGGTGATTGATGTGCTTGTTCGACAGCGCGACGTGCTGAAGGATCGGCAGGAACCGCTGTTCGCCCGACACGCGCTCCACGGTGTTGTGGAGCGCATGAAGCCCGACGAGCGGGTGCAGCGGCCCGCCATGGTGGCCGGGCGGCAAGTCCGAGGAACGAGTGACCGCGAGCGCCGACGCGGTCAGGAGCTTCTTGACCGACAGGCCTTCGCGCAGCTTGCTCAGGGTGGCTTCGAGGATCCGGCTGGGGTCGGTCTCCTCAATGAACTGCACCAGCGGCTCGATGTCATCGGCAAACCGTACGGGCCTGTGCATGATCTCTCTCCCCTCGTTCCCCTCTCGTTTCGTAGAGAGCGCGTGGTGCCTGAATCCTACCGCGTAGTCGGATCCAGCGCAGCAACCTTGTCGGAACGCCTTTTTGCCGTCGCCACCCCTTCCCCTGCCCCGCCGCGCGCCACAATCGCGCCCCCGGCGGCCGAAATCAAGCGCCCCGAACGAGGGGCGATGACCCTCGACGGGCTCTAGAAAAGACGCCCGGCACGCCAAGAGCCAGAACGAAGCCGGGAGGCAGGCGAAGGCGCGCGGTTCGGATGGCCACTGACGGGGCGACCGCCGCCGGAGGGTGCTAAAGTTGCCTACGCTCAACCGTGAGCTGAAGTGGAGGACGAGGCGATGGATTTCGGGATCTTCAATCTGATGGGGGCGCGCGAAGCGGACAAGGCGACAGCACTGGTGTTTGGCGAAGTCGCCGAGCAGACGAGGTTGGCCGATGCGCTCGGCTACACGATCGCCTGGTTCGCCGAGCACCATTTCTCGAATTATTGCCTGTGTGCGTCGCCATTGATGATGGTGGCGCATTGCGCCTCGATCACCAAAAAAATCCGGCTCGGCACCGCGGTCGTGGTATTGCCCCTGTACAACCCGGCTCGGCTCGCCGCCGAAATCGCCACTGCCGACGCATTGTCGAATGGCCGACTGATGCTCGGCATCGGCGCCGGTTATCAGCCCTACGAATTCGAGCGGTTCGGCGTCGACATCGCCCGGAATCTCGAAATGACCGACGAGTTCTGCGACATCCTCGACCTGGCCTTCAGCCGGGATTTCTTCAGCTACAACGGCAAGCACTACCAGATGCCGGAAACCCATATCCCGGCCCGCCCGGTGCAAAACCCGCTGCCGATCTACGTCGCCGGCCATACCCAGGGAATGTTCCGCGCCGCCGCGCGGCACGGCTACCGGGTGCTGACGTCGGGTCGGGTCGGCGGCGCCAAATTGCTGGCCGAGCAGTATGCCGATATCGTCGCCGCGTTTGCCGCCGAGAAAGCGCACGTGTCGCGGGCGCATATCACTGTCAACCGCTTCGCCCACATCACCGACAGCCGCGAGGATGGGATGCGCTTTGCCGAGAACGCGCGCTATCAGTCGCGGCTCGCGTCGAGCCTCAGGCGCCGGCAGGAGGTCATGCAAGGGACCGTATTGGTTGATGTGCCGTTCCCCGACGAACCGCCCCTCGAAACCATCTGCAACGATCTGCTGATCGGCGATGTCGAGACGGTTGCCGAAAAGCTCGTCGCCGAGATCCGCGCGACCAAGCCCGTGCATGTGTGCTTTTCGTTCAAGGTCGGCAACACGCCCCACACGGCGGCCATGCGCTCGATGGAACTGATGATCGGCGAGGTCAAACCGAGAGTCGAAAAGGCGCTCGGGCCGCTCGGACGAGTCGCGGCGGAGTGAATAGTCCTCGATCCCCTGGCAATCAATCCGGTTGACTCACCGTCGACGCGCAGGCCGGCTTCTGGTGCATCGAGTTGCTCTGCCTCGTAGAATCACAGCGTGGACACCGCGTTGGACCCGCAAGCAATCCGCGCGATCGTCGAAGGCGAGCACGGTGACCCCTTCGCCGTGCTCGGTCCGCACCGCGTGCAGACTCCAGACGGTACGGCCGTGGCGGTGCGCGCGATCGTGCCCGGCGCGGCCGCCGTCCGCGTCCTGCCCGCCGACGCACCACCCACCTCGATGGTGCGGCTGCACCCCGTGGGTTTCTTCGAAACGGTGTTGCCCGACCGGCGCGAGTCGTTCGCCTACCGGCTCGAGGTGACCCGGAACGGCCACATCACCGAGATCGACGACCCCTACCGCTTCCCGTCGCTGCTGAGCGATTTCGACCGGCATCTCCTGGCCGAAGGCACGCACCACCGCGCCCACGACAAGCTCGGCGCGCACCCGGCCACCCTCGACGGCGTGACCGGCGTCGCCTTCGCGGTGTGGGCGCCGAGCGCGCGGCGCGTGAGCGTCGTCGGAGACTTCAATGATTGGGACGGCCGGAGCCATCCGATGCGTCTTCATCCGGCCAACGGCATCTGGGAGATCTTCGTGCCGGGGCTGGGGGAGGGCGAGCGCTACAAATTCGAGATCCGCGGGCGCTCCGCGGAGCCGCTCGCGCTGAAATCAGACCCCTATGCGCTCGCCTTCGAGGCCGAGACGCCGCGCACCGCGTCGGTCGTCGCGAATCTCGACGACTTCCGGTGGCGCGACGAGGCCTGGCTCGGCGAGCGGGCCCGACGCCAACTGCTCCGCGAGCCGCTGTCGATCTACGAAGTGCATCTCGGCTCGTGGCGGCGCGTGCCCGAGGAGGGCGACCGCTTCCTCGATTATCGCGAGCTGGCCGACCAGCTCGCGGATTACGTCGGCGAGATGGGCTTCACCCACGTCGAGCTCCTGCCCGTGATGGAGCATCCGTTCTACGGCTCGTGGGGCTATCAGACGATCGGCTACTTCGCGCCCTCGCGGCGCTACGGCGGCCCAAAAGATTTCATGGGCTTCGTGGACCATCTCCACCGTCGCGGGGTCGGCGTAATCCTCGACTGGGTGCCGGCGCACTTTCCGCGCGACCCGCACGGGCTCGGCTACTTCGACGGCACCCACCTCTACGAGCACGCGGACCCGCGGCAGCGCGAGCACCCCGACTGGGGCACGCTCATCTTCAACTATGGACGCAACGAGGTCGCGAACTTCCTGCTCGACAGCGCGCTCTTCTGGCTGGACCGCTATCACGCCGACGGTCTCCGCGTCGACGCCGTCGCCTCCGCGCTGTACCTCGACTACTCGCGCAAGCCGGGCGAGTGGGTACCGAACCAGTTCGGCGGGCGCGAGAACCTCGGCGCCGTCGCCTTTTTCCGCCGCATGAACGAGGTCGTGTACGGCATCCATCCGGGCGTGATCGTCGCCGCGGAGGAGTCGACCTCGTGGCCGATGGTCTCGCGTCCGACGTACCTCGGCGGACTCGGCTTCGGGTTCAAGTGGAACCTGGGGTGGATGCACGACGTCCTCGACTACATGAGCCTCGATCCGGTACATCGGAAGTATTACCACAACCAGCTGACCTTCGGCCTCCTGTACGCCTGGACGGAGAACTTCGTGTTGCCGCTCTCGCACGACGAGGTCGTCCATGGCAAGAGGTCGCTCCTCGCCAGGATGCCCGGCGACGACTGGCAACAGTTCGCGAACCTTCGCGCGCTCTACGCGTTCATGTGGACGCACCCTGGCAAGAAGCTCCTCTTCATGGGCGGCGAGATCGGGCAACGTCGCGAGTGGCATCACGACCGGAGCCTCGACTGGCATCTGCTCGACGAGGGCCCCTATCACCGCGGGCTTCAGCGGCTGGTACGCGACCTCAACGGGCTCTACAGACGCGAGCGCGCGCTCCACGAGCTCGACGCCGACCCCGCCGGGTTCGCGTGGATCGACTGTGCCGACTGGGAGCAGAGCGTCGTGTCGTTCGTGCGACGCGCCCCAGACGCGGGCGACTTCGTGCTCGTCGTATGCAACTTCACGCCGGTGCCGCGTCAGGCCTACCGGGTCGGCGTCCCGCGGCCGGGGTACTACCGAGAGCTGATCAACAGTGACGCTAGCGAGTATGGCGGCAGCAACCTCGGCAACGCGGGCGGCGCCTGGGCCCAGCCAACGCCGTGGCAGGGACAACCGCACTCGCTCGCGCTCACGCTGCCGCCTCTTGCGGTCCTGGTCCTGAAGCCGTCCTGACCCGGCGAAGCGACCACAAGCTCGGGCCTCCCAATCGCAGGAACTGGAACGGAGAACTCCATGTCAGGAACCGAAGGCAAGGTCGTCGTGATCACCGGCGCGAGCAGCGGCATCGGCGAGGCGACCGCGCTTCTGCTCGCCGGGCGCGGCGCGAAGGTCGTCCTCGGCGCGCGCGGATCGGATCGCCTCGAGGCTCTGGCGGCCCGCATCGCCGATGCGGGCGGTGAAGCCGCCCATGCGCGCACAGACCGTGAGACGGCGCGACGACCTGTCCCACCTCGTGAAGGTCGCATGTCGGCGGCGTTGCCGATCTTTCGCAAGCAGGGCTTCGGGCATTTCGTCAACACGGCTTCCACAGCAGGACACAAGACTGTACCGAACCAGTCGGTCTACTCCGGCACGAAGTTCGCCGTGCGCGCCATCTCGGAGGGTTTGCGCCAGGAGGCCGGCGACAAGCTGCGCGTGACGATCATTTCGCCTGGCTTCGTTCGGACAGACTTCGTGGAGGCGGTGACAAATCCAGAGCTAAGAGCCCAGCTCGCCGAGTCGAGGGAGAAGTTCGCGATTTCGCCGGATGCGATCGCCCGCGCCATTGCGTTCGCGCTCGAGCAGCCGGCCGATATCGACGTGAACGAGATCGTTGTCCGACCCACTGCGCAGGGGTAAACCTCGGCGACGAACCGCGAGTTTCACCCTCCCACCAGACTCCTTCCTCTTCTTCGTGCGCGCCCCTGCTGGGCGCGGCTCCGGCCCCGTAGAGACCTCCGCTTCTTGACCGCCACCGAGAGCAGATGGGCCAGCCGCCGCTGCGCATCAGCCCATGCCCTGGTT
>Ga0209055_1003046_pt1 | contig 10351 bp, 10 predicted proteins | sample GraSoiAngelo_110_FD_185875 | JGI IMG/M metagenome (GOLD analysis project Ga0209055, IMG submission 185875) | Grasslands soil microbial communities from the Angelo Coastal Reserve, California, USA - 14_0903_12_30cm (SPAdes) (version 2) | ecosystem: Environmental > Terrestrial > Soil > Grasslands ...
GGCGCATTTTCGGAGACTTTCGGATGTCCCGGTGGAGCCGAAGATCCATAGCCTCGTCGTCGACCCGCGGACCCACCGTGTCTACGCGCCTGCTGAACAAGCAGGCGGTCGCCCCGCGTCGAAGATGTTCGTGTTCGAGGCGGTGACCCATTAGGGGTATCCTGAGCGCTCATGAGTCGTGTGATCCGGACGATCGTCGTACTCCTCGGAACGACGCTGCTCATCGCCCTGCCGGCGGCCGCCCAGCCGAGCGGCACGATGACGTTCGGCGTCCACGTCACGCTCGCCACGAGGTGGCTCGACCCGGCGGACACCGATTCCGAGATCACCCCGTTCATGATCCTGTACGCGCTCCACGACGCGCTCGTGAAGCCGATGCCCGGCAGTCTGAACGCGCCATGCCTCGCCGAGTCGTGGACCATGTCGAAGGACGGGCGCACCTGGGAGTTCGTCATCCGCAAGGGCGCCCGGTTCCACAACGGTGATCCCGTCACCGCCGAGGACGTGAAGTTCTCGTTCGAGCGCTACAAGGGGGCGGCGGCGCCGCTCTTCAAGGATCGCGTGCGCGAGGTGCAGGTGGTGGACGCGACGCACGTGCGCTTTCAGCTCAAGGAGCCGTGGCCGGACTTCATGACCTTCTACGGCACCAGCGCCTCCGGCGCGGCCTACGTCGTGCCCAAGAAATACGTCGAGAAGGTTGGCGAGGACGCGTACCGCAAGGCGCCGATCGGCGCCGGGCCGTACAAGTTCGTGAGCTTCCAGCCGGGCGTCGAGCTCGTGCTGGAGGCCTTCGACGGCTACTGGAGGAAGACGCCGAGCGTCAGACGCCTCGTGCTGCGCTCGATCCCCGACGAGTCGACGCGGGCGGCGGCGCTCAAGCGTGGCGAGGTCGACGTCGCCTACTACTTCAATGGGCCGATTGCCGACGACATCCGCCGCACACCGGGGCTCACGCTCAGCCCGACCCGCACCAACGGCGTCCTCTGGGTCATGTTCCCGGAGCAGTGGACTCCGGGCTCGCCGTGGATGGACAAGCGCGTGAGGATGGCGGCGAGCCTCGCCATCGACCGGCAGGCGATCAACGAGGCCGAGTCGCTGGGATTCTCGGGGCCCACCGGCAACATCGTCCCCCGTCATCAGGAGTTCGCGCTGCCGATCGATCCCGATCCCTACGATCCCAAGCGCGCGAAGGCGTTGCTGGCCGAAGCCGGCTACCCGAATGGATTCGACGCCGGCGAGTTCACGCCGTACCCGCCGTACACCTCGATGGGCGAGGCGATCGCGAACTATCTCGCCGCCGTCGGCATCAAGACGCGCGTGCGGACGATGGAGCGCGCGGCCTTCCTCACGGCCTGGCGCGAGAAGAAGCTCCGGGGCGTCTTCGTCGGAGCCACCGGCTCGGCCGGCAACGCCTCGACCCGCATCGAGCCGTTCGCCACCGCCAGGGGCGTCTCCTCCTACGGGCCGATCCCCGACGTGGACGGCCTCTTCCAGCGCCAGCTCCAGGAGATGGACCGCAAGAAGCGCGAGGAGATGTTGCACCAGATCCAGCGCCTGCTCCACGAGCGCGTGGTGTTCGCGCCGATCTGGGAGAACGGCTTCATCCGCGCCTCGGGGCCGCGCGTGGAGGAATCCGGGCTCACGCTGATCCCGGCGTTTCCGTACTCGGGGCCGCTCGAGGACGTCCGGTTGAAGAAAGAGGCCGGCCCGCGCTAGACTCCGCCCACTTCGCGAGCAGCGAGGAGGGCGCCCATGGCACAGCCGACTTCACGACGTCAGTTCCTCACGACCACGGCGGCGGGTGCCGTCCTCCTCGGTCGCGCTCCGGCCGCGCTCGGCCAGCAGGTGCGCGAGATCCAGGTCTGGCACACCGAGGTCGAGCCGCAGACCGTGAAGACGATCCAGGACACCTCGATCGCGGAGTTCGAGAAGAAGTTCCCCGGCTTCAAGGTCAAGCAGCAGGCGCTCGGCTGGGGCGATCTCAACACCAAGCTGCTCGCCGCGCTGGCCGCCGGCAGTCCGCCCGACCTCACGCACCTCAATCCGTTCATGACGGCGTCGCTCTACCGAAAGAACCTGCTGCGCCCGATGGACGAGCTGATCCGCGCCCTCGGCGAGAAGGACATCCACGAGGCGACGCTGAAGCTCCAGTACTTCGACGGCAAGTACTACGGCGTCACCCACGCGATGGGCGCCACCTACATCGCCGAGCGCCGCGACCTGCGCGAGGGTAAGGGCCTGAAGCCGCCCGAGACCTACGACGACTTCCTGAAGCTGACCGCGGCGCTCACCGAGGACGGCAAGCGCTTCGGGCTGCAGATGCCGGGCGAGAAGCTCTACATCGGCTTCGTGCACCCGGCCGAGTGGCTGGCCGCCAACGGCGGGAGCTGGGTCGATCCCAAGACGTGGCGGCCTCAGCTCAACAGCACCGCGATGGTCAGCACGCTCGAGTATCTGCAGAAGCTCAACAAGTACATGCCGGGCGGCTGGTCCGGGCAGAAGTACCTCGACACGCTGGCGGCGCTCGCCACCGGCAAGGTGTCGATGGTGTACCTCTCGGGCGCCCGCACCATCGGCTACATCGAGCGCTACGCGCCGGAGAACATGCGCGACCCCGATCACTTCCAGCCGATGTTCAAGCCGCACGGGCCGCAGGGCAAGAAGGGCGTCTCGGCGCTCGACGGCGAGAACTGGGCCGTCTTCACCCAGTCCAAGTATCCGAACGAGGCCTTCGAATTCCTCAAGCTGTTCTACAAGCGCGAGCACTACATGAAGTACTGCCACTCGGTGCCGATCCACCTGACGCCGATCTTCAAGTCGATGATCAACGACCCGGAGTACCTGGCCAACCCGCGCATCCAGAAGTGGAAGTCGTGGCACGACTTCATGGTGAAGGGACTGAACGACAACCGGTTCCTACCGATCGGCTTCAGCCGGCCCGACGACAACGTGCTGCCCTTCCTGGCCGAGCTGGACGGCTCGGGCATCGTGGCCGACCTCATCATCGAGGTGATGGTGGGCGAGAAGAATCCCAAGACCGAGGCCGACCGCGCCCAGAAGCGCGCGGAGGAGCTGCTCACCCAGCTCAACTACAAGCGCTGGTCGTGATCGCCCCGTGAACCAACGGCGCCAGGCCGTGGCCGGCTGGCTGCTCCTGGCGCCGTCGCTGCTCCTGATGGGCGGACTGGTCGTCTACCCGATCGCCTACAACCTGTGGCTCTCGCTCTTCGACAAGCACGCGTTCCTGCCCGCCCAGGCCTTCGTCGGGCTGCGCCACTACGAGTACTTCGCCGGCGACCCCGAGTTCTGGTCGAGCGTCCGGTACGGCGTCGTCTACGCTGGCGTGACCATCGTGCTGCAGATCGTCCTCGGCGTGCTGGCCGCCTTGCTCCTGAACGAGGCGTTTCGCGGCCGCGGCGTGCTGCGGGGCGTCGTGCTCTTTCCGTACATGATTCCGACGATCGTCGCCGTGATCCTCTGGAAGTGGCTGCTCAACGATTCGTACGGCCTCGTCAACCATCTTCTGGTCGCCGGGGGCATCACGCGGGCGCCCGTGCCCTGGCTCGGCAAGGACTGGATCATGACGTCGCTGATCATGACCAGTGTCTGGCAGTTCTTCCCCTTCGTCGTGGTGACGTACCTCGCCCGCCTGCAGACCATCCCGCCCGAGCTGTACGAAGCGGCCACCGTCGATGGCGCCGGTGCGGTGCGGCGCTTCCTCTACGTCACGCTGCCCCACACGCGCAGCGTGCTCTTCGTCATCGTGCTGCTGCGCTCCATCTGGATGTTCACCAAGTTCGACACGGTCTGGCTGATGGCGGGGGAGGGCGGGGTGAGCCGCTACGTGCGGACGCTGCCCGTGTACGCCTACGCGCGCACGTTCACGTATCTGCAAGCCGGGATGGGCGCGGCCCTGGCCGTCATCATGTTCGTGATGCTGCTGGTGGCCACGGTGTTCTACTTCCGCGTGCTGCGCGACGAGGAAGCCTCGGCGTGAGCGGGCGGCGCCTGGGACGGGCCGCCGGGCTCTACGGGGCGGGGAGCGTGCTCCTGCTGCTGGGCGCGTTTCCGCTGTTCTGGATGCTGTCGACCTCGCTCAAGCCCTCGGGCGAGATCTTCGCGACCCCCACGCTGGTGCCGCGCCACGCCACGCTCGGCAACTTCGTCCAGCTCCTGGCCGAGACGAACTTCGCGGTCTACTTCAAGAACTCGGTGATCGTGTCGCTGACCACGGTGGTGGTGACGCTGGCCGCCTCGGCGGCGGGCGCCTACGCGCTCACGCGCTTCGCGTTCCGCGGCCGCGACACCGTCATCCGATTGATCCTCGCCACCTACATGTTCGCGCCGATCATGATCATCATCCCGTTCTACATCCTGGTCCGCCAGCTCGGCCTGGTGAACACCCGCCTGGCCCTGGTGCTGTCCTACACGACGTTCTGCTTGCCCTTCTGCCTGTGGCTGCTCCGGGCATTCTTCGCGGGCGTGCCGCTCGAGCTTGAAGAGGCGGCCATGGTGGACGGCGCCAATCGCGCCCGGGCCGCCTGGTACGTGACGTTGCCGCTCGCGTTGCCTGGGCTCATCGCCGCCGGCATCTTCACGTTCATCCTGGCCTGGAACGACTTCCTCTTCGCGCTCGTTCTCATCACGTCGGACGAGCTGAAGACGCTGCCCGTCGGCGTCAACGACCTCTTCAACGCGACGATCGTGGACTGGGGCATGATCATGGCGGCCGGCGTGGTCATCACGGTCCCGACGATCGGTTTCTTCGTCGCCGTCCAGCGCTACCTGATCCAGGGATGGGGCGCCGGCGGCCTCAAGGGCTAGGCGTGTCGGTGATGCGGCGCGGACTGTTCGCCACGCTGCTGCTGGGCGGCTGCGCGACGGCGGGGTCTCACGAGCACGCGGCGCACATGGACGTGTACTGGAGCGCGGCGCGGGAGTGCGAGCGGCGAAATCTCACGGTTCACGTCGAGCGCGTTTTCCCGACCGGCGACGTGGCGATCTTCACCGATCAGGACACGCGGATCGAAGTCTCTCGCTTCGTCACCTGCTACCACGAGACGATCCAGCGGAACGTGGAGGCGTTTCGTCGAGCCGGCCGGCCCCTGCCGGAGCCGCTCAACCTCCACCCCGAGGTCGACCTGGACTAGCGGGCCGCCTTCAGCGTCGGCGCCGCCGGGCTGACCTGGCGCTTCGCCTGCCACGCATACGTGTCGGCCACGCCGATGAGCACGCTCAGATCTTCGCCGTCGAGCGTCGTCTTCGGCTCCGTCGTCGCCGGGATCGCTTGCCTCGCCCGAGCGTACGCTTGCCGGGCGCGATCGAACTGCTTGAGCGCGGAGAACGTCTCTCCCAGCTCGAAGTGGGCCAGCGCCCAGTCGGGCCGGTCCTGGGTCACCTGCTCGAGCATCCGGACCGATTCTGCCAGGTTACCCGTCGCCCGGTACTTGACGGCCGCCGTCAACCGCGACACCGCACGCTTCGGGATGCGCTGGGCTGCGCCATGAAGGAGCGGGAGCGCCGCGTCGATCTTGCCCTGGTCGAGCCTCACGATTCCGAGGAGGATCTGGCCGGGTTGCCAGTTCGGTTCGCTGCGCACGATGTCGCCCGCGAGCTGCTCGGCCTCGGCGGACTGCCGCATCTCGAGGTAGAGGCTGGCCAGGACGTACTTGGTCATGCGATCGGTGCCCTTCGAGGCCTTGATGCCTTCGCGGAGCTCGGCGACGGCCTGCTCCGGCCGTCCCTGGCGAATCGCGATGGTCGCGAGCTTTCGCTGGGCGCTGCCCTTGCCGGGCGAGATCGTCAGCGCCTTCCTGAGCATCTGCGACGCCTCACTCACCCGGTTCATGGCGAGCAGCGTGCTCCCGAGCTTGGTCAACGCGGTGGAGCTGCGGGGGTTCAAGCGGAGCGCTTCGCTCAGCTCGCGTTCGGCTTCGCGCCAGTCCTTCCGGATCATCGCGACCGATCCGAGGATCTCGTGGGCGGCCGCCATGCCGGGATCCTCGCGGAGCACCGCATGCGCTTCCGACGCGGCCCGGATCGTGTCGCCGCGCTGAAGCGAGGCCACGGCGCCACGCAGTTTCTCACTGGTCTTGTCCGGATCGCCGAGCTGAAGCTCGATCGCGGGTGACGCCTCGAAGGGAACCGGGGCGGCGAAAGCGGTCGGCGTCGACGCCGACGTCATCAGCATCAGGAGCGCACTGACGAAAGGCTCTGTACTCATGGCCGAGGATGGTGGCAGGAACCGTGCCACGAAAATCCGACGCGCGTCGTGTTCCCTATCCCTCTGATACATCCGAAAAAAGTTTCGCTCGCGGAGTGACCACGGCGTGCGCTGAGGCGGAGCGCAGTGAGAACCATAAAGGTTTCCGACGTGGAACGCGCGCGGTGATGGCTGATCGCGGCGAGTGCGAGCGAGCGCGAGCGCTGCACAATCGACGACTTGATGTCGAGATCCGGCGCGGGGACGGGAGCGCGCTGACGCAAAATCTAACTGACGAACGATGGCCGCATCGACGTCGTCGCGCTTTTCAGTAGGTTGCGGTGAGGCACGAGGATTGCTCTTGTGACGAGCGGGGCGAAATCGTAGACGGAGGAAAGAATGATGAGTGATTTCGTCCTATGGGTTCGACGTATGTCCGTCACTCTCGCCGTGGTCGTCCTCGCGGCTGGCGTTAGCTGGGCCGACGAGCCGAACAATCAAGGCGCTGACGACCCGCTCGAGGCGCCGCAGATGGAAGACCAGCACGATGGCGACGACAATCCGGCTCCCAATCCTGGGCCAGGGACAGGCCAGGACACGGACTGGATCTCGATCGGCAATCCGCCGGCGGGCAATCCGCCTGCGGGCAATCCGCCAGCGGGGAATCCCCCCGCAAATCCGCCCGGTCCGGGGACCATCACGGTCGACGACCAGGGCAATCCGCTGGTGACCCCGGAGCCTGCCACGCTCGTGCTTCTCACGACGGGCGCCGCGGGCACCGTGATCGCTCGGTGGCGTAAGCGCAGTCGCTGAGAGCACCGTCGTCGTTGTAAGGGTAGAAGGCGCCTGGCGGCGTCGTTGCCAGGCGCCTCTCGACCATTCGAGACGACCAGGTTGTCGCGCGAGTCGTCCGCGCCGATCTCATCGAGCCTGCCCGCACGTCGGTGATCGACTCTGGAGTCGATGGTGTCCGCGACGCCGTAGCGCTCGGTCTCACGCGCGGCGCCATCAGGACTGAACTCACCACTCCGCCATCCGCCTTTTCTCATCACCCGAGTCACATCGCAGGAACCGTGCCACGGTTGCCCACGAACGCCAGCGCGGCCTATCCCTTTGATAGAGGCGGCGAAATTCTCGCGCTCGTACGGGCGACGGCACGGCCGGATCCTACGGAGCGAAAAACCATAAGCGTTTCCGACGCCGGATTCGAGCGGCCTCGATCGACCCGGAAGCGGCCGTCAGCCGTAAATGCTGGTTTGGCGCGGACTTGACGCCGGCACGCCTCGATCGAGCTGCGGAGCGCTGACGCAAAATCTAACGAACGGACGAGCCCGCGAACGCGTCACCGGTGTTGTCAGGAATGTTCGGGAGAGGCACGGCGATGGCGCTCGGCACCGGGCAGGGGCCGGCTCCACCGGCCAACAATCCGCCGCCTCCCGACCCGGGCCCGGTCCTCGATCCGAATCCTCCGGCCCCGGATGCGGCGACGCCAGAGCCGGCGACCCTCATCCTTCTCACGACGGGTGCGGCAGGCACCGTGATCGCGCGTTGACAGAAGCCTGGCGGGAACATCGCCAGGCGCCTCTTGACCTTTCGAGGCCTCTGCCCGATAAGTCTCGGGAGTGACCTCGCAGATCGCGACCTACGACGCCGACGTCCTCGTCGTCGGCGGTGGGCCGGCCGGTTCCATGGCGGGCCTGACGCTCGCTCGACGGGGGGTGTCGACCGTCCTCCTCGACAAGAAAGTGTTCCCCCGCGACAAACCGTGCGGTGGCGGCATCCGACACGGTGTCCGTCGTCGCTTTCCGGACGTGATGAGCGAGCTCGAGCGCCGCGTTCCGATCCACGAGATCTCCAGGGTCGTGATGGAAGCTCCGTCCGGCGCGTCGGTCCGGGCGTCGCTCGGTGAGCCGCTCTATCTCACCTTCCGTCGCATCGAATTCGACGACGCGCTGCTCCGCTGCGCTCAGGACGCTGGCGTCCAGGTGATCGAAGGCGCTCGCATCGTGAGCATCGAGCGCGATGAGCGCGGGGTGACCGTCGGCGGTGTCGACGGCCGCCGGCTCACGGCGCGCGCGCTCGTCGGCGCCGACGGGGTCAACAGCATCGTCGGCCGCGCCGCCGGCCTCACGAGCGGCTTCACCAACGCCGAGCTCGCCATCGACACGATGGAAGAAACGCCGCTCGAAGAGCTGCGGACGGCCGACGCGGAGGCCATGTATGTCGCCTACGGTTACAAGGGCTGGCCGGGTTACGGCTACGTCTTTCCCAAGCGCGGCTGCGTCGACGCCGGCGTCGGCTTCCTGCTGCCGTTCTTCAAGGCGACGCTCGGCGGAGCCGCCTACGAGCACCACGCGCGCTTCCTCGGAGAGATGTCGGCGAAGGGCGTGGTGCACGGCCGCTCGAACCGCGACAACTTCAAGGCCTACCGGCTGCCGCTGTGCGGCCCGCTCCCGCGCACCGTCGCCGATCGCGTTGTCGTCTGCGGTGACGCCGGCGGCTTCGTCAACGCCTACACGGGTGAGGGCATCTATTACGCGATGGTGACCGGGGAGCACGCCGGCCTGACGCTGGCCGAGGCGCTGAAGGACGACGATTTCTCGGCGCGCCGGCTCGCCGCGTACGAGGCGCGCTGGCGGCCGGAGATCGGCGAGGAGCTGAACGACGCCGTCCGGATCCAGCGCCGCATCTTCGCCAACCCGGCGCTCGTAGACCGGATCATCCGCGCGGCCGCCGCCGACGCGCGATTGTGTCGGCTGCTGGCGAGGGTCGCCCTGGGTGAAGAGAGCCTCCGCCGACGGAAGCTCGAGATGACGTGGCGTTTTGTCATCGCTGCGCTGCGCGCCCGGCTCACCGCCTGGAGGGGGCGGCGGCCCCGAGGCCGGCCGCGACATCAATAATCTGCGACATTAATAAGGAGTCGCCAATACCGGAGTCGCTCAGCTCGGGTCGAAAGGAGACATCGTGGAGATCGATCCGCAATCGTTCGGCCAGACCGCGGTCTACAAGCTGCTCATCGGCTGCGTGGTGCCGCGGCCCATCGCCTGGGTGTCGAGCGTCGATGCCGACGGGGTCCGCAACCTGGCTCCGTTCAGCTACTTCATGGCGATCACCGACGACCCGCCGACGATCGCGTTCTCGTCGTCCCTCCGGGGCGAGCGGGGCGCCGAGCGCACCAAGAAGGACACGCTGCGTAACGTGGAGGCGACGCGCGAGTTCGTTGTCAACGTGGTCGACGATGCGCTGGCCGAGCCGATGAACCTGACGTCGGGGGATTATCCACCCGAGGTGGACGAGTTCGCGGTCACCGGGCTGACGGCGGCGGCGAGCGCGAAGGTGAAGCCCCCGCGCGTGGCGGACGCGCCCATCAGCATGGAGTGCCGACTGGTCCGGATCATCCCGGTTGGCAACGCGCCGGCCAACCTCGTGATCGGTGAGATCGTCCACTTCCACGTCCGCGACGGCCTCTACGACGCCTCCACCGGCCGCATCGACCTCCACCGGCTCCATCCGGTCGGCCGCCTGGCCGGAAATCTTTACACCCACGTGCACGACATCTTCGAGATGAAGCGGCCCTCGGCACACTATCGTGGCTGAGGCGCCCACCGCGCCCCTCGGCTCCGCCCGCAAGTGGGCCATCACGTTCTCGGTGATGATGGTCACGGTGATGCAGGTGCTCGACACCAGCATCACCAACGTGGCCCTGCCGCACATGCAGGGCTCGTTCTCGGCCAGCATCGACGAGATGTCGTGGGTCATCACCTCGTTCCTGGCCGCCAACGCCGTCGTGATCCCGGCCACGGGATGGCTGACGTCGGTGTTCGGGCGCCGGCGCTTCTACCTGATCTGCACGGTCGTGTTCACGGTCAGCTCGTTCCTCTCCGGCCTGGCCCCCAATCTGGAGTTCCTCGTGGCCATGCGCGTGCTCCAGGGACTCGGGGGCGGTCCGGTGATTCCGATGGCGCAGGCCATCATGTGGGAGATCTTTCCGCTCGCCGAGCGGGGCACCGCCATGGCGGTGTGGGGCGTCGGCATCATGCTGGCGCCCATCCTCGGGCCCACGCTGGGCGGCTGGATCTGCGACAACTGGTCCTGGCGCTGGATCTTCTACATCAACCTTCCCATCGGTATCATCGGCTTCTTCATGAT
>Ga0209055_1003047_pt1 | contig 10351 bp, 17 predicted proteins | sample GraSoiAngelo_110_FD_185875 | JGI IMG/M metagenome (GOLD analysis project Ga0209055, IMG submission 185875) | Grasslands soil microbial communities from the Angelo Coastal Reserve, California, USA - 14_0903_12_30cm (SPAdes) (version 2) | ecosystem: Environmental > Terrestrial > Soil > Grasslands ...
TTGCGTGAGCCATCGTGGTTGCTTGAGCCATCGTGGGTGCCTCCCTCGTCCAGGTGGTGTGAGCACGGCTGGGTCGTCCAGCAGCTGAGTGTACCACTGAAATAGTACACTATTTACAAAATTGATCTAGTGTACTATCGTGCCCATACAGTATGACGATCGCGATGAACCTCAAGATCGATGGCCACAGCCCGATCCCGATCCGCCGGCAATTGACGGAGCAGCTCAAGCACGTCATCGAGAGCGGCGGCGTCGCGCGGGATCAGGCCCTGCCCAGCATCCGGGAGCTGGCCGGCTTCCTCGGCATCAATACGAACACGGTCGCGCGCGTCATCGAGGATCTGAAGCACAGCGGATACGTGGAGGCTCGGCGGGGGAAGGGCGTGTTCGTGGCCCCGGCGCCGCCCGTCCGCCCCTCCCCTCACCTCCGCAACGGCTTTCTACAGGATACGGTGATGCGGGCGGCGGCCCTCGGGATGACCGCCGACGACCTGGCGGTCGCCGTGCTGAGCGTGGCCAGCGTTCGGCCTGCGGCTGTCCAGGGGACCGTGGAGGTCCTCCTCGTGGAATGCAGCCCGCCGGAGCTCGACTTCTTTGCCGGGCAGCTCGAAGCCCACCTCCCGGTTCGCGTCGACAAGGTGCTCCTCGGCGAGTTGGCGACGGTCACGCGGGAGAAGCAAGCCGGTCGTTGGCGGGCGGCGGTCACGAGCTTCTGCCATCTCCCGGAGGTGGAGCGGCTCCTGAGCGGCCGGGGCGTCCCCGTGATCGCGCTCCTCGCCGAGGCGCATCTCGAGACCCTCCACCGCTTGGCCCAGCTCCCGTCGGGGACGCGGGTGGGCGTCGCCTCCGCCGCCGTCGAGACGGCCCACAACCTGGAGCACTCGATCGCCAACGCCGGCCTGCCCAACATCGTGCTAGTCGGGGCTTGCCCCGCCGAGGGGGCGGCCCTGGGTCGTCTGGTGCGACGAGTGGACGTCATCGTGTCCTCCACCGCGGCGGCCGAGCGGGTCCGCGGGCTCGCGGGCCCCGCCGTGCAGGTGATGATCGACGACCGGGCCCTCGACCCGCGGGCGATCGAAATGCTCGCGGCCCTCCTCGTGCGGCAAAACGGCGACAGGCCGACGGCCGCTCCGCCCGCGGGCCAGAGGCGCGTGAGCCCTCGTCCATCCAACGGGCGCCAACGGCGACGAGGCGTCACGCGTGAGACGGTGCCAGTGAAGTGACGCGGGTGAGCCGTAACCAGATGAAGGAGGAAGAGTCATGAGTTTCGCCATGTTCGTGGCGTGGGTTCTCGCGGGAGTGGTGGCAGGCGTGCTCGCCGGATTGGTCATGAAACGCGGAGGTTACGGACTGAAGAAGGACATCATCTTCGGTCTCTTCGGGAGCATCGGATTGAGCTGGATCTTCCGGGCAATCGGGGTGTTTACGGGGTCAGGAATCGTCGTGGCGGCGATCATCGCGTTCATCGGAGCGGTCATCCCGATCGTCGTTCAACGCAAGTTCTGGCCGACTGAGAGTGCTGGCGAGGAGAAGGCCGATAAGTGGTGGCGGTGGGGGCTGGGCGCAACGGTCGTGGCCGTGGTGGCCTGGATGACCCTCGGCCCGGTGCCGCAGCCGGCAGCGACGGCCGCGGTGATCGAGGACAAGACCTACGCCGTGACCCCGGCGTCGGTGAAGGTGCAGGCCGGGATCGTGACGGGCGAAGTCACCGCGATGAAGGTCGCCGAGCGGGTCGAGAAAGGGTCCGACCGGATCGTCAGCCCGGCGAAGCTCACCGCGACGCTCACGCTGAAGAACACGTCGGCCAATCAGACGGTCCGGCTGATCGAAGGCAAGCTCCTCTACATCGATGCCCAGGGACAACCAATCAAGCTCGAGGACGCGCGGACCGAACCGACCCTCAAGTTCGCCACGTACGGCAGCGAGCGGCTCGATCCCGGCCAGGAGGCGACCCAATCCCTGGACGTGGAGTTCCCCGCCGAAGCCCTGAAGGCGAAGAGGCTGAAGGAGATCCGCCTCGAGCTCGCGTATATCCCGTCACCGTTCCGGGAGGAGAAGGTCAACTTCGCCGTCTCGATCGGCGCGGGCAAGTGAGCCCCCGGAGGTGGCTCCGCCAAGGAGTCACCTCCGATTCACCCTTCGGCGCCCCGACGATTGATGGGGAGAACACGATGCAACCCATGCACGGCCTCAATGAGCTTCGCGAGCAGGGCCGGATGACCTGGATCGAAGCGGAGCGCGGGTGGGGCGCCGAGCCGGAGGACATTGTGGATGCACTCTCGAGTGATGGCTTCGAAGAATGCAAGCGCGAGACGACGACGAGCCGGCGGGATCTCCGGCCCGCCGGCGGCGTGTGGCAGGGCGTCAACACCGGCACGGGATCCGTGGCGTCCGCAATCTGGGTGAATCGGCCGTCGCGGGCGCGCGCCATCGTGTTCGTCGCGATCGACGGGGAGTCGTTCCGGGACAACGCGCTCAACCGCCCCGAGCATGATCCGTACGAGGACGACGGTGGTGAGAGCTGATCGCGGTCGACGTCCTGATCGGGCAATCGACGATGCAGGATCGTTCAGCGGCGACCGCAGAAGCGCGCGGCCCGCGCCAGACTACGCTGGGTGCCTCCTGCAAGGCGTACGCGAGTATGCGGCGGGAACCTAGACACACCACAACCAGATGACAAGTTGCCCGTGGCCGCCCAGCGATGCGGTTGACCAAACGGGCCGGTGTGCCTGCCGGCACCGTTCACCCCTGAGTTGATCGGGCAGAGAGAGGCATTGATGAACGTCAGTGAATACCGTGACGATGATTCACAGCGGCTCGGCACCGCCAGCCCGGCGGCAGCGAAGTTCATCCAAATCTGTGCATCGCAAAACGACCTCTTCGCCCTCGACGAGGAAGGGAACATCTACCAGTACAACTTCAACGCGAAGACGTGGGAAGAGCTCGTCGCGAACCGCTCACACGAGGGACCGCGCCCGAACGGTCATCGGCCACGCGCTGCGGAGCAAGGCGACCGCGGTTCGATGGACGTTCGCGAGCAAGACCTGAACGGCAGAAAGACGGGCAGGCTTCATGTTTGAACACATCGTGCAGATGGGTCCGATGCTGGTCCTCGCCGGGGTCATGGCCGGGTGGGTGGCTGAGGTGGTCTCACGAGCGGACGGCCACGGGTTCATTCGCGATATGGTGCTCGGTCTTGTCGGGAGTGTGGTCGGGGCCGCGACCGTCTGGGTCGTCATCTCCAGCGAAGCAGGGATGCTGGCGATGTTCCTGGTCGGGTGCGGAGGCGCGATGCTCGCGATCGTCGCTCAGCGGAGGTTCTGGGGCTCTTCCCTCACGACCTGACCACGGCGGGCGCGTGGGAAGAAGGGCCGCGGGAACGCCGAGACCCCCCAGAACCATCGGCCTCTTCGGGCACGATCGGTAAGGATTGCGGGTGAACTCGAAAGTAGCTCGGTTATGGCGTCGGTGCGTTGTTGGGGAGGCATCGCTGGAGTTCGGCAGATGTTCGTCAGGCTGCGCCGGATCACCAGTTAACTTTGCGCCTAGCACGACTGGCGGCCCGTGGACGCAATCGCCCGCGGTTCGTTGCTAATGGACAAAGCACGGGGAGGGCTGAAGGCGATGCGAACCTGGCGACTCTCTACACTGGCTGCAGTACTAACTGTCGTGATGACTGGGACGGTATTCTCGGCCGACACCGTAAAAGTATTCCGCTATGACGGCAGTCTTCAATGCGGAATGGGGCAGGCCGTGCCCTTGGATGAAATGGCGAAGGAGCTAACGGCAGTAAACATCAACGTACTCTCAAGCGAGAAGAGAGTCGTTCCGGGTTTCATCATAGCCCTGTGTGGAGCCCTGACCGGTATCGCGAACGTATATGAGATAGCTAAAGATGATCTTCCGCGAATACCGGCCGACCGACAGGGAGTCAAGAGATTTCAGCCCTGGATTTATGATGGTCCCTCAATCGAAGTCGCGAAGTATGACGGAAGCCTGCAATGTGAAATGGGTAGACCTGTGTCACTGGACGAAATGGAGAAGGAGTTGCGTGCTGCGGACATCGCCGTACAGGCGAAAGCCAAGAAGACGGATGGGATTCAACACCCGCAGATGTGCGGAGCATCGACGGGGATGATGAACGTGTATCGAATCAAGACGTCAGACTTGGAGAAGGCTCGAGTGTTAGGCTTTGTTCTTTATATCGAAGGGATCTCTGTCGCTAGAGATCGAAGAGGGAGTAACGTGGCGATGCGACCCTGAAAAGTCATCTACTCAGAAACCGTCGGAGTGCGGTTCGAGAGCGTGGCGGCATCAGACGGCACCGAAGGGGAAGTGTTGCAGAGTGCGTGCTCATTTCGATGCGGCAGTTCGGTAAGGAGATCTATGATCATCGGAAGTTCGAATTCGAGATCGCCACGGGTGAGGCCGCGGCGGGCACGCTGCTTGCGTCGAAGCTCCCGCCGCCGAATGTGAATCACCCGGATGGCAGGGTGGCGCTGGCTTCAGCTCTCGTTCCACCGTACTTGATCGCGACCCATCCATGGCGTACCGGCGGGGAGTTCTAGCCTTGCCGAGGCGACCAGGCAACAGCGGACCGGCGAACTCCGAAGGACGCCTCGGGCACGCGCCGAGGCTCGCGGTGAGCCGCGCGGCAGCGAACGCCCCGATGACCACGAGGGTGAACTCGAGCCGCCACGCGCTGAAATCCCGGGCGCCCGACTCTCCACTCTTCAACAGACGGCCCCTGGCTTCACCTCACGAGCCCTGCCGACGTCTCCCGAGAAACTTCGTGCCCGCCTACCCCACCATCCCGAGGCCTGACGACAATAAAGACGCGATGATACGCGCCATTGCCCTATCGAAAAAAGCGCGGAATGAGCGCCGATTTCGTACTTATTCTGGGCGATAGACCTCTCTCGGAACCAGATCGCCTGCAGAATGAGTTTGAACGCCCCTTGCCCCACCCCGATCCGGAATCCCGAGCAGGCGGACCTTCCCACCGTCGTTCGGAAGCTCGACTTGGCCAGCTCCCGCACGCCCACCGCGTTTCGGGGTACCCCGTGTACGCAGGATCGGGCACGGCCGACCCCTGACGGTCTATATTTGAAGCATCTGGCTGAGGCGGCCAGAGCACCACGCGACGCCGTCGCGCTATACGGCGGTCAGGTACGCCTCGCCTGGCATTCGCGCTTGCCGTCGCGTTAATCCGGCACGCGGTGCCGCCGCGTAATTGCGGCACGTGATCGTCGACACGCTAAACGGCGCTTCGGGCGGCCCACCCGCGCTCCACAAGGCCAAGCAGTCCATTCCTCTTCAGGGCGTCGTTTGCCCTGAAGGCCTTGTTGGGGAGCGGCCGAATGCCCAAGCCTGTTGTCTCCACCGAACCCAGTTCTCAACCCCTCACTCCCTTCACGGCCCAGTCCCTGAGGGACCGGCTGGGTGAGCTTCGCCGTCTCTCCATCCAGGCGAACCTACCTCGAAGCCAGCCGACCGACACCGCATCCTCACCACGCCATCCGGATGCGCCGACGCCGGGAGCCGCATCATGAACGGCCGCCCCGCCCGGCTGCCGGGCCGCGACGCCAACGCGAGCTCGTCTGCGCACCACAACGTCTCCAGGGCTTTCAGCTCCGGGACTCTCCCACCTACCGAGATGCCCGCTGAACGCGGCGAGCTCGCGGTGCCCATGCGGCTTGACGGTTGGATCGTCCCTCCGGATACTGCCGACCAGCGAAAACGTGGTCGTGGCTCGGCCAGGAGGACCGAGACCATGGCCCAGAGGCTGGGGGCGTCGATGCGCTAACGCCGCCCTCGCAGGCCCGCGGCACTCAACCATCCCACTGGTAAAGTTGGGGCTCACGGCGAGCCAGCGGCCCGCCGGGGGTCACGACCGCTCGGACGTCTATGGCGATAGAGTGCAAGCACACACCCGGGAGAAGAACGCTTGTGAGACAAGGGCAAGTCCTACGGGTCAAAGCTCTTACGATCGAAAAGATCACCGTCGAAAGAGATGGTGAGCACACTACAGTCTCGGTCCGGCGCGTAGCACGCATGACGGTCATGGCCCTCTGAAGATCGGCGATGTTCTCGGCGTGGCGAAAGACTCCGCCCCGAACGGCGACACCCTCGTGAAGATGCCCTGCGGATGTGACCGCATCCTTTTTGCGAACTGACGGAGCCGAAGAATCCGCCGGAGGCCTGATCGGCGTCGAGCGTACCGTCGGAGTTCACCACCCCTTCCAGGGACTCAGCGAACCGGAGGCTCAACCATGCAGAGAGAGCGCCGTATCTCGATCCAGTCGACAATATAGGTGGCACCAGGCTTCGCGCCGTTCAGGATCCTGTCCGCGTAGGTGGCGGACCGGCGGAACATCTTCATGAGGTGGGGTCCGTAGGAGAGCAGACCACCGTCACTCACGAACTCCCTGAACTCGTACATGGCCGGAATGCGATGCTCCACCGCGAAGCGAACAATCCGGCTCCGCTGGCTCAAGATGAGGGGATCCGCAGGCGCACTCATTCATCGCACTCCTTTGGCGAACTCGCTTTCTTGGATGAAGCGCCAGCCTGCGCGCTCCGCAGCGCCACGGTCGTCGCTCGCACCGGAAATGCCGAGGATGTTGCCGACCATCACGTAGTCATGCCCCGGAATGTACTGCCGCAGCTGGCGCAAGAAGTCGTGCTTCTGGATGCCGCATGGCCCCACGAACGAGCAGATGTGGTGCCAGTCCGGATAGTGCAGCGTCACCATCGCCCAATTCCCACAGAGGCCGACGATATGGCCGTGCTCGCGCAGCTTGACGAGATCGAACAGCTTCACAGGACCCTTGCTAACCTCCAGTGTCTCATCCACGTCGAACGCGTACACTACCATAGCGGTTTCCTCCAGCCACAGCGTGTACAGCGACCCTAGCGCGAGGGGCCGCCACAACTGGCCGGTTTTGGGTGTCCACCGAGGTTTTACCTAGTCGAATATGCCGGAGCCCCATTGTTCACTTTCAGAATCTCCAGCTCCAGCATATTCACAGCGGGACCTCGCGCATGGACGGCGCCTGGATCGTGCTCGCCGCGGTAGTTGCGGATCAGTTCAGCCATCTCCGCCGACCGGCGGCTCTCGAAGCTGACTACCCGCAGCCCGTTCAACGCGTGAGGCATGGCACCTGTTAATTAAAACTCCGCGAGCCCGACGAGCACCAGGGTGCCATCCTCGACCCGCCGAAACGCAAAGGGATCCTCGCCCTCCGGATCGGAAGGGAGTCCAGGCCTCACACCTCGATCTCGACGTCGGTGCCGGCGACCCGCACCGGATAGCTCTTGACCTCTCGTCCCGCCGGCGGCCCCATGACAGCCCCGGTTTTGATGTCGAACCTCGCCTCGGAGGAGTTCTGGGGCCGCCATACGTTCGACGATTTCAACGCGGCCGCCACGGCCCTACGGGGGTGGGAGAGAACGTACAACTACGAACGTTTCTCACTCGCGCTGCAGGGGCGCACGCCGGCGGAAAAGCTCGCGGGCGTCCTGCCATCCGCCGCCGCGTGATGACGCCAGTGCTATCGACCACCGATCCAGACCGCGGGACCGAGGTCAATCTTGACGAGACCCAACAGTCACCCCGCTGACCGCTTGACAGTGGCGCCTCACTATTCTCACTTCATGCACGTGAGATCAGTGAAAGTTCCGCGCCTCCCCCTGTTTCAACTGTCCGGGCGGCAGGAGGTCCTCGCCGGCTCGGAGAACGCGCATCGGGTGCTTGGAATCCTCATCGGCCAGGGAGTCCTGCGGCCCGACCCGGGGCCCTGCTTCTTGGATCTCGATCAGGTCGACGTCATCACGAGCAGCTTTCTGCGCGATTGCCTCTTGGAGTACCGCAATCATGCCCGGACCACCGTACCGCACCTCTACCCCGTGATCGCGAATCCCGCGCCCAAGGTGCTCTACGAGATGACCGGATATCTTCAGGACCACGGCGACGCCATCTGGATTTGCCGCCTCGATCGTCACGGATCTGTGAAGGATCCCGAGGTGATCGGAGCGCTCGATCCTATCCAACAGCAGACCCTCGAGCTCGTGCGGCGCTTGGGGACGGCCGATGCCCCCCGCCTTGCAGCGAAGGACCGCAGCGTAGGCCCCACGGCGTGGAATAACAGGCTTGCCGCCCTTGCATCGCGACGCCTTCTGATCGAACGGCGCGCCGGCAAGACCAAGATCTTCAGCCCTGTGTTGGAGGTGAGATGAATGGGCCTCGATCTCATTCGCCGTAAAACGGCATGTCCATCTCGCGGTACATTCGCGCCGCGGTGGTGAGGTGCTCTCGCGCTTGCCCGTGCGCCGGTAGAGCTTGCCGAGGCCGAAGTGGCAGTGGGCGAGCAGCGGGCGCATGCCGAGCTCGTCGGCGAGCGCCATCGCCTGGCGATAGTTGGTTTCAGGAAGTGTGAACGACTTGACTGACGGGACGGTCCGCTCGGTGGACGCCGCCATGCGAGGCGGAATTGCTCCATATGCGTTTCGCACCTCTGCAGAATCGCCGTGCGAAGCGATCTTACCGAGAACTTGGGCAATCTTCTGCGCCGACTCGCCCTGCCCGTCACCATCCAGAGCTGGTCCCTGACGAGCCTGCAGCAGCGGCTCGTCAAGACCGGCGGGCGTCTCGTGCGACATGCCCGGACTTCAGGCTCCAACTGGCCGGGAGCCACTTGACGCAGCGCTTGGTTGGGAAGATCCTCGGCGCATCGAGCGACTCGCGCGGCATCCGACGTGATACGGAGGACCGTATCAGGGATCGGCGGGAAATGGGCAGCGGGAGGCGACTCGGCGGAGGTGTCTCTCGCCAGCACGGTCGGTGTGACCTAACCTGGAAGCACGGTCACACAAGCCCCAGGGTTTCCAGAAGCACCGCCGTCAACGTGTCGGATCGAAAGTCCCGGTTGAGGAGGGCCTGTCGCAATGAAGCCAGAGACTACAACGAAGATTAAGTTTGGAGTTTGGGGCTTTATTTGTGGGGCAGTCATCGCAATGATCATCGGCTTTGCGTGGGGTGGCTGGACAACCTCCGGCACTACCCAAACGATGACCAGAGAGGCGGTCTTGGCGAGTCAGGCGGCGATCTGCGTCGCCCTATTTATGAAGCAACCGGACCATGAGAAGAAACTTAAAGAATTCGGGGAAGTAAGTAGCTGGCAGAGAGCTGAAGTCATTGAAAAAGGTGGCTGGGATAAGATGCCCGGGCAAGAAAAGGCTGGTTATGCTGTGGCGCGAGCATGCGCCGATGGGCTTGATCTTCTTGTCAAGAAATGAGATTGGTACGTGCTCTTTGAGCTTTGCCGCGCACTTCCTGAAGGGCGGCCATGAGGTCATTCCCGGAATTGCTGGCTAAGGCGCTCGCGGAGCGTCGACAGCTCGGAAGCCACCTGGGCAAGGAGCTGAGGAACAAGACGCCGGGCTTTGGTGATCGCCGCAAGGCCATGCTCGAGGACATCGCTACCCTGACGGGGGGCAAGGCTCTCACCGAGGATCTTGGGATCAAGCTCGAGAACGTCAAGCTGGAAGATCTCGGCCACGCCACGAAGGTGGTCGTGGACAAGAACAACACCACGCTCATCGAGGGTGCAGGAAAGACGCTGCACTGCGTCGTTAGACCAGACTGGCTCCCAGCCGAACTCTTGAAACCATACTCCGTTCCTAAAGTTCTCGATTCCCGCGCGCACGTAGGGAATCGTGTCGTCTGGAAGGCTCGCTAGATTGGCCCACAGGAGTTCGGAGCATTTCTCAGGCTCCCGGTTCGCCGGCTCTCCGCCGTCGCTTCCGAGGCGATATGCCAGGAAGAAGTCGACTCGCTCCTCCTGCGACCTCCGATGCATTACGCCCACTACCCGGAGTCCATCACGGGACAGCGCCACACCAACCTCCTCGGAGGCTTCCCGAAGGGCCGCTTGAGTGACGGATTCGCCTGGTTCGACGTGACCCGCGACGACGCTCAGCCTGCCGTCCTCGAATCCTGTATTGCACCGTCGGACAAGAAGGACTTCGTCTCCCCGTAACAGGAGAACATGAACGGCGACCGGAAGTTTCGGATGCGGCATACGTGCCTCAGTCAGTTCGGTCTAACTCGATCTCTCTTGAACTTCGTTATCCGGCTGCGTAGTTCTGGATAGCGCGACGAACGAGCCCGGCCGAGATCCGAAGGTGGCCGAGTTTCTGCCACGTTGCCCCACACAGCTCGGCTCGCCTGCCCTGATACACCGCGAGGCGTTGCAAGATATCACCTGGGCGTCCGCGACCAGTCCGGTCTCTCTGCCCTCCGCGGTCATGACAGGAACATCCGGTCGGCGGGACTCCGGACTCCGGCCGG
>Ga0209055_1003051_pt1 | contig 10345 bp, 9 predicted proteins | sample GraSoiAngelo_110_FD_185875 | JGI IMG/M metagenome (GOLD analysis project Ga0209055, IMG submission 185875) | Grasslands soil microbial communities from the Angelo Coastal Reserve, California, USA - 14_0903_12_30cm (SPAdes) (version 2) | ecosystem: Environmental > Terrestrial > Soil > Grasslands ...
ATCCCTTCGGGTTCCCGATGGCCCGCTGGCTCGCCGCGCGGTTTCCGCGCCAGAGCGACGTCGCCTGGGCGGCGTTCACGGACGAGGATCGGCTGGACGAGACGCTCTCGTTGCTCGCGACCACCGCGGAGGGCGACGCCTTCAGCGAAGGCGGGATGGGCTGGCGGCAGTGGCTTCAAGTCGCCAAGGGCGGCCGGCGCCTCACCGATCTGCAGCTTCTCCTCGAGGTGTTCGCGCGCGCGCGACTTCCCGAGGAGACGCGCGACTGGCTCTTCGAGAGCGTGGGCCTTCCGATCCTCTGGCGCCCGCGGGGCGCCGGCGGCTCGCGAACGCTCGCGCGGACCTCGTCGGATCGCCCGTTCTTCCACGACGAAGGGCTCGAGCGTGGCCGGGTCGACCTCGTCGAAGTGCTCCAGCAGCCCCTGCGGCTCACGCGAGCGTCGAGGCCGCTGGCCGAGGCGATGATCGACGCCGCCCGGGTGGCGATGGCGACGCGCCAGCGGGAGCTCCACGCGTTCTCGTATCCGAACGCCGACGACGTTCTGATCGGCGACGCCGGACGCGGGCTCCGGCTCGTCTTCATCGGAATCCAGCCCGATTTCCGGCTGCCGCTCGAGGGGTACTACGGCTTCCTGGTGCTGAAGAACGGGGTGCCGGTGAGCTACGGCGGCGGCTGGGAGCTGTTCGGCACGCTCGATTTCGCCGTCAACATCTTCGCGTCGTTTCGCCAGGGCGAGTCGGCGTATCTCGCGACGCAGCTCCTCCGCGCCTACCGGTCGATCTTCGGGATGCGGACGATCGTGATCGACCGCTATCAGCTCGGCCACGAGAGCACCGAGGCGCTCCGCTCGGGCTCGTTCTACTTCTATCACCGCCTCGGGTTTCGTCCGCGCGACCCGGAGGTCGTCCGTACGCTCGGGCAAGAGCGGGCGAAGATCGCCGCGGATTCCAGCTACCGCTCGCCGATCCCGACCCTCAAACGTTTGGCCGCGGCCGAGGTGTTCCTGACGTTACCGGGCGGTCACGCCGCGCCCGAGCGACGCCTGCGCGCGACCGACGTTTCGGCGCTGGTCGCGCGGTACGTCGCGCGAGCGTTCGGCGGCGACCGGGCCAGGGCCACGCGCGACTCCGCCGAGCGCGTTGCCCGAGCGCTCGGCGCATCGGGGCGCGCCGCGTGGCCGGCTGCTGAGCGGCGCGCCTTCGAGCATATGTCGCTGGTCGCCGCGCTCATCCCGGACCTTGCGGCATGGTCACCCGCCGACCGCCGAGCGCTGCTCGCCGTCATGCGGGCCAAGGGGAGTGGAAGCGAAATGGACTACGCGCGACGGCTTGATGCCCACCGTCGTTTGCGTCAGATCCTCGAGACGCTGGCGCACCCATAGACTTCGCGGTATCACCGCGACGCTCTTCTAGCTCTGAGTTGTAAAGTTTTCGCTTGACAGGCACTTTCAATAGTCCGTATGGTTTCAGCAGATGCTGAAATGGTCGGAGCAAGAGAAACATGCTGAAATCCGAGGAGGTTCGGCGACAGGTAGCCCAGCGACTGAGGGAGCTCCTCCCGCGAGCGAAAGGCTGGGAGGAGAGCGCCGACACCAAAGTTGGCGGGCAAGTCGCGGATTTGCTAACGCGATTCCAGCTGGCTGGCCAGGAGCACACGTTGGTCGTTGAAGTGACTCCGCTCGGACAGCCTCGTCAGATCCGGGCGGCCGTTACGCGATTGAACGACATCCGGAGGGAGCTCCCCGGCGCCTACCCGGTGGCAGGCGCGGTCTACATCGGCCCCCAGAGCGCACGCATCCTCAAGAGCAACAACCTCGGATTCGTCGATCTGTCGGGTAACTGCTACCTCGCGTTCGAGAACGTCCTGATCGAGAAGGAAGGCAAGCGGAACGTCCGGCCCTCGACGCGGCCCCTGCGCTCGCTCTTCGCGCCGCGCGCCACGCGCGTCGTGCGCGTGCTGCTGGTCGAGCCCGGGCGGGCGTGGCGCCTGGAAGAGCTCGGGCGGGCGGCCGAGGTGAGCCTCGGCCACTCCCACAACGTCATCAAGCGGCTCGAGGAGCTCGCGTGGGTGGAGCGCGACGACAGCCAGCGCTTTCGCCTGTCGAAGCCGGCCGACCTGCTCGAAGCGTGGTGTGAGTCGTATAGCTATCACGCGAACGAGCGCGCCTCGTATCTCGCTCCCGAGCGCGTCACGCGGAAGTTCATGGCCGAGATCGCGCGCGTCGCGGGCGCCGAAGGGCGCCGGTACGCGTTCACCTTGAACGCCGGCGCCGCGCTGCTGGCCCCGAGTCTGAGATCGCCGGCCGTGCACTGCTACCTCGAAGGAGATCCCGCGCCGGCCGCGCGGGCGCTCGGCTTGCGGCCCGCCGCCGAAGCGGACGGCGCGCTGCACTTCTTCGCGCCGTACGACCTCGGTGTGTTCTACGGCGCCTTCGAGAAGGGCGGGCTCAAGGTCGTGTCGCTCCCACAGCTCTACGCCGATCTCATTCACTACGAGCGCCGCGGGCGCGAGCAGGCCGAACACCTGCGGCGCGAAGCGATGGGCTACTGAACGATCGCGGAAGGAGGTGATCTGATGGCGAAGAAGAAGGCGACGAAGAAAAAGAAGGGCAAGTAGATCGTCGACGGCAACACCGAGCTTCGACATGGAAGGAGGTGAGACGCTCGATGAAGAAGAAGGCCAAGAAGAAGAAGAAGTAGTAACGCGGTTGCGCCGGTGGGGGGTGGCGGCCTCCCACCATTGATCATTCGGGAGGGGGCTAACGCCCCCTCCCGTCTGGTGCTTAAATGACCTTCGTGACCTTCCCCGCCTTGAGGCAGCGGGTGCACACGCGCACGCGTCGAGGCTTTCCGGCCATCATGGCGCGCATCGAGACCAGATTCGGAAGCCACCGCCGCGCGGTCAGCTTGTGAGCATGGCTGATCGTATTGCCGACGGAGGGGCCTTTTCCGCAGACGTCACAGCGCTGAGCCATTTGTGCTCCCTAGAGTCGAGTTTCAGAGGACCGAGCCGAGGGCACTGTATAGCACAGGGACGATCATGACGCAAACCGACGCGGCGCCGGATCTGCGGACGCCGCTTCAGTTCATCAAGGGCGTCGGCCCGCAGCGCGCGAGCCAGCTCGAGCGCAAGGGGCTTCGGACCGTCGAGGACGCGCTCTTCTTCGTCCCGCTCCGCCACGAGGACCGCACGCGGCTGACCCCGTTCCGCTCGCTGGTGCCCGGCCAGGCCGCGACGTGCTCGGGCGTGATCGTCGGGGTGAGCCCGCCGCCGCCCGGACGCTCGCGGGTGCCCTTCACGGTGATGCTGCGCGACTCGAGCGGCTACGCCACCGCGAGCTGGTTCGGCTGGCGGTATCTCTCGCGCGTGCTCAAGCGCGGCCAGCAGCTCGTCCTGCACGGTCGTGTCGGGCGCTACAAGGGCGCGATCGTCATCCAGCAGCCGGACTACGAGATCGTCGAGAACGGCGAGGACGAGCGTCTGCACACCGGCCGGCTCGTGCCGGTGTACTCGCTCACGGAAGGGCTGCCCCAGCGCGCGCTCCGCGCCCTCATGTGGCGGCTCGTCGAATCCTACAGCGCCGAGGTGGACGAGGTGCTGCCGGAGGGTGTGCGCACCCGCCGGGGCCTCGTCGGCCTGGCGCAGGCGATCAAGGACGCGCATTTCCCTCAGACCGACTCGGCGCTGGCGGCGGCCCGCCGTCGGCTCTCGTTCGACGAAGGGTTGCTCCTGCAGCTGGGGCTCGCGATCCTGCGTTCGCGTGTCGCTCGCGCGCGCGGGCTCGCGCTCAACCCGCGCGGTGATCTGGTCGCGCGGTTGCGCGCGCGGCTGCCCTGGAAGCTGACCGGCGCTCAGGAGCGCGTGTGGGAGGAGATCCGGCGCGACATGGCCGAGCCGCACCCGATGCATCGGCTCCTTCAGGGCGACGTCGGCTCGGGCAAGACGATCGTGGCGGCCCTGGGCGTGCTGACCGCGATCGAGGCCGGGTATCAGGCTGCGGTCATGGCACCGACCGAGATCCTGGCCGAGCAGCACTTCATGACGTTCCGCCAGCTGCTCGAGCCGCTCGGCGTGCGCCTGACGCTCCTGACCTCGTCGGTCAAGCCGCGCGAGCGGGCGGCGCGCCGCGCGGTCCTGGCGGCGGGCGAGATCGAGTGCGTCGTGGGCACCCACGCGCTCGTCCAGGAAGGTGTCGACTTCCGCCGTCTCGGGCTCGTGGTGGTGGACGAGCAACACCGGTTCGGGGTGGAGCAGCGCGCGCGGCTGCGCGGAAAGGGCGAGCACCCCGATCTGCTGGTGATGACGGCGACGCCGATTCCCCGCACGCTGGCCCTCACGATTTACGGCGATCTGGACGTGTCGGTCCTCGACGAGCTGCCGCCGGGTCGACGCCCGATCGTCACCGTCGCGCGTCCCGAGGGCAAGCGCCGCGCGATCTACAGGTTCTTGCGAGAGCAGGTCGCCGGCGGCCGCCAGATCTACGTCGTCTACCCGCTGGTCGAGGAGTCCGAGGCGCTCGACCTCAAGGCGGCGACGGACATGGCGCGCCATCTCGCGGACGAAATTTTTCCCGATCTGGTGGTTGGTCTGCTTCACGGGCGCCTGGGCTTCGACGAGAAGGACGCGATCATGCAGCGCTTCAAGGCCGGGGAGATCCACGTGCTGGTCTCCACGACCGTGATCGAGGTGGGCATCGACGTGCCGAACGCCTCGGTCATGCTGATCGAGCACGCCGAGCGCTTCGGTCTCTCGCAGCTGCACCAGCTTCGCGGGCGCGTCGGCCGCGGGGAGTGGAAATCCTACTGCATCCTGCTGACGTCCGGGCGTCTCACCGAGGAAGCGCAGCGCCGGATCGACGCGATGACGTCGACCAACGACGGCTTCCGCATCGCCGAGGTCGACCTCGAGCTGCGCGGCCCCGGCGAGTTCTTCGGCACGCGCCAGTCGGGGCTCCCCGAGTTCCAGGCGGCGGATCTGCTGCGCGACACCAGCCTGCTCGAGGAGGCGCGCCGCGAGGCGAGCGCCATCGTCGCGCGCGATCGCGAGCTGTCCGAGCCGGCACACCGCGCGCTGCGCGCGGCGCTCCTGGCGCGCTGGCGAGGCAAGCTCGCGCTGGCGACCGCCGGCTAATAACGCGCGTCATCGTATATAATAAATATATATTGACACCGGCGGCCGAAGGGTCCAGCGTGTCGATAGTCGAGTCGTTGACGTGCCTTCCGGGTGGGGAACCTCGAGGGCACGCCGGCTGAACGCTGCGACCGGATGTCGCGAGGTGCAGTGAGGTGCACCCCCCGCTCCCCTGACGGTCTTCTCAGGCCGCCCGCTCGGTAGCTCTCCGAACGTCCTGAATCGCCCCGGCAGGTCTCGCTGCCACGGCTCGGCCCTGGGTCGACCTCCCAGGCTGGGGAAAGGCGAGAGCACATGCCCGGTCCAGCGTCGGGGACATCGGTGGCGATCTTCAACTCCCATGCGGAGTTCATCGACGGCCTCCGCGAGGCCCTCGAGCGCGAAGGGCTGACGAGCGTGACCGCGCTCCTGGCCGAGATTCAGGACGGCACGCTCGATCTCGTCGCCTTCCTGGAGGCGCACGACCCCCGGGTGATCGTCTACGACCTCCCCCGTCCCTACGAGAGGCACTGGAACTTCCTGCGCCTGCTGAAGCAGACCCACGGTCTGCGAAAGAGCGCCTGGATCCTCACCACCACCGACAAGAAGGCTCTGGACGCGGCTGTGGGAGCTTCGGGCGTGATCGAGGTCATTTTCGGCGAGCCCTATGGAGTCCGCGAGGTCGTGGAAGCGGTGCGCCACGCGCTGTCAGACGGCCGGCCGCGCAAGGCTGAGGGGTGACGCGCGTGAGTGCGAACCCTTCTTCGCCTGATCGGGTGTACCTCGGGGGCGTGCGAGTGCTCCTGGTCGACGACTCCCCATACATCCGTGCGGTGGTCACGGCGATGCTCGAGGACTACGGCGCAACCGTGACCGCGGTCGAGACGGCCGACGAGGCGCTGGAGGTGCTCGAGCGCGAGCGCCCCGAGGTCCTCCTGAGCGCGCTGGCGATGCCCGACAAGGGCGGCTACTGGCTCATCGGCAAGGTTCGCGGCCTGCCGCCCGAGCGCGGGGGTGCGACGCCGGCCGCCGCTCTCACGGGGTTCACCGGTCCCGAGCATCGGGCCAGCATCTTGCGCGCGGGGTACCAGTACCACATCGAGAAGCCGGTCACTTCGCGCAACCTCTCCGGGGTCGTCGCGCTCCTAGCCCTGAAGACTTCGTCTCCTCCGCAGAGCTGACCCGGGCATCACCGTCGCGCGGCAGGTCCCACCGAGGACTCGGCCCCGCTGTGGTACCTTCCCCGCGTCATGACGCGAAAACGAAGCCCCTCGGTCGATCCCGCTACCCGGTCCGCGTGCGCGTGATCGCCGGAGCGCTGAAGGGGCGGCGCCTGGTGACGCCGCGGGGCGCCACGACGCGGCCGACAGCCGATCAGGTGCGGACCGCGTTGATGGATACGCTGGGGCCCTGGTTGCCCGATGCGCGCGTGCTCGATCTGTTCGCCGGCGCGGGCGGCGTCGGCCTCGAGGCGCTCTCGCGCGGGGCGGCGCACGTCACGTTCGTGGAGCGTGATCCGCGGGCCCTGGATGCCCTCGTCGAGAACATCCGGACGCTCGACCTCGAGCCCCGGACGCACGTCGCCCGCGGTGACGTCGCGCGGCAGCTCGCGCGGCTCGCCGGCGAGGGGCGACGGTTCGAGATCGTCTTCCTCGACCCGCCGTACGCCACGGACGACGCCGAGCGCGCGCTCGCGACGCTGGGCGGGGGCGCGCTGCTCGTGTCGGAGGGGCTTGTCATCGCGCAGCACCTGACCAAGCGGCGCCCCCAGGAATACGGCCTGTTGCGCGCCTTTCGCGACCGTCGTTTCGGGGAGACGACCTTGACTTTCTTTCGAGCCGAAGGGTAGCCTACCGCCGTGGCCAAGCGCGCGGTGTATCCAGGCATGTTCGACCCGGTGCACAACGGCCACGTCGACGTCATCCAGCGGAGCCTGCAGATCTTCGACGAGCTCATCGTCGCGGTCGTCGCCAATCCGTCGAAGCAGCCGCTCTTCTCGGTGAAGGAGCGGCTCGAGATGATCGACGAGGCCACCTCGGAGCTCAGCAACTTTCGCATCGTCGCCTTCGACGGTCTCCTGATCGATCTGGTCGCGCGCGAGCGCGCCGACTGCATCGTGCGGGGGATCCGCGCCGTCTCCGATTTCGAGTACGAGTTCCAGATGGCGCTGATGAACCGCAAGCTCCGCAGCACCGTCGAGACCGTCTTTTTGATGCCGCACGAGAAGTACACGTACATCTCGTCGCGCCTGATCAAGGAAGTCGCCAGCTTCGGCACGTCGGTAGCCGGCATGGTGCCGCCGATCGCCGAGAAGCGACTGACCGAGAAGTACCCTCCCAAGTAACCCGGCGGCTCGCCGCCGAAGGAGCCAACCCGTGCTGGCCGATCGCCTGAAGACGCTTGCCCCCTCGTCAACGCTCGCCGTACAGGCGAAAGCGCGCGAGCTGCGCCGTCGCGGCGTCGACGTGATCACGTTCGGCGCGGGCGAACCCGACTTCGACACGCCCGAGCGGATCAAGGATGCGGCGATCCAGGCGATGCGGCAGGGCCACACCAAGTACACCGAGGTCGGCGGCGTCCCCGAGCTGCGGGCCGCGGTGTGCGGCAAGTTCAAGCGCGACAACGGTCTCGACTACCAGCCGGCGGACGTGCTGATCTCGTGCGGCGCCAAGCACACGCTGTTCAACATGGTCGTCGCGATGCTGAATCCCGGCGATGAGCTGCTCGTCCCGAGCCCGTTCTGGGTGTCGTATCCCGAGCAGGCGCGGCTGATCGGCGCGGTGCCGATCGCCGTGCCGACGCGGGAGGCGACGGGCTTCGACCTCGATCTCGAGCGGCTGCGCGCGGCCGTCACGCCGCGAACGAAGGCGATCATCCTCAATAGCCCCAACAACCCGACCGGCGCGGTGTTTTCCCCCGCGGCGCTGGCCGCGGTCGCCGAGCTCGCCGTCGAGCGGAAGCTGTTCGTCGTCTCCGACGAGTGCTACGAGGCGCTCACCTTCGAGGGCCGGCACGTGTCGATCGCGTCCCTCGGCCCGGAGATCAAGGCGCGCACGCTCACCATCAATACGTGCTCGAAGGCGTACGCGATGACCGGCTGGAGGATCGGCTTCGCCGCGGGCCCGCGCGATCTCATCCGCGCGATGACCGACGTGCAGAGCCAGGTCACGTCGAACCCGTCATCGATCGCCCAGTGGGCCGCCATCGAGGCCCTGGTCGGCCCCCAGGACGAAGTCGCGAAGATGGCCGGCGAGTTCGACCGCCGCCGGCGCCTCATCGTACAGGGTCTCAACACGCTCCCCGGCGTGTCCTGCGTCATGCCGAAGGGGGCGTTCTACGCGTTCGCGAACGTCTCCGGAATGTTCGGGCGTCAGTGGAAGGCGGCCGAGGGCACGAAAACGATCAAGGGTTCCCTCGACGCCACCGCGTTCTTCCTCGAAGAGGCGAAGGTGGCCGTCGTGCCAGGCGTCGACTTCGGCTCCGACGATCACGTGCGCCTGTCGTACGCGACCAGCGAGGCGCTCATCACCGAAGGGCTGACGCGGATGGCGGCGGCGCTGGCGCGTCTGGCGTGATCGCTCGACCGCGCCTTGACTCCGCGCGACATTCTCGAGTAAGGAGAGCTACCGATGAAGCTTGAGGGCTCGTACGAGGTGAAGGCGCCCCGCGAGAAGGTCTGGAACGCGTTCCTCGATCCCGCGACGCTCCAGAAGGCGATCCCCGGCTGCGAGAAGCTCGAGCTGATCGGCCCCGACGAGTACAAGGCGACGCTCAAGATCGGCGTGGCCGCGGTGAAGGGGACCTTCGAGGGCAAGGTGCGCCTGCTGGACAAGAAGCCACCCGAGTCCTATCGCCTGAGCGCGGAGGGAAGCGGCGGGCCGGGATTCGTCCGCTCCGACACCGTGATCACCCTCACCGAGATCGAGGGCGGCACGAACGTCGCGTACAGCGCGGACGTCCAGGTCGGCGGTCTCATCGCAGGCGTCGGCCAGCGGATGCTCGGCGGAGTCTCGAAGATGATGGCCGACCAGTTCTTCAACCGGATGGGCGAGCTGCTGACGACCGCCTGACCCGACGCCGGATGGCCTCTCGCTACCTCGAGCCGCGTCTGGAGCGTGCATCCCGCGCCGAGATGACGCGGCTGCAAACGCGGCGTCTTCGCCAGCAGGTGGCCCACGCCGCGGCGGCGAGCCCGTTCTACCGGCGCAAGCTCGAGGCGGCCGGGGTCAAGTCGTCCGCCGTCCGAGCCCTCGCCGATCTCGCCAAGCTGCCCTTCACGACCAAGGACGAGCTCAAGGAGAATCAGGCCGAGAAGCCGCCGTGGGGCGACGTCCTCGCGGTGCCCCTGGACGACGTGCTCCGCATCCACATGACCTCGGCCACGACCGGCCGGCCGCTCGCGTTCCTCGACACGCGCGACGACTGGTACGGCTTCTATCATTCCTACGCCCGGGCGCTTCACGCCTTCGGCGTGCGCAAGTCCGACGTCGTGATGGCGGCGTTCTCGTATGGTCCGTGGATCGGCTACTGGTCCGGCTTCTACGCGGCGCAGGATCTCGGCTGTCTCGTGTTCCCGGTCGGCGGCCTCTCGACCGACCAGCGGATCGACGCGCTCCTGAGCTATCCGATCACGGTGCTGGGCTGCACGCCGTCCTACGCGCTCTTCCTCGCCGAGGCGGCGGCGAAGAAGGGGATCGACCTGGCGAAGGACACGAAGATCCGCATCACCTGGCACACCGGGGAGCCCGGCGCGTCCATCCCGGCGACCCGGGCGAAGATCGAGGCGGCCTTCGGCGCCAAGGCGTACGACCTGCCGGGGCTGACCGAGATCGCCGCGTGGGGCTTCGAGTGCGAGTCGCGCGCGGGGCTCACGCACGTGAACGAGGACTACTGCTATCCCGAGGTGCTCGACGAGCAGGGCAAACCGGTGCGCCCCGGCGAGCGCGGCGAGCTGGTCTTCACGAGCCTCTATCGCAAGGCGATGCCGCTGTTGCGGTATCGGACGCGCGACGTCGTCCAGCTGGCCGACCGCCGGTGCCCGTGCGGGCGCACGTTGATCGCGTTCGAGGGCGGCGTGCACGCGCGGCTCGACGACATGAAGAAGGTCCGCGGCGTGATCGTCTATCCGCGGCGCGTCGAAGAGCTGGTGCGACCCCACGCGAACGTCGACGAGTTCCAGATCGTCTTCCGCCGCCACGAGGGTCTCGACGACATCCTGATCCGCATCGATCCTTC
>Ga0209055_1003055_pt1 | contig 10327 bp, 10 predicted proteins | sample GraSoiAngelo_110_FD_185875 | JGI IMG/M metagenome (GOLD analysis project Ga0209055, IMG submission 185875) | Grasslands soil microbial communities from the Angelo Coastal Reserve, California, USA - 14_0903_12_30cm (SPAdes) (version 2) | ecosystem: Environmental > Terrestrial > Soil > Grasslands ...
CAATCGGATCCCCAACAGTTCTACCGAAGTAGAACGCGGCCAAGCCTATGGCCGTCAACGCCAGCGCCATCGAATACCAGAACAAGATCCCTGACCTTGAATCGTGATACAGCCTCAAGAAGAGGATAGAAGACGCTGCGAACAAGAATAACCCGGCTCCTACAACAGCCTGCCTTAAGATCGTAGAACCTGCTCCAGGAACAAAAAAGGCAGGAGTCGCGCCTAGAAGCGCGAACCCTGTCAGGGCTGCAAGGAAGCCGACAGCACCACCGTAAGCCAGGATCAACTTTGGTTTGCGGCTCTTCGAATCTCTGGATGAACTGTCCCTCATCGTAGTGGTAGCGCTTGCGATGTAGAACAGGGATGAAACCAGGGCGCCTGAATTACTAATGGTCACCCCAATATTCGGTCCGCCCGGAGGGCCTAGCAACCAGCCTGCTACCATGCTTGCGAAACCCCAAGCCAGAGTCCCGCTACCTAGCAGAAGAATGGTCCGCGAACCTCCAGACAGATAGCTCTTGAGAGAAATGTAGGCGACCACGACCGAGGTTCCAAAGAGGAACAGGGTCTGCAAGGTCGCAAAAACTAGCAGTGGGTTGAAGGCCCAGCTTGCAGCTACGCTGGTGGGTAGAATGACGTCAAAGATCGCTATGAGCGCGACAAAAATCGGGACAGGAACTACTCCAATGCGTCTAGTGGTATTATGGGGGAACAAACTCAGATTCCTTGCCAAGGGCATACGGTCAAGATTTGGCTGAGTGACGTCTTTCCAAACACTCTCTCAGTGGCTATTGCTTATGTTTAGTCCATGTGAACGCGTCGTCCCAAGCTCCGGCGACCTCTTGTGTCAGTGACCTGTGAGGAGTACCCGTTATGATGCCCTCATATCCTGAGAAGGGTGCTGCCACTCTTACTCCGCGAGCGGTTATCTCGTATTCTCTCAAGCGCTTGTCATGATCGCTCCCTCTCATCTTCATTATCACAAGAGCCTTCTTCATCGAAGAGTTGATCTCCACGAATTTCAACAAGACCAGGCAGTCAATGAGAAAACTCATGCCCGTTTGTGTAACCGCATAGGAACTTTCGGGTCCCTGTTGGGCTTCCCAGATCACTACAGGGCTTATTCCCCGTGTCTTGAGGTACATTAGTATCCGGTAGGCCTCCTTGCGAAGATCGCCCCTTGGCACGTACATTTCCAAATGGTTGAGAGAGTCAATTACCATTCTTCGCGGCTGTAATTCTTTGATCGTTTCCCCGAGTAACTGTTCCTCTCCCTCAGGATCCAGAAGGAGATCGGGGCTGGTGCACACGACTCTCAACTTGTCTTCGGCCTCTAGCTTTCTTAGATCCCAGCCGAAGTTCTCTGCATCGCGATAGATCTGGTCTGGGAGTTGTTCGAATGTGAGGTATATTCCAGGTTCGCCGAACTTGGTTGCACCGTTCACGAGATATTCCAGCGCGAGAGTGGTCTTTCCGGTTCCCGCGCTTCCAGCTATCATTACCGCATCCTTGTCCATGAAGCCTCCTCGGAGCATCTCATCGAGTTCAAGGATTCCAGTCCTGTTACGTGCCATCCCTAGGCCTTCCTACCTGTTTTGGGAGTCTTCAACTGGTTGACGAGTAGTGTGTCGAAGGGTTTACTTTCGGTAGTCATTTTCTTGTGACTCCTCTTTGGAGCAAGGAAAGATCCTGTCTCGCAAGTCCGATTGAGGTTTCGAAGTCGAGCTCGCTACTCGATGTGTAGTGAAGATTCAGCTTCTGGAAGAGCTCTTTCACTATCATCCGTTCCAATGTCAAGGCTCCGAATCCGAAATAGAACTGGAGTTCTCGGTGAAACTCGCTGGGCTTCTCAGCGTATGTCTGAAGAGTTTGTTTGAGAAGTGGCACGAGTGTTTGCATGACTGTTTCTCCGAGCGTATTGCGCAAACCGTCCTTAACTGACGATTGGAATATGCTCGCGAAATCTGAATTGGGGTCCAACCATTTCTCGTCCAAAAAAGTATTGAGAGCTCCAGCGAGTTAATGAAACGCTGTTCCAGCCGCGATTAACTATCTCGTTACTGGTGCAGCATGGATTTAGGGACATGAAAGCCTCACCGGTCGGAAGAGGTCTCAGCCTCAGTGCGTAACTCTTTGAATCCAAAGCAGGTACAAGAAAGACAAAGAGAGAGAAGGAGCTCGAAGCTCAGGCCTTGCCATCTCAAAATATCGGCCGGAACTTCGAGTCGGAGAATCTCTCAACCGAGAAAAACCGCGATGATAATACGGTCTGCAAACAGATTCTAGACTCGGATCCATCAATTAGGGTCGCTGCATTCATAGAAGGGGCAGAGGTTACAGGCTACGCAGAAACCGCGAGGACAAAGAACGTGCTTAGCCAGAGTATTGACCTTCGCAAGAGGATTGGGTTCTGGTCAAGTATTGTTACAGAGATGGCGAGACAGACCGACGAGTTGTTTGGCCGCACAGAATCAGTACTTATCACACACAAAGGGTTGAAAATGGTGACAATTCCTTTATCCGGAAGAAGGTCTCTTGGCCTCTCGCTTGATCGTTCAGCAGACACAGAAAAGATCATTCTGAAGATAATGACAAAGTTTGATCTTGCATCAACCGACTAGTGCTTCAAGAAACCAAGTCTAATTGCATGACCTCTTCGATGAAAAAAAAGACGAATCCCTATCCTATCCGCAGTTTTTGCTAAAAACATCAATGATTGAGACAGAGGTTAGGTCCCCATGTTGGGACTGATATTTCTGTTTTGATCAGATGCCGCAATATCTGAAGTCTTTTCGGTCTGGGTTTACCCAATTAGTCACGCTTCGAGCCGGTGGATGATCCGCCTGGCACGATGTTGTGATAGGAAGATCACAATGATGAAAGATGAGATGGAAGGTATGATCAGGAAGGGAAGAGTCAGCTTGAATGAGTCTAGGTATGAGATGGGGGTTGATGATAGGTGGCTGCTGAGGAAGCGGTAGAAGAGTAGTCCGAACAGCGAGATGCCGACAGTGTTACCGATCTGCATGGAAGTCGAGACTACGCCTGAGGCTGCTCCCACGTCTTGGCTCGGGACTCCCGATAGAATAATTCCTAGTAGTGGTGAGAGTGCAAAGCCGGCGCCGAGTCCGAATACTATCAGGGGCGTAGCTAGTTCGTAAAGCGTGAGGCCGGTCCCGGAAGAGGTGACGGTGAACATTGTCCAGATTAGACCGGCTGCTTGCAAGGCATATGCGAAGCTCAGGAGGCGGTTGCCGAATCGTGGGATTAGTCGTGGCCCGAGGAGTGATGCAGTGATGAAGCCGGTGTTAATCGCCGCGAATTCGAGTCCGGAATCTATTGGCGAGAATCCTAGGCCCGATTGTAGGAACAGTACTAAGGTGAAGAAGAGCCCGCTTGCTCCAACGTAGTAGAGGATGACCAGCGGCATGCCCACAGCGAAGGATCGGTGTTTGAACAGGTCCATGTCGACCAGAGGGTCAGCTCCGGCATCTGTTCTTCTGCGTTCGTAGAGAACGAAGACCCCGAGTAGAGGGAGGGATGCGATCAGGAGCAGTATCATCCATGTAGGCCAGCCCAGCTGCTGTCCCTCAGCAAGCGGCAGGATCAGGGAGACTAGAAAGAGTGACATCAGTCCGACACCCGGCAAGTCTAGCTTTGGTGCACGTTCTGCTCTGGAAGAATGGAGAACCAAGAACCCGGCCAAGACCCCGAAAATGCCGACTGGAACATTGACCAAGAAGATAGGTCTCCAGGCGAGACCTGCTAGGTTGAGCTGGATGAGAAGGCCACCGACTATGTTTCCGGTTATGGCACCTATGCCGCTGATAGCGGCGAAGAGACCTAGCGCCAGAGACCTTTCGGATCCTTTGAAAGTGACCTGAATAATCGACAAGACCTGAGGATACATTAGTGCCGCGCCGAGGCCCTGAAGCGCACGTGCTCCGACGAGAAATGGTGCTGAGGGAGCGTAACCTGCTAGAGCGGAGGCGACGGTGAAGACCGTCATGCCAAAAAGAAAAATCCGTTTCCGATCTAGAATGTCTCCCAGACGGCCTCCGGTTATCAGGAAGACAGCATAGACTAGAGAGTATGCTGATACTACGAGCTCAAGATCGGATACGCCAGCTCCAAGCGTCGTCTTGATTGAGGGGAGACCCTGAGTCACAATGAATACATCGAGGACCGCCATGAATGAGCCGACCAGTACAACTCCAAGAATCAGCCAGCGCCTTCGAAGAGCCAGAGCCTCTGCCGTCTCAGCTGCCTTTCTCGGTTGAGGTAACTCGAGTCTAGTCGAGAGCTTAACACTCTGCGGTTCAAGTCTGGACTCGGCCTCCGCCAGCCTACCAGCCGAGACCAATCCAATTAGTCTGAAAAGATGGCATCTCCAGCAAGGGCATGATACAACGTGATGACCTATCCCCTTCTTATCTAGCCACTCCGTCGACTGGTCACCTTGAACAATTCGCCCGTTCTACTCCTATCAATTGACGTCCCGTACGCTTGTTGCTGTTAATGATTTTCTCCCCCGAACCCTAGCGAATGGATAGAGTGCCGATCGCGAGGACTAGGAAGCCAACAGTCTCGTAATGCGGGTCCTGCAGAGGTAGTAGAACTGGGGCTTCCCAGCCCGTTATTATCCGTCGCCTAGGATTTTTCTGGTCAAGGCCCCGTTACCATTCACGGTTACCATATCCGTTACCAGCAGAGAAATGCCGAAAGAAGTTCAGTCTCGCGACGCAAGAGTCTTGTTTGAGGAGTTCTCTGCGAGGAAATCTCTTGCTTTCTAGCCGCAGCCGCTTGTGTTGCCGCAGTTGAGACACTTGTAACAGGACCCGGCTCGGACCATGATCATGCCGCAGTTGTCGCACGCGGGCGCGTCCGACTGAGGATCGAAGGTTAGGAGGTCGGGCTCGCGGAGTCCCAGCCCTTCCGCTTGACTTCTGTGTTCCACGGTCTTCTGGGTTGCTGGCTCGACCAACTTCGCCTGCGTGTCATGGTTCTCAAGGGTTGTCTTTGCCAGGCCCATCGCATCCTGGTCTTCCTTCGAGAGATACTTGAGCCCGAGATACCTGAAGATATAGTCCACGACAGATTTTGCGAATCTGATCTCGGGATTGTTTGTCATCCCCGCCGGCTCGAACCGGGTGTGGATGAACTTGTTGACCAAGACCCTCAGTGGAACGCCGTACTGTAGGGCGATCGAGATTGATGTAGCGAACGCGTCCATCAATCCGGAGATAGTACTGCCTTCCTTTGACATTACAACAAAGATCTCGCCCGGAGATCCATCAGCGTACAGTCCCACCATTAGGTATCCTTCGTTTCCGTTGATGCTGAACTTGTGAATCGTCGCGTCGCGCTGATCAGGTAGACGTTTCCGTAGAGGCTTGTAAGCCACCTTCTCTAGCGGCTTGCCCTTCTCCTTCTCGTCGAGGCTCGTCGTTAGTGGCTGTGTCCTCTTGGACCCGTCCCGGTAGATCGCGATAGCTTTCAGACCCATCTTCCACGAGTTCACATAGGTCTGCATGATCTCGTCGACCGTCACGCTGTTCGGCATGTTTACCGTCTTCCGAGATGAACGGCTGGACCGCGCTCATCATCTTCACATGTCCCATGTAGTGGATGCTACGGGATCCCTTTGATGGTTTGAAAGCACAGTCGAACACCGCAAGATGTTCCGGTTTCAGATGTGGCGCACCCTCAATCGTGTCGTTATTCTGAAGATAACTTAGAATCTCATCCATCTGACTGGTGGAGTATCCGAGTCTCTTCAAGGCCTCTGGGACGGTGCCGTTTACGATCTTGATGACCCCGCCGCCCACGAGCCACTTGTACTTGACCAAGGCAATGTCTGGCTCGATCCCGGTGGTGTCGCAGTCCATCATGAACGCAATAGTCCCCGTCGGCGCGATCACTGATATCTGCGCGTTCCTGAAGCCGAACCGCTCCCCAAGCGACAAGGCCTCATCCCAGGACCGTACCGCTGCATCAACGAGATCCTTCGGGACATCCTCGCGCGGAATCTTCCCAGCATGGGATCTGTGCATCCCGATAACGTTGAGGAATGGTTTCTCGTTGCTCGGGTAGCCTCTGAAAGGTCCAAGCCTCTTGGCGATGAGTGATGATGTTGCGTAGGCGTGTCCGGACATCAGGGCTGAGATGGCGGCGGAGAGGTTTCGACCCTTATCGCTGTCATAGGCTAGACCGCGCGACATTAGCAGTGCGCCTAGGTTTGCGTAGCCCATTCCCAGTGGACGATAGTCGTGGCTGTTCTTCTCAATCCCTGGAGTCGGGTAGCTCGCGTTATCCACCAGAATCTCCTGGGCTGTGATGACTATCTCGACAGCGTGCTTGAACGAGTCGACATCGAACTCTCCCTCAGGAGTCCGGAATTTCATCAGGTTCAGCGAGGCAAGGTTGCAGGCGGAATCGTCTAGGAACATGTACTCGGAGCATGGGTTAGAGGCGTTGATCCGGTCAGTGTTGGAGCAAGGATTCCACTCGTTGACTGTGGTGTCGAACTGTATTCCTGGGTCTCCGCAGATGTAGGCTGCCTCAGCCATCTGGCGCATCAAATCACGAGCCTTGTATGTGTCTGCAACCTTGTGGTTGGTGATGTAGTGTGTCTGCCATTCCTTGTTGTCTGTGACTGCGTGCATGAAATCGTCGGTCACGCGGACGCTGTGGTTTGCGTTCTGGAAGAAGACAGAGCCGTAGGCCTCGCCGTCAACAGCTCCGTTGTAGCCTGCGTCTATGAGTGCCCAGGCCTTCTTCTCCTCGTTCGCCTTCGACCAGATGAACTCGACGACGTCCGGATGATCAGCGTTTAGAATGACCATCTTGGCGGCCCGTCGGGTCCGGCCGCCGGATTTTATGACGCCCGCGAAGGCGTCATAGCCTTTCATGAAGGATACGGGTCCGCTCGCCTTTCCGCCGGTGGAGAGATGCTCCTTCGAAGAGCGGAGTGCGGATAGGTTGGATCCTGTTCCGGATCCGTACTTGAACAGCATTCCTTCGGTCATGGCGAGCTGCATTATCGACCGCATGTCGTCCTTGACTGAGTTGATGAAACAGGCTGAGCATTGGGGACGATCCTCAACGCCGACGTTGAACCAGACTGGGCTGTTGAATGCGGCCATCTGGTTGAGAAGAATGTGAGTAAGCTCGGCCTCGAATATCTGAGCCTCGTCCTCGTCTAGGAAATACTGGCCTTTCACGCCCCACTTCGTTATCGTCTTCGCAACTCTATCGAGTAGTTGGCGGACGCTGGATTCTCTCTCGCGGGTCCCGAGACGTCCACGGAAATATTTCGAAGCAACAATGTTAGTTGCAGTCTGTGACCAGAGAGACGGGGCCTCAACCCCCTTCTGCTCGAAAATGATCTGGCCTTTAGCGTCGGTAATTACGGCGTCTCGTGTTTCCCATCTTACAGCATCGTAGGGATGGACGCCCAGTTTCGTGTAGCGTCTCTGGTATCTGAATTCCCCTCCGGGGACCTTCGGTATTTGATGTGTTTCCATTCTATTTGACACTCCTTCCCGTCCTGTTTTCTCGATGAAAACCGAGGAAGTATCCTATCACCTTGCGACACTGGATTAAAGAGATTTGTACAGATTCGTATAAAAATGTGGAGTACGTTCCACGACACCGACTATGGTTGCATGCGTCATCAACTGCAATGGTTCTCACGACAGCCAGAGACAGCTATTCCTTCAGACTAACCAATACGCCGTCGCGGAGTGGGACAATCACAGTTGACATTCCAGAAGACTCTGCGACTAGGCGGTTGAACTTGATCATTGACTGTGTGTCCTTCGACTTGCCCCCTTTAGCCACGTCTCCTCCCCACAGAGCGTTGTCCGCGACGAACAACCCGCCCTTCCGGAGCATAGGTACGGACATTTTGAATGCGTCAGGGTAAACGTCCTTGTCAGAATCTAGAAAAATCATGTCAAACTCTTCCTTTAACGTCGGTAGGACTTTGAGGGCGTTGCCCTCGATTACTTTCACTACGCGCTCGAGTCCTGCCTCAGAAATATTCTTCTTCGCAATCTTGACCCGCTCGGGGTCCATGTCGATCGTTGTTACATTGCCCTTCAGTGGAGCTACAGCGCGGGCCAGCCAGATCCCTGAATAGCCTATGGCGGTTCCAATCTCTAGAACCTTTCTGCTCTGGCTTGTCTTGGCTAGATTGTAGAGCAGCCTCCCGACTAGTGGTCCTATGATTGGGATAGCGTTGGAGTCTGCATATTCTTCCATCTTCTCCAGTAGAGGATCTCGGGGTGCGGCAATCCGGTATAAGTAATCGTCAATGTAATCGTATGTGATCGACACGGGATGATCAGAAAACCGGAGAAGATTCGGGCTACATAATGCTTAGGCGGTAGAGTCTAGAGAACGGTCTGAGTTATGTTGAAAGAGTTCGTCACCGTCTGGTCCGGGATGGAGCCGAGCGGCAAGAGATCGTACAGCTGAAACGTCAGTGTGAATCGTAGCATGTGGTTAGTCGAGGTGCGGAAGAAGAAGATACTGGTCGCCTGGACCGCGTCGCTGACATCGTGTCCATTCCCCCAGGTCGAGGTTGATCCGTCAACGCTATCCTGAATGCTCATACCCGTTACTCGCACTCCGAAGCCTTTCACGATCGAATTTGTGATTGTATGATTCACAACACTTATGACTAGAGAATAGTCTGTTCCTATACCTGTTCGCGGGAAAGTTATGTTTGATATTGAAATGGCCAAGTATGCGCTGCCATACCTCATCGTCTCCATGATGGTCCAGCTTCCCCGGTTCGAGTAGGGTCCGAACGCTGAGTACTTGCCTCCCACCATAGGGAGTAGCTGGGGGCTTGTGAACTGCCAGACGGCGAGGGAGACAATGATGATGAGGACTATTGAGACGGCAATCTTCTTCCGGACCCCCAAAGAAGCGTCGAGATTCTTCCTCGATAGGCGTCCTTTCCGGGACGTGTTACTGGTTGATTTTTTATCGAGTTACACCAGCATTAGTAGTGATGCGCGGAGAGGGTCGTGATGAAGCGGCTAACATGGTCGGAGCGAAGCCCATGCTCCTCTGGTACGTCTGGATACGGCTGGTTGATGGAGCGTGGCATAGGTTGGACGATATTTCGAAACAGCTCCGGCTGCCAAGCAACGCAATAGAGTGGGCGGCGAAGTTTCTCTGCGACAAAGGCATGGCAGAGCGCGGGTTTGAAGAGGACGAGATCCGGCTGCACCAGGGAAACGCCAAGTTCGAAGACGCCGTGAGAGCACTGTCCTCCTCTACGAAGGCTTCGAAATAGAAGACCCGGCACTGCCCAGAATTCGCGTTGTTGAGAATTGATCCCGACAGAGTTCTTAATCTTATCGGGCGGGAATTCACGACCGTTTTAGACTAGAGCTTAAGACAAGAGTTCCAGGCAGTCTCGATAGGCTCGTTAATTTGGAGTTTCGTCCCCTCGGCAGGACTTCTGAGTCGATTCCTGAGATAGGAATGGGCACCTGGGGAATGGGCGGCGGAATGCACGCGGACTCGTCCCGGGACGCGGAAGCAATAGAGGCTCTCAAGCTCGGACTTGACCTAGGAATGACCCATGTCGATACCGCCGAGATGTATGGCGCAGGTCATAGCGAAGAGGTCGTTGCAAAGGCTCTGGAGGATTGGGGGAAGCCGGTTTTTGTTGCTTCAAAGGTCTCACCATCGCATTTTGCCTATGACGATCTTCTGCGGTCTGCGAGGAAGAGTCTTGACCGATTAGAGAGGAAGCAGATGGATCTCTACCAGCTTCACTGGCCCAATCCTCGTATTCCGCTTACCCAGACGATGAAGGCGATGGAGAAGCTTGTTCGCGACGGACTAGTGCGGTACATAGGGGTGAGCAATTTCTCGGTTGCGCAAATGCGGGAGGCCCAGGCTGCGTTGTCGAAGGAAGCGATTGTCTCGAACCAGGTGGAATACAGTCCTGTAGACAGGGGAGTTGAGGAGGAGATTCTTCCTTATTGTGAGCGGGAGAAGCTCACCCTCATCGCGTACAGTCCTCTTGGTCAGGGGCGGGTTGCTCGAGGTCAAGGCGGCCCTTTCAAGGTCCTTGACGAGATTGCGGCGAGACTTGGGAAGAGTCGAAGCCAGGTCGCTCTGAACTGGCTTCTGCAGCACGAGTCGGTCGTGGTCATCCCGAAAGCTAGCGGCAAGAAGCATGTTAGGGAGAACGCGGGGGCGAGCGGTTGGAGTTTGAGCGCCAAGGACTCTCGAGCGATCGACAGCGCGTTTCAATAAGATCGGTTAGCCTCCCGAGAAGTGGAGATTCGGCTATCCTTGA
>Ga0209055_1003056_pt1 | contig 10325 bp, 7 predicted proteins | sample GraSoiAngelo_110_FD_185875 | JGI IMG/M metagenome (GOLD analysis project Ga0209055, IMG submission 185875) | Grasslands soil microbial communities from the Angelo Coastal Reserve, California, USA - 14_0903_12_30cm (SPAdes) (version 2) | ecosystem: Environmental > Terrestrial > Soil > Grasslands ...
TTACGGTGGCGTTCCCCAATCCGGGCGACAATCCGTACATCTGTCTCATCCATCCCTGGATGGCGGGCAATATCAGTGTCGGCGTAGGGTCTGGGCCGGTTCCGGAAATCCTGCAGGGTACCGACACGCAGGACATGGCTACGCCCGATCGCCAGGGGGTGATTGGAATCGGCGAATGGTGCACGACCGCGACCTATGAGTATCCGGGCTTCAACGGCGTGCCCAACACCACCTACCCAGGAGTGGTGCACTGCGGGAGCGCGCATCTCTGGTTGGATTCGAATCAAACCATTACCGGCGCAAGCGGCGCACTTGAGACTGCTGCAGCCTCTGGTGTGACGGACACGGTCTACTGTAATGGCTCCCGGAAGGTCGGCGGCCGGTTCGAAGGCGCGACGACCACGCACAATCTTTGGAATAACAACCACTTCACCAAGACGGGGGATCCGATCGGGCCGAACGGCACCGCGTCCGGAAACCCGCCTGGGTCCGTGATCAGCCAGCCTAACAGAGATTGTTTTACCTTCTCCACCAATTTGCACGGGCAAACATTTCAGTGGATCTTGCGGTCAGGCGGCCAGGGCATTAAAGGATCGACTAACACGCTGTTTGCCGGCGATGTGACCCACGTGATGACGAACCCGGGCGGCACGGTGGGCTGGGTGACGATGGAAGCGGGCCAGGTCGGGAACACGGGGCAGAGCGCGGCACCCGGGGCACCCGCGAATATCCACGGTAACCTGGGAATCTTTGATCCGAACCAGACCGTCTCAACGATTCCTCCGCAGGTTTCCCAGACGGTGGACCTGGGAGACAACTTCCCGCATGGGAACTGGGTCTGCGGCGATGGGATTCACGACACAGTCCCCGCGCCGTTGAACAACCGGATCGGGGTTGTCCAGATTCCAGCGACCCCGACCAGCCCGAGCGGAGGACAAGCGTTCTTCCCGTCGGCGGGGGTCTATCCAGTGGCATCCGGATCCTTGGTGAACTGCACGAAGGCATACACGTCCAATGCGGTTGACAACAGGATCAGTGTGACCAATGCAGTCACCGGAGCCCCAATGGGGGTTGTGAGCCTCGGTGCATGCACAACCTGCACCCTCATGGGCGCGCCAGTGCCGAACGTCCATATTCCGATACAGATCATCGTTCACCCGGACAGCTCGAAGGTGTACGTGCAGGGGTCGAAGTCATCCAAAGCGGCGATCATCGACACAGCAACGGACACGGTGATCGTGCAGTTGGACTGCGCCAACGGCTGTCACGGCTCGTACATCGGGCCGAAACGCGGCGGTGGCCACTATGTCGTGATGTCGGCGGCCTACCAGGACAAGATGAGCATCTACGACGCGGAGCTGTTGACGAAGGTGGGAGATGTCCGAACCAACATGAACAGCATACTGTCGCTGCAGGGGACAACCGCGTCGCCATTTCCCGTGGGCGTCACGAGCATCTCGAATGCCGTGGGTTGGAACTCGGGCACCATCGCCTGGCCGCAGATGCCTCCGTGGAAGTAATTCGTTGCACGATCGGAGCGAGAGGTCAGGTTCAATGAAGACTGATTCATCGATCTGACGGGCGGAGAGGGGGTAACGACCTGAACAATCGTTACCCCCTCTTTTTTCAGGGTGAATCTGGGGATTGACTTTAAAACCTCATAATGCTCCTATTGCGGCCACACACATGGTCAAGCTTCCCCACATGCTGAGCGCTGCGGTGCTGGTTCTTCTGCTTCTGGGAATCGGCAGTGTGACGGCGGCAAGCGATCCTGGCGACGAGGGAATCGTCGCCCGCGTAAACGGAGTCGCCATCACGAAGGGGGACGTTCGCATCCATGTGGAAATGTATGAGCGTGCCCACCCTGGGCTGCCGCCCGGGAAAGCGAGGGAAGCCCGCGCCAGGGCAGCATTGCAGACCTTGATAGCTAACGTGTTGCAAGAGCAGGTGGCCCGCGAGATGGGCATCAGCGTCTCGGACGAGGAGGTGGAGGCCGCCGTCAAAGAACGACAGGGTAAGACCGATGACGCCTCCTTCGCCGCCATGCTGGCATTCACCGGGGGGAACCCCGTCAAGCTGCGCTACGACATTCGGAAGGGCCAACTCGAGATGAAAGTGCGAAAGCGGCTTATGGAGGCTGTTCTCGTGACCCAGAGCGATCTGAAAGCTCAATTCGAGCAGGAAAAATATACGCTCTTTCCTGAACAGGTAAAAGCCCGCCAGATCATCGTGCTGACGCCCGACCTGGCCGATCGGTTGTATCGCCAACTCAAAGAAGGAGCCGACTTCGCGAAGCTGGCCGAAAGCACGTCAACCGATCTGTCGCGGACCAAGGGAGGCGACTTGGGCTGGGTGACCCCGGGTATAAACTATGCTCCCTGGGACGATGTCGTCTTTAAGCTGAAACCGGGAGAGATCAGCCAGCCGTTTCGTTCAGTTCACGGCTACCACATTGTCTTGGTGGAGGAACACAGAACGGCGGGCTGGGGTCGACCGGAAGACAAACGAGGTCTCTTGGACGAGCTCATCAGGGCCATGCGCAGCAACAAAGAATATGATCGTCGGATCGACGAAGCCAGGAAGCGCGCGACGATCTGGATCGCCGACCGGATTGACTTGGATGCGCCGGTCGCCAGTCCCTCAACGAGCCGATGAAGGGGGAGAGCGATGAACAAGAAGAACCTGTATCAGGGACTCAGCCTGCTGCTCTGCGCAATGCTGGGCGGTGCCTGTGCGCAGCGTGAGACTCCTCCAGCCCCGAAGAGCCTGCTGGAGACGATCCCCGAGATCGTTGCGAATGTCAATGGGGAGGTGATTACGCGTCAGCAGGTGATCGAGCGGTTTCAACAGGCCCGGAATATGATGGGCCACCAGGAGCATACGGCGCAGGCCGCACAGACTGAGAACAAGCCTGGCGCGACAGGCGCGACCGCGGCTGCACATCAGGCCCACCAGATGGCCCAGAACCAGCCATCTTCCCAGCCGCTCGACCCTCTCGAAGAACGTACTCTCCTCCGGCACATCATCAATGCTACGGCCTTGGAACGATTAAAGTTGCAAGAAGCACAGAGGTTGGGACTCAGCGTCACCATGCCGGCGATTGACGAACAGGTCAGGCTCATGGAGCAGCAGAGCGAGCAACAGATGGGGGGGCCTGAGGGGTTCGAGCAGGAACTGCGGAAAGGCCATACGACACTGACCGAATGGCGCACGGAGTTACGCCAGCAGTTGCTCATCCAGCAGTTGGAGGCCAGCCGGCGAAAAATCTTGCCGGTGGGTGACGAGGAGATCAACCTATATTGGGAGAAGAACCGGAAAAAGCTCTCCTCCTTCTGGCACACGGATAAGCTTGACCAGGCGCGGGATCGAGTCCGAGAGCTCATCCAGCAAGAGCGCTGGGTTACGGCAAGGGCGGACTGGGAGCTGGCGCTGGTTAAGGGGGCGAAGGTCTGGGTGGATCGCGACATCCGCCAGCTCTTCGTGACCGTTCCGGCCGACCATACCCACTAACCATGGGCTCCTCCGGGAGAAGGCAGGTGCTCATGCGGCTGATTTGTACACGGATGCTCCAGATGTGCGCCGTGCTTGGCTTCTTGGCGGCCGCAGGCGCAGGTGTGCAAGCCGAGATCCCTCCTTCTGCAGAGCCGCTTGGCTCTCAGGTCACAGCGGCATCGGACTGCGGCTATTCCGCCCCCGTCCTGTCGGGCGACGGGCAGTGGATCGCTGCTGCCACCGATTGTCCGGAATCAAGCAGCACACCCATCCGCCATGTGGTGCGCATTCACCGGGCTTCGCGACGCGTCGAGGCGGTGACCCCACCTGGAGTCTTCTCGGCCGCACCCAGCATCAGCGCCGATGGACAGCGGGTGGTGTTTCTGGGCGACGGGGATCTCATTCCAGGACAAAACCCGGATCATGTGCTCCAAGTCTTTCTCTATGACGCTAATGACCGCCGTTACAGCCAGCTTACACACATTCGAAGTGCGACAGAGAACCAGTTTATCTTGAAGCCTCAGCTTTCGGGCAATGGGGACAGCGTGGTGCTCACGTCTGACGCCGACCTCGTTCCCGGACAGAACGAGGATGGGAACGAGGAGGTCTTTGTGTTCGATCTCCAATCCAACCGGGTGATCCAAATCTCCCACACCACGCCGCCGGCACGGCATCACTGGTCGGTGATCAGCCATGATGGACAGACCGTGCTGTTCGTCGAAAATCTCAAGCCGCAGTTCCCTGGTGGGTCAACGAACCTGTATGCCTGGACTCGTCAGACTGGGGAGCTTCGCCTGCAGATCGACTCTCACATCGGAGTCATGGCAGGGGTCTTTGAATCGCTGGTCTTGGCCGGCCAGGGGCACCGGGCAGCCTTCGTTTCCCGTCTGGATTTCCTTGGAGAAAATCCGGATCTGAATTTCGAGGTCTATACCGTGGACATCCCGAGCGGGACCTTTCGACAAGTCACCCATTCCTCCACCTGCTTGAATCTGCTCCCAACGCTGTCTACCGATGGAAGGTGGGTGGTCTTCGTGTCGAATTGTGAATTCGATGCGCTGAATGATGACGGATCTGGCAACCTGTTCGCCATGCGCCTGGATACCGGCGAGGTCATTCAACTCACCCGCACTGGGCCCGGATTGGTGGGCTTTGAGCCCCTGTCTGTGGATCTGGCCGGACGAACCGTGGCGTTCGCGGTTGCGGGCAACCTACCGGGTAGGGTGATGAGAAGCCCGCAAGTCTTCACGGCGAACCTGCCTGCGCGAAAGGATGAGCCGATCGCTCCGCCGCGCTTCGTAGAAGCCGAGGACATCTCAGGGCTGGTGGTCAGCGCACACGATCCCACCGTGATGTACTTGACGACGCGTCGTTGGGGGGTTCTAAAGAGCGCCGACACAGGCCGGTCCTGGAAGCTTTCGTCCTACCGCCTGGGAAGCGAAATAGTGACCTGTTTGGTCGAAGATCCCGCCCAGCGCGGCGTCTTATACGCGGGCACAGCGAATGCCGGGGTGTACAGAACGGCTGATGGCGGAGAGTACTGGTTTCCTGTCAAGGGTCTTTCAAGCCGCCGGATTCTGAGTCTCACCATCGATCCTGCCATCCCTGGCAAGATGTCTGTCCTGACGCCGGAAGGACTGTTTTGGTCTGTCGACCATGGATCCAGATGGGAACCGGCGAGTGACCAGCACGTTGCCAACTCTGAAATCCCCCAGGCGATTCCCACCAGTCAAGCAGACCGGCTGTCGGACCCCTCTCACCCCTCGGTGCTTGTCGCAAGGTCGGACACGAAGGGTCTGATGCTTTCTCGGGATGGAGGAGCGCACTGGGAATCGCTGAGGATTCAGGCTCCGTCGAGAAAAGGCCTGGAATTTGTCCTCAAGCGTCCCGAATAGGTGAACGTATGAAGTTAGCGGGGACCACACGGGGAGATGACTTCATGATCGAGGTCACAGATCTGACAAAAAACTACGGCCACGTGCTCGCCAATGACCGCATTAGCTTTTCAGTACAGAGGGGCGAGATCGTCGGCCTGTTGGGTCCCAATGGGGCCGGGAAGACCACGGTCATGCGGATACTCACAGGGTGCCTGCCTGCCACGAGCGGGACTGCGTCGGTGGGCGGCTATGAGTTGAGCACGCATGCGACGGAGGCGAAGCGACAGATTGGGTACCTGCCGGAATTCGTGCCGCTCTACCCGGAGATGACCGTCCCGGAGTACCTGAATTTCTTGGGCGCGTTGCGTGGCCTGAGGGGGCGGAGTCTTCGGGAGGCGAGAGAAGGAGTGATCGAACGGTGCGGGCTCGGCGAGATGCGGCGCCGCCTGGTCAAAAACCTTTCGAAGGGCTATCAGCAGAGGCTGGGGCTGGCGCAGGCGCTGATCCATAATCCGGCCGTCTTGATCTTGGATGAGCCAACCGGGGGCTTGGATCCCCGCCAGACCCATGAAATGCGTCAGATGATCAGCAAGCTGGCTGGTCAGCACACAATCCTATTGAGCACCCACATCCTGCCGGAAGCCACCGCGCTCTGCCAGCGGGTGATCATCATGCACAGGGGGCGGATCGCTGCGGTGGATGAACAAGAACGCTTGGCCGCCAGGTTGCGCAAATCGGAGAAGCTCACACTGCGGCTCCGGCACCCGCCGCCGGACATCGTCAGTGAGCTCAAGTCGATCCCTGGGGTGATCGGGGTCTATTCGGCCGCGGATTGGGGGCAGGGACGACCCGGCGGCACCGGCGAGCGGCGCTGGATCGTGGAATGTGAGCTGGGGAAGGATCTGGCCGAGGAGATCGCGCGGCGGGCGGTGCAGCGCGCGTGGGGGTTGGCGGAGCTGACGCCGCTCTCGTTGAGTCTGGAAGAAGTCTTCCTGAACTTGACGAATTCGGACACCGCGGAGACCTCCTCATGAGAGCGCTCTGGATCATAGCCCGGCGTGAACTCTGGAGCTACCTCACCTCACCGGTGGCCTATGTGGTGTCCGGCATCTTCCTCGCGGTCATCGGGTTTCTCTTCTACGGTGTCGCCAAGATAGCGAGCGAGCGGAGCATGCAGCTTCTCCAATACCAGGGGATGGTCCCGGCTTTCAACGTGGTCCAACTGGTGTTCCGTCCCATGTTTCACAACATGGGGCTGGTCCTGGTCTTTGTCGTGCCTCTGTTGACGATGCGGCTCTTTGCCGAAGAGCGGCGCCAGCGCACATACGATCTGCTCTTCAGCGCGCCGATTCCGGTCATGAGCATCGTGGGCGGCAAGTTCCTGGCAGCGGTGTTCATATACACGGGCCTGCTGGCGCTCACCTTGGTGCTACCGGCGATGCTGGCCCAATACGCGACCTTTCCGTGGACCGCGCTGGCATCGGCGTACCTGGGCTTGTGGCTGCTGGGCTTGGTGTTTATCGCCGTCGGGCTGTTCGCCTCGGCCCTGACCGAATACCAAATCGTGGCGGGCTTTATCGGCGTCGGGATCCTCTTAGCGCTCTGGGTGACAGGGCTTATCACTCCAGATGCCGAGATGACGACCATGGCGGCGATCCAGAAGAGGATCGCCTTGGCTCCTCACTTTGACGGGTTCGTCCAGGGATTGGTCAGTACGTCCTCGATCATCTTCTTCGTGAGCTTCACGATCCTCTGGCTCACCCTGGCCTATCGGGTGGTGGAGGCCAACCGATGGCGATAAAACTTCCGACTTTCCTGCCGGGCCGTGGACGAGTGGGAAGGTGGCCTAAGACGCTCCGCGGAGCCAACAGCGTGGTCATCATCGGTCTGGTCGCCGCGGTCTTGATCGTGGTGAATGCGCTGGCGGCCTATCGGGATGCCCGCTGGGATTGGTCTGAGACGCGCCGGTTCACGCTCGCGCCTCAAACGATTGGTCTGCTGAACCAACTTTCCCAGGAGGTCACGATCTACGCGTTCGTCCAAAAAGGCAGTGATGAAGAGCGGCTGGCGACAGACCTGCTCGAAACCTACCGAACACAATCGCCCAAGATCCGCTATCACGCTCTCGATCCCGATCAGCACCCTGCCCAGGCCAAAGAATTTGGGGTGAATCAGTACGGGACTCTGGTCGTGACGACAGCGAACGGTCGGCAGGCGCGCGGCACCGCGATCACTGAATCCGAGGTCACAGGAGCCCTCCTCCGCGCCCTGCGTGAGCATGGGCAGTCGGTCTATTTTCTGGAAGGGCACGGTGAGCACGAGCTGACCGACAGCGGCAAGGAGGGTTATTTCCAACTCCGAGCTATCCTTGAGCAGGAAGGCTACACCCCCAAGTCTGCAAGGCTTTTGAACGGGGAGCCTATCCCCGCAGATGCGGCAAGCGTGGTAGTCGCTGGGCCAAAGAGATCGCTCCAACTGGCTGAGGTGGAGAGCATCAAGCAGTATCTTGATCGAGGTGGTCGGCTGGCGGTGCTGGCTGATCCCCTGATCGACACAGGACTGGAGCCGCTATTAGCGCGCTGGGGCGTCACCCTTGGTCCCGGAGTGATCGTGGACCAGGAGGGGCGCACGTTTGGAGGCTCCTACACGTTGCCGCTGATCACAACCTACTCGGTGCATGAGATCGTGCGCGAATTGAAGCTCCCGACGTTGTTCCCGGAGGCAAGGCCGTTGTCCCTGGACCTCAAGTCCCCGACCACCGGCCTGATTTCCCTGGCGCAGACCAGCAGTCAGAGCTGGGCTGAGTTAGATGTGCAAGTGCGCCCGCCGCAGTATGATCCCAATCGCGAAAGGCGTGGGCCCTTTGTGCTGGCGGTGGCGGCGGCTCCGCGCGACATGCTGGCCGACGTGAAGGGCAGTCCTCGGATGATCGTGGTCGGTGACTCTGATTTTCTGAGTAACGTGTATTTTAACTTCTCGGGGAATCGCGATCTGTTCTTGAATATGCTCAACTGGCTGATGCAAGGACTGGATTCGTACACGATCCGCCCGCAGCCCGTGAATGTCAGCCCCATCATTCTGTCCGAACATCAAGCGCGTGTGCTCTTTGTTGTTCCAGTGGTCGCGGTGCCTCTCCTGATCACCTGTGCCGGCTGGGGAATCTGGCGGTATCGGCGGATGCGGGTCTGAGTTAGTCAGGTGCTTAAACCACTCGTCCCCACCCTTGGTCTTAGCCTTCTCCTGGTTCTTCTATGGCTGTACTGGGACCAGGTCCGCACATGGAGTGTGAAGGCCTCCAGTCAAGCTAACGAAACGTTGCAGGCAAAGCCCGCTCTGGCATTCCAGCCGGCCAATGTCAAGGCTTTCCGGATACGAAACGGCCAGAAGCAATTCATCGCTGCGCGAATGAACGAAGATCGTACCTGGCTGCTGGAGATACCGTTCCGGGCCCCGGCTGACGCCTATGCGGTTGAGAGTGCACTGAGCATTTTGAGCAGTGTGAAGACGTTGCGTCCGGTCGCCGGTGAAGCCGCGAGCCTGACTGATTTTGGCCTCCAGGAGCCTCAAATCTTTATAGAGCTTGAGGAGGCCGCCGGTCAGCGATGGCTTGCCGTTGGCAAGGCCTCCCCCCGCGGAGACGGCTACTATGCGAGAAGCTCGCAGGGCGATCAGGTTGTGCTAGTCACGCAGAAGGACATTCGGTTGCTCCCGCAGACCCCCGGCGAGCTGCTGGACCTGCGTGTGGTGCCACTTGTCCAGGACCCGCTCCATACGATCGAGGTTACACAAGGGGGCAACTCGTTCCGTCTCCAGGCGACGACCGATGGATGGGCGATTCTAAAACCCCTTCGTACCAGGGCCGACCGCCATGTGATGAGTGAATGGCTCTACCGACTGACCGCACTCCGAGCCGGCAAGGTGTACCCGAAGGAGCCGCTTGACGGCGGATCCGAAGAGCCTTCTCGCCTGGGAGCCATTCGACTGTCCGCTGGGAATGTCAGCCAGTCTGTTGAATTCTTCCGCACTGGCCGTACTGTTCTCGCCCGTCGGTCCGATCATCCCACGCTTTGGTATGAATTGGCGGGACAGGATGCGTCAGTCCTCTTGCCGGACATGTTTAGCTTGCGAGATAAGCACTTAATCACAGAAATAGAACCCCGCTCTGTCATGGCGCTGGAGATACAGCATCATGGTCGTGTCGTGCGATTGGTTCGACTGGGGGCGGGATGGGCTCTCAACAGCCTGCCGCTGTCGTCCGATCGGGCCCAATCGGTGGAGCGCTGGTTGACTGATTTGAATCTGTTCCAGTGGAGCGAGCCACTCGGAGATCCCGCGCGGTGTGGGATATTAGGCGAAAGTCGCTGGCAAGTAAGCCTTCGAGGCCGCGATGGTCAGACTGTGGGGAGATTGCAGATAGCTCGCACCACGTTGTGTGGAGATGTGGGGACCACGACCCGAGGCGACCCCGTCAAATTGGGGGATACTAGGCTGATCGAACAGCTTCCCATTGACTAGAGTAACTTTTCGAGAGTCTCCCAATCGGTGGCGGGCTGGGAGCAGGTGAAGTTGTGGCAGACGTAGGCGGTGGGCTTGCCGTCGATCGCGATCTTGCCTTTGGCCGCCGCCGGCACATAGCCGGAGCCAGTGCCGTCCGCCAGCACCAGCGTTTTGTTCGGCACGTAGCGACTGGCGATCTTCGCTAACAAGTCCTTCATCTCCGGCGTGTCCCGCTTTCCAACCAGCACGATCTCCTTCGGCTTGCTGAGGTAGAAGTCCAGCGCGCACAGCATGGAGGCCATACCGAAGGGGTTCTGGTCCATGTGTGTCCGGAACAGCCGCAGGGTCTGCTCGGCCTTATCGAGGTAGGGTTGCTCGCTGGTGTAGAAGAACAGCCGGAGGAAGTTCATCGTCGCCACGGCGTTGCCGGACGGAATCGCCGAGTCCTCGCCGGTCTTC